>Ga0247819_10001263_pt1 | contig 13912 bp, 20 predicted proteins | sample 13C_Xylose_Day6_FD_193428 | JGI IMG/M metagenome (GOLD analysis project Ga0247819, IMG submission 193428) | Soil microbial communities from agricultural site in Penn Yan, New York, United States - 13C_Xylose_Day6 | ecosystem: Environmental > Terrestrial > Soil > Agricultural land | place: USA... | reverse complement strand
GAGCAGCCTGTAGAGCCCTCGGGTGGCGAGCGGGGGGAGGTGTGATGGCTGAACTCACAACATCGGAACGCGGCCAGATCGGCGAGATTCTGGAGCGCCGTGCCAACGAAATCGCCGGCTTCAGCAACGACTATCGCAGCGACCCCAAGCACTTCGGTAGCGTCGAGTTTGCCCTGACGCGCGAAATCAGCCGCCTGCGCCGCCTGGCCGAGCGTGTTAACCCGGAAGAGCCAGATGCGGAGGACGACCCAGAATGACCACCGCCCCGAAGCTGCCCGAGGGCTTGGAGAACGACGAGGATCTGATTCAAGCCGTCTATGAGAAGACGCGATGCTTTGCATCGGTCCATCTGCTGCGCACCGCTTATGAATTGGGTGCCAAGGCAGACCGCGATGATGCGACCAGGTATCGCTGGTTGCGCGAGCAGGCTTGGTTCAATGGAGCGCTCTGCGTTGTGCGCGATCCAAAGAGGTCCGTTAGGCTCGGCTCCGATTGCCCGTTTCGCGAACGCCTGGATGAAGCAATCGACTCCGCCCTACTGGCAGCGAAGGAGGCAAAGCAATGATTGGCTTCTCAGTCGCTATTCGGCGCAAAGATGGGTCGATGTTCTTCGCAACACCAAAGGAGGGCTTTGCCACTCCCGTGTGGTTCATGCACGGGCAGGCTCTGAAGCATGCGAAGGAATGCCGAGAGCACGGCTCCGATGCAATCGTAGTGAGGGTTGAATATCAAGACCCATCTGTTGTTGGCCCGAAGCGATATATCGGAGAGCTCTCATGACAACACTGCCACCTGACTTGGAGGCGCTGATGCCAGAGCCCGCGCTCGAAATTGGCACGAAGCTGCTGCCCTACGAAGAGCGGCACTTTCGCTCGCCGGGCATGGCTGCAAAACTCGGCTACACGAGCAACATTCGCGAGTTCTTCACCGCCGACCAAGTGCGCGCCGCCATCCTTGGGGCGACTGAGAGAGCAAACGATGACGCCGCACGCCTCGATTGGATCGTGCGCCAATCCGACGAGTTCTCGTGCAGCTTGATCATGGACGCGCCGGGCGATGGCGAGTACATCGTACACGGCATGGATGGATACGGGCAGGGAAAAACGCCCCGCGAGGCCATCGACAACGCAATGCGGTTCAATGCTGCCGCCTCTACCGGGCGGGGAGAGGGGGGAGAGGGAGCATGAAAGTCACACTCGCAGCATGGGCGGCTCGCCACTTTGAGCAGCCGCCCGTCGAGAACACGCTGCGCATCTGGGCTCGGCAGGGGCGGATTGTCCCGACGCCGATCAAGATCGGGCGCACCTACTATGTCGAACCGGACGCCCGGCACATCACCGAGGTGGTCCAATCCGGCAATTTACTTTCCAGACTGCGAGCAGCGTAATGGCAGCACGTCCACGAGCCCGGCCACGCCGGGAATGGCCCACCGGCCTGCACGAGTCACGGCCGGGGTATTTCGTATGGTTCAACCCGGTCGCCAAGAAGTATGTCGCCATCGGGCGGGTGACGCTCGCTGACGCTCGGCTACAAGCCATCGAGGCCAACCTGTGGGCGTCCGAGCAACTTGGGAAAGCCCGCCTGATCGACCGGCTGCAACAGAAGGACAAGACGGTTCGCGAATGGCTCGAGGAGTGGATTGCGGATCTGACGCTAGCCGAGAACACCCTGAAGAGCTACAGGGCGAAGTCGAAGGCCATCAACGAAGAGATGGGCGACCTTGCACTGGGCCGGCTGACCGTGAAGGACACGGCCAAGGCGCTGGACGAGATCAAGAAAAAGCGCGGGGCACCCACGGCGCAGGTGGCTCGGTCGGTCCTGATTTCGGCCTTTGGCAACGCGATCACCAAGGGGCACATGGAAACCAACCCGGCATTGGTGACTGAGGCGAAGAAGACGACCGTTGCCCGCCAGCGCTTCACGACCGCCACCTTTGAGAAAGTCTGGGCGGGCCTGCAAGATGGGCCGCCGTGGCTCCGCAATGCAACGCTGCTGGCGATGATCACAGGGCTGCGCCGCGAAGACATTGCAGGGCTGAAGTTCACCGACGTGGCGGATGACTACCTGCTGGTTGCGCCGAAGAAATCACAGGGCATGGTAAAGATCGCCATCCCGCTGGCGCTCTACTCGGAGGCTATGAAGATGAGCCTGAAGGATGCCATCGCTGTGTGCCGTCGAACCGGCGTCGTCAGCCAGTACATGGTCCACCAGACGGAGCACACGGGCCGAAGTTCGCCGGGCCAGAGCATGTCCCTCAGCACCGTCACCATGCGGTTCTCTGAGTACGTCGCGAAGGCGCTGGGTGAAGGCGAGAACCTGCCGACCTTCCATGAGCTGCGCAGCCTCTGCAAGCGCTCGTACCAGGCACAGGGCGGTGTGGACACGAAGGCGCTACTCGGCCACCTGGCAGACAGCTCCGCGGACCTCTACGAAAACAATCGCGGCGCCGAGTTCAAGAAGGTGAAAATTGGCTGAGTTCGGACCGATCTCCTACCGAATTCCTACCGCCTCTAGCATCCATGCGGGTTTCAAGGCGATCCGAAATACTGCCCGAGAATATCACCAAGAACAGGCTAAGTTGTTGATTCTGTTAATGAAATGGCTGATTTCGATGGGTCAAAAAGCAAGTCCAAACAATGCATTGCGACTCAATGAAATCAAACACTTACGTGCGCATTCCTACCGCACGAATCTGAGGCCCACCACCCTCCCCCTGGCGCGGGCTGCGCGTCGGTATATCTGAAAAAGGATTGGATTTTTATGAGCCATCACAGTAGCAAACCAAACCCCGAACTCAGCGAAGCCATGCGCAAGCTGTTGGGCGAGTACCCGAACGGGCGCATGAACGCCGATGACTCTGGCGCCGTTGCGATGCAGGTCGGCGTTGAAGAGGGGCGCGTCGTCCTTCGTTTCCCGAAACCTGTCGCGTGGATGGGCATGACTGGCGACGAGGCGATGGGCTTGGCCCAACTCCTGATGAAGCACGCCCGAGCCGCTGGCATCACCGCCCCTGTCGTTCTGAGGATCGGCGAATGAGCAAGACCCACAAGCCCATTCTCTGCCTCGATTTCGACGGAGTTATCCACAGCTACACCAGCCGCTGGCAAGGTGCTGACGTTATCTCTGACGGGCCGGTTGACGGCGCTATCGCCTTCATGCTGGGTGCGTTGCACCGCTTCGACGTGGTGATCTTCAGCAGCCGCAGCAATCAACCGGGCGGCCTCAAGGCCATGCAACACTGGCTGAAGGAGCATGCTGGCGCCTGCTGGTGGGAATCCCCGGCTGGCCCCGGCCTGGAAGACGTGCGCTTCGTGACCGAGAAGCCCCCGGCGCTGGTCACAATCGATGACCGCGCAATCACCTTCACCGGGGCGTGGCCCTCTCTTGAGAGCATCGCAGCCTTCAAGCCGTGGAACAAGCCGTGACCGCGCAGCCGCTGCAATGGCTGGCTAACCCTCCCCCCTTCCTCTACAGGAGCAGAGGGGGTGAGGGGCTACCGGGGCCAGAGCGAATAGTTCGCCTTCGGGACTGGCTGGCCGGCAAGTGCCGCCTCGCGGCATTCGTTGTACTGCCCAGCCACTTCGACCAGCTTCAGCACCGTAGCGCCGAAGCTCGGATCATTTAGCTCCGTCAGCCTTGGGCAACTGCTGACCACCAGCGGGCTCGGCAATCCGTCCGGTGAGCGCGGAATTGATGCTCCGCACGCCGTCAGGAGTATTGAGGCAGTCGCGATAGATAGGGCTCTCACGAACGATTGTCTCTGTCTTGGCGCGGATGGTCGTATTGATCGGCTTGAGTTTGGCGATTGCATCAGCGGCTCCTTGCTGGGCGGCTTCCCGGGTTTCTTGGCGGATCTTGTCGTCGCTGGCTTGCTTGGCAATGATCCGGTCTTCGCCGAGCCCAATGCCGTACCAGCCAGCGCCAGCCACGGAAGCGCCCCAGCCGATCACGAGGGCGAGCAGGATGTAGGGGTTCATTTCAGTCCCATTGCTTCCCGCGCCTGCCGGTGGTTGTTGGGCCACTTCTCGGGATGCGGGCGTCCGGGCCGCCACGTGCGCAGGTAGAGCTTCCAAGAGCCCTCCGCGTCGTCAACCTCGGGCAGCGGCTTCGGATCGGTGTAGTACAGCAGCCTGGCCACGCCAGCGGCAAGCACGTCATCCGTCTCCAGTGCGGCCCAGATCGTAGGAATGTCGAACGGCACGCCTCGCGCTTTGCAGAGGTTATGCAGATGGCCGGTCGAGGCGTGGTGCGTGAACACGCCTTTGACGCCGCCGCCGCGCTCGAACTGCCATAGTCCTCGGGCTGGCCCGTTGCCCATCTGCCGGCGCAACTGGCGCGGGTCTTCTTGGAGGGTGGTCGCCAGCAGCATTACTCGAGCTTTTGCCGAGTCCATCGCCATGGGAAGGATGGCGAGCGCGGGGTTGATCGCGGTCTTGATGATTTCGGAGAGCGTCATTTCGTCAGGCTCTCTTGCTTCACAGGGCGAAGCAGCACTATCAGGATCAGGCAGGCCAACCGGATCAGCGACTTGTGCCCCGTGTCGATCAGCGGAATACCGTCGATGTTCTCGGCGACGATTTGGAGGATGTCAGGAACAAAAATGCCCGCCGTAGCGAGCATCACAGTCCAGCTCTTCCAGAGCTTTTTCCAGTTTTCCACGAGCTTCATCGCCCCGCCTTTCTATCTGCCTCAATCGTCTCCACGCGAAACCGCAGGATTGCGATCTCGCCGGAAAGGGTCATCGTCTGACTGTTGCCAGAGTTGACTGTGACCTTCAGATCCTTGATCTGATCCTTCATCTCCTTGAGCGTCTCGCCTTGATTGCCGATCTGGTTGTAGAGGCCATAACCACCAGAGACGAGGACTGCGGCCACTGTCAATAACCACGTCAGGGAAACGCGGGCATCGATGAAGCGGGGGATGTTGCGCGGAAGGTCGCCGGGCTGGGTGTCTTGGCTCATCACAGCCCCCGGCCGAACGCGATCCAATTGCAACGCACAGTGATTGCACCAGCAGCAGGAAACAGGACGCTGAAATCCCCGTTGCCTTGGGTGTTTACAACCGGTGCGATAGTCGTGGCACCTTGGTCGCCGTTCGTCGGAACCACCGTGTATAGAGTTCCAAAACTGGTCGGGAATGTGATGGTTGCGCCACCGCCGCCGTTCAGCGTGACGACGCTAGACCCCCACTGCATGAGCAAGCCGCCTGGCAGCTGGTGCCTGTTGGCTGTTGACGCATCGCCGCCGAGCAAGACGTTCCACACCGTTCCGTCCCACGTGGCGGAGCAGTTCGAGAACATCTCGACGGTGGTTGCCAGACCTACAGGCCCGAAGATCTGATCTGCACCAGACCGAGCCAGAGTGAACTTCCCTGCGGTCTGGAACGTGAACGTATCGCCGGGGACCATGCCCGCCCCCAGCGGCAATGTCACGACGAGCGACGGCGCGCCGATGGTGATCAGTCCTCCGACGCTGGCCGCCGTGAGCGCGGTGCTTATCGCAATCGCGGCGTAGCTGGAGAAAACACCAGCGGGCCGGATGGATGAATCGGTCGCGGAAGTGAGACCGTAGGAGACTTGCGACAGGCCGGCGTCGAGAGCGCCCGAGGTGTTCGACAGCGTGACGGTCGTGTTCGGAGCGACGTAGGCGCTGGAGATGATCGTGCCGTAGGCAAATCCGCCCGTGTTCTGGGTCTTGACTCGCCGCTTGGGTTGGAAGGTTCCTGTTTGGTCGCCTGCCACCGAGAAAGAACTTGCGCTGACGTAGGTAGGTGTCGCTTGGTAGGCGATCCACTGATCCACCGATAGCGTGGTGTCGTTGATGCCGCGGATGTTGTCCAGCTGCGTGCCGCTGCGTTGCACCACTCCTGCGGCGTTCTTGATGACGAACTTGTATGCCGCGCCGCCAGTGAGCCAGACGGCGCCCTGTTCATTGACGCCCAAGGTGTTCAGAACGATCGGCCAGGAATTCGGCACCGCGCCGGCCTGGTCGCTGGTCGTAGAGGCTGGCGTGCTGGAGCCGGCCAGGTAGACTTCTACGAAGCCGCCAGTCAGCGGCACCCCGTCGTCGTCTAGTTGTGCCGTGTTAATGATCGGGGCCAAGAACTGTGCCATGTAGGCTCCTAAAACAAAAAAGCCGCTCAATGGCGGCTAGTGGCTAAAATTCAACCGATGGACTACATCGAGTTCAAACTCTGGAAACTGGCCGTCATCGTTCTGGCGGCCTTCCTCTACGGGATTTGGCGCGGCCTCACGGGCCGTTGACCTACTGACTGCCTGCTACCGGCGCGGACCGGTACAGCAGTTGTTCCACCTCAGGACTGCGAGCGAACTGAAGAAGCTTGTTCGTCTGAGGTGTGCCAGTCACGGCGTTTTTCATCATCGAACTGTTCAGCAGCATGTTCGCGCCGCGGCCCGTTGCCATGCCCGCGGCAAGCCCTTGGGGCCCGGTGAGCCCGAGAGCCAAGGCGCCCGCGCCAACCCGCTGTGCAGCCCCGTGAGCACCTTCCCTGCTCTTCAGGAACTGCGCCGAGATGTCGGCAAGCTCTTGTAGCTCGGGGTTGTTGATGTTCTTCATGTTCGCCAGGCGCGCAATCGAGATATTTCCCTCTGCGCCGTTCTGGGCGATATTTTCAAGACTGAGCATGTTGCTGTACTGCTTGCGGACAGTCGCGAACGCGGCGGCCTCCTGAGGGCCAAGCGAGCGATCCAAAGCCGCCATGAGCTTCTTCTTCAACTCGCGGGCGTAGTACGCCTCTGGCGTAGAGCGGTTGCTGATGCGGTCGAGCGTCTTCTTGATGTTGTAGGCGGCTTGGCCGTTGATCTCGCCCGTGGCGGCCTTGTCGATGATGTCGTCTACCTGCTTGGAGATGATCCCGGCACCATCGGACCCAAGCTCGCGAGACGCCATGTTTGCAGCGTCAGCGAGGTCGGTAATGAACTGCTGGTCCACCTTCACGGTGTTGGATTTCAGAACCGTGTCGAACTTGCCGCCGAGGTCGCCTTGCGCCTTGCGGAGTGCCGCGGTCACGTTGTCCGAGTTCTGCCCGAAGGTCTTGGACAGCGCTGTGTTCAGCTGCGAGTTCATCTTGTCCATCGTCGCGGCTCGGCCACTGCCAGGCACGTAGTCAAGGCTCGATGCAAGGGCGTTGAGCGGCTTGCTGTTCACCAGGCGGTCCGCGGGGATGTCGATGCCAAGCTGAGCGGCGCGGTCTGCGAGTGCCTTCACCTCGGGAGCGATGGGCTTGCCTGCGACGGTGCGGCCAATGGCATTGCCAACAGCGCCCGCGGCCTTCGTGGCGACAGGGAGCGCGCCACCGATCAGCGCGCCCGTACCGGCTGTTCCGGGGTCGATGAGGCCAGCGGATGCGCCTCCGTTCACCGCCCCTCCCGCTGCGCGAAGCAGGAGGTTGCCGGCGCCTTGCGCGGTCGTTGCTGCCGGCGCGCCGCCTACCGTCATGCCGCCCGAGCCGACAGCAGTTGCGAACTTGGACAGGACATTGCCGGCAGCAGGAGCGGCCATGGCAACAGCAGGCGCAACAGCCTTCAATGGCGCTGCGATAGCCCCGCCGACGCCAGCGGTGCCAGCGACCTCGGCGGCCAACTTGCCGGCTCCGAAGGCCAAGGACTTGGGCGCTCCTGCGTCATACGCCTTCAAGCCTTGCTGGCGCTCGACGTTCTGCTGCTCCACCGGACTAAGTGCCCCAGGGGTTGCGCGCTTGAATCTTGAGTCGATCAGCCCAAGCGGGTCGTCGATGTTCGAGTACATCTCGGCGCCGGCCTTGGTGCCGCTGTTGATGATGGTGTTGCCGATTCCCGCGGCACCGCGAACAAAGCCTTTGCCAAGATCGGAGAACGCCTCCTGCGAGCCTTTGAGGGCGCGCCGCGCCAACCCCGGGCCTTCTTCGGCGGGAGCCGGTGTTGCGCCCTTCAGCTTCTGGTAGGCAGCAAGCAACTCGTCGTCGCTCATGCCACTGTAGGCCGAGGCAGGCTCGGCAGCGTTCGCCGAAGGGATGACGGCATCCGTGATCGCCTTGCCAGCGGCCATGACTGGATTCATCGACTCCTTGGGCAGTCGCCCGGCCACTTGCTGTCCGTATTGCAGCGTGGTGGGAGCGTTGGGATTCCGGGGATCTGAGACAGCAACGCCCCGGCGAGCCTTCTCAAGTCCACCGGGTCCGCCGTAGTAGCCCGCCGCGGTAAGTGCAGGGTCGCCCTCGGCTTGTTCGTAGAGTTGCTTGACGTACCGGATTCCGGCTCGGGCGTTGTGCGTCGGGTCATTGATGTCCCAATCTTTGTCAGCAACGCCCTTGAACGTGGCGGGGATGATCTGCATCCCGCCAACGGCGCCGGCATTCGAGGTCTTGGTGTTCTTGCCGCTGCCCGATTCCTGCTGGTAGATGCTGCGGGCGATGTCCGCAACCTTCCCTTTCACGCCCTCGGCAGCAAGCGCCGACTCGAAAGGGTCTTTGGCGGTCTTGTACGCGGCCATCAACTCCGCGTCAGTCATGGACGCGAAGTCTTTCATTTCAGCAGCCCCCGGCGCTTGAGTTCGGCTTCAAGGCCCCCGAGGTCGGCGGCCTGGCTCTTGGCGCCCTTGAGTCCCTTCAGTGGTTCGCCCTGACCGGCCCCGCGAACTTGAGCCACGCGCGTATCTCCGTCAGGCACTTCCGCCAAGATGCCGCGCATTGCTACCTCTCGGTTGCGCTTCTTCTGGGCGATGACGGCCTCGCCGTCGCCAGGCTGCGGGAAGTATTGCTTGTCCCCGTTGTTGAATTCAGTGTCGGCAATAACCGCGCCAGACTCCCGGCGAAGCACTGCGTTCAGAAAATCCCTCTTCGCTTGGTCGAGGCGCTGACGGTCGGCGGGCTGGATTGCGTTGATCGCCGCGCCGACTCCGAACCCTGCACGAGAGCCTGGCACAGAGGTGGTTACGCCGTTCGTTGCCAGTTCGTCGAAGATCGCGTTCGCCTCTTGCATGCGCGTGCCGAACAGGAGCGCTTTGGATTGGCCTTCGGTCAGCGGCTTGCCGCCTCCGGCCTTTGATGTCGGATCGGCGGGACCGCCCTGAATGAAGCTGAGCGTGCCATCGGGGTTCTGGCGGTAGCCAGACGGAACCCGGCCGTTCTGGTTTGCCTCACGCGCCCGAGCATCGGTCATGTCCGCGGTGCGCTGAGAGTTCGCGATGGTCGCGGCGTTGTTCTCGCGGGAAGTTTGGGCGCTGAGTAGAGCGCTGCCGCTCGGGTTCGCGAACTCGAATTGCTTGCGGAGTTGCTCCAGCTGATCCTTCACCGTCATCGCCTTGGCGCGGTTCTGCGCAATCAATGCGGGGTCGTACTGCGCCGGCATTTGCGCAGCCTTCTCCGGGCCAAAAACTCGAGCCGTTTCTTGGCGTGCACGGTCCCAAGATGCCTGATCCGTGACGCCGTTCATGATCTGTCCGGCAAGCTCGAATTGCTTCAAGTGCGCGTCAATCTCAGCCTTTTGCGCCTCGCGCTGGGATTTCTGCTGGTCGAGTTGGAACTTCTGCGCGTCCTGTGCAGGTTTGACCAGACCAGCCTTGTAGTAGGCGCCGGATAGATCACCAGGCGCGGTGCTGCGGGCGATCTCGCGCATGGCCTGGTCGTCCTCCATCCCCTGCCGCGCTTGCTGCAACTTCATGCTGCCAAGCTCGCGCTGCATGCGCTGGTCTTGGATCTCGCCGGGCGACATGAGGGGCGTGACGCCTTTGCCGAGCTGGAAGATGATTGATGGATCGAGGGCCATGTTATCCAATCCTTGCGTTGCTGCCTGCGAACACATTGGTAGGCGGAACCCACGTTGCCCCAGGAGTGACGCTCGTGGTGCTGCCTCCGTAAGGGGAACCTCCGTTGGAGATGAGGCTATTCCAGCCCGCCGCGCTGTTGAGGTTGTTGCTCGAACTGAAGCCGTTCACCGCGCTATTCAGGCCGTTCACAAGCGCATTACTGCCCGCGACTGTGCCTGCGGCGCTCGCATTGCCGGCCGCCGTGATGTTGTTGCCGATGGCGTTCGCTGTTTGCTGGTTGTTCGTCCCAACCTGCGCCGCCGAGTTCTGCCCCATCGTGGACTGCCCCGTGAGGAAGCTGTAGATGGTGTTCCGGTTGGTGTCGTAAGCCGCTCGGTTCGTGTTCCACGTGCCCAGGTTGCGGCTGTACGCATCGTTGAACTTCGTGCCGGCGTAGTCCTGGTTGAACCGGCCCAATTCCTTCATGGCCGCGCCAGAGAGGAAATTGCCGCGCGAGGCTTGGCCGCGCTCGATACCTTGCGTGCCTTGATCCAAACCAAACTTGTAGCCAGGATCGGAGGCTAGGTCCTTGCCAGTGAAGCTGAACTCTTCACCGTTGCGATATGCGCGCAGCAGAGAGCCGTAGTTAGGATCGCCTTCCGCCGCGCGGTTCAATGCATCCTGCTCTTCGTAGTATTTCGCAATGGCAGCGTTCAGGCCCTCTTCGTCCACCGTCGATGCAGGGCCTTGGGCCTGCGGGCTGCCGTCAGAGAGGGTGAGTTCATCCATGCCCGGGTTACGCCGGTCCGGGGAAGACCAAAGGGGCGACATGTTCGTGTTCGCACCCTGCGTGTTCTGCTGTTGGAAGTAGTCGTGAGCACCCTGTGCACCCAGCGCAGCGACAGCCTCCATACCGTTGCGGTACATCGGCCCCGCGTTCGGCGCGGTGGATTGCCGCGTGTACTGGCTCAAGAGTTGCTGTCGAACCTGGTCACGAGTCAGGCCGGTAGAGAGGCCCGAGGACGTGCGCCCGCCAGAACCGACGCCGCCCAGGCCGAGGTACTGATTGAGCTTGTTCTGGGCCGCTCCACCAGCATCAACCCATGGCTTAAGCGCCGTCTGCATCTGGGCAGACGCGATCATTTGCGCCTGCGTTGCCTGGTCAGAAGCGCCAGATTGCGCGCCCGCAGCCTTGTTCGCTGCGCTCATCTGCGAGACGGTGCCGACAGCGGCGACACCCACACCAACCCATGCTACCGACATATCAAGTCCTCCGCGTATTCTGTGGTGGCGACTTGCGCCTCAATCTTTTCGATGTCGGTTTCGTCCGTTCGAAAGACGTTGATAAAAACCGTGTCCTCATGGGCGAACCCCACCTTTTGAATGCCAGGCTGCGAAACCGCTACGTGCCCCGCCTTGAAGCGGCCCGAGCCCGTTTCCGTGAGAACGGATATGTCCCCTTTCGCGACGATGTTCACGCACTCCTTGAGGTGGATCTTTCCAATCAGCAAGGAGCCTTTTGGGATGAACAGCGTCCGCGTGTACACGCCATCAATCAGCGTGTGCTCAACGTCGAAATCCCGCTGGTCAGGGCTCGCGAGTAGCCCCTTGGTGAGGTTCCGAATCTGTGCGCGGATCGCAGCGGGCGACTTGTCGGGCACGTTGAAAACGACCTCGCCATCCTTGAGCACGAGCAGCGCCCCCGGCCTCGTCATTGCGAAGCCGTTGCCATAGGTCACCTTCACACCGCCACCCCCGAAGCGTCGTGCCAAACAATGGGGTTGATCGCGTGCAGCCAGATCGGCATGCCCAGATCCTCGTCGTAGTAAAAGCGCCCAACCCACAGCAGCCTGTCGGGGCGCTGGGCGGTAGGGCCACTCTGCTGAAGCGTGATGACCGCTCCATGCGTGCGGGTTAGCCATTGGGCCCATGCAGGCGTCCAGTTGCCCAAAGCATCGAACGGCGCGCCTTTGGGGAGGTCGTAGGAGCTCATCGCGTGAACTCGCCCCAAGCGCCGATGAATACGGTCTTGACTGGATCGGTGACGCGGAACCTGAAAAGCCAGTCTAGAGCACGCCCCATGCGCAGGAACGACGCCCGTGCGTTGTATTGGCCGATCTGTCCGAACGAGTCCCAAACTTCATCGCTCCACGTGTGGCCGCCGTCCTTGCTGTACTGCATCATCAGCTGCGGATCGGAGCCCGGCGTCACTGGCGAATAGGAGGGGTTGCCGCTCGTATCCAGCCCGAGGTAGTGCGACGTGTTCAGCGGAGCAACCCCCGCTTCCATCTCGATCCACAGCTTGGACAGGAACGAGAAGTTCCCGGTTGACTGATGGCGCGAGATGAACTCACGAACGATGGGTTGTCCATCGTCGGTGTAGACGCCATCATCGAAGTGGTACAGCTTCCCGTTTTCGTAGTCGGTGACGTAGGACTGATCGAGGAAGTTGATTTGGATCTCACCGCGGTGACGACCGCCACCGGATTCCGCTTTGTGCCACTCCTTGCTCAGACCGTCATACACCCAGGATTCACCAGGGGTCGGGAAGTTGATCTGATAGAACGGATGGCCCGACACCATGTATGCAAAGCCGGTGGCGTTCGACACGCCCGCGTACTGGCTGAAGATGTAGTCCATCTCCGGATTCGAAACAGGCTGGGCGTTGTAGCCAGAGAGAACGCAAACCTGCACCGCTCCGAGCCGGTTCTTGCGCAGGAAGATGAGCGAGTCCATGAACTTGCACAGCGACCAGCGGGCGGCAAGGCCCCATTCGATAGCCGCGGCACCGACACGTGCAAACGGGAAGTCGAGCGCGCCGGAATCGCTCCAGAACTCGGTTGTGTCGGGCCCGAGTAGCAGGATTTGCCCGTTGTCGGCGATGACCCGCACCAGGTTGTCGGGGTTGGATTCAGCCGTGGCGAAATCCAGCGCATTCCAGTTCAGGCCATCGTAGAGCGCCGAGCAGTAGAACCGCCCGGAAGCAGGCTCCTGCACGATGAAATAGCCGTTCAGGAACGTGACGGTATCGGCCCCCGGCCAATCCGGGTCGGTGATCTGCGCAAACGCCAGCGTCGAGGTGTTGTAGATGTAGCCGTTGACGCCATCCACGATGATGATCTGCGTGCCGTTGTCGGAAATGTCCACCCGGCCAGTCGCTGTAAGCAACGTGCCGAGGTTGGTCATCGCTCCATCGTTAGTGACCTTCCACAGCGTCTCGCGGTTCACGACATAGAGAACATCGTCTTTCTTCCACACGCCGCGGCTCGGGGATGAGCCGAAGTTGACGAAGGTGGACAGTCCAGGCGTCGGATAGAGCGTGAGCGTGCCCTTCTCGCCATCGCGCTGGATCTCGGCGTACAGGTTCGTGCGCTTCTGGGCCGATACGTTGCTGGACTTGCCGAAGTTGCCCAGGCCGAAGAGGGGGACGGGTTGGAGCGGCATCAGTCGTCCACCGTGATGAACATTGGGGCGCTCTCGGTCGCCCACTGCACCATGAGAACGCGCTTCTGTGTCGCGCGGGCGCCCAACTCGACACGAACATCTTGCGGCACGCCGTACTTCAGCGAGATCTCGTCAGCAAGCAGGTACTGCAGCCCGTTCAGGTAGGCTTTGTAAGCCACTGGCGTATCCGAGATGACCGCGTTGATTGCGATGCTCTGGTACGTGAGCGTCAGGGTCGGGTCTTGCTCCGGGACCGGCCACAGCATGAAGGTGAAGTTCGGCGCGACGTAGAAGTGCGTCGGGTGCTCGGCGGTCTTGGTTGCGTCGAGAAGCTCGTACTGCACCTTGGTGAGTTGCCCCAGTTGTCGGGCGAAATCACCGGCATCGAGGTACTTCAGGACGGGCACGCCGAAGTAGTCTTCGGGCGGCGTGAAACGATCGGGCGCGAGCGGATCCCATTCGATCTCCACGGGCGCGCTCGACACCTTGGGCCAGGTCACGCCGTAGATCGAGAGCTCGCGAACGATGCCTTCCAGCGCGTTCATGCAAACCTCGATGTCTGCCGCTTTGACGCGCTCGCCAACACCAATGGCCTGGCAGAGTTGCATTGCTCCGGTGATCACGTCCAAGGACGATGGGTTCCAGGGCGCCGGGCTGGTGTCTTCAGGGTCGATGACGATTGGCATGCCTAGCCCCTTTCAATGAGAAAACCCGCCGTAGCGGGT
>Ga0247819_10001262_pt1 | contig 13925 bp, 9 predicted proteins | sample 13C_Xylose_Day6_FD_193428 | JGI IMG/M metagenome (GOLD analysis project Ga0247819, IMG submission 193428) | Soil microbial communities from agricultural site in Penn Yan, New York, United States - 13C_Xylose_Day6 | ecosystem: Environmental > Terrestrial > Soil > Agricultural land | place: USA... | reverse complement strand
GTTCAGGATCACCCCCACCACCGCCGCCGTCACCGCCGACAGTGCCGCCGACAGCGCCTTGTTGGCGCGCAACCCCTCCATGAAGGGGGCGCCAAGGAAAATCCACGCAAAGCAGGGGGCGAATGTCACCCATGTCGCCAGCAACCCGCCGACCGTGCCCGCCAGCATCGGCATGGCCCAGCCTGCCTCGCGATATGCGCCCATGAAGCCCACGAATTGCAGGACCATGATCAGTGGGCCGGGGGTGGTCTCGGCCATGCCCAGCCCGTCCAGCATCTCGCCCGGTTGCAGCCAGCCATAGGTGCCGACGGCTTCCTGCGCGACCCATGCCAGCACCGCATAGGCCCCGCCAAAGGTCAGCACGGCGAGTTTCGAGAAATAGGTGGCGATGTCGGTAAAGACATGGCCGGGCGCAAGCAGGACCAGCGTCCCGACCGGCAATAGCCACAGGACCAGCGCAAAGGCCCCGGCGCGCAGGGCCGCCGCGCGCGCCGCCCCCGACAGCGGGCCAAGCTCGCGGCCCAGCAGGGTCTGGGCGTCGTCGACATGGGCCGCGCCCAGCTTGCCATGGCCGCCCGTGTCTTGGAACGCGGCCAGCCCGGCCTTGGCACCCAGCCACCCGATCGCCGCCGCCAGCGCCACGATCAGCGGGAAGGGCATGGCAAAGGCAAAGATCGCCACGAACGACCCGGCCGCGATGGCGCGCATCGCGTTGTTCTTCAACGCGCGCCGGCCGAGCCGGACCACCGCCTGCAGCACGATGGCCAGCACCGCCGCCTTCAGCCCAAAGAACAGCGCCGAGACAAAACCCACATCGCCAAAGGCGGCATAGATCCAGCTAAGCCCCATGATCGCCAGAATGCCGGGCAGGATGAACAGCCCACCCGCCACCAGCGCGCCGCGGACGCCATGCATCAGCCAGCCGATATAGGTGGCCAGTTGCTGCGCCTCGGGGCCGGGCAGCAGCATGCAGAAATTCAGCGCATGCAGAAAGCGGCTGTCGCCCAGCCATTTGCGCTCTTCGACCAGAATCCGGTGCATGACCGCGATCTGTCCGGCAGGGCCGCCAAAGGACAAGGCGGCGATGCGCGCCCAGACCTTGGTCGCCTCGGCCAGCGTCGGGAAATCGGCGCGCTGGGTCATGCCCCGGCCTTTCCGTGGCTTTGCCAGTCATGGACCTCGGCGGTGGCATCGCGGGACCAGCGGTAGAAGGCGTCGTACAGGCTCATTCCGGCCTCCAACTGTTCCAGATCGTCGGAATAGGTCCGCGACAGCCCCAATGAGGCGGCCAGCAGCCCGGCGCATTCGGGGGCCAGATCGGGCCGCGCCGTATCCGCGCCGCGCACGATGGTGGCCAGCCGGTCCAGCGCAGGCAGGTTCAGCCCGAACTCGCGGATCATCGTGTCAAAGCTGCATTGATCGCCGCGATGGCTCCAGAAGACGCCCTCGATGTCATAGGGCGCGGCCCCCATCGCCTCGGCCACGCTGGCGACCTCGCTGGGCGCGACATACAGAAACACGGCGCGTTGATCGACGAAACGGCGGATCAGCCATGGGCAGGCGATGCGGTCGATCTTGGGGCGTGAGCGGGTGACCCACAGGCTGCGGTCCTGGGCGTCCTTGCAGGTCAATTTGGACGCGTCAAAGACCGGATGTCCGCCAGCCAGCCACGCGGCATGTCCGCCCTCAAGATATTCGGCCCGCAGCCCCTCATGGCGCAGCCATGCGGCCACGCCCTGACTGCGGCCATGCCCTTCGGCACAGGCGACGACGACGGGTTGCCCGGGCAGTTCGACCGCCAGCCGGGCAAGCGCCGCGGGGGTCAGGGCGTCCTCGGGCAGGGCGCGGGCGGTGGTGATCAGGCGGGGGTCCTGTGATCGCAACCCCTCTCGCCGCACATCCAGAATGATCGGAGCCTTGGGTGTGCCGATCAGCTTGGCCAGCTTGTCGCAGGTAATCGCATCAGGCGCAGGCATCTGCGTTCCCTCCTTTGGTTCATCAGGAACAGGGTTGGAACGCGAACTTCGGCTGTCGCCTCGTGGGGAGGTCGCGGGTCCCCATGGGGCGGAATCTTTCCCTTGCCGCGCCTTCTGTCAAGCCTGCTGCGACATGCGCAGCCAATCCGGCAGGTAGCGCAGTTCCGAGACATTCACGAAGGGCGCAAGGCGTTCGAATTCGGCCGCCAGACCGGCAAGGCGGGCGCGGCCCATACGGATGCCCGGCTCGGGCCAGAAGGCGCGGATGACCAGCGCGTCATCCTCGCGCTTGGCATCGACGCGCCCGATCAGGCGATCGCCCTGCAGGACCGGAAAGACGTAATAGCCGTAGCGCCGCTTGGGTGCCGGGACGAAGATCTCGATCCGGTAGTGAAAGCCGAACAAGCGCTCGGCCCGCGCGCGGTCGCGCAGCGCCGGATCAAAGGGCGACAGCAGACGGATGCGGGTCGAGGGCTCGGGCAGGGTGGCGACGCTGTCCATCAGATCGGGGGTCGCATAGCTGCGGCGCGGCGTACCATCGGCCATTTCGACCGCAATTTCGCTGATCCGGCCAGCGGCCAGCGCCTCAAGGCACCACAGCTTTGCCTCATCGCGGGTGGCGATGCCGAAAAACGCGGCCAGCTCGCCGCTGGTCGCAAAGCCCAGCCGCTGCAGGGCCGAGGTCATGGCCCAATCGACGATCTCGGCATCGGGCAGATGGGTGGTCAGGTGTTCGGTCGGGATCACGCGCTCGGTCAGGTCATAGACCTTGCGGAAGCCCTCGCGGTGGCGGATCGCCAGCCGCCCCGAGCGCCACAGGAATTCCAGCGCGGTCTTGGAGGGATGCCAATCCCACCAGCCACCCGAGCGGCGCGGCTCATCCCCGCCCAGATCGCTGGTGCTGGCCGGGCCGTTATCCTGAATATGGCGCAGGACATTGTCGAATTCGGTGTTCCAGCCTTCGCCGCGCCAATTCAGCCAGCGGCTCTGCATATGGGCCTCGTCCCGCTGGAATTTCAGCCGCCACATCGGATAAAAGCCCATCGGGATCACGGCGGCGTCATGTGTCCAATGCTCGAATGCGCTGCGGTCGCGGGCGATCAGCCGGTCCAGCGCCTGCGGGCGATAGCGCCCGCGCCGCGACCACAGGATCAGGTCATGGGCGCGGGCCAGCGTATTGACGCTGTCGACCTGAACGAAGCCAAGATCGGACAGCACATCCGCCAGATCCTGCCCCTTGCCCGGCCCTGAACCGGGCCGAAGCAGCAGGTGCCGATCCAGAAACAGCCGGCGGGCGTCGCGGTTCGTCAGCAGGGCATCGGGCATCGGCGGACCTGTTTGCGGGTGGCGGAACCCGGACTGTTCCATATCGGCAGGCGACAGGGAATGCCGCTCAGCCCTGTTTCGACGGATCGTAGCCCAGCATCCGCAGCGCGTTCAGCGTCACCAGCACCGTTGCCCCGGTATCGGCAAGGATCGCGATCCACAGGCCCGTGATCCCCAGAACCGAGGTCACCAGGAACACCGCCTTCAGCCCCAGCGCCAGCGCGATGTTCTGGCGGATATTGCCCATGGTGGCGCGCGCCAGCCGGATCAGCGCCGGGACATCGCCAACCCGGTCGCGCAGGATCGCGGCATCCGCCGTTTCCAGCGCCACATCCGTCCCCGAGCCCATGGCCACGCCGATGCTGGCCTGTTTCAGCGCGGGGGCGTCGTTGATGCCGTCGCCGATCATCATCACGCCGCCCGTGCCGCTCATCTGGCGGATGGTGGTCAGCTTGTCCTCGGGCAGCATCCCGGCGCGGAACTCCATGCCAAGGCCGCCCGCGATGGCGGCGGCGGTACGGGGATTGTCGCCGGTCAGCATGGTCGCGCCGACGCCCATGGCGTTCAGTTGCCGCATCGCGTCCGAGGCATCTGGCCGCGGCTCATCGCGCATGGCGATCAGACCCAGCGGTTGCGCTTTGCGGAAGACGGCGACCACGGTCTTGCCCTGCTCCTCCAGCGCGGTTGCGCGGTCGGTGCTGTTCGCGGCGATGCCCTGCATTGCCAAGGCATGGGACGGGGACATGACCCAGGCCATGGCGCCGTCCACCATGGCTTCGACCCCCTTGCCGGGGATCGCCTTGGCCTGACGCGCGGGCAGCGGGGCAATGCCCGCGTCCTTGGCCCGGCCCAGCACGGCCAGCGCCAGCGGGTGGCTGGACCCGGTCTCGACCCCGGCTGCCACGGCCAGCAGCTCGGTTTCCGAAACGCCCGGTGCGGGGATCAGGTCGGTAACGACCGGGCGGCCATGGGTCAGCGTGCCGGTCTTGTCAAAGGCGACTTGCGTGACCTTTGCCGCGGCCTCGATCACCGCGCCGCCCTTCATCAGCAAGCCGCGTTTCGCCCCCGAGGACAGCGCCGAGGCGATTGATGCGGGGACAGAAATCACCAGCGCGCAGGGGCAGCCTATCAGCAGCAGCGCAAGGCCGCGATAGATCCATGTCTGCCAATCCGCCCCCATCAGCAGGGGTGGGATCAGGATCACCAGCGCCGCCATGCCGACAATCGCGGGCATGTACCAGCGGCTGAACCGGTCGATGAAGCGTTCGGTGGGCGCGCGGGCTTCCTCGGCATCCTCGACCAGTCGGATGATGCGGCTGATGGTGTTGTCGGATGCCTCCTTGGTCACGCGGATGCGCAAGGCGGCCTCGGTATTGATCGACCCGGCAAAGACCGCCTCGCCTTGTCCCTTGGAGCGCGGCAGGCTTTCGCCGGTGACCGGGCTTTCATCAATGCCCGAGACGCCCTCGACGATCTCGCCATCAGCCGGGATGCGGTCGCCGGGACGGACCAGCACGGTCTGACCGATGCGCAGGCGGTCGGCGGGAACCTCTCGGGTCTGGCCGTCCACCTCAAGCTGCGCGGTTTTCGGGACCAGATCGGCCAGCGCCCGGATGCCGTCGCGGGCCTTGTTGGCGGCAACGCCCTCCAGCGCCTCGCCGACGGCGAACAGGAACACGACCAGCGCGGCTTCCTCGGCTGCGCCGATAAACAGCGCGCCGAATGCGGCGATGGTCATCAGCCCCTCGATGGTGAAGGGCTGGCCAAGGCGCAGCGCGGCCAAGGCCCGCCGGGCCACCGGGGCCACGCCGATCAGGCAAGCGGCGACAAAGGCCCAGTAGCCAAGACTGGCCGAGGTCAGCAGCTCGAACCCCCATGCCAGCGCCAGCAGCGCTCCGGTCAGGATGACCAGACGGCCCTTGGCGGTGCGATGCCACGGTTTGCCCTGATCGGCGGGGTCGTCGTGGCTATGGACGGGCTCGGCGGTGTCATGCGCGTGCCCCGAGCAGCAGGTGTCGTGACCGGCGGCAGCGGCAGGCTGCGCGTCCTGTCGCGGTGCGATGCCGTAGCCCAGCTTGCGCACCAATGCCTCAATCGCGTCGGGCTGGGTCGTGCCCGGCGCCAGATCCAGCGACAGCCGTTCGGTCATCAGCGCGACCCTGACTGCGGACACGCCGGGCAACGTCCCGACCGCCTGCGTGACCTTGGTGGTGCAGGAGGCGCAGTCCATCCCCGTCACCGTCCATTCGCGCCGAATGCTTGCTTGCTCACTCATCGCCATTCCTCGAAGTCCTTGTGGCAGATCTTGCCTTCATTGATTCGGGACCCTAATTCCTCTAGCGACTATAGCTGCAAGAGGTTTCCGCGATGCTGACCATCGGCAAGCTGAGCGAGGCGACCGGGGTCAAGGTCCCGACCATCCGCTATTACGAACAGATTGCGCTGCTGCCCGAACCCGAGCGCAGCACCGGCAACCAGCGGCTTTACGGCAAGGCGGCGCAGGACCGGCTGAACTTCATCCGCCATGCCCGCGACCTTGGCTTCCCGCTGGAGGCGATCCGGGAATTGCTGGGCCTGTCGGACGATCCGAACCGGTCCTGCGCGGCAGCCGACCAGATCGCCAACCGCCAGCTTCGGGCGGTAAATGCCCGCATCTCGCGCCTGATCGCGCTGCGCGACGAGTTGCAGCGGATGCTGCAGCAATGCTCATGCGGGACCATTGCCGATTGCCGGGTGATCGAGGTTCTGGGCAATCACGAGCATTGCGCCCATGACCATCATGAGGGCGCGATGGCCGAGCTTATCCCGCCGTCAATGTGATACGCTGCCGGGTGGCGGCCTCGATCCGGGCGTCGGAGTACAGCAGCGGCGCGTATTCGCCCCCCGCCCAAAGCGGCTGCAGGTCGTGGTAATGCGGGTCGCCCGGCAGGCCGGACTGGCCCGGTGTATTGACGAACAGGCTGTTGTCCCAGCCGCCGACATCAATCAGCATCCTGACCGACGGTCCCATAAGCACATCAAGGCTTTGCAGGTCGTAGCCCGCATAATTCGGGCTGGCCGACGATCCGCCGCGCGGGATCGGCGGCAGCGACCATTCCGCAGGCGCCAGCCGGTGCAGCGGATGGCGCAGGGTCAGGCGGTGGATGCGACCCCATGCCCAAGCTTGCGGGTCCGCGCCCATCAGCTGGGCACAGTCCGTCCATGCCGCCTCAAGGCTGGCGATGATGTCCGGGGGCAGGTCCACCCGCGCCTGCATCCAGCGCAGAAGCGATGCAGGATCATAGGGTTGCAACAGTGGCAGGACGGCCTCGGACGCGCCTTCGTGACGGGCGATGGCCGGACCAAGATGGCGCGAGAGCCAGATCTCGATGTAGGCCGCAGCGGGGCTGTCGGCGGGAAGCGTGCCGTCGAAACCGTCCAGAAGCGCGCGGACAGGCGCGGGAATGTCCGGCCCTTGCAACAACCGTGCGAGCCCAAGCGCGATGCCGGAATGCAGGCTAAGCTGCATGGCCGCGCAATCCTGCAGCGTCACTTGGTCATTGCCTGCCAGCGCCGCGTTCAGGAAATCGTGGCGGCTGCTGTCCAGCCATTCATGGCCGGGGATCGGGCCGTCCCAATCCGGCGGCAGGTTGATGGCGTTGGCGGTGGCGATATACCCGCGAGACGGGTTCAGCTCAACCGGGGCGCTGTCGGGATCGTGCAGCCCCTGCCATTCGAAGCGCCCATCGCCGGGCACGGGCAGCAGGCCCTGCCAGCCCTTGCGGATCGGGGCGGCGCCGGCGGGTTTCCACAGGATATTGCCCGCCATGTCGCCGTAAATATGGTTGACCGAGGGGCAGCCCCAACCGCGCAGGGCTGCAAGATAATCCGGCGGCGTGGTCGCGCGCATGACCGAGAGGCTGGCCATATAGGGCGCGGTTCCGGGCAGGCTCCAGACGGTGCGCAGCGCAAAGGCATGGCTGGCGCTGCGGTGCAGCAGGGGGCCGTGGCGGGTGAATTGCAGGGTGATCCGCTGGTCGGGATGGCCCTTGACCGGCACGGTCTCGGTCAGGGTGGTCAGGCGCTGCCAGCCGTCGTGGTGGCGATACAGATCGGGGTCGTCCGGGTGCAGGTCGTAGGTGTAAAGGTCTTCCTGATCGTGGCCGTGGATGGTCAGGCCGAAGGCGGCATGGCCGTTATGGCCCATCGAGATGCCGGGGACCATCGGCTCACCCGCGCCGATCGCGTCGAAGCCGGGCATGGTCAGGTGGGTGATGTAGCGCACCGAGGGCAGGACATGGGTGCGGTGCGGATCAAGGCACAGGATCGGGCGGCCCGATGCCGTGCGCGCGCCCGAGACCACCCAGTTGTTCGAGCCCTCGGTGGCGGCGATGCGGTCAATCTCGCCCAAGGAGGTGGGGCGGGTCCACAGATCGGCGTCAGAAAGCGGCGCGGCCAGACGCTCGGGCGAGAAGCTGACCGGGCTGACGCCCAGCAGGAAATCGCGCAGCACGCGGGCGTCAAGGCTGTGCAGGTCCAGACCCTCGGCGATCTCGGGGATGGTGAAGGGTTCCAGATTGCGGCGCAGCAGGTCCAGATGCGCACCGGTTTCCGGACCCATCAGCGCCATGACGCGGGCGCGCAGCAGTTCCGAGGTGGCGTTGCGGGTCAGGGAATGGCTGCGGATGCGGGCGACATCCGATGGCTGCCACAGCGCGGGGCGGTTGCCGAGCAGGGTGAATTCCGGGGGTAGGGGCAACTCGCCCGCGTGGACGCCGTCGACATAGGCGTTGATGCCCTTGGCGAAGGCGGTGCAGATCGCCTCGGCATCGGGGGCATAGGCCGCCCATTCCACCGCCATGTCGCCGCGATAAAGCAGCAGGCGCGCGGCGCGGTCCTGCGCCAGATAGCCCGGTCCGAAATCGCCCGCCAGCAGGCCCAACCCGCGCTTGCGGGCCAGATCGATCTGCCACAGCCTGTCGCGGGCGGCGTTCCAGCCTTGGGCAAAGAACAGGTCGTCGCGGTTCTCGGCCCGGATATGGGCGATGCCCCAAGGGTCGATGCGGATCGAAACAGCGTCGGTCAGCCCGTCAAGACGGTGGATCTGGTCGGTCATGGGATGTCCTTGGGGGCCTTTTTTGGGGGCCTTTTGGATCGCCGCGCCCAAGGCAGGGGCGCGGCGAGAAGGGATCAGTTCAGGTCAAGAAACAGCCCGGCATGGAACCTTGCGCGTTCCAGCAGGCTCGATTCGATGATGTGTTCGTTCAGCGTATGCAGGCCCGCGCCGAGGACTCCGGTCGAGTCGATGGTCGGTATCCCCAGCGCGCCGGTGAAATTGCCGTCCGAGCCGCCGCCCGAGGGCTGATGGCCCAAGGTGAAGCCCAGTTGCGTGGCGATACCGGCGGCGCGGTCGTAAAGGGCGATGTCCTGCGGCTGGCCGGGTTTCCAGACCGGGCGAGTGACGCCTCGGGTGACGATGAATTCGACATCGTTTTCCGAGCCCGACAGACCCAGCATGGCGGCGACGCCGCGTTCCAGATCCTCATCGGTCTTGGCCATGGACAGCGCCTCGGCGAAGCACGAGGACGAGACGCAGTTGACCCATGTCCCGCCCCGGATGACCCCGACCGAGAAGGTGCAATCGTCGCTGGTCATGCCCTCGATCAGGGGGATCTTGCGGGCCATGGTGGCGATGGCGGAGCGCCCGTCCTTCAGCGCCCAGCCCGCATGCGAGGGCACGCCGCGGGTTTCGAGGTTGTAGCGTGCGATGGCGTAGCGGCCGATGACGCAGGACTGGTCCTTCAGCGCCGGTTCGGGAACCACGACATAGCGGTTCAACAGGGCTTCCTGTTCGATCAGCCCACGGGTGGCGGGGGTGCCGATTTCCTCATCCGGGGTCAGCAGCAGGGTGACGGGCAGGGGGGTCACCAGCCCGGCGCGCATGATCCTGCGCATGGCTTCGAGTGCGACGAAATTCCCGGCCTTCATGTCCTGAATGCCGGGGCCGTAGATGCGACCCTCCTCGCGCCGCCACGGGTTCTGCGCCAGCGTGCCGATCGGATGCACGGTATCCAGATGGCCCGAGACCAGGATGCCGGGCTTGCCGAAATCGGGATGGGGGAATTTCACCCGCAGCGATGGGCCGCAGCCCATGCGGCCGGGGATGACCTCAATGGTCGCCCCGGCCGCTGCGCAGTCGAAGGCCACGACATCGACCATGCGCGCAAGGGCGGCGGCGTCGAAGGTGGGGCTTTCGGTCTCGATCCACGGGCGCAGGCGGCGGATCATGTCCTCATTGTCGAAGTCGAGATCAAGGAAGGACATCAGGCGGCCTTTCGGGTCAGGGGCATGCGGCGCTCGATGATGCGGGCATAGACCGAGGCGCCGATGGGCAGCACCGCCGGGTCAAGGACGAAGGCGGGATTGTGCAAAGCCGCCTGACCGCCATGCATGACGTTGATATAGGCACCGGGCACGCGGGCGGACATGTCGGCGAAATCCTCGCTGCCCATGACCTGCGGGCCGTCATCCGAGACATTGGTTTCGCCCAGCACGTCGGCAGCGGCCTCCAGATAGGCGTCGGACAGCTCGGGTTCATTGACCAGAACGTCAAATACATTGCGGATATCGACGTCGATGGTGATGCCATGGGCGGTGGCAAGGCCCGCGCAAAGCTCGCGCATACGGGTAGCGACCAGATCCATCACCTCGGGGTCGAAATAGCGCACGGTCCCGGCAATGGTCGCGGTCTGGGGCACGACGTTATAGGCCGAGCCGGTGTGGAACTGGGTGCAGGACAGCACGCAGGCTTTCACCGGATCGACATTGCGCGACACGACCGTCTGCAGCAACCCAACCAGCTGCGTGCCGATCACCAGCGCGTCGCGGGATTGGTTGGGCTGCGCGGCATGGCTGCCGCGACCATTGACCTTGATGTCGAAGAACGAGGCCCCGGCCATCATCGCGCCCTTGCGGATGCGGGCCTGACCCAGCGTGCCGAAGGGCTGGTTGTGCATGCCGTAGATCTCATCGACGGGGAAACGCTCGAAGAGGCCTTCCGCGATCATGCGGCGCGCGCCGCCAAGGCCTTCTTCGGCGGGCTGGAAGATGAAGACGGCGGTGCCGTCGAAATCGCGGCTTTGCGCCAGATATTGCGCCGCGCCCAGCAGCATCGTGGTGTGGCCGTCATGGCCGCAGGCATGCATGCGGTCGGGGTTTTTCGAGGCATAGCCAAGGCCGGTCACTTCCTGAATGGGCAGGGCGTCCATATCGGCGCGCAGCCCGATGCGGCGGTTGCCCTTGCCCTTGCCGCGCAGGATGCCGACGACGCCGGTGGCGGCGATGCCGGTATGGACCTCATCGAACCCCCAGTCGCGCAGATGACGTTCCACCACACCCGAGGCATGGGTTTCCTCGAAGCCCAGCTGCGGGTTTGCGTGGAGATCCTCGAAGACCGCGCGCATCTGATCGGCATTGTCCTCGATGAACTTGATGACAGGCATATTCTCTCCTTACGCCACGAGCGGCTTGCCAGCCGCGAAATCCCAGAAACGTCCGGGCGCTGCGTCGATCAGCGCGCGGGTATAATCATGCTGCGGCTGGTGCAGCACGCGTGAGGCCGGACCCTGTTCGACCACCTCGCCGCGTTTCATCACAAGCACCTCGTCGCAGATCTGGGCAGCGACGCGCAGGTCATGGGTGATGAATATGATGGCGATGCCGGTCTGGCGCTGAAGTTCGGCCAGCAGATCCAGCACCTGCGCCTGCACCGAGACATCCAGCGCCGAGACCGCCTCATCCGCGACCAGCACGTCTGGCTTCAGCATCACCGCGCGGGCAATGGCGATGCGCTGGCGCTGGCCACCGGAAAACTGATGCGGATAGCGACCCAGCGCGTCTTCGGGCAGGGACACGATCTTCAGCAGGCGCTTGGCCTCGGCCAGGGCATCGGCGCGGGACATGCCGTAGTTCAACGGGCCTTCGGTCATCGAGCGCGCGATGGTCCAGCGCGGGTTGAGTGAGCGGAACGGGTCCTGAAACACCACCTGCAGCTTCTTGCGCTTGGGCTTCATCGCGCTGGGGGACAGATGGGCGATGTCGTCGCCATCCAGCAAGATCTGGCCCTCGGTCGGCTCGATCAGCCGCATGATCGAGCGTGCGACCGTGGTCTTGCCCGAGCCGCTTTCGCCGACGATGCCCAGCGTCCGCCCCGGCGACAGGTCGAAATTCACCCCGAACGAGGCGCGGACCTGCGACTTTTTCCCAAGGAACGACCCGGTGTGATAGGTCTTGCCCAGATTGCGGGCGGCAATCACGCTGGCCCCGCTTGCATCGTCGCGCGCCTCGCGCGGCACAAGACTGGGGACCGAGCCCAGCAGCGCCCGCGTATAGACATGCTTGGGCTGTTCCAGAACCTCGCGGATCGGGCCGGATTCAAGGATCTCGCCATGGCGCATCACGCAGACGCGGTCGGCGATTTCGGCGACCACGCCCATGTCATGGGTGATGAACAGCACCGCCGTGCCGTGCTTCTCCTGAAGTTCGGCGATCAGGGACAGGATCTGTTTCTGCGTGGTCACGTCCAGCGCGGTGGTCGGCTCATCCGCGATCAGCAGCGCCGGTTCCAGGATCAGCGCCATGGCGATCATGATGCGCTGGCGCTGGCCGCCCGACAGTTGGTGCGGATAGCTGTCATAGATGCGCTGGACGTCGGGCAGATGGACCTGCTCCATGATGTCGATGACGCGGGCGCGCTTTTCGGCGGTACCCATGCGGCTGTGCAGGTCCAGCACCTCGGTGATCTGGGCGCCGACCTTCATTACCGGGTTCAGCGCGGTCATCGGTTCCTGAAAGATCATCGCCAGATCGCGGGCGCGGCGGTCCTTCATCGCGGAAGGCGACAGCGCCAGCAGGTTTTCGCCCTTCAGCCGGATCGTGCCCGACCGTACCACCAGCGCGTCCTTGGGCAGCAGCCCCATCGTCGCCAGCGAGGTGACGGATTTGCCCGAGCCGCTTTCCCCGACCAGACAGACGGTTTCGCCGCGCCGGATGTTCAGGCTGACACCTTTCAGCACTGGAAACCGGGTTTTTCCGGCGGTTTCGACCACCAGATCCTCGATCTGGACGATCACGGGTTCATGGGACAAGTCCCTTGCGCGAAGTTCCATGTCAGGCCTGCCGTTTCTTCATGCGGGGATCAAGGGCATCGCGGGCGGCATCGCCGATCAGGTTGATCGACAGCACGCAGATGGTCAGAAGCAGCCCCGGCCACAGGATGATGCCGGGGTTGATGCGGAAATACTGCCGCCCCTCGGCCATGATATTGCCCCAGGTCGGGATCTCGGTGCTGATGCCCGCGCCAAGGAAGGACAGCAGCGCCTCGGTCAGGATCGCCGAGGCGATGATGTAGGTCCCCTGCACGATCATCGGCGCCATGGTGTTCGGCAGCAGGTGCTGGAACAGGATCTTGGGCGTCGAGGAACCAAGCGCCATCGCGGCCTCGACATAGGGTTCCTCGCGCGCGGTCAGCACGACTGATCGCACCAGCCGCACGACGCGAGGCACTTCCGGGATGGTGATCGCCATGATCACCGAGCCGATCGAGGGGCCGTTCAGCGCCACAAGGCCGATGGCGATCAGGATCGAGGGCATGGCCATCAGCGCGTCCATGGCGCGCATGATGATCGCGTCGGCCAAGCGGAAGTAACCGGCGACCAGCCCGATCAGCACGCCCAGCCCCAGCGCCACGACCGCCGCGCAGATCCCGATCAGCAACGAGATGCGGCCGCCAAGGATCATGCGGGAAAACAGGTCGCGGCCATAGCCGTCGGTGCCCAGCAGATGCGCCTCGGACGGGGGCTTCAGCCGCATCAGCGGGTCCATCGCCAAAGGATCATGGGTGGCGATCTGGGGTGAAAAGATCGTCAACAGGATCACCGCCAGCAGCATGATCGCGGCGATGAAGGGGGCAAGCCCGGTCTGGGCGGGGGAAACCATGGATAGCAGGCGCAGCGCCAAAGGCTTATCCGCGGCGGAACGGTCGATGTTCGTCAATAGCGGATCCTCGGGTCGAAAAGCGAATAGGACAGGTCGATCAGCAGGTTGATCGCCACATAGACCGAGGCGGTCAGCAGGATCAGCGCCTGAATGACGGGATAGTCGCGTGCCAGAACCGCATCGACGGTCAGCCGCCCGATGCCGGGAATGTTGAAGATGGTTTCCGTCACCACCACGCCCGAAATCAGCAGCGCAAAGCCCGCGCCGACGATGGTGGCGATGGGGACGGCGGCATTCTTCAGCGCATGGACGAACAGGATGCGGCGCTCTCCGACGCCCTTGGCGCGGGCGGTGCGGATGTAATCCTCGTTCAGCACATCCAGCATGGCGGCGCGCGTCATCCGGGCGATCAGCGCGATATAGATCGAGGCCAGCGTCAGCGCGGGCAGGATGGCGCGTTCAAGGAAGGGGGCGATGCCTGCGGAAAGCGGCTTGAAGCCCTGCGGCGGCAGCCAGCCCAGCTTGACCGAGAAGACCAGCAGCAGGACGTAGCCGACCAGAAACACCGGCACCGAAAAGCCAAGGACTGAAAAGGACATCACCAGATAATCGACCCAGCTGCGATGCTTCCATGCGGCGATCACCCCC
>Ga0247819_10001260_pt1 | contig 13934 bp, 10 predicted proteins | sample 13C_Xylose_Day6_FD_193428 | JGI IMG/M metagenome (GOLD analysis project Ga0247819, IMG submission 193428) | Soil microbial communities from agricultural site in Penn Yan, New York, United States - 13C_Xylose_Day6 | ecosystem: Environmental > Terrestrial > Soil > Agricultural land | place: USA... | reverse complement strand
ACGCTGATGTTTCCGGACGACCTCCTGCGCCTCGCCCATGTCATCGGCGCCACCGTGCTCTTCGGTACCGGCGCCGGCATCGCCTTCTTCATGCTGATGGCGAGCCGCACGCGCGATGCGCGGCTGATCGCCCATGTCGCCGGCACAGTCGTGGTCGCAGATACGGTCTTCACCGCCACAGCCGTGGTGTTTCAGCCGATCACCGGATATCTGCTGGCGACAAGCATTGGCTGGTCGCTTGCGGAAGGGTGGATCGCGCTGTCGCTGATCCTCTATGTCGTCACCGGCCTGTTCTGGCTTCCCGTGGTCTGGATCCAGATCCGGCTGCGCAATCTGGCGCAGCTTGCTGCGGCGGAGAACACGCCGCTGCCGCCGGCCTTCGATCGGCTCTATGCCATCTGGTTTGCCTGCGGCTTCCCGGCCTTCTTTGCCGTTGTCGGCATTTTCTGGCTGATGCTGGCAAAGCCGCAGTTCCAGCTATTTTAGCATCGGCCACAGGCTGACGACGAGCAGCACCGCCATGGTGATGTTGAACCATTTGAGCCGTGCGGGCTCCGACAGCCATTGGCGCAGGGCCGAGCCGAAACCGGCCCAGGTGGAGACGCTCGGTACGTTGACGAGGGCAAAGACCAGGCCGACGGCAAGCACGCTGGCGATGTAGCTTTCGCCGCCGGTATAGGTCGCCATTGCCGAGACTGCCATGACCCAGGCCTTGGGATTGACCCATTGGAAGGCCGCCGCCTGCAGGAAGGTCATCGGCACGGCGCCGGCCTTGCCTTCGCCGAGCGAGCGCGAGGTGCCGATCTTCCAGGCGATCCAGACGAGATAGGCACCGCCGGCAAACTTCAGGGTGGTGTAGAGCAACGGTACGGCGTGGAGAAGCGCGCCCAGGCCGAGACCGACGGCGATCAGCAGCGAGAAGAAACCGGCACCGATCCCCAGCATATGCGGGATGGTGCGCACGAAGCCGAAGTTCACGCCCGAGGCAAAGAGCATCATATTGTTCGGGCCCGGCGTAATCGACGTCGTGAGCGCGAACAGAAACAACGCCAGGAGCGTATCGGCCTGCATTATCTTCCTCCACCAGGATTAGGTCAACATAATTGACCTAATCCTGGCAACCAGCCCGGAATTGTCACGGTGACAACATCGGGCGACCACCGGCCTGATAGGACGGAACGGGAGTTGGGTCGAGTTCCGCGCCCGAGATATCGCGACCAGCAACGCGCCTGCGCGCCGAGAAAAGGCACCTCGAAAGACCCGCCGATTGCGCTAGATTGCGACATACGAAACGCTGGGACCCGCCCAACGCTTAATCCCGTCCACGTCCGACCAAGGGGAAAGCCGAATGCACGATCCGATCCCGACCACCACGCTCATCGATGGACGCTCCGTTCCGGTTCTCGGCCAGGGCACCTGGCGCATGGGCGACGAGCGCTCGCGCGCCGCAGAGGAAGTGAAGAGCCTGCAGGCCGGCCTCGACCTCGGCATGACGCTGATCGACACCGCCGAAATGTACGGCAACGGCGCCTCGGAGCGCGTCGTCGGCGAGGCGGTCAAAGGCCGGCGCGACGAAGCCTTCATCGTCAGCAAGGTGCTGCCCTCCAATGCCAGCCGGATCGGCACCGAGGCCGCCTGCGAGCGCAGCCTGAAGCATCTCGGCATCGACCATATCGATCTCTACCTGCTGCACTGGCGCGGCGGCTATCCGCTCGCCGAGACGGTGGCGGCGTTCGAAGCCCTGAAGAAGGCCGGCAAGATCGGCGCCTGGGGCGTTTCCAACTTCGATGTCGACGACATGGAGGAGTTGTTGGCGGTTCCCGGCGGCAAGAACGTCGCCGCCAACCAGGTTCTCTACAATCTCTCAAGGCGCGGCATCGAATATGATCTCCTGCCCTGGTGCCAGAAGCGCGGTGTCGCCGTCATGGCCTATTCGCCGCTCGACGAGGGCCGGCTCTTGCGCAACGCGGATCTCGTCCACATCGCCAAGGCGCACCAGGCAACGCCGGCGCAGATCGCACTCGCCTTCCTGAAAACCCGCCCCGGCGTGATCTCGATCCCCAAGACTGGCTCGGCGGAACGCGCCCGCGAAAACCGCGACGCGATGGACATCCACCTGACCCCGGAAAACCTCGCGACCCTCGACAACGCCTTCCCGCCACCGAAGCGCAAAAGGTCGTTGGAGATGATTTGAGGGCCGACCGTTTAAGGCCCCACTCGGATCTTTCCGGCAGAAATTGGCAGGTTCAGCTCTCATGATGACGGGTCGTGGAGACGCTGGGGACCGGCCAACCCCCCCGTCATTCCTGTGCTTGTCACAGGAATCCAGCCAGCCCAAGTCTTTGGGCTGAAAGGTCTTTTGACCCGACGGACGTCGAGTCGCTGGATTCCGGCACTACAGCGCCGCGCGTCTTATTAGGCGCGCAAAGGTCGCTGTAGCACTTTGAATTGCTGCATGTATCCTTAGGATACATGCAGTGGGCCGGAATGCGGGAGAATGGCGTGCCCCTATCGCGTGTAGGCTGTTTACGGGATTAGCCAACTGCCTGGCCTGTCGAAGTTTCCTGGCGACTTGCACAGCGTTCCGCCCGCCCCTCATCCGGCCCGCCGGCCACCTTCTCCCCGCCTGCGGGGAGAAGGATAGATGCGGCAAACTTGCGCAATTAGGCAGAAACTGCCACCAGACTCCAATCCATTGGACTCATAGGATCGTCGCGATCCAGAGCATTTCCAGGAAAAGTGCGAAGCGGCATTCCGTCAGGAAATGCGTAAAAACAAAGAGATAGGGCGTTTCTGCGACTCCGTTTAAATCGGAAACGCTTTAACGACGAGACCAGTATTCTTCGTGGAGTTTCGCCGCCTCGTCCACAAGCATGGGGCCGACGACTTCCGTTGGGCGCTGACCGGCGGCGAACACGATGTGGCAGGGGAGATCAAGCGTCGGATTTTCCTCGCTCGCGCCTATCTGTTGTTTCATCTCTCTCTCGGACAGGCCAAACACGACGCGCCCTATGCCTGCCCAATAGATCGCGCCTGAGCACATGGCGCATGGCTCCGCGGACGTGTACATCGTGCATCCGGCAAGAAAATCCAAATCATAGGCTTTGCCGGCGCGCGTGGCTAAAAGCCGCTCCGCGTGGGCCGTGCGGTCGCCACCTTCCGAACTGTAGCCGTTGCACTGTTCCAGTAAGACATTGCCGTCACGGTCGGCGAGAATTGAACCAAACGGGTGATCCCCGCCCTCGCGCGAACGCCGCGCCACATCGAAGGCCTTCCGCAAAAGTGTCTCATCATAGGGCCGCTTGCTGCTTGCCATTTTGTGAGCTCCTGAGAATTATCGCGGTTCATTCACCACTAATGTTTCCCCGGTAACGGAACGGGTAATTTGCATTCTCTGCCAGGTAAAAGGATGTCAGCTCCCCAGCGCCGCCTATCTGCCATTCCCCCGATGAACAGATACAAGAATCAATTTGATCTTTTTTGACTTTGGCAGCAAGGCCGATCGAGGTGCGAGCTTGTCAGGGAAGAATCGGGGGGACGGGTGGCAGTCGCCACCTAGAGCATTTCCAGGAAAAGTGCGAAGCGGTTTTCCGTCAGGAAATGTGTCAAAACAGGGAGATAGAGCGTTTCTGCGACTCTGTCTAAACCGGAAACGCTCCAGTTGCGCAAACTCGAAGTTGCACCCCCTCTCCCCGCCTGCGGGGAGAGGGCTGAGGTGTGGGGCAAACACCCCCCGCCTGGCTCAGATAGGCCAGACAAGGGTCACCCCCCTACCCGCTAACCTACAATCACATCCCCTGCGGGCCGCGGTTCATCGCGGCGATGCCGGTGCGGCAGACTTCGATGAGACCGAGCGGCTTCATGATGGCGATGAACTGTTCGATCTTCGACGACTTGCCGGTGATCTCGAACACGAAGTGATCGATATTGGCGTCGATGACGGAAGCACGGAAGGCATCTGCCAACCGCAGGGCCTCGACGCGATGGTCGCCCGAGCCATGCACCTTGACGAGCGCCAGCTCGCGCTCGACCGGGCGGTCATGGCCAAGCGTGCCGGCACGCACGGTGAGATCGACGACCCGGTGGACCGGAACCAGCCGCTCGAGCTGGTTCTTGATCTGGTCGAGCACGTGCGGCGTGCCGCGGGTGACGATGGTGATGCGCGAGAGATGCGCCTGATGTTCCGTTTCCGAAACGGTCAGGCTCTCGATGTTGTAGCCTCGGCCGGAGAACAGGCCGATGACCCGGGCGAGAACGCCCGGCTCGTTGTCGACGAGAACCGAAAGCGTGTGCGTTTCGGCGACTTCGGTTTCCTTGGCGATGAAATAGGCGGAACCGGTCGGTTGAAGGTGTGCGCTCATTTTATTGTTTCCTGTCCCTATCTCAAACCAGCTGGCGGCCCTTGGCGTCGATCGCGTTGGCGACCGCTTCGTCCGTGGCTTCGTCCGGCAACAGCATCTCGTTGTGCGCCTTGCCCGATGGGATCATCGGGAAGCAGTTGGCGAGGTTGGCAACGCGGCAATCGAAGATGACCGGCGCCGGCGTGTCGATCATGCGACGGATCGCATCGTCGAGTTCGCCCGGCTTGTCGCAGCGGATGCCGACACCGCCATAGGCTTCCGCCAGCTTGACGAAGTCAGGCATCGCCTCGGTGTAGGAATGCGACAGACGGTTGCCGTGAAGCAGCTGCTGCCACTGGCGCACCATGCCCATGTACTGGTTGTTGAGGATGAAGATCTTGACCGGCAGGCCGTACTGGACCGCGCAGGACATTTCCTGGATGCACATCTGGATCGAGGCATCGCCGGCAATGTCGATGACGAGGCTGTCGGGATGCGCGACCTGGACGCCGATGGCAGCCGGGAAACCGTAACCCATCGTGCCGAGACCACCCGAGGTCATCCAGCGGTTCGGCTGTTCGAAGCCGAAGAACTGGGCGGCCCACATCTGATGCTGGCCGACTTCGGTGGTGATGTAGGTGTCGCGACCCTTGCTCAACTCATAGAGCCGCTGGATCGCGTATTGCGGCATGATGACGTCGTCGTTGGCGGCATAGGCCAGCGAGTTGCGCGCCCGCCACTTGACGATGCCTTCCCACCAGTCGGCCAGCCGTGTCTTGTCGTCCGCCTTTGTGGCCGCACGCCAAAGCCGGACCATGTCTTCGAGAACCGAGCCGACATCGCCGAGGATCGGCACGTCGACGCGAACGTTCTTGTTGATCGACGACGGATCGATGTCGATGTGGATTTTCTTGGAGTTGGGCGAGAACGCGTTGAGGCGGCCGGTGATGCGGTCGTCGAAGCGCGCGCCGACGCAGATCATGACGTCGCAGTCATGCATCGCCATGTTGGCTTCGTAGGTGCCGTGCATGCCCAGCATGCCGAGCCAGTTCTTGCCGGAAGCAGGATAGGCACCCAGCCCCATCAGCGTCGAGGTGATCGGGAAATTGGTGAGCTCGACCAGTTCGCGCAGCAGCTGCGAGGCTTGAGGGCCGGAATTGACGACACCGCCACCGGAATAGATGATCGGACGGCGGGCCGTCTTCATCAGTTCGACGGCTTCCTCGATCTTCTTCAGATCGCCCTGCGTCTTCGGCTGGTAGCTCGTCTGGGCCGGAACGGCCGACGGCGGCGTATAGGTGCCGGTCGCAAACTGCACGTCCTTCGGGATGTCGACAACGACAGGACCCGGACGGCCGGACTGGGCGATGCGGAACGCCTCATGGATAACGCGGGCGAGATCGTTGACGTCGCGAACCAGCCAGTTGTGCTTGGTGCACGGCCGGGTGATGCCGATCGTGTCGCACTCCTGGAAGGCGTCCGAGCCGATCAGAGAGGTCGGGACCTGGCCGGAGATGCAGACGAGCGGGATGGAATCCATCAGCGCGTCCTGCAGCGGGGTGACGGCGTTGGTGGCTCCGGGACCGGAGGTAACCAGCATGACGCCGACCTTGCCGGTGGAGCGGGCATAGCCTTCGGCCATGTGGCCGGCGCCCTGCTCGTGGCGAACGAGGATGTGCTGGATATCTTCCTGCTGGTGAATTTCGTCGTAGATCGGAAGCACGGCGCCACCGGGATAGCCGAAGATATGCTCGACGCCATTGTCCTTCAGTGCCTGGAGAACGATCTCCGCGCCTGTCATCTGGTTCTCTGTACCGCTCATTGACTTGCTTCCATCCCTTTTCCCAGTTGGGTGCTTAGCTTGTTTGAAGGCATAAAAAAAGGCCCCGTCAGGAGCCTCGTTTAGCGCATGGGTGGCTACTGCCGGATGGTTACACCATCCTGCCCATGCGCCGTCCCACCACAAGAATAACCGCAAAATTTATCATGGGACGATTTGTTAAACGCAAAAGCCGGAAGCGTCAACGCTTTTTCCGGGAGATATCGGATTGCACGAAACCGGGCCGCCGCCGCCGCAAGCGCCCATGAGGCAACGTCGCGCCATCGCCACCAATCCCTTCCGTTTACCATATCGATCCACTTAAACTTAAGTGGCCTGGGGAAAGATGGCCCGGCTGCATGATGCAGTGCTAAAAAACAAGGCAATGATATGCTTGACCTTTCCGTACTCTCGCCGCTGGTCATCAGCGCTGGCGCCATCTACCTGTTCTTCCGCTGGGTCGTCTTCGACATGAACTCCCACCAATAGAGCGGTTGCGACAGAGCCGGCCCTGCCCGTTCACGGACCAAAGCTCCCTTGATCGCGGCCGAAAGCTCCGCCGACGTCATGCGTTGACCAGCTTAGCCACGAGATCGCCGAGCAACCGTTCCAGTTCCCGGTCACCGTTGGGTTTGCCGACCCGCTGCGTGTCGCGTCATTGACGCGGCCCAGCCCGTCGCTTGCCCGCCTCCGTACACGGGCCGGTCCTCGAACTTCGCCTGGTACCCGGGCGCTGACCGAGCGAGGCGGACCTGATCCAAGCCCTCGCGGCCGTCCACGTGGGCTATCGCCCGATGATCACTGTGCCGGTACGGGCACCGGCACGCCTTTGGGGAATGGCCTGAAGGTCAAGGCGATCAGGAAGGCGCCGAGACCGATGCCCCAGGCACCGATATAGAGCCAGGCGTAGCTGGCGAAGGCGTCATAGATCAGGCCACCGGCCAAGGGTCCGGTCGCCATGCCAAGGCTACCTGCCATGGCCGTGCCGCCAATCACCGTGCCCATCATCCGCTGCGGAAAATTCTCGCGCGCCAGCACCGCATAAAGCGGCATGACACCGGCATAGATGAAGCCGAACAGCACCGCCACCGCATAGAACGCCCCCAGTTCGCTGACGAAGACATAGGCAAGCGCGCCGAACGCCTGGATCAGCAGTCCCAGAACCAGAATGCGCTTGGCTCCGAACCGGTCCCCGAGCAGGCCGAAGGCGACGCGGCCGCCCATGCCCGCGAGCCCTTCGACGCTGTAGATCGAAACGGCAGCTATCATCGGGATGCCGCAGGTGACCGCGTAGCTCACCGTATGGAAGATCGGGCCCGAATGGGTGGCGCAGCAGAAAAAGTTCGTCAGCAGAAGCACGATGAATTGCGGGGACCGGACGGCCTGGCTGACCGACATTGACGATTGCGGCCCGCTATCCATTGCCGAAGCGGTGTTTTCGTCTTCCTGAACCGGCGGGCGGCGCACCAAGAGCGTCGTCGGTATCATCACGGCGGCAACGATGACCGCGATGATCTGCAGCGCCGTTCTCCAATCGTAGATGGAGACGAGCCATGCCGCCAGCGGCGACATGGTCATCGGCGCCATGCCCATGCCGGCAGAAACCAGGGATACCGCCAGGCTGCGATGGGTATCGAACCAGCCGGTGACGCAGGCCATCATCGGCGCAAAGATCGCCGCGGTCGCCGCGCCGACGAGAAGGCCGAAGACGATCTGAAACTCGATGAGCGATGTCGCCCGGCTTGCCAAAAGCAGGCTCCCGGCAAGAATAACCGACCCGATCAGCACGATCATCCGGGCGCCCAGCCGGTCCGAGAGGCTGCCCCAGGCGATGCTTGCCGCCGCCATGGATAGAAAGCCGATGGTCATCGCGCTGGAGACGCCGGTGACGGACCAGCCGGTATCCTGCGAGATCGGCCGAAGAAACACCGGCAGCGAAAACATGGCGCCGATGGCGATGCAGCCCAACAGGCCGCCCGCCGCGACGATCACCCAGCGATATCGGGAATTGTGCATGTGGTATCTCCTCGTACCTCATCTCGACTGCTGTTCTTCAAGCGGCCCGGCTTGCGCCGGCCCGGACGGAAACTCCACGCAAGGCACACACACCGTCCCCTCGGCACAAGGACGCTTCCGGGCTCGGACATCCGACTCGTCGTCGCACTTTTTTTGCGCGAACAGATTTCTGGAGCACAGCCGGCGTGCGGCATCGGGCTCTCGGAGCGAGAAGCCCTGCATCGCCACACGCCTGTTGTGACCGGCGCTCCCCTTCAGGCAGGCAGCCGTTGGTCGTAGTCTTTCATCAGGCGGTTCCAGCCGTCCCAGAAAGGTTGCGGCTCCGTGCCGTTGGCACGAGCAGCCAGAATGTCGAGATGCATGTGCCAGCCGGCACCGAACATCAGCATGGTGGCGCGGTCGGCAATGCTGCGGTGGGTCACGGTCAACAGCACCCTGTTGCCCACCGTCTCCAGCTCGAAGGAAACGTCACCACTACCGGCCCAGCTTATCGAGAGCTTTCTCGGCGGGTCGAGGTCGGTGATCTGGCTCTGCATCCGATGCTCTTCGGGAAAACCGGCCGGGCGCTCGCCGGGCGGGTTGGTGAGTTCGTCGTTGCGCCAGACGAGTTCGACCGGCGCGCCTACCTTCATCTCCATCTGGCCTGACGCCAACCACTGCTGGCGCAGGTCGCTTTCGGTCAGATAGGCCCAGACTCGCTCGATCGGCCCGGGTAGTAGCCGCGTCATCTTCAACGTGTCCGGTTCACTCAGCACGCCATAGGTGTCCAGGGTCGAAAGGTCGTTCATCTGTCGTCTCCTTTTTGGGTTTGTCGGGCTTGGGTTTGTCGGGCCCGGAAAGGCCGGGCGAGGTTCGATCGGGTCGGCTTTGGTCTGGCCACGGCCGGTCGGGCCGTGGTTTTCCGTTGATGGAGACACGCGCTGGCTCAACGCCCTCTCGAGCCTGTCGAGACGGTCGGTCCAGAAGCGTTCTTGGGCATTCGGCAGGTGGTCGGGGTGAAAGACGAACATCATCTCAGGCACCTATAATTCAACCATTTGGTTGAATGTACGCGCGCACTGGCAAATAGTCAACCGTTTGGTTGAATTACGTTTGCGACAGGACGTATGGTTTCCCGAACTTCCCCGTTATTGCGAACAGGTCAGCCGCCGTGGCCTTCAATCAAGGTTGTCGTCCCCGAGATTCCGCGTCCTGAACTGGGATCTTCGTTCAACGCTCCGGAGCGACGAGCCAAGCGCGCGACAAAAGGATGGAAAAGACGGCATGAAGCGCGACGACCGGCCACAGCAGGACGCCGGTCAGCTCACCGGCGACAGCGAGATAGGCAAGATAAAGCGTCACGGCCACATTGTAGGTCAACATGCCGACCAGAGGCGAATGCCGCCAGCAGGCGAGCCCCAATGCGATCAGGGCGATCCCGGCCACGCGAGCAGCCGACGCTCCCGCGCCGGCCAGGGGCTCGCCGAACAACAGTTCCGCCACAAACGACGGGGCGATGAGTAACGCCATCCCCGTGGCCGCCTCGCTGACGGCGGCGAACATCAGGACCGTTTTCATCGAACTCACCAGCATATACCTTTCATTCAACCATGCGCTTCAAGGCTGCCTGAACAGCCTAAGGCTTCGCTGTTGGCTGCTCGCTCAACTTGAAAGTCAACTTGTCGATTTTGCCGGTGAACCTGAAAGGTGGATCGTAGCGATACTCGATCATCGCGACGCCGGAGCGCGTATCCAGGCCAACATCGAAAGATTCGTCTTCCGGAAACGTGATCGGCGTGGTGTGATCCAGCGAATTCCTTACCACTTCCTTGCCATCCACGGTCAAGATACCCGTGCCACCTTGACCCAGCGCTGGGCCGTCCGACTTGAAGTCAAAGACAATGGTGTGCTTGCCGGCATCCAGTGTGGGCCCTTCCCATGTGGTTCGTTTGAGGTCGAGCAGGTTATAGAGGAAGACGACCTTACCGCTCCCGAATCCCAGTTCTCCCTTGCTCAGGAACAGCCCGTAACCGCCGAACCTCCCACCCTCGGTGACGATCATGCCTTCCGCTCCGCCTTCGGGTATCTCGACTTCGGCCGTGATGCTGTAGGACTTGTCCAGTATTTTCGGCGCAGCACTGGCTGGCACACCGCTTAGTTCGCCCGAATAGGTGAATTCCGCCCGTCCCGCCGTCAGGCTCGGACGAGGCGCGTTCCAGCGGGCGAGCGTGGAGTTATCCAGCGGCAAGACGTCGTGTTTTGCTGCCTCCGAATAAAACAGCGCCTGCATTTCCTTAAGCTTGTCTGGCATCTTGGCGGCAAGGTCGTCGAACTGGGTGGGGTCGTCCTTGACGTTGTAGAGCTCCCATTTGTATCCGGAGATCACATCGGGAGGCGTCTTGGCGCTCAGCTCCCACGGCAGGGTCGCTGGCGTCGTCGCCGCCACCCAGCCGTCGTGATAGATGGCGCGATTGCCGAGCATCTCGAAATATTGGGTCTTGCGCGTGGATGGCGCCTCGGCGTTGGCTTTGTCGCAGGTATACATCATGCTCACGCCATCGAAGGGGCGCTGCTGGATGCCGTTGATCGTGTCCGGCGCTGTGATACCGGTCGCCTCAAGGATCGTCGGCACGATGTCGATGAAATGGTGGAACTGCCGGCGGATACCTCCCGCGTCAACAATGTGGCCCGGCCACGACATCGCCATGCCCTGAGCCGTTCCGCCGAAGTGCGACGGCACCTGCTTCATCCATTTGAACGGCGTGCCCATCGCCCACGCCCAACCAGCGGAGAAATGCGGGAACGTGCGGTCCGACCCCCAGAATTCGTACCAGAGATACTGGTCTTTCACCGGGACCGGAACGCCGTTGAACGTCGTGAACTCGTTCGGCGTGCCGTTGACCATGCCTTCGGCGCTCGCACCGTTGTCGCCGCTGATGTAGATGATCAGCGTGTTGTCGCGTTCGCCCAGATCGTCGACCGCCTGGATGACCCTGCCGATCTCATTGTCGGTATAGGCGAGATAGGCTCCATAAACGTCCGCTTGCTTGATGAAGAGCTTCTTCTGCTCAAGATTGAGGGTATCCCATTCCGGCAGTTCCTTCGGCCAAGGCGTCAGCTTGGCATTTTCGGGCATGATGCCCAGCCGTTTCTGGTTGGCAAAGATGGTCTCGCGAAGCTTGTTCCAGCCCTCGTCGAAGAGATGCATATCGCCGATCTTCTTAATCCATTCCGGCGTGGGATGGTGCGGCGCGTGGGTGCCGCCGGGCACGTAGTAGACGAGGAACGGCTTGTCTGGCGCGATCTCCTTCAACTGCGTCATGTACTGTATGGCATCGTCGGCCATTGCCGTGGTCAGGTTCCAATCGGGCTTGCCCTCGAACGGGTAGATGGCCGTGGTGTTGCGGAACAGGTTCGGTTGCCACTGGCTCGCGTCGCCCCCGACGAAGCCGTAGAAATATTCGAAGCCCATTCCGCTCGGCCATTGGTCGAACGGGCCCGCCTGGCTTGACTGATAGAAGGGCGTGTTGTGGTTCTTGCCGAACCACGAGGTGGCATAGCCATGGTCCCTGAGAATGGTGCCGATGGTGCCGTTCTCCTTGCGGATGATCGAGTTATAGCCAGGATATCCCGTTGCCATCTCACCAACGACACCGAAGCCGGCGACGTGATGGTTGCGGCCGGTAATCAATGCCGCTCGTGAAGGCGAGCACAGCGATGTGGAGTGGAAGTTCGTGAAACGCAGGCCCTCGTTGGCGATGCGATCGAGAGCAGGCGTCGGGACGACGCCACCAAAGGTGCCGGGCGCACCGAAGCCCACATCGTCCGTCATGATAAGCAGCACGTTGGGAGCGCCCTGCGGCGGCGCGATGCGCGGGGCCCACCAGGGCTGCGACTCCGAGGCCTTTTGATTGATCACGCCGCCGAAGCGCGGATCGGCTTGGGGAAGCTGCTTGCCGTCAATCGTGATCGTGGCGTCCGGAGAACCCGGGAGACCTTTGACCTCCTGCGCCAACCCGGGGATGCAACTCATGGCGAGAAAACCTGCGCCCGCAAGCATGCTGTGACAAATTTTCATGAGGAAAATCTCCCGTGGCTCAGGCACACTTTGAATTCATTATATTAGAGTACGCGCATAAATTGATGCGAGCAATGCACCAGCCATGCGTCGCTGGCAGCGTTCGCGCCTGATCGTCGCAGCCAATGCCGAAACCACTTGTTAAATCCCCCGCGCTAACATGAAGGACCGTTGTGCCGGGGTTGTGCGTTGCTGAACAATGATCTTCATTCCTCGATGCGTGCCGGAGAGCAGGATCGCCGCGACGGCTTGAAGCCCGGCAATCGCTTCCTCGGCCGCGTCGTCGCGTGCAGCGGTTCGCGCGCAACCATTGCTGCCGTCGCGGAAAAGGGCGAAACCTCGCTGACGGAACTCTGGTCGGTCGGCCGGCTGATCTCGATCACGGTCGGAAGAAACCGTGTGGTTGCCCTCGTCTATTCCATGCAGACGGCCAGCAGCGAATGGGGCGAAGACACCGACAACACCTTCCGCATCGAGGTCGAGCTGATGGGAGAAGTCCATGTCGGCCCCGGAGGCCGTGAGGAGTTTTCCGCCGGCATCAGCGTGTATCCCTACCTTGGTGCGGTCGCCCATCGCATTCGCACCGCCGATCTCGCCCGCATCTACGATTCCGGCCAGGACGATTGCTGCATCATCGGCAAGCTGACCCAGGACGAAAGCCTCGACGCGACGATCCATGTGCCGTCGATGCTGGCCAAGCATTTCGCCATCGTCGGCACCACGGGTGTCGGCAAGTCGACCGCCGTGACGCTGCTGCTCAACAAGGCGATTGCCGCCGATCCGAAACTGCGCGTGCTGATCCTCGACCCGCACAACGAATTTGCCGCCGCCTTCCCGGAACTTGCTGTCGTCATCGACCCCGATACGCTTGACCTGCCGTTCTGGTTCTTCCGGCTGGAGGAGTTCGCCGAGGTCATTTTCCGTGGCCGTCCCGCCATCCCCGAAGAACTCGACATCCTGCGCGATGTCATTCCCGACGCCAAGAAAGCCTTCAAGGGCAGCGCCGAGTCCGGCCTCGTGCGCCGCCAGACGGAAAAGAGCTCGATTACCGCCGATACCCCCGTGCCCTATCGCATCGCCGACCTCTTGGCGCTGATCGACGAGCGCATTGGCCGGCTCGAAGGGCGAAACGACAAGCCGCATCTGCGTTCGCTCAAGGTCAGGATCGTCTCGGCGATCAACGACCCGCGCTACCACTTCATGTTCTCGTCGAACACGATCTCCGACACGATCCAGGACACGATCGCCAAGGTCTTCCGCATTCCCGGCGAGGGCCGGCCGATCGCCACCTTCCAACTCGCAGGCATCCCGTCGGAAGTCGTCAATTCCGTCGCCTCGGTGCTTTGCCGCATGGCGTTCGAAATCGGCCTTTGGAGCAGTGGCGGCATCCACATGCTGGTCGTGTGCGAAGAGGCACACCGCTATGTGCCCGCCGACCCGTCGCTCGGCTTCCTGCCGACGCGCCAGGCGATCGCCCGCATCGCCAAGGAAGGCCGAAAATACGGGGTCTCGCTCGGCATCATCACCCAGCGTCCGGGCGAACTCGACCCGACGATCCTGTCGCAGTGCTCGACGGTCTTTGCCATGCGGCTCGCCAACGACCGCGACCAGGAGATCATCCGCTCGGCCATTCCCAACTCGTCGATCTCGACCACCAGTTTCATCTCATCGATTGGCAACGGCGAAGCCATCGCTTTCGGCG
>Ga0247819_10001259_pt1 | contig 13938 bp, 15 predicted proteins | sample 13C_Xylose_Day6_FD_193428 | JGI IMG/M metagenome (GOLD analysis project Ga0247819, IMG submission 193428) | Soil microbial communities from agricultural site in Penn Yan, New York, United States - 13C_Xylose_Day6 | ecosystem: Environmental > Terrestrial > Soil > Agricultural land | place: USA... | reverse complement strand
GACAGCCTACTTATCTGCGGCCGGTGCCACGACCGTGACGGTGTCGGCTGCCAGTTCACCGCCGATTTCCACCGTCTTCTTCTGCTTGTCGTAGACGCAGATCTGGGTGACGGCATTTTCGGCGCCCTTGGGCTTGCCCGAGACCAGCGCCAGCCCGAAGCTTTCCGAGCCGAACGGATCGACGACGACGACCGGCTTGTCGAGCGAAGGGGCGGCCGCAATGCACTTCTCCGAAACGTCGGCCCGGAATTCTTCCCAGGCATCGCCTGAGGACGCATGGGCGCCGGTCGCGGCAAATCCGGTTGCTGCCACAAGGGCAAGGGTCAGGATCGGGCGATGCAGCATGTTCAGTCCTTATTCTCAACTGGTTGCAATGGGTGCACGCTGCCCGCGAAACGTGGCGCGAATGTGCTCGGGCCGCGGGCGCTTTCAAAATGATGTTGAAAGTATATTCCGTGGGTTGAGGAAAAATTGGCATCGCATCGGTTGCCTCCGTCAAGGCCGGTGCCTATGTTCCCGCTCACAGATTTCTTTGACGAAATCCCATGCCAAGAGGAGATGCCCACATGGCTTTCGAATTGCCGAACCTTCCCTATGACTACGATGCGCTGGCGCCCTACATGTCGCGCGAGACGCTCGAGTACCACCACGACAAGCACCACCTCGCTTACGTGACCAACGGCAACAAGCTTGCCGAGGAAGCCGGTCTCTCCGACCTCTCGCTCGAGGAAGTCGTCAAGAAGTCCTATGGCACCAACCAGCCGCTGTTCAACAATGCCGGCCAGCACTACAACCACATCCACTTCTGGAAGTGGATGAAGAAGGGCGGCGGCGGCACCAGCCTGCCGGGCAAGCTCGACGCAGCCATCAAGTCGGATCTCGGCGGCTACGACAAGTTCCGTGCCGATTTCATCGCGGCTGGCACCGGCCAGTTTGGTTCGGGCTGGGCATGGCTTTCGGTCAAGAACGGCAAGCTCGAAATCTCCAAGACCCCGAACGGCGAGAACCCGCTCGTTCACGGCGCTTCGCCGATCCTCGGCGTCGACGTCTGGGAACATTCCTATTACATCGACTATCGCAACGCGCGCCCGAAGTACCTCGAAGCGTTCGTCGACAGCCTGATCAACTGGGATTACGTACTCGAAATGTACGAAGCGGCTTCCAAGTAAGCCTTCCCAAGCCTCGACTTCAGGACCCGGCGCTTGCGCCGGGTCTTTTCGTTTGGGGGTGACCGGTGGAGGCGGGATGCTCGGCCGTCACCAACGTGTCATCGCCCGGCGCTACTGCATGTTTCCTTAAATCGTCTTCGATTTAAGGATAAAAACATGCAGCAATTCAAAGTGCTACAGCAACCTTTGCGCATCTAATAGGACGCGCAGCGCTGTAGGGAGAAGCACCATGCACGCAGACACATCACCTCTCCTCCGCTTCGGCGTCATCGCCGACCCGCAATATGCCGCTGTGGAACCGAACCTCGTCCTCGGCCGCTATTATGCCAACAGCCTGACGAAGCTCGCCGAAGCGATCGAGACCTTCAACGCCGAAGACCTCGCCTTCGTGGTGACGCTCGGTGATATCATCGATCGAGGCTGGCAGAGCTTCGATGCGATCCTGCCGCTCTACGACAAGCTTCGTCATCCCAAGCATTTTCTGCTCGGCAATCATGATTTCGGCGTCGATCCGGAGAAGCTCGGGCAGGTTTTCGGCCGGGTCGGCATGCCCTCGCCCTATCAGACATTTGCGATGGCCGACTGGCGGTTCGTGTTGATCGACGGCAACGAGGTCAGCCTTTTCGCCCCGCCACCCGGCGACCCGCGGCGAACCGCAGCCGAGACGTGGATCGAGACGCTGAAATCGCAAGGGGCCGATAACGCCCATCCCTGGAATGCCGCGCTCGGCGACGTGCAGTTCGCCTGGCTGGAGGAGACGCTGCGCAAGGCGGAGGCTGCCGGCGAGCAGGTGGTCGTCATGGGCCACTACCCGGTCTATCCGCCGAACGCCCACAACATGTGGGACAGCCAGCGCATCGTCGATCTCTTCGGTCGTTTCAAAAACGTCGGCGCCTATTTCTGCGGTCACAACCACGACGGCAATTACGGCCTCGCCGACGGCACTCATTTCGTCAATATCAAGGGCATGGTCGAGACGCCGGATACGACAGCCTATGCGATCGTCGAGATCCATGCGGACAGAATGGCAATCCGCGGCTACGGCCGCGAAACGGATCGAACCCTGCAGTTGGAGACGATCATGCCCCGCCTGGTTGTGGCCGCCAGCCGCTGATCCAGAGGTCCCGCAGGCCTTCGCCTTCGCCTGGAAAGAAGTCGTCGGTCGCTTCGCAATGTTCGACCCGATCGGCGCGGAAGTTGCGGATCGCCTGACGCAGCTCGCACCAGGCGACGATATTGGCGGTTTCGGAATAGTAGATCAACGCGACCGGCCGGATCGTCCGCTCGGTGGCGCGGCCGAGTTCGTCGCGATAGTCGATGCCGAGCTTGCGTTCGTCGCGGATCGCGCGACGCACCAGTGCCAGATCGACGCCGGTAGGTGAGGGTGCCACCGTTCCCCAGGCATGCAGCGCCTGTGAGCGAAGCGCAAGCCGCAGCGGTTCTGGCACAGCACCTGTGATCTTCTGATTGACGCGGCCGGCTGCCGCCCTCAGCTCCTCGTCTCCGGTGCGCGCCAGCAGCGCCAGCGCCAGTACGATCGCCTCGGTTTCCTCGATCGAGAACATCAGCGGCGGCAGGTCGAAGCCGGGGCGCAGGATATAACCGATGCCGCGACCACCTTCGATCGGCACGCGCATGGCCTGTAGGGCGGCGATATCGCGATAGATCGAGCGCGGCGTCACCTCCAGCGTCTCGGCCATTTCAGCGGCGGTCACCGGCTTTCGGGCCAGCCGCAGGATCTGGATAATCTCGAACAGGCGCGAGGCCTTGCGCATCGAAAAAACTCCGCTGTTCCAAAACGCTCCTGACAAGACCCTGTCAGTTGGCGACGCTTATAACATTGGGCAACGGATTGAAAAATAAGCAATCCGCTCAGGCAACGATCGAACGGACCTCGGACAACTGACATGAGCTATACGGAAAATCTCTGGCTTTTCTTCACCCTTCTCTTCGGCATCATCATCGTGCCGGGCATGGATATGATCTTCGTGCTGGCGAATTCGCTGACCGGGGGGCGAGCCTCCGGCCTGTCGGCGACGGCCGGTATCATGGCGGGCGGTGTCCTTCACACCCTCTACGCGGCGCTCGGGGTCAGCGTCATCCTTCATCTGGTGCCGCAACTGTTCAACGTGCTGCTCATCGGCGGTGCCGCCTATATCGCCTGGATCGGCTATTCCCTCATCCGCAGTTCCATCACCATCGGCGGTATCGACGGCGCCGCGCGGCTGTCGCGCTGGGCGAGCTTTCGTCAGGGCGCACTCACCAGCCTGATGAACCCGAAGGCCTATCTCTTCATGCTGGCGGTCTATCCGCAGTTTCTCAAACCCCAATTCGGGCCGGTATGGTCGCAGGCGGCGGTCATGGCGTTGATGATCGCCACCACCCAGCTTGCCGTCTATGGCGGCTTGGCGCTCGCCGCCGGTCGCGGCCGCGACTTTCTCGTCGGCAGCCCCGGTGCGACGGTTCTGATCGGCCGTATCGCCGGCGTTGTTCTGGTGCTGGTCGCAGCTTTCACCGTCTGGCAGGGCTGGGCCGGCGGACGGTAGAGCCGTCACGTACAAACATGACTGCTGTAGTCATGTTATTGGAACGACGCGGTCGAGACGATCAAGAATCGCGCGGCCGCGTCAAATTATGCTGTTGTGACAAGGACATCAAAAAAATGTTACTTCCGTCGAAAGGCTAAAATGACATCATGCCGGCGCATTCAACACGAAGGCCGCAGATGCGGATTCGAATGACCGGGAGATCACGATGAAGATACGCGCTCTAATGCTTGCGGCCGCCCTCGCTGGGCTTGGCGTTACCGCCGTGACCGCGGCTGACGAACCGCAGGCGGTTCGTCAGGCCCTGATGAAGAAGGTTGGTCAGGCTGCTGGTGCGCTCGGTGGTATCGCCAAGGGCGAAAAGCCTTATGACGCTGAGATCGTCAAGGCGTCGCTGACGACCATCTCCGAGACGGTCAAGGTCTTCCCGGACCATTTCCCGGCCGGTTCCGAAACCGGTTTGGAGACGGAAGCAAGCCCGAAGATCTGGGAGAACATGGACGATTTCAAAGCCAAGGCGGCCAAGCTTGGTTCTGACACCGACGCCGTGCTCGCCCAGCTTCCGGCCGATCAGGCTGGCGTCGGTGCGGCACTCGGCATGCTCGGCAAGGATTGCGGCAGCTGTCATGAGACCTATCGCCTGAAGAAGGACTGACGGTAGGTCGTTCTCCCCGAAATTCTCAGACGATGCGCCGACTGTTTCGGCGCATCATCGCGCTGTTGCCGCAGTAAGGTTGTGGCTTGTCACGCAGTTTTGAGTGTGAGCGAACCTACTGCATGTTTCCTTAAAACGTATCCGATTCAAGGATAAAAACATGCAGCAATTCAAAGTGCTACAGCGGCCTTGGCGCGTCTGATAAGACGCGCGGCGCTGTAGCGGGTTGGGGATGCAGTTGAAAGGAAGCCTGATGGGCCGACGGATTAGAAAGCTGGTCTCGGGTCTCGTGATTCTGGGCCTTGTCGGCGGTGCGGCCTTTTGGTGGCTGACCAAGCCCGCGCCCTGGGCGGCGGCTCATTGGGAGGGTCTCGGAGAGCCAGATCTGACCAATGGCGAGCAGATTTTCTGGGCCGGCGGCTGCGTCAGCTGCCATGCAAAGCGCGGCAGCGAGGGTGACGCCCGGCTGGTTCTTGCCGGCGGGCCGCCGCTAAAAAGCCCATTTGGCACCTTCCACGCGCCGAATATCTCGCCTGACGAAGCGGCCGGTATCGGCGGATGGACGCTTGCGGAATTCGGCAACGCCATGACGCGGGGCGTCGGTCGAAACGGCGAACATCTCTATCCGTCCTTCCCCTACGCCTCCTACATCAGGATGACGCCGAAGGATGTCAACGACCTCTGGGGCTACATCAAGACGCTGCCGAAGGCGAGCGACGTTGCGCCGGACCACGAGCTGCCGTTCCCCTATAATATGCGGTTGGCGCTCGGCGGCTGGAAGCTGCTGTTCCTCACCGACACCCCACGCGTGACCATCGATGCCGCCGATCCGAAGCTGACGCGCGGCCAATATCTGGTCGAAGGGCCGGGTCATTGTGGCGAGTGCCATACGCCACGAAACGCGCTTGGTGGCTTCGAGCCGGCCCAGTGGCTGGCTGGCGCGCCGAACCCGGAAGGTAAGGGACGCATCCCCGACATCACGCCGGGCTCGAAGAGCATCGGCGGCTGGAGCGCCTCCGACATCGCCTCCTATCTCGAAACCGGTTTCACGCCGGAATTCGATTCCGTTGGTGGCTCCATGGTCGAAGTCCAGAAGAATATGGCGAAGTTGACCGCTGCCGACCGCGAGGCGATTGCCGCCTATCTCAAGGCCGTTCCCGCACTCTGAAGCGTAGTCCGGGCCGCTTGATTCCGGGTGGTCGGCACGCTCTAACGTCTCCTGGAACTACTGCATGTTTCCTTAAATCCTATTCGATTTAAGGATAAAACATGCAGCCATTCAAAGTGCTGAAGCGACCTTGGCGCGTCTGATAAGACGCGCGCCGCTGTAGGAGAAGACTTGCCATGCGTGCTCATGAAACCGTGCCCTACGACCAATGGATCGAGCGCAGCCCCGAGGAGATGGCAGCGCGTGCGGCTGAATTCTACGAGGACATCAACCGCCGCCGCACCACGCGCTCCTTCAGCGAAAGGCCGGTGCCGAGCGCGGTGATCGAGACCTGTCTGCTGGCAGCCGGCACCGCCCCGAGCGGCGCGAACCACCAGCCCTGGCATTTCGCGGTCATCGAAAGCCCTGGCATCAAGGCGAAGGTGCGTGAAGCCGCCGAAGAGGAGGAGCGCGTCTTCTATCAGCAGAAGGCCCCGCAGGAGTGGCTCGACGCGCTGGCGCCGCTTGGCACCGATGAGGACAAGCCGTTTCTGGAGACGGCGCCCTACCTGATTGCCATCTTCTCGCAGAAGCGTGGTGGCCCCAATCCGGGCGACACGAAGAAGAACTACTACATCAACGAAAGCGTCGGCATTGCCACCGGCATTCTGATCGCGGCGCTGCACCATGCCGGGCTCGCGACACTGACCCATACGCCGGCGCCGATGAATTTTCTCAACGAAATCTGCGGACGGCCGGACAGCGAAAAGCCGTTTCTGATCCTGGTGGTCGGTTACCCCGCGCCCGACGCGACCGTGCCGGTGGCCGGCAAGGTGAAGAAGCCGCTTGAGCAGATATCGACCTGGTTGTGATCGCCGAAGCATGTCGCGCAAAAGTGTTCAGCGGTTTTGCGATGCCGACAGGCGCAAAAGACAAAGATTTTGAAGCGCGGCAAGCGAATCCTACTGCATGTTTCCTTAAATCCTATTCGATTTAAGGATTAAAACATGCAGCCATTCAAAGTGCTACAGCGACCTTTGCGCGTCTAATAAGACGCGCGGCGCTGTAGAGATCGTGATGCGCTTTAACTTGCTCATGCGGCTGTCGTTGCTGCCGCATGTTCCCGGCCATAAAGCGCTGCATAGCCGTCGAGTTCGGGCGAGCCGAGACCGAGCGCGCGAAAGATCTCGACCGCAAAGGTGACCGGCGCCGTGCCGGCAGCCGTGACCACACGGTTGTGGCTGAGAGCCTGCGGCTGATCGCGATAGGAGCCGTGTCCGTGATAGCCGCGGAGTGACGCAAGGCTGTCCGCGCTGTTTCCGGTGTGATCCGTGGCGTCGAGAATTCCGCTCGACGCCAGCGCATCGACGCCGCCGCAGATGGCGGCGACCAGCCGTTCCTGCCGATGGAAGGAGCGGATCGTGGTGGAGAGGTCGGGGGCGTCGGCGGTTCCCCAGATCGCGCCGCCGCAGATCACCAGGCCATCGAAGCCCGCGGGGTCGAGCGCGTCGATCGACAGATGCGCGGAGACGTCGAGCCCGCCCATCGACGTGACTGCCGCGCCGTCCAGGGTGGCGACGTCGATATCGACGCCGAGGTGAGCGCGCGCCGTCGCCATCAACAACGCGCATTCCCAATCCGCAAACCCTTCATGAAGCACGATTGCAAGCCGCATCGCCTCATCCTCAGCCAAGTTTCTGCATATAGCGCATGCCCGTTACCGGGCGAGGTACGAAGCGCTCGGATTCGTAGAAGTGATGGGCCTTGAAATTACCCGTGGCGGCGCTGACCGACAGGTAATCGCAGCCGGCCATCTTCGCCTGTTCGCGCGCCTTGGCGACGAGGTGGCGGCCGATGCCGGTGCCGCGATTGTCGGAGCGCACGAAGAGATGATGCAGCTCCATGCCGCGCGCGCCTTCCGCAGCCCGGTAGATCGGCACGAGGATGGCGTAGCCGATCAGTCGGTTGCCGGCCTCCGCGACAAGCGCGGTGATCCAGGGCGTGCGACCGAAGAGGTCGCGCTCGAGCTGCTCCGGCGTGATCGGGGCTGCGTCGCCGTGATGGGCGGCGAGTTCCGCGATCATTTCGCGCAGTTCGGGAAGGTCGCGCTGTTTGGCGCAACGGATCGTCACCATCGGCGGCCGCGTCGATGGCAGAGGATGGAGAGAGGGGATGGCGGTCTGTAGCATTGTCGGCTCCTCATGGTTCTCTAGCCATCAGGTGCCGTGAAAAACAAAAGCCGCCTGATGGCGGCCTTGTTGAAATTGATCAGCAGGCCGCTCCTATGGGAACAGCCAAAAATACGCGCGGCAGATGGGTGCGTTCTTGATCATGTGCGTAGATTGTCCGTTTCCGCGCTTTTGTCAACGGGGATTTTTGCACTGAGTTGGAGACGGGTCGCGACTCCGTTCGAAGTCGGCCCAAGTCTGCAGCCTCGCGCCGGCGCTCAATGGTCGCTGTCGCACATGGAATGGTCTGCAAGCGCACGGATGACGTAGCAATCGCCGATCGTGTGGTCGCCGTTGCAGGCGACGATGCGCTCGAGCTCGCGTTCCAGTTTCTGCAACTGGGCGATTTTCTCCCGCACGGTGATCAGGTGTTCCCTGGCGATACGGTCTGCTTCGCCGCAGGGGCGCTCCGGATGCTGGCTCAAGGCCAGCAGATCGCGGATCGATTCGATCGAAAGCCCCAGATCGCGTGCATGGCGGACGAAGGCGAGACGTTCGAGTTCGCGTTTCTCGTAGCGCCGCTGGTTGCCTTCGGAGCGTTCCGGGGCCGCAATCAACCCCATCTGCTCGTAGTAGCGGATTGTCGGAATTTTTACGCCCGTGCGGCGGGAGAGATCGCCGATCGAATACATGTCCATGCTCCAAACCTATAGCTTCTGGAGCATTAGATAATCGCTTTCCGGCGACGGTCAATGTGGGGCTGGGAGGAAAGGCCCGATCGGGCCTTTCCCTTGGCGATGCCGGTTAGCGTGCGAGAAGGGCAAGCAGCGTCTCGTCGAAGAGATCGCTTTCCTCAAGCTGCGGTGTGTGGCCGCTTTTTTCGAACATGCGGACCGTCAGATCCGGAAAGTCCCGGCGATAGGCGTCCCAGGTCTCGGCCGGCGCAACGAGATAATCGCATTGCCCGAGTGCCAAGAGCACCGGCATCGCAAGCCGGTCGAGCCCGTCCCGAATATCGATGTCGCGAAACACTTCGCCCCAGAGATGGTCGAAGACGGGATTGTTGACGGTGACATCACGCCATAGCGGTGCCGCGTCGAAGGCGGGTAGATGCCAGCTCTTGGCGCCAAGACGGATGAGCAGCGACTTGAACCGCTCCTCCGGTCGGGCGGCGATATCGGTGCCAAGTTCGGCCATCTCGCGCTCGAAGATCGCCTTGCGCTCCGGCGCGACCAGCTCCTCCCACCGGCGATCGGCAAGCGCCGTATGCGCGGCGGAATGGCTCGGTCCGGTGCCGACCATGATCACGTGGCTGATATTCTGGGGATGGCGTTTGGCGTATTCGAGCGCCATGTAGCCGTGGCCGGAGTGCCCGAGGACGGCGAAGCGATCGAGACCGAGATGCCGGCGCATCCACTCGATATCGTCGAGGACCACGTCGAAGCCGATATCATCGCGCGTGTAGGACGCATGCGCCGGCGCGAAGCCGCGGTGATCGATGAAATGGAGCTTTGTCCGCTGGCGCAGTTGCTTCGAGAAGGTACTGGGATAGTAGGCGGCGCTGCCAATGACGAGCAGCGGCATGCCGCTGCCCTCGATGCGATAGCCGAGCTCGAACGGACCGGCGCGCAGGCTACCGGTTTCAGGCAGGGATGAACTGGTCGTTGTCATGGATATGATCCTGCAAACGGCCGGAGAACGATGGCTCAATGGTTGGCGCTCTCATCGGCCTTAAAAAAATGCCCACGCCAAACGGTGCCGCGAGGCGGCCTTGGCGTCGGTGGTTCTTTCTTGCCGGTGAGCGTCGCTAACGGATCAGGCGCACGGATCAGTATCCCTGTTTTGTTGCGACTTCATACCAGTCCGCTCTGTTGAGCCGCAACCGTCGAATCGAGACATTCGGGCCGTCATCCTCTCATTCGAAAAAAGGTGGCACAAGGACGCCACAATCACCGCCTAGCGATCTGCACGGCACTCGATTCGGCCCAGCGTCGATCCGAATGCATGTTTTGCAACAGTTAGTTAGAGCGTCGGCATATATGCGTGGCGCACGACGGAGGAACACGTGCCGCTGCTCATCAATCGCCGCCAATTGCTCGTCGGCTCCGCGCTGATCTATCCGGCAATCGCCCTCGGCCCGGCCGCAAAAGCCGCCACCGGCGGCGATGTCGATACACGCCTTGCCGAACTCGAAAAGCGCACGGGCGGACGGCTTGGCGTTTCCGTTCTCGATATGGAAACCAACGTGTCGTTCGGCCGCCGCGAGAGCGAGCGTTTCGCCATGTGCTCGAGCTTCAAGACGCTGGCGGCGGGATTCGCGCTCGCCCGTGCGGATCAGGGCGCCGAAAAGCTTGATCGCCGTATCGTCGTTGCGCAGAAGGATATCGTCGCCCATTCGCCGGTAACCGAGAAGCATGTCGGCGGCGAGGGCATGACGATCGCCGAACTCTGTGCCGCGACGTTGACGACAAGCGACAACGCGGCGGCAAACCTTTTGCTGGAAAATTTCGGCGGTCCGCCGGCGCTGACCGCCTGGTTGCGCACGATCGGCGATGAGACCACGCGCCTCGACCGGAACGAGCCCGCACTCAACGAGGCGAAAGTGGGTGACCCACGCGACACGACCACGCCTGCCGCAATGCTGGAGACGCTCGGCAATCTTGCTTTCGGCCCCGTGCTGGCGGAAGCGTCGCGCAAGCTGTTGATCGAGTGGATGGTCGCCAATACCACTGGCGACCTGCGCATCCGCGCCGGCCTGCCGAAGGCCTGGAAGGTCGGCGACAAGACGGGAACCAACGGCAACGGCGCCGCGTCTGACATCGCCATCGTTTGGCCCGAGGGTAGGGGACCGCTCCTGATCGCGGTCTACATCGCTGAGGCGACGGCGCCGCTGGCTGAGCTGAACACCGTCTTTGCCGATGTCGGCCGGATGGCGGCGGAGATGGTCTAACCGCCGATCGTCAGGTGAGCACTGGTCATGGCGTCTTCAGCTGTCTTCAATCTGATAACCTGGCCGCTGCGACGTCCAGCATTGTTATAGTCAAGGCGATCTACAGCATTCCGGGCATGAAGCCCCAGAAATGTCGTCGCGTTGAAGCTTGCAGGCGATTCATGCGGCGCTTCCGTCGGCGATATCGGATGCGGTATCGTCGCGCTGCTGGTCGATGCCCATCGCGCGTTCGACCGCCTTGCGGATTTCCTCCTCGATCGCTTCGCGCTGCTCCGGATCCATCGCCTTCAGCTCGTCTTCGGTGATGCCATGCGCTTCCAGGATCTGTGCACGGATCTGTTCCGCCAGGCTCATCTTGGCGCGTTTCAGGAATTCGTCGCTGACTGAATCGCCGGAGGCGGTCTGTTCGCCGCTTCCGATCGAAGGCTTGGCCTCTTCTTCCCGGGATGCGCTGATCCAGAAGGCGTTCGATAGCGAGGCCGACGTGGATGCCGGCGCAATGGTCGGCGAGAGCCGCGGGCGCGTGTCACCGCCGCCAGTTTCTTCGAGCGGCATGACCGTTCCCGATTGGGCACGGCGCTGCGAGAAATAATAGTTGGAGATGCTGCTATCGATCTTCATGGGAAGCCCCCGGAATCTGCTGTCCGGGGGAGGCTGCTTCTGGTGGCTTGCGCGGGGCTTGCCGATGCAACCCATTAGCGAGAATTAGGGATGCCTTTTCGCGTTTTAGGGTAGGGTATAGGCGATGACGTAGTCTCCGGGCTTTGTGCCGACCGAGCCGTGGCCGCCGGCGACGATCACCACATATTGCTTGTCGCCGACCGTGTAGCTCATCGGCGTCGACTGGCCGCCGGCCGGAAGGCGCGCCTCCCAGAGCTGTTCGCCGGTCGTCACGTCATAGGCGCGCAGATAATCGTCGACTGCCGCCCCAAGGAAGGCGACGCCGCCCTTGGTGATCATCGGTCCGCCGATGCCGGGAACGCCGACTTTGAAGGGCAGCGGCAAAGGCGTCATGTCCTCGACGGTGCCGTTCTTGTGTTTGTAGGCGATCTTGCCGGTCCTGAGGTCGGCACCGGCAACATAGCCCCATGGCGGCGCCTGGCAGGGGATTTTTAGCGGGCCGAGGAACGGGCCCATGAAGACGCCATAGGGCGCGCCGTCGTTGCGGTTGAGGCCTTGCTCGGATCCCTTTTCGTCCTGGCCCTTCGGCGGGATCTGATCGCGCGGAACGAGACGAGAGGTGAAGGCGAGGTAGGTCGGCATGCCGAACATCACCTGTCGCTCCGGGTCGACCGCGACCGAGCCCCAGTTGAACGTGCCGAAGTTGCCGGGATAGACGAGCGTTCCCTCAAGCGACGGCGGCGTATAGCGACCCTCGTATTTCAACGAGCGGAACGATATGCGGCAGGCGAGCTGATCGAACATCGTCACGCCCCACATGTTCCGCTCTTGCAGCGGGGCGGGCATGAAGGTCAGGCCGGAGACCGGCTGGGTCGGTGCGGTAAAATCTTCCGGGATTGCGCCCTTGGGTGCCGCGACTTCCGCAATCGGGATGATCGGCTCGCCGCTCCGTCGATCGAGCACATAGATGTCGCCCTGCTTCGTCGGACCGACGAGTGCCGGCACGACCGTGCCATCCTCCTTGGTGACGTCGAGCAGTGCCGGTTGTGCGGGCACGTCCATGTCCCAGAGGTCGTGGTGCACCGTCTGTTGCACCCAACGCACAGCACCGGAGTTGATATCGAGCGCGACGATGGAGGAGGAATATTTCTCCACGTGCTCGCTGCGCCCCATGCCGAGCTGGTCCGGCACCTGGTTGCCCATGGGAATATAGACGAGGCCAAGGCCCTCGTCGTAGCTGAATACCGACCAGCTGTTGGGCGAGTTGGTGCTGTAGGTCTGGCCCTCGGCAAGCGGCGTCGCTACATCGGGATTGCCGCTGTCCCAGTTCCAAATGAGCGCGCCGGTGTTGATGTCGAAGGCGCGGATGACGCCGGATTGCTCCTGGGTGGAATAGTTGTCGTTGACGGCGCCGCCAATGATCAGCTTTCCGGCAACCGCAACCGGCGGCGAGGTCGAGTAGTAATAACCGGCCGGATTGTATTTCATGCCCTTTTCGAGGTGCAGCACACCGTTGTCGGCAAAGCCGGTGCAGACGGCGCCGGTTGCCGCATCGAGCGCGATCAGGCGGGCATCGGATGTCGGCAGATAGACCCGCTCGGCGCAGACGCTGCCGGCGGTTGCCGCCGGGTCGGCCCAATAGGTGACGCCGCGGCAGGTCTGGTGCTGCCGGTCAGGGTTCATGCCGGAGTTGCTGTCATATTTCCACTTCTCTTCGCCGGTCGCCGCGTCAAGCGCGATCGCCCAGTTGTGCGGCGTGCAGGCAAAGAGCGTGTCCTTCACCTTGATCGGCGTCACCTGATAGGTGGTCTCGCCCACGTCTTCGGGGCGTTTGATGTCGCCCGTCTGATATTGCCAGGCGACCTTGAGATTGGCGACATTTTCGGGCGTGATCTGATCGAGCGGCGCATAACGCTGACCGAATGGCGTGCGCCCGTATTGATGCCATTCTCCTGATGGTACGTTGCCGCCGAGAGGCGGATTGGCGGCGACCACGTCGCTCGGCAGATCGCCGCGGATGTCGTGCGGATCCTGGGTCATCGAGTAGCCGGCAATGCCGATCGACACGAGCACGGCAAGCGCCAGCGGCCAGGCACTGGCGGCATACCGTTCTCCTGTCGGGCTCTCAAATCCGAGCGGACGCCGGACCGCCGGTAGCATCAGCCACAGGCCGAGCAGCACGATGATGCCGCCACGAGGGCCCAGTTGCCACCAGTCGAAACCGACTTCCCAGACGGCCCAGGTGAGCGAGCCAAGGATGACGAGCGTATAAAGCCAGATGGCGGCGGCCTTGCGCATGAAGAGAAGGATGGCCGTCAGCAGGAAGCCGATGCCGGCGATGAGATAATAGGGACTGCCGCCAAGCATCAGGAGCTTGGCTCCGCCGCCGCCGAGCGCAAGGCCAATGAGGGCGAAGACGATGGCCGCCAGAATGAGCATGGTGGGAACTCCCGAATTGAAGAACGGCGCCGTGGCACGGCTTTTTCATTGAGGCGGCGCGAATGAGCGGCCGCGCGGGAAAAAATCGGTTTCGGGGTCGGCGGTCGCGAAGGAGGCCGCGGCCGTCAGATCGGGCTTGGGCAAGTCACGCGACTGCCCGCCCCCTAGCACCTAACGCGCCGGTCCTGCCTTTCAATAGCCATAATTTCGCAGCGCAAAAAATTAGGGTGCCCGCAATGAAGT
>Ga0247819_10001257_pt1 | contig 13967 bp, 10 predicted proteins | sample 13C_Xylose_Day6_FD_193428 | JGI IMG/M metagenome (GOLD analysis project Ga0247819, IMG submission 193428) | Soil microbial communities from agricultural site in Penn Yan, New York, United States - 13C_Xylose_Day6 | ecosystem: Environmental > Terrestrial > Soil > Agricultural land | place: USA... | reverse complement strand
CTGTCACACCTTCCCCGTACTGTCATGACATGGAAGGCACCGCACCCCCCACCCCGTACGACCCGACGTCGGTCGCCCGCTGGGCGCCCGAACCCGACAAGCGCCCCGGCCGCACCGCCTTCCAGCGCGACCGCGCCCGCGTGCTGCACTCCGCCGCGCTCCGCCGCCTCGCGGGCAAGACGCAGGTCGTCACCCCCGGCGACCACAGCCAGGTGTGGGACGCCAGCCCCCGCACCCGCCTCACCCACTCCCTGGAATGCGCCCAGGTCGGCCGCGAACTCGGCGCCGCCCTCGGCTGCGACCCCGACCTCGTCGAGGCCGCCTGCCTCTCCCACGACCTCGGGCACCCGCCCTTCGGCCACAACGGCGAACAGGCGCTGAACGAGTTCGCGGAGGACTGCGGCGGCTTCGAGGGCAACGCCCAGTCCCTGCGCCTGCTCACCCGCATCGAACCCAAACGGTTCACCCCCGAGGGCTCCGTCGGCCTCAACCTCACCCGTGCCGCGCTCGACGCCGCCACCAAGTACCCCTGGCCCCGCGGCGCCCACCCCACCGACCCGGCCTCCCCGAAGTTCGGGGTCTACGACGACGACCGCCCCGTCTTCGACTGGGTCCGCGAGGGCGCCCCCGCCGACCGCGTCTGCTTCGAGGCCCAGGTCATGGACTGGTCCGACGACGTCGCCTACTCGGTGCACGACGTGGAGGACGGCCTGCACGCCGGCCACATCGACCCCAACTGCCTGCACGCCGAACCGGAACGCCGGGCCGTCTTCGCGGTCGCCGTCGGGCGGTACGTCCCGGCGGACACCGACCCCGCCGAACTGGCGGAGGCCCTCGACCGCCTCCTCGCCCAGGAGTGGTGGCCGCACGGCTACGACGGCACCGCCGTCGCCCAGGCCCGCCTGAAGGACGCCACCAGCCAGCTCATCGGCCGCTTCTGCCTCGCCGCCGAGACCGCCACCCGCCTCGCCCACGGCAATGGCCGCCTCACCCGGTACGGCGCCGAGCTCGTCGTACCGCGCGGCACCCGCATGGAGTGTGCCGTCCTCAAGGCGGTCGCCGACCGCTACGTCATGCAGCGCGCCGAACAGGAGCGGCTCCGCGCCGACCAGCGGATCGTCGTCCTCGAACTGGCCGAGGCGCTCACCCTCCGCGCCCCCCACGGCCTGGACCCCCAGTTCCGCACGCTGTTCGAGCGGGCCCCGGACGACCGCGCCCGCAAGCGGGTGATCGTCGACCAGATCGCGTCGCTCACCGACGCCTCGGCCCGTTCGCTTCACGCCCGCCTCACGGGGCAGGCATGACCTGTATGGCCTGATCGGGTCACTCCCCCTTCCGGCAACACTCTGTGTGCGGGACGCTCGCAGATGGCGACACCCTTACGAGGAGGCATCGACGTGGTCGACGCGGATCAGACATTCGTCATCGTCGGAGGCGGCCTGGCCGGCGCGAAGGCGGCCGAGACGCTGAGAGCGGAGGGCTTCACCGGCCGCGTGATACTGATCTGCGACGAGCGCGACCACCCCTACGAGCGTCCGCCGCTCTCCAAGGGCTACCTCCTCGGCAAGGCGGAGCGCGACAGCGTCTTCGTCCAGGAGCCCGCCTGGTACGCGCGCCACGACGTCGAACTGCACCTCGGCCAGACCGTCGACGCGATCGACCGCGCCGCGAAGACCGTCCGCTTCGGCGAGGACGGCACCCTCGTCCGCTACGACAAACTGCTTCTCGCCACCGGCGCGGAGCCCCGCCGCCTCGACATCCCGGGCACCGGCCTGGCCGGCGTCCACCATCTGCGCCGCCTCGCCCACGCCGAACGCCTCAAGGGCGTCCTGACCTCCCTCGGCCGGGACAACGGCCATCTGGTGATCGCCGGAGCCGGCTGGATCGGCCTGGAGATCGCGGCGGCGGCCCGCGAGTACGGCGCGGAGGTCACCGTCGTCCACCGCGGCCGGACCCCGCTGCACTCGGTGCTCGGGCCCGAGCTGGGCCAGCTCTTCGCGGAGCTGCACATGGAGCACGGCGTCCGCTTCCACTTCGGCGCCACGCTCACCGAGATCACCGGCCAGGACGGCATGGTCCTCGCCGCCCGCACCGACGACGGCGAGGAACACCCCGCGCACGCCGTCCTCGCGGCGATCGGCGCGGCCCCCCGGGTCTCCCTCGCGGAGACGGCGGGCCTGGAGCTCGCCGACCGCGCGGCCGGCGGCGGCGTCCTCGTCGACGAACGGCTGCGCACCTCGGACCCCGACATCTACGCGGCGGGGGACGTCGCGTCCTTCCCGCACGCCCTCTTCGACACGCGGCTGCGGGTGGAGCACTGGGCCAACGCGCTGAACGGCGGCCCGGCGGCCGCCCGCTCGATGCTGGGCCGGGAGGAGAGCTACGACCGCGTGCCCTACTTCTTCAGCGACCAGTACGACCTGGGGATGGAGTACTCCGGGTGGGCGCCGCCGGGGTCGTACGACGAGGTCGTGATCCGCGGCGACGCGGGGAAGCGCGAGTTCATCGCGTTCTGGGTGAAGGAGGGACACGTGCTCGCGGGGATGAACGTGAATGTGTGGGACGTCACTGACCCCATCCAGGCGCTGATCCGCAGCGGCGCCCCGGTGGACACGGAGGCGCTCGCGGACCCGCGCGTGCCGCTGGAGAGCCTCGGCTCCTAGGCGTCCGCCGGGCTCTGCCCGCTCGCGCGGGCAGCGCCGTCGTGGCTGGTCGCGTGGTGCCCCGCGCCCCCGCGGGGCACGCTCGCGTCCCCGCGCTGTCAGGGGCGCCCCGTAGAATTCACCCGTGGCCGGGCGGATCAATGATGAGGACGTGAAGGCGGTTCGGGACGCGGTCCCGATCGACGCCGTGGTGTCCGAGTACCTCCAGCTGCGGAACGCGGGCGGCGGGAACCTCAAGGGCCTCTGCCCCTTCCACGACGAGAAGTCGCCCTCCTTCCAGGTCAGCCCGAGCAAGGGACTGTTCCACTGCTTCGGCTGCCAGGAGGGCGGCGACACCATCACGTTCGTGATGAAGATCGACCACCTCTCCTTCTCGGAGGCGGTCGAGCGGCTGGCCGGGCAGGCCGGCATCACCCTGCGCTACGAGGAGGGCGGGTACAACCCCACCCACCAGCGCGGCGAGCGGATCCGCCTGGTGGAGGCCCACAAGATCGCCGCCGAGTGGTACGCGGAACAGCTCGCGACCGGCCCCGAGGCGGAGACCGGCCGGGCCTTCCTCGCCGACCGCGGATTCGACCAGGCGGCCGCCGTCCACTTCGGCGTCGGCTACAGCCCCCAGGGCTGGGACCACCTCACCCGCTTCCTGCGCGGCAAGGGCTTCAGCGACAAGGAGCTGGTCCTCTCCGGGCTCTCCCAGGAGGGCCGCCGCGGCCCCATCGACCGCTTCCGGGGCCGGCTGATGTGGCCCATCCGCGACATCGGCGGAGACGTCGTCGGCTTCGGCGCCCGCAAGCTCTACGAGGCGGACACCGGCCCCAAGTACCTGAACACCCCCGAGACGGCGATCTACAAGAAGTCCCAGGTCCTCTACGGCATCGACCTGGCGAAGAAGGACATCGCGAAGGCGTCCCGCGCGGTCGTCGTCGAGGGCTACACCGACGTCATGGCCTGCCACCTGGCGGGCGTCACGACCGCCATCGCCACCTGCGGCACCGCGTTCGGCGGCGACCACATCAAGATCCTGCGCCGGCTCCTCATGGACAACGGCAGCGCCCGCGTGATCTTCACCTTCGACGGCGACGCGGCCGGCCAGAAGGCGGCCCTGCGGGCCTTCGAGGACGACCAGAAGTTCGCCGCCGAGACCTACATCGCCATCGCCCCCGACGGCATGGACCCCTGCGACCTGCGCCTCGCCAAGGGCGACGAGGCCGTCTCCGACCTGGTCCAGCCCCGCACCCCGCTCTACGAGTTCGCGCTCCGCCAGATCGTCCGCCGCTACGACCTCGACACCCCGGCCGGCCGCGCCGCCGCCCTCGACGAGGCCGCCCCGACCGTCGCCCGGATCAAGAACAGCGGCGCCCAGCACGAGGTCGCCGTGCAGCTGGCCGGCATGCTCGGCATCCTCGACACCCAGTTCGTCGTCAAGCGGGTCGCCCAGCTCGCCCGCTGGGCCCGTGAACGCGGCGGCAGGGGACCGGCCCCCGACCACCGCAGGCAGGGCGGCGCCCCCCAGCAGTACGCCGCCGCCCCGGCGGCCCCGCGCGGCCCGGCCCTCAACCTCCGCAACCCCGTCTTCGCCACCGAACGCGAACTGCTCAAGCTCGCCCTCCAGCGCCCGGAACTGGTCTCCCCGGCCTTCGACGCGTACGGCGTCGACGAGTTCACCGCCCCGCCCTACGCGGCCGTGCGCCAGGCCGTGCTCGACGCGGGCGGCGCGGAGTACGGCGTCCAGGACCCGCAGGAGTATCTGATCCGGGTCCGCGAGGCCGCCCCCGACGACGCCGTGCGGGCCATGGTCACCGAGCTCGCCGTCGAGGCGATCATGCTGCACCGCGGTGTGAAGGGTGTCGACGAGGTATATGCCGGCGCCCAGCTGGTCACCGTCCGGCGCCGCGCGGTCGAGCGCCGCATCCGTGACATCGCCGGCCGCCTCACCCGCCTGGGCGCCCACGGCGATCCTGCCGAACTGTCCTCCGTGCAGAACGAGCTGTGGGTCCTTCAGCAGTACGACCAGGCACTTCGGGAGCGCGGCGCGGCCGCGCTGTGACACGGGACTGCGTGGCGGACCCGGCCTGAGTAACCGCCCGGTCACGCACCGGACGCAAAAAGTCACCGCACGCCCCTCGTGGGGACGATGTGTCGTACCCCACACTGGACCCGGTGCCTGAGTCCTCGGAGCGCGGCCGATCCGTCACCGACGGGTCCCGGACATCCGCGGTTCCGCTCATCGCGTACGGGCCGGACGGCGGCGAGGCCGCCGATTCCGTCCCCGAAGTACCGCTGCCCCACCCCCGGCAGCGATCATCCTGGAGGTCGCCCCCGTGCAGACCCAGACCCAGACCCTCACCCCTCCCGACGCCGGCGTGCTCGTCGCCGTGCCCGAGCCGGCCGACCCCCCGGCCGAGGGGCTGGAACCCGCCGGGAGCGCCGAGCCGGCCTCGCGCATCCGCCCCGAGACCGGCGGGCCCTCCTCGGACCTGTTCCGCCAGTACCTGCGCGAGATCGGCCGCATCCCGCTGCTGACCGCCGCCGAGGAGGTCGAACTCGCCCGCCGGGTCGAGGCGGGCCTGTTCGCCGAGGAGAAGCTGCGCCTCACCCCCGACCTGGACAGCGGTCTCGCCCTCGACCTGGACCGGCTCGTCGTCATGGGCCGGATGGCCAAGCGGCGGCTGATCGAGGCGAATCTGCGGCTCGTGGTGTCCGTCGCCAAGCGGTACGTGGGCCGGGGCCTGACCATGCTGGACCTGGTCCAGGAGGGCAACCTCGGGCTGATCCGGGCGGTGGAGAAGTTCGACTACGCCCGCGGCTACAAGTTCTCCACGTACGCCACCTGGTGGATACGCCAGGCCATGTCCCGCGCGCTGGCCGACCAGGCCCGCACGATCCGGGTGCCCGTGCACGTGGTGGAACTCATCAACCGCGTGGTGCGCGTGCAGCGGCGGATGCTGCAGGAGCGCGGGTACGAGCCGACGCCGGGCGAGGTCGCGGCCCATCTCGACCTGCCGCCGGAACGGGTGGGGGAGGTGCTGCGGCTGGCGCAGGAGCCGGTGTCGCTGCACGCGCCCGTGGGGGAGGAGGACGACGTCGCGCTCGGTGACCTGATCGAGGACGGGGACGCGGCGAGTCCCGTGGAGTCGGCGGCGTTCCTGCTGCTGCGGGAGCACCTGGAGGCGGTGCTGTCCACGCTGGGGGAGCGGGAGCGGAAGGTGGTCCAGCTGCGGTACGGACTGGTGGACGGGCGGCCGCGGACGCTGGAGGAGATCGGGCGGCTGTTCGGCGTCACGCGGGAGCGGATACGGCAGATCGAGTCGAAGACGCTGAACAAGCTCCGTGACCATGCCTTCGCGGATCAGCTGCGGGGGTATCTGGACTGATTCCTTCGCCCCCGCCGCCCCTTCCCGTCCCGACCCGGGGCTCCGCCCCGGACCCCGCTCCTCAAACGCCGGAGGGGCTGGTGGAGCCCCTCCGGCGTTCGGCGGGGCTCAGTCGACCTCCGCCACCGCCTGGGCGAACTGGGCCTTGTAGAGGCGCGCGTACGCGCCGTCCGCCGCCAGCAGCTCGGTGTGGGCGCCCTGTTCGACGATCGAGCCGTTCTCCATGACCAGGATGGTGTCCGCGTCGCGGATCGTGGACAGCCGGTGCGCGATCACGAACGACGTGCGGCCGTGCGCCAGTTGCGCCATCGCCTTCTGGATCAGCACCTCCGTGCGGGTGTCCACGGAACTCGTCGCCTCGTCCAGCACGAGGATCACCGGGTCCGACAGGAACGCCCGGGCGATGGTGATCAGCTGCTTCTCGCCCGCGCTGACCCCCGACCCCTCGTCGTCGATCACCGTGTCGTACCCGTCGGGCAGCGTCCGGATGAAGCGGTCCGCGTGCGCCGCCCGCGCCGCCTCCTCGATCTCCGCCCGGGTGACCTCCCGCGCCGCGCCGTAGGCGATGTTCTCCGCGATCGTGCCGCCGAACAGCCAGGTGTCCTGCAGCACCATCCCGATGCCGGACCGCAGTTGGTCCCGGGACATCCGCGCGATGTCCACCCCGTCGAGGGTGATCCGCCCGCCGGACACCTCGTAGAACCGCATCAGCAGGTTCACCAGCGTCGTCTTGCCGGCTCCCGTCGGCCCGACGATCGCCACCGTGTGGCCCGGCTCGACCGCCAGCGACAGGTCCTCGATCAGCGGCTTGTCGGGGTCGTAACGGAACGACACCCGCTCCAGCGCCACCCGCCCGCGCGGCTCGGCCGGCCTCTCGGCCGGCGAGGCGTCGGCCTCCTGCTCCTCCGCGTCCAGCAGCTCGAAGACCCGCTCCGCCGAGGCGACGCCCGACTGCACCAGGTTCGCCATCGACGCGACCTGCGTCAGCGGCATCGAGAACTGCCGCGAGTACTGGATGAACGCCTGCACGTCACCGATGGACAGCGAGCCCGACGCGACCCGCAGCCCGCCGACGACGGCCACCAGCACATAGTTGAGGTTCGAGACGAAGAACATCAGCGGCTGCATGACGCCGCTGTTGAACTGCGCCTTGAACCCGGCCTCGTACAGCGCCTCGTTCTCCTCGGCGAACTGCTTCGCCGACTCCTCCTGCCGCCCGAACACCTTCACCAGGGTGTGCCCGGTGTACATCTCCTCGATGTGCGCGTTGAGGGTGCCGGTCGAGCGCCACTGCTGCACGAAGTGCGGCTGCGACCGCTTGCCGACCCGGGTGGCGACGACGAACGACAGCGGCACCGTCACCAGCGCGACCAGCGCCAGGATCCACGAGACGTAGAACATCATCGCGAGCACGCCGATGATGGTGAGCAGCGAGTTGATCAGCTGGCCCATCGACTGCTGGAGCGTCTGCCCGATGTTGTCGATGTCGTTGGTGGCGCGGCTGAGCACCTCACCGCGCTGCCGCTTGTCGAAGTACGACAGCGGCAGCCGCGACAGCTTCGTCTGCACGTCCTCGCGCATCCGGAACATGGTGTGGTTGACGGCCCGGTTCACCAGCCGGGTCGCGACCGCCATCAGCAGACCGGCGACCAGGAACACCCCCAGCGCGAACAGCAGGACGTCGCCCACCGCCGTGAAGTCGATGCCCTCGCCGGGGGTGAAGTCGGTGCCGCGGAGCATGTCGGCGACCTCGCCGTCGCCCCGCTCCCGCATCGACTCGAGCACCTGCTCCTTGGTGGCGCCCTCGGGCATGTCCCGCCCGACGATGCCGGCGAAGACCAGGTCGGTCGCCCTGCCGAGGATCTTCGGCCCGATCACGCTGAGGCCGACGCTCAGCACGACACAGGCCAGCAGCGCGCAGATCGTCGCGCGTTCCGGCCGGAACCGCGCGATCAGCCGTTTGCTCGACCCCTTGAAGTCGATCGAGCGCTGGCCGGGGCCGCCCCCGGCCATCATCCGCCCTCCGGGCCCCGCCATCAGGCAGCCTCCGCTTCCGTCAGCTGGGAGAGCACGATCTCCCGGTAGGTCTCGTTGTCCGCCATCAGCTCGTGGTGCCGGCCGGTGCCGACGACGCGGCCCTCGTCGAGGACCACGATCCGGTCGGCGTCCCGGATGGTCGCCACCCGCTGGGCGACGATCACCACGGTCGCCTCGGCCGTCTCCCGCGCGAGCGCCGCCCGCAGGGCCGCGTCGGTGGCGTAGTCCAGCGCGGAGAAGGAGTCGTCGAAGAGGTAGATCTCCGGGCGCTGCACCAGCGTCCGGGCGATCGCCAGGCGCTGGCGCTGACCGCCGGAGACGTTCGTGCCGCCCTGGGAGATCGGCGCGTCGAGGCCGCCGTCCAGCCGCTCCACGAAGTCCCTGCCCTGCGCCACCTCCAGCGCCTGCCACAGTTCCTCGTCCGTGGCGTCCGGATTGCCGTAGCGCAGATTGGTCGCCACCGTCCCCGCGAACAGGTACGGCTTCTGCGGCACCAGCCCGACCGTCCTGGCCAGCAGCGCCGGTTCGACCTCCGCCACGGGTACGCCGTCCACCAGCACCTCCCCGTCGGTCGCGTCGAACAGCCGGGGGACCAGGCCGAGCAGCGTCGACTTGCCGCTGCCGGTCGAACCGATCACGGCGGTGACCTCGCCGGGCCGCGCCACCAGGTCGACCCCCTTCAGCACCGGCTCCTCGGCGCCCGGGTAGCGGAACCCCGCGCCCCGGACCTCCAGATGACCGTGCCGGCGCAGCTCGGTGACCGGCGCGGCCGGGGGCACCACGCTGGAGGAGGTGCCCAGCACCTCCTGGATGCGCTCGGCGCACACCTCGGCGCGCGGCACCATCATGAACATGAAGGTGGCCATCATCACGGACATGACGATCTGCATCAGATAGGCGAGGAACGCGGTCAGGTCGCCGATCTGCATCCCGCCGCTGTCGATGCGGTGCGCGCCGAACCACACCACCGCGATGGACGACAGGTTCACCACCGTCATGACCACCGGGAACATCAGCGCGAGCAGATTGCCCGTGCGCAGCGACATGTCGGTCAGCTCGGTGTTGGACTTCCGGAACCGCCCCTGTTCGTAGGTGTCCCGGACGAACGCGCGGATCACCCTGTTGCCGGTGATCTGCTCGCGCAGCACCCGGTTCACCGTGTCGAGCCGCTCCTGCATGGTCCGGAACAGCGGCCGCAGCCGCCGCACGATCAGCGTCACGCAGACGGCCAGCACCGGCACCACCGCGACCAGCACGCCCGACAGCGGGACGTCCAGGCCGAGCGCCATCACGATGCCGCCCACACACATGATCGGCGCCGACACCATCAGGGTGAACGTCATCAGGACCAGCATCTGCACCTGCTGGACGTCGTTCGTCGTACGGGTGATCAGCGAGGGCGCGCCGAAGTGACCGACCTCACGCGCGGAGAACGACTGCACCCGGTCGAACACGGCGGCGCGCACGTCCCGTCCGAGGGCCGACGCGGTCCGGGCGCCGTAGTACACGGCGCCGATGTTGCAGACGACCTGCGCCAGCGAGATGCCGATCATCAGGGCGCCGTAGCTCAGGATGTAACCGGTGTCGCCCTGGACGACCCCCCGGTCGATGATGTCCGCGTTGAGCGTGGGCAGGTAGAGCGTGGCGCTGGTCTGCAGGAACTGCAGCAGCACCAGCAGGGCGATGGGTCTCTTGTAGGGCTCGAGATGGGTCCGCAGGAGTCGTATGAGCACGCTGAGTCTCTCGGAGTGGTCGGCGGGGGCGTTGGTTGCCCGTGGCCCCTATCGTCGAACACTCCACCCGCGTTACCTCAACCGAATTAACGGGGGCGCGCACCCGCTACGGGCGGAACGCCCCCGGATGCGTCTGCTCGCGCACCGACACGTACTGCTGGCGCACCGCCTGTCCCACCGCCAAGTCCTCGCCCGGGTCCAGCACCTGCGCCACCGCGCCCTGCCAGACCGGCGGGTTGCGCGGGTCGAGTGTGCCCTGCGACACACCCAGCGCCCAGGCCGCCTGCCGGGCCGCGCCGATCGCCGCGTAGTCCGCGGGCTGCGGCACGATCACCTGCGCCCCGAACAGCGCGGGCGCCGCCGACTGCACGGCGGGCAGTTCCGCGGCCTGGCCCAGCAGGAACACCCGCCGCACCTCCACGCCCCGGCCGCGCAGCACGTCCAGCGCGTCGGCGAGCCCGCACAGCATCCCCTCGAAGGCGGCCCGCGCCAGGTGCTCCGGCTTCATCGACTCCCGCCGCAGTCCCGCCAGCGTCCCGGCGGTGTGCGGCAGGTTCGGGGTGCGCTCACCCTCCAGATAGGGCAGCAGCACCAGCCCGTGCGCTCCAGGCGTCGACTTCATCGCCAGGTCGGACAGGCTCTCCAGATCGGGCACGCCGAGCAGTTCGGCGGTCCCGCGCAGGGCGCGCACCGCGTTCAGGGTGGTGACGACGGGCAGGTGCATGCCGGTCGCGTCGGCCAGGGAGGTGATCATGCCGGACTGGTCGACGAGCGCCTCGGGGTGCACGGCCATCACGGACCCGGACGCGCCCAGCGACACCACGGCGTCGCCCAGGCCGATCCCGAGCCCGAACGCCGCCGCCATCGTCTCGCCCGTGCCGGCGGAGATCAGCAGCCCCTCCGGCGTCGTGCCGGCCGCGTCCGCCGGGCCGATCACCTCGGGCAGCATCGCCTGGTGGCCGAGCGCCATCTCCACCAGATCGGCACGGTAACCGCCGGTGGCGGCCGCCCAGTAGCCGGTGCCGGAGGCCCCGCCCCGGTCGGTGGTCCGCCGCACCGGCCGGCCGAGCAGCTGCCACACCAGCCAGTCGTGCGCCTGCAGCAGCACGGCGGTGCGCGCCGCGTTCTCCGGTTCGCTGCGGGCCATCCAGCGCAGCTTCGTCACGGACTGCGCGGCCTGCGGCACACAGCCCACGGCCTGCGCCCACGCCTCGCGCCCGCCGAGCGCGTCGATCAGATCGGCCGCCGCGACCTGCGCCCGCTTGTCGCCGCCGGTCATCGCCGGCCGCACGGTGTTGCCCTGCGAGTCCAGCGGGACCAGCGCGTTCGCCTGCGCGGACACCCCGATCGCCTGCACGCCCTCGAGCAGTCCGCCGCCCGCCGCCTCGCCCAGCGACAGCAGCCAGGCCTGCGGGTCCACGTCCGAGGGGCGGCCACCGCCGTCGGGGGCCTGCACCGGATGCTGGGCGTACCCCTGCCTGAGCACGGCTCCGGTGTCCGTGTCACAGACGACGATGCGAGTGAAGTCTGGCGCGCTGTCCAGTCCGGCGACTATCCCCATACGGCGATTTTGCCGCATGGGGAGAGATGAGTGGGGCGGGGGAGTCGCCGGTGGGTCCCCTTATGTGTTGCTGGTGCCCCAGTCGTCGTCCGCCGAGCCGTGGGCGGTGCGCTCGCGGAGCGCCGAGACCCGCTGGGCCACCGAGTCGGGCATGCGGTCGCCGACCTTGTCGCTCACCACGTGGTACGCCTTGTCCGCGAACTCGCGGCCCTGCTGGGCCGCGCTCTCCGCGGTGTTGCGGACCGCCGGGTTCTGCGTGAACTGCTGCGCGGACCTCTTCATCTGCTCGTAGCGCTCGCGCCCGGCTTTCGTGCCCAGCACGTATCCCAGGACGACTCCGGCGACGAACGTGAGCCGGTAACGCATGGCGGCCACCCTTCCCGTTGTTCCAGTCTGCGTAGGTCTCCGGCACGGCGACAGGGCCGGGGAGTACCGATTGGCGGAGCACCCCCCTGCTTGCGCTAATGTATGTGTCGCAGCGAGCGCGCGCCCCCTGGCGAATACCCAGGCAGACGCGTTCGATGCAACGAGGCATTCCTCCGTAGCTCAATTGGCAGAGCAGCCGGCTGTTAACCGGCAGGTTACTGGTTCGAGTCCAGTCGGGGGAGCTCGGTCCTCCGTAGCTCAATTGGCAGAGCAGCCGGCTGTTAACCGGCAGGTTACTGGTTCGAGTCCAGTCGGGGGAGCATGCTGAACGAGGACCCCGTCGGGGTCCTTTTTCATGTCCGGGGGAACCGCGCGGGGCGCGGGGCGGTCTCCATGGTCACCGGGGCCGTACGCAGCCGACCATCCGAAGCAGGAGATCGTATGAGCGGCTATGCTGCGGCAGACGGCGCGCACACATGTACGCGACACGCCGTTATGGGGCGGTAGCTCAGCCGGTTAGAGCAGCGGACTCATAATCCGTCGGCCGTGGGTTCGAGTCCCACCCGCCCCACCACGCGCCTCGCGGAAGCGAAGGGCGCCCGGACCTCCCGCGGTTCAGCCGCCCCCGGTGTCGTCCTCGGACGCGCCGGGCGCGTCCGACGGGTCGCGCTCCCCCTCCGCCTGGGACGGGGTCGAGTGCGGGATCTCGGGGGTGGTCCACTCCTCGTCGTCCCTGTCGCCCTCGGCCTGGGACGGAGTGTGCTCGCTCAGCTCGCTCATGATGCCGCCTCCCGCTCACATGGCCGCTGGTCGTCCGTCGCCGAGTACCCCCTCACGCCCGGAGTCACCACGGCCCGGGAGTCACCGTGACGAGCGGCGGGCGAGCGCCCGGGACAGCGCCGTGCGGACCTCCTCGGGCGGGGGAGCGCCCGCCGCCTGGGCGGAGACGGTGAGCGCCTCCGCGACCGCGTGGAGCTTGGTGTTGGACAGCTGGGACGCCTCCCGGAGGATGTGCCAGGCCTCGTCCGAGGTACAGCCGTACGTGGCCATCAGGACGCCGCGGGCCTGGTCGATCACCGGGCGGGTGGCGATCGCCTGCCGCAGCTGCTCGACCTCCTCCCGCAGCAGGTGCAGCCGCTCCTCCCGCTCCAGGGCCACCGCCGAGGAGGCCGGTGACTCCGGCGACGCCGTGCCGTCCGGGGCGGGAAGGCGCAGCGGGTCCCCGGTGTCGAGGCCGGCGAGTTCCAGGATGCGGCGCGGCTGGCCGTTCCAGCGGGTCGCCGTGACCGGCATCGACCGGCGCCGGCCGTGGTCGCGCAGCACCTCCAGGAACTCCAGCCCCGCCGTGTCCATGAAGTACACGCCGCTCATGTCCAGATCGACCCGCGCCGTGCCCACGGGCAGCTGCGCCAGCTTCTCGGCCAGGGTCCGGGCGGACCCGCGGACCAGTTCGCCGCGCGGGGTGAGCAGCGCCCTGTCCGCGTCCATGCGGCCGCCGATGACCAAGGGGTTCGGCCTTCCCGGGAGAGGTAGTGATGCCGCGGAGGTCATGTCACCGCCTTGTCGGTCCTCACGAGGGGTCGGAGATTCCGGGCCGCCGGGGGCCGAGGCGGTAGGCTGCGCACGGTCCCGGCTGTGCCGGGAGTGCGCCTGCCCGCCCTGCGGCGTACTACACACCGCACCGGTGAATGGCCGGGAAACGACCGGGTAGGTGCGGACAGGGAACGTGGGGAGACGCGAGGTGGAGGACGGGCGCCGGACAGCGGACGGGCCGGGGACTCCGGAGCCGCGTCTGACGGTGTGCCCGCTGGAGGGCGGCCAAGGCGTCCGCGCGGCCGGCGAGATCGGCCTGGCCACCCACACGATCTGGGAACGCGCGCTGGAGCGGGCGGTGCGCGAAGGTGAGGCCGTGTATTTCCTGGAACTGTCCGAGGTGACGTTCGTCGACGTCGCGGGCGCCGGAGCGCTCGCCGCGGCCGCCGAACGGCTCGGGGACGGCCGCCGGTTCGTGGTGCGCCGCCCGCCGCCCGCCCTGCGCCGGGTGCTGGAGACGTTCTGGCCCGGCCTGTCGACGATCGAGGTGTCGATGTCATGAGCGCCGCGGCCGAACCCCTGGCAACCGCCCCCGATCCCTTCGTCCACCCCGCCCTCTTCTACCGGGACGACCGGGAGTACCTGGACGGCACCCTCCCCTTCGTGCGCGCGGGACTGGCCGCCGGCGAGCCCGTGGCCG
>Ga0247819_10001256_pt1 | contig 13978 bp, 10 predicted proteins | sample 13C_Xylose_Day6_FD_193428 | JGI IMG/M metagenome (GOLD analysis project Ga0247819, IMG submission 193428) | Soil microbial communities from agricultural site in Penn Yan, New York, United States - 13C_Xylose_Day6 | ecosystem: Environmental > Terrestrial > Soil > Agricultural land | place: USA... | reverse complement strand
GTGAGGGGGAGGCTCTGACCAGGAACTATGACAGGAGACGCGAAGCCTGTCACGCCCTGGTGCGAGCAGATCGTATCGCTCGGGGTCTAGCGCGACCCGGTTCCGCTGGCGTATTAGTAATCAGGCAAAACAAATTACACCCGGTGCAGCGTCAGGCAACACCTTGGCAAGAGCCGCCACAAGTCGAAGCGCTTCACCTGCCTCCCGAAAGAGTCACCAGCTCAGCGCAGGCTGGGCCGGTCCCCACGCAAGGGCACCCACCGTGACAGCACATCCTCCGGTTGCCGCACCTCGTCCGCGCGGACGCTCGCGCAGAGCCGTCACGTCGTTCGCCGCCGTCTCCGTCCTCGTCTCCGGAGCGGCGCTGACCGGCTGTGCGGAACAGCGCGACAGCGACGTGTACACCGTGATGAACTCCTCGACCGACGAGACCTACCACCGCTGGGACGCCGAGGCGATGGCCCGCTGCGGCAAGCGGCTGGGCGTCACCATCGAGCAGCAGAGCGTCCCCGCGGCGCAGGTGATGACGAAGGCGCTGCGCATGGCCTCGTCGAAGTCGCTGCCGGACATCGTGCAGTTCGACGCCTCCGAGATGCCGACCTTCGCCGACGCCGGCGGGCTCGTCGACCTGCGCACCCTGGGACTGACCACCGAGGACGTCCCCGAGGGCATCGTCGGCTTCGGCTCCTACAAGGGCACCTACTACGGCGCGGCCCGCTCCGTGAACACCCTCGCGCTCTTCTACAACAAGGACGTCCTCGACGAGGCGGGCGTGCAGGTGCCCACCACCTGGGACGAGCTGCGGGAGACGGCGAAGAAGCTCACCCAGGGCAAGCGGTACGGCCTGGCGCTGAGCGCCGGCGGCGCCGAGGACGGCGTCTTCCAGTTCACGCCCTTCATGTGGTCCAACGGCGGCGACGAGACGGACCTCGACAGCCCCCAGGTCGTCGGCGCGCTCGACTACTGGAAGGCGCTGCTCCAGGACGGCTCGCTGTCCAAGTCCACGGTCAACTGGACACAGGCCGATGTGAACGACCAGTTCATGGCGGGCAACGCGGCCATGATGATCAACGGCCCGTGGCAGGTCGAGACCCTCAACACCAAGAAGTCGCTGCACTGGGAGATCGCTCAGATCCCCGTGCCCGAGACCGGCGCCGAGTCGGTGGGACCGCTCGGCGGCGCCGTGCTCACCGTGCCCAACACCGGGGACGCCGAGCGCGAGAAGACCGCCGGCCGGATCGTCGGCTGCCTGGCGGGCGAGGAGGAGCAGCTCACCTACGCCCTGAACAGCTGGATGGTCCCCGCCAACGAGAAGGCCGCCGCGAAGTGGCGCGCGGAGGTGCCCGAACTGGACGCGCTGGCCGACCAGGTCGCCGCCGCCCGGTCCCGCACCGCCAAGCTCGGCGCCGGCTGGTCCGGTGTCTCGCTCGCCCTGCAGAGCGCCTTCCAGTCCGCCCTGACCGGCCAGTCCAGCGAGGCCGCCCTGAAGCGCGCCCAGCAGCGGGCCACGAGCGGGAACTGAGGTACGCGCCCATGACCACGTCCACCGTCACCGCTCCGGCGTCCGCGAAGACCGCCCGGAAGGCCGCCGCGCCGGACCCGGCCCGCCGGCGCCTGCGCCGCAGGCTCGCCCAGTGGGGCTTCGTCGCCCCCGCCGTCGTCTTCATGCTGCTGTTCTTCGGCTACCCGCTCGTCCGCAACATCGTGATGAGCTTCCAGCACTACACGCCGAAGACGTTCTTCACCGGCGAGGCCCCGTTCAACGGCACCGACAACTGGTCGTCCGTCTTCCAGGACGTCCTGTTCGGCAAGGCCCTGTGGCACACCCTCGTCTTCACCGCCGGCTCCCTGCTCGGCCAGTTCTGCATCGGCCTCGCCCTCGCCGTCTTCTTCAACCGCAGGTTCCCCCTGAACGGTGTCCTGCGGTCGCTGATCCTGCTGCCCTGGCTGGTGCCCATGGTGGTGTCCGGCATCGTGTGGCGCCGCATCCTGGACCAGGACACCGGCGTACTGAACACCTTCCTCGACACCGTGGGCCTGGGCGGTCAGACCCCGTGGCTGACCAGCCCCGACATGGCGCTGCTGTCGGTGATCCTGGTCAACGTCTGGATCGGCATCCCGTTCAACATGGTCATCCTCTACGGCGGCCTCCAGGAGATCCCCAAGGAGCTGTACGAGGCGTCCGCCCTGGACGGCGCCTCGGCCTGGCGGACCTTCCGCTCCGTCACCCTGCCGCTGCTCAAGCCGGTGATCACGGTCGTCCTGGTGCTGGGCTTCATGTCGACGGTCAAGATCCTCGACCTGATCCTCGCGCTCACCGACGGCGGCCCCGCCGACGCCACCCAGACCCTGGGCACGCTCACCTACCAGAACTCCTTCGTGGAGCTGGACTTCGGCGCCGGCGCGGTCGTCGGCAACGTACTCATCGTCATCTCCGCGGTGTTCGCGGTGTTCTACCTGCGGGCCAACCGCACCGAGGGGAAGTGACCGACATGGCCGCCGACACTCCCACCGCGTCCCGGCGCCGCTGGGGCTCCACCGTCGCCGGTGTGCTCGTCCTGGGCGTGATGCTGTTCCCGCTGTACTGGATGCTCAACACGGCACTCCAGCCCGAGTCCGGCCTGCTCCAGGTCGACCCGGTGCCCGGCGGACTCGACCTGTCCGGGTTCTCCAAGGCCCTCAGCGACCAGGGCGGTCACCTGCTGACCTCGCTGCTGGTCTCGTTCGGCGCCGTAGCCATCTGCCTGGCCGTCTCGGCCCCGGCGGCGTACGGACTGGCCCGGTTCGGTCTGCGCGGCTCGCGCACCATGGTCTTCGGGACCCTGATCACCCAGATGGTGCCCGGCATCGTGATCGCCAACGCCCTCTACAACTCGTACGTCGACCTGGGCCTGGTGAACTCCTACTTCGGCCTGATGCTCGCGGACGCCTCGCTCGGCATCCCGTTCTCCATCGTCCTGATGCGCTCCTTCATGGTGTCCATCCCGGGCGAGGTCCTCGAGGCCGCCGAGATCGACGGCGCCGGGCCGGTGCGGGTCTTCCTGCGGGTGGTGCTCCCGATGAGCCGCAACTCGCTGATCACCTCCGGACTGTTCGCGTTCCTGTTCGCGTGGAGCGACTTCATGTTCGCGCTCACCCTGAACACCACCGACGACGTCAAGCCGGTCACGCTGGGCATCTACCAGTACATCGGCGCCCACGTCGGCGACTGGGGCTCGGTCATGGCCGCGTCCGTGCTCTCCGCCGTCCCGGCGGCGATCCTGCTCGTCCTCGCCCAGAAGTACATCGCCGCCGGCATCGCCGGCGGCTCCGTCAAGTGAACACCGCACGTCTCGAGATGGACCGATACGCATGAGTGAGTTCCCCGGTTTCCCGCCCGGCTTCGTCTTCGGCGCGGCGACCGCCTCGTACCAGATCGAGGGCGCGGCCTACGAGGACGGCCGCGGCCCGTCGATCTGGGACACCTACAGCCACACCCCCGGCCTGGTCGTGAACGGCGACACCGGTGACGTGGCCTGCGACCACTACCACCGCTACCCCGAGGACGTGGCCCTGCTGCGCGACCTCGGCGTCGGCTCGTACCGCTTCTCCGTCGCCTGGCCGCGCATCGTGCCCGACGGCACCGGCCCGGTGAACCCCAAGGGCCTGGACTTCTACTCCCGTCTGGTCGACGAACTCCTCACCGCCGGCATCGAACCCGCCGTCACCCTCTATCACTGGGACCTCCCGCAGGCCCTGGAGGACCGCGGCGGCTGGCGGGTGCGGGAGACCGCCGAGCGGTTCGCCGAGTACGCGGCCGTCGTCGCCGGGCACCTGGGCGACCGGGTGCCGCGCTGGATCACTCTCAACGAGCCCTGGTGCAGCGCCTTCCTCGGCTACTCCGTCGGCCGCCACGCCCCGGGCGCCCGCGAGGGCCGGGGCGCGCTGGCCGCCGCGCACCACCTGCTGGTGGGCCACGGACTGGCCGTCCAGGCGCTCCGGTCCGCCGGGGTCCGGGAGGCCGGCATCACCCTCAACCTCGACCACCACCTGCCCGCCACCGGCTCCGCCGCCGACCGGGAGGCCGTGGTGCGCGCCGACACCCTGCACAACCTGGTGTGGACGGAGCCGATCCTCGCCGGGCGCTACCCGGACACCGAGGAGGACACCTGGGGGGAGCTGATCACCGGGGAGGACTTCCGCCGCGACGGCGACCTCGAGGTGATCTCCCAGCCCCTGGACTTCCTCGGCATCAACTACTACCGCCCGATCGTCGTCGCCGGCGCCCCGCACCGCGAGAGCGACCCCGCGCTGCGGGTGGCGACCGACAACCGCTACGCCGAGACGGCGATGCCCGGTGTCCGGCGCACCGCGATGGGCTGGCCGGTCGCCCCGGAGACCTTCACCGACCTCCTGGTGGACCTCAAGGAGCAGTACGGCGACGCCCTGCCGCCGGTGTACATCACCGAGAACGGCTCCGCCGAGGACGACGAGGTGAGCGCGGACGGCGCCGTGCACGACACCGGCCGGGTGGCGTACCTGCGCGATCACCTCGCCGCGCTGCGGGCCGCCGTCGACGCGGGCGTGGACGTGCGCGGCTACTACGTGTGGTCCCTGCTCGACAACTTCGAATGGGCCTTCGGCTACGACAAGCGCTTCGGCATCGTCCGGGTCGACTACGACACCCAGCGGCGCGTCCCGAAGGACAGCTACCACTGGTACCGGCGCCTGATCGCCGCCCAGCGTCCCTGAGGGGCGGGGCCGTCGGTCCGGGCGGTGCCTCCGCGGTCGTGGAAGGCACCGCCCGGACGCCCCGTCCGGCTGAGGCGCCGGGGGCCGCTCGACGGCGCCCCGCGGAATCGCATGCTCCCAACCGTTGACAGGTCCATACCAGGGCGGGACTCTGAGAGCGCTCTCAGAACGACTCCCCCCACAGCTGAACGGAGAAGGAGCATGCTGCGCACACTCAAACGCCGGGCCACGGCGATCGGGTTGAGCATCGCCACGGTGCTGGGCGGCTCACTGCTCGCCACCGGCGTCCCGTCCCCGGCCCACGCCGCGGTCCCGGACACCATCCCCCTGCAGATCACCAACAACTCGGGCCGCGGCGAGCAGCTGTACGTCTACAACCTCGGCACCCAGCTGTCGACCGGCAGACAGGGCTGGGCCGACGCGAGCGGCACCTTCCACCCCTGGCCCGCGGGCGGCAACCCGCCCACCCCCGCGCCCGACGCCTCGATCACGGGCCCGGCGGCGGGACGGTCCACGACCGTCCGCCTCCCGAAGTTCTCCGGCCGCATCTACTTCTCCTACGGCCAGAAGCTCGTGTTCAAGCTGACCACCGGCGGTCTGGTCCAGCCCGCCGTGCAGAACCCGACGGACCCCAACCGCGACATCCTGTTCAACTGGTCGGAGTACACGCTCAACGACGCGGGCCTGTGGCTCAACAGCACCCAGGTCGACATGTTCTCCGCGCCCTACTCGGTGGGGGTGCGCCGCGCCGACGGCGGCACGACGAGCACCGGCAAGCTCAAGTCCGGCGGCTACAACGCGGTGCTCAACACCCTCAGGGGACAGTCCGGAGGCTGGGCCAACCTGATCCAGACCCGCTCCGACGGCACCGTGCTGCGGGCCCTGTCCCCGCTGTACGGGCTGGAGACGGGCGCCCTTCCGGCGTCGGTCATGGACGACTACATCAACCGGGTCTGGCAGAAGTACGCCGGCTCCACGCTGACGGTCACGCCCTTCACCGACCAGCCGGGCGTCAAGTACTACGGCCGGGTCTCGGGCGGCGTCATGAACTTCACCAACAGCGCGGGCGCCGTCGTCACCAGCTTCCAGAAGCCGGACGCCTCCTCCGTCTTCGGCTGCCACGGGAAGCTCGACGCCCCGAACGACCAGGTGCGCGGCCCCATTTCGCGCACCCTCTGCGCGGGCTTCAACCGCTCCACGCTCCTCACCAACCCCAGCCAGCCCGACTCCGGCTCCGGTGACTTCTACCGGGACGGCGTCACCAACCACTACGCCCGCGCCATCCACGCGCAGATGGCCGACGGGAAGGCGTACGCCTTCGCCTTCGACGACGTGGGCAACCACGAGTCGCTCGTCCACGACGGCAACCCGAGCCAGGCCCTGCTCACCCTCGACCCCTTCAACTGACCGCTCCCGTACGGCGGACACCGAGCCGGTGGCGGCGCGCACAGCGGGTGCCGCCACCGGACCGCCGCCGGGGAGCGCTCAGGGCGGTGGCACGGGCCGCACGGCCAGGACGGCGATGTCGTCGTCACCGTCGGCGCCCAGACCGATGAGCAACTCGTCGCAGAACGCCTCGAGCGGCTCCCGGGCCAGCGCGGCGGCGTGCACGCGCAGCCGTTCCAGGGCGTCGTCCAGGTGCTCTCCGCGGCGTTCGATCAGCCCGTCGGTGTACAGCAGTACCGTCGCGTGCGCCGGGATCGCGTCCCGTGCCTCGGGGCGTCGAACCCGGGGATCCACCCCCAGCAGCAGCCCCGAGCCCTCCTCCAGGAACCGTGTGCGGCCGTCCGGGTGAACGAGCAACGGCGGCAGATGCCCCGCGGAGGAGTGCACCAGCTGCCAGGGCCCCTCCTCGGGGCCCTTGACCAGGCCGTAGATGCAGGTGGCGGTGGACTCGCGGTAGAGACTGTGGTTCGCCAGGTCGAGACGGCGCAGCACGGTCGACGGCGGCTCCTGACGGTCCACGGCGATGCCCCGCAGCATGCTGCGCAGCTGGCTCATGGTGATCGCCGCGTCCAGGTTGTGCCCGGTGACGTCGCCGATGACCAGCGCCGTGTTCCCGTCGGGCAGGAGGAAGCAGTCGTACCAGTCGCCGCCGACCTGCGCGGTGGCGGAGGACGCGGCGTAGCGTGCGGCGAGCTGCAGGTTGCCGGCGTCCGGCAGTATCGGCAGCAGCGAGCGCTGGAGGCGTTCGGCGATGTTGCGCGTCTCCTGGTGCAGACGGAGGTTGTCCACCCCCAGGGCGAGACTGCGCACCAGATCGTGGACCAGCGGCAGGTCCTCCTCGGTGAACGGCGCGTCCCGTGCGTGGCGGGCCACCGTGAGGGCGCCGATGATCTGTCTGCGGACCCGCAGCGGGGCGACGACGGCGCTGTCCGCGCCCATGGTCCGGAACAGTCCCAGGTAGTGCGCGTCCAGGGGACTCGCGACCTGGCTGGGCGACGGGGGCTCGGTGAGCAGCAGCGGGCCGGCCCCGCGCAGCGCACGCGCCAGCGGCCCCCGGGCGGCGTCGGACAGCGGCGGCAGCCGCCCCTGGTACTCCTCGGGCCAGGCATCGCCCGACGAGCGGTGGACGACGCGGGCCCGCTCCACCCGGGCGTCCTCGGTGAACAGGTCCACCGCGCACCAGTCGGCCAGCCGGTCGGTGAGGATCCGGCCCACCCGCTCCAGACCCTCGTCCAGGTACGGGGCGTTGCTCAGCGCGGCCGCGGTGTCGGCCAGCAGCGAGAGCCGTACCAGCGCGGAACGGTCCGCCGACCGCCCGGTGTCCTCGGCGGCCATCGGCGACGACCGGTCCGGCTGCCGCTGCCCCATGGGCGGACGGATCCTGCCGGGCGGGTGCGTGGAGGGGCTGGACACGGCACCCCGCGGGGTGAGCTGGGCGACGAAGACGGTCCGGCCGTCGGCCGTCTCCTGCGGCTGGATGAACAGCCGCACGGGAACCAGCCGGCCGTCGTGGTGCAGCGCGGGCAGCGGCACCGAGCGGCCCAGGATCCGGGGCTGCCCGCTGAGCAGCAGGGACGTGAACGCCGTGATGTGCCGTGCCCGGAGGTGCTCCGGGACGAGGGTGGTGAGCGGCCGCCCGACCAGGTCGCCCGCGTTCCAGCCGAGCAGGTCCGCCGCGGGCCCGTTCACCGCGATGATCCGGTTCCGCTCGTCGGCGGCGATCGTGGGAACCCTGCTGGCCTGCACCTGCCCGGCGTCCCACGCCACCAGCTCCGACGGGCCGGCGCCGGGAACGCCGGGCACCACCGTCCACGCCGTGGGGTGCCCCCCGGCCAGCTGACCGACGATCTGGTCGAACAGCCATTGGTGGAACAGCCGCTGCCGCGGCAGCGCGGGGAGCGTCAGCAGGCGTTCCCCGCGGGCGGCTTCCTCGGCGAGGTCGAGGACCGCGCGCAGGGTCCCCACCGACGGCCCGGCGTCCGGCGGCAGCGACAGGGGCAGCGAGCGGAGTCCCCGCTCGGCGGGATGCGGCCGCAGCGCGGCCGTCACGGACGCGGTGATCAGCTGGCTCGTGTCCTGCGCCACGGCGGCGTCCCGCGGGGTCACTCCGACGTCCTGCCCGGCGGCCACGGCCAGCGTGACCTCCCGCAGCAGGGTGTGCCGGTGCTGCTCGGCCGCCGCGCAGAGCGCCGTCGGCACGTCCAGCAGCGTCACCGTCGCCTCCCCGCCCGCGGGCGCCGCGGGAGGCTCCCAGTCGTCCGGGCGCCGGGGCGGCCCCTCGGGCCCCAGCTCGAACCACACGGTCTTGCCCCGGTCACCCGTCTCGACGCCCCGCCGGGACGCCAGCCGGGCCACCAGCGGCAGACCCTGCCCCGTACCCGCGTACGGCGGCCACCCGTGCGGCACCAGTGCGCGGTCCGGACGGCGGTCGCCGACCCGCACCCGGACCGTGCCGCCCTCGGACCGGGCCGTCACCTCGGCCTCCGTGCGGGCGTGCAGCACCACGTTGGTGACCAGTTCGCTGACCAGCAGCTGGGCGGTGGCCACCAGGTCCGGCGCGGCACCGGCGAGCGCGGCCCCGACGAACCGCCGGGCCTGCGCCACACTCTCCGGCGCCTGAGGGAACCGGCGCGACGGTGTCCCGCGGGCATTGAGGTCGCCCATCACCTCAGTGTGCCTCACCGGCCCCGGCCTTTCGCTGCGGACACGGGTCCGCCGGACGTCCCCCGGACCGGTCCCCGGTGATCCCGGCGACCCGCCGCCCCATAGGGTGCCTCCATGTCTGCGACGTTGAACGCGGGGAAGACCCGCGCCGCGCTGCGCACCTCGGCGCGTATCTCCGGCGAGCTGCTGCTGGTCCTGGTGGCGGCCGCGGTGGCCGTGTGGGCGCTCGGCCGGATGTGGTCGGTGGTCTGGCCCCTGATAGTCGGGCTGCTCCTCACCACGCTCACCTGGCCCCCGACCCGCTTCCTGCGCCGCAGAGGCATGGCGCCGGCGCTCGCCGCGTCCCTGGTGACCGTGCTGTTCCTGCTGGTGGCCGCGGGCACCGCGGCACTGATCGCGGTGCCCGTGACGTCCGAGTCCGGCAAGCTCGCCGACGGTGTCGTCGAGGGCGTCCAGCACTTGCGCGAATGGGCCGCGGGGCCGCCGCTGAACATCGGCGAGGCCCAGATCGCCGGTGCCTTCGACACCGCGACCGCCCGCATCCAGGACAGCGCCGGGGCCATCGCCACCACCGCCGTCACGGGCGTGAGCACCGTCTTCAGCGGTGTGGTCACGGCCGTCCTGGCGCTCTTCCTGATGTTCTTCTTCCTCAAGGACGGCCCGCGCTTCCTGCCGTGGCTCGCCCGGCAGCTCCCCGGCCGGCTGGCCACCGACGTCCCGGCCGTGGCCGCGCGCTGCTGGGACACCCTCGGCGCCTTCGTGCGGTCGCAGGCGCTCGTCGGCCTGCTCGACGCGGTGTTCATCGGACTGGGCCTGTGGCTCCTGAACGTCCCGCTCGTGCTGCCGCTGTCGGTGCTGACCTTCGTGTCGGCGTTCGTGCCCATCGTGGGCGCCCTGTTCGCCGGCTTCGTCGCGGTGCTGATCGCGCTGGTGTCCAACGGGCTGATGAACGCGCTGCTCGTGCTGGGCGTCATCGTGGTGGTGCAGCAGCTCGAGGGCAATGTGTTCCAGCCCATGATCCAGAGTCGCGGACTCGGGCTGCACGCGGTGGTCGTGCTGCTGGCGGTGACACTGGGCGGCAGCGTGGCCGGCATCGTCGGCAGCCTGCTCGCCGTACCCGTCGCCGCGCTGCTCGCGGTCGTCTGGAACTATCTGCGCGAACAGCTCGCCGACCCGCCGCGGGAACCGCGGGCCGACGGCGCGCAGACCTGACCGGCACACCGGCCCCCGTCCTCCGGAAGGAAAGCCTCACGTGACGTACGACCTCACCGCCCTGCGGGCCCGGGTGCCCGCGCTGGCCGCCGGCACCGCCCACTTCGACGGCCCCGGCGGCACCCAGACGCCGCAGCCCGTCATCGAGGCGATCGCCGCCGCGCTGTCCCGGCCGCTGTCCAACCGGGGCGACGCCCTGCCGGGCGAGCGCAACGCCGGGACGATCGTCGCCGGGGCCCGCCGCGCCATGGCCGACCTCCTGGGGGCCGACCCGGCGGGCGTCGTCTTCGGCCGCAGCGCCACCCAGCTCACCTACGACTTCTCCCGCACGCTCGCCGCGACCTGGTCACCCGGCGACGAGGTGGTCGTCACCCGGCTCGACCACGACGCCAACATCCGCCCCTGGGTGCAGGCCGCCGAGCGGGCCGGCTGCACGGTCCGCCGGGCGGACTTCGACCCGGCCACCGGCGAACTGACCGCCGACCACATCCGCGCCGTGCTCTCCGGCCGCACCCGGCTGGTCGCCGTCACCGCGGCATCCAACCTGCTCGGCACGATCCCCCCGATCGCGGAGATCGCACGGCTGGTGCACGAGGCCGGCGCCCTGCTGTACGTGGACGGCGTGCACTACGCCGCGCACGCCCTGGCCGACATCGAGGAGCTCGGCGCCGACTTCCTCGTCTGCTCCCCTTACAAGTTCCTCGGCCCCCACCTCGGTGTCCTGGCGGCCCGTCCCTCGCTTCTGGAGACGCTGCGCCCGGACAAACTGCTGCCCTCCACGGACGTGGTGCCCGAGCGTTTCGAACTGGGCACGCTTCCCTACGAGTTCCTCGCGGGCACCGCTGCGGCGGTCGACTTCCTGGCCGGACTGGGCGCACCGGGCGGCACCCGCCGCGAGCGGCTCGCGTCGGCCTTCGCGCGGATCGAGGAACACGAGGGCGCCCTGCGCGACCGGCTGGAGAAGGGACTGGCCGCCCTGCCGCGGGTCACCGTCCACTCCCGGGCCGCCCGCCGCACCCCGACCCTGCTCGTCACCCTCGACGGCCGCGAGACCGCCGACGCCTACCGCTTCCTGGCCGAACGCGGCGTCCACGCGCCCTCCGGCCACTTCTACGCGCTGGAGGCCTCCCGCCATCTCGGCCTCGGCGACACCGGCGGCCTGCGCGTCGGACTCGCCCCCTACACCAGCGGTGAGGACGTCGACCGCCTCCTGACGGGACTGGCCGACTTCCTGGAGTGAACGGTGTGACGGCCGGGCCCCGCGGTGGAAGTCGCCCTCGGTGAGCGTGTGCCGGTGCCTCACCACCGGAGCCCGGCCGTTCAGCCGACGTGGACCCGCGGGCGGCGGGAGCTGTCGGGGACGGCATCAAGCTTTCGTTAATGCCGGGCATCAGGCGTAAAGTGCCTCGATTTCCTTCGCGTAGGCCTGCTGCGCCGCCTGCCTCTTGACCTTGAGTGACGGTGTCAGCAGACCGTTCTCCTCGGTGAATTCGCCCTCGATCAGGGTGAAGGAGCGGATGGACTCCGCGCGGGAGACGGCCTCGTTCGCGTAGTCGACGGCCCGCTGCACGTCGGCGCGCATCCGGGGGTCGCGGACGACCTCGGACATCGGGGTGCCGGCGGGCATCCCGCGCACCGACAGCCAGTGGGCGACCGTCTCGGCGTCGAGGGTGATCAGCGCGCCCACGAAGGGGCGGTTGTCGCCGACCACGAGGCACTGGCCGACGGGCGGCCGGCTGCGCAGCCGGTCCTCCAGGACGGCGGGGGAGACGTTCTTGCCGCCGGAGGTGACGAGGATGTCCTTCTTGCGGCCGGTGATGGTCAGATAGCCGTCCTCGTCCAGGGAGCCGAGGTCCCCGGTGGTGAACCAGCCGTCGTGGAGCACCTCGTACGTGGCGGCCGGGTTGTTCCAGTAGGAGCCGAAGACGATGCCGCCCTTGATCCGCACCTCGCCGTCGTCGGCGATCCGGACCGCGGTGCCGGGGACCGGCAGGCCCACCGTGCCGGGCCGGGGGCTCAGGGGCGGGACGATGGTCGCGGCGGCGGTGGTCTCGGTGAGCCCGTAGCCCTCGTAGACCATGATCCCGGCCGCGTAGAAGAAGAGGTTGAGGTCGCGCTCCAGCGGGGAACCGCCGCTGATGGCGTACCGCATCCGGCCGCCGAGTTCCTTGCGCACCCTGCGGTAGACCAGCAGGTCGTAGAGCGCCCACGCGGCGTACAGGCCGATGCCCGGGCCCTTGCCGCGGCCCAGGAACCGGTTCAGATGGGCTTCGCCGAAGCGTACGGCGACCCGGTGGGCGCGTGCGAAGGAGGCGCCGCGGCCGATCCTCTCGGCGGTGGCCCGGCCGGTGTCGTGGATCTTCTCGAAGAGATAGGGCACGCCCACCAGGAACGTGGGGCGGAACGTCTTGAGCGCGGGCCGGAGTTCGTCGGGCCTGATGCTCGGGAAGTGGCCGATCTCGATGCGGGCGAGCAGACAGGCGATCTGGATGGTGCGGCCGAGGATGTGGGCGAGCGGGAGGAAGAGCAGGGTGGAGGCGAGCTGCCCGGTGACCTCCTTGAAGAGGGGGTGCAGCAGTTCGACGGTCTGGGCGGCCTCGGCGTACAGGTTGGCGTGGGTGAGGACGCAGCCCTTGGGCCGGCCGGTGGTGCCGGAGGTGTAGCAGACGGTCGCGACGGTGTCCGGGGTGAGGGCCGTACGGCGTTTCGCGACCGCCTCGTCGGGGACGTCCCGGCCGAGCGCGGTGAGCTCGGCGAGGGCGTCCGCGTCCAGCTCCCACACGCGCGGGGCTCGCGGATGGGCGGCGGTGGCGGCGGCGACGGTGGCGGTGTTCTCCGCGGTCTCCGTGACGGCGTACCGGGCGCCGGAGTCGCGGACGATCCACTCCACCTGTTCCGCGGAGGAGGTGGCGTAGACCGGAACGCTCTCTCCGCCCGCCGACCAGATCGCGAAGTCCAGGACCGTCCACTCGTAGCGGGTGCGGGACATCACGGCGACCCGGCCGCCCGGTTCCAGCCCGGCGGCGATCAGACCCTTGGCCACGGCGGTGACCTCGCGGGCGAAGGCCGCCGCCGTGACCGGGCGCCAAACGCCCCGCTCCTCGCGCCGCAGGACGACCGCGCCGGGCGCCTCGGCCGCGTTGGCGAACGGTATGTCGGCGGTGCTGCCGGCGGTCAGCCGCGGTGCGAGAGCCGTCGTGCGTGAGGCGCGCACGACGCCCCGCGCGTCCCTGACGGTCTCGACCCCGGCACGGCCCGCCAGGTCCGTGCGTCGTTTCGCCCGTTTCAGATCCCTGCGTACGCCCATGACGGCTCCCGGTCGCGGCTGATTCTCTCGTGCTGGTGCTGCCGTGCTTACTTACTCGAGAGTCAACTTACCCGCGCGTACGGCTGAGTCAAAGGCCCGGGAGCAGCGCCCGGGTCGGCTATCTGCTCAAGGAACGCGTGGGCCGGGTCGGGGAGATCCTCGACGCCCTGCACTGGGTGGCCGGGGGCGGCACCGCCGTCGACCCCGAAGTGGGACCCAACTGCACACCCGTACGCGGCCGGACGCCCGTCTCGAGCGGCTCAGCCCGCGGGAACGGGAGGTGCCGGCGCTGATGGCCGAGGGGCTCGGCAACACGGCCGTCGCCGAACGGCTCGTCGTCATCGACGGCGCCGTGCACAAGCACATCCGCAGCATCTTCGCCAAGCTCGACCCGGCGCCGGCCGACCGCACGGACCGCCGGGTCGCGGCCGTGCTGCACTACCTGGAGGACGCCCGGCGCCAGGCCTGACACGGCCGCGCGCGGGGCCCCGACCGGTTCACTCCTCGAACAGCGCCTCCTGCCGGCCCTCCCTGGCCCTGCGCAGCCGGCGGCTGCGCGCCCCCACGGTCACCACCGTGGCCGCCGCGGTCAACCGCGGCTGGATGATCCCGGTGGCG
>Ga0247819_10001253_pt1 | contig 14003 bp, 11 predicted proteins | sample 13C_Xylose_Day6_FD_193428 | JGI IMG/M metagenome (GOLD analysis project Ga0247819, IMG submission 193428) | Soil microbial communities from agricultural site in Penn Yan, New York, United States - 13C_Xylose_Day6 | ecosystem: Environmental > Terrestrial > Soil > Agricultural land | place: USA... | reverse complement strand
AATCGGTCGGCTATGCCCATGCCGGTGAGCTGTCGCTGGCAGCACTTCGCCGTGCCGCCGATGCAGTCGGCCAGGTGACGCGCGGTTATGCCGGCTCCTATGCCGCAGCGCCGCAACGCACCAACACGAAGCTCTATGGCGACGAAAACCCGATCGGCGAGCCGAGCTTTGAGGCGAAGGTCGCGCTTCTGCAGGAAATCGACGCCTATCTGCGTGCACGCGATCCCAAGGTCAGGCAGGTGACGGCCTCGATCGCCGCAAGCTGGCAGCTGGTCGATATCCTGCGCGCCGATGGCCACCGGGTTCAGGACATCAGGCCGATGACGCGCATCAACATCTCCGTGGTTGCCGGCGATGGCGACCGTCAGGAAAGCGGCTCCTACGGCATCGGCGGACGCCGCGGCTTCGGCGACTTCATCACCGAGGAGAACTGGAAGAAGGGTGCCGACGAGGCACTACGCCAGGCGCTCGTCAATCTCGACGCGATCGATGCGCCGGCCGGTACCCTGGACGTGGTGTTGGCCTCGGGTTGGCCGGGTGTGATGCTGCACGAAGCCGTCGGCCACGGCCTTGAAGGCGACTTCAACCGCAAGAAGACCTCCGCTTTTGCCGGCCTGCTCGGCGAGCAGGTTGCTGCCAAGGGTGTGACAGTCGTCGATGACGGTACGATCGAGGCCCGGCGTGGCTCGATCTCGATCGATGATGAGGGCACGCCATCGGGCTACAACGTGTTGATCGAGGACGGCAAGCTCGTTGGCTACATGCAGGACCGGCAGAACGCCCGGCTGATGGGCATGCAGCCGACCGGCAACGGCCGGCGCCAGGGTTATGCCCATGTGCCGATGCCGCGCATGACCAACACCTACATGCTGTCCGGCGACCGGACGCCCGAGGAAATCATCGCCTCGGTGAAGAAGGGCATCTATGCCGTCTCCTTCGGTGGTGGCCAGGTGGACATCACCTCCGGCAAGTTCGTCTTCGGCTGCACCGAGGCCTACATGATCGAGAACGGCAAGATCGGCGCGCCGGTCAAGGGCGCGATGCTGATCGGCAATGGCCCCGACGCGATGAAGCGCGTGACGATGGTTGGCAACGACACCAAGCTCGACACCGGCATCGGCAACTGCGGCAAGGCCGGGCAATGGTTGCCGGTCGGCGTCGGCCAGCCGCATCTGCGCATGGACCAGATCACCGTCGGCGGCACGCAGGCCTAAGGCCGATGGCTCCCTTAGCCTCGCGAGGGCAGCAGCACGCAGTCGTAGGAGCGCTTCTTCAGCGCGCTGCAGGCGGAAGCGGCAGCATCACGGCTGCTGAAGCCGACGAAGCGGGCGCGATAGATGGTGCCGGCGCCTTCGCCCACCGCTTCCGTATAGGGAGACGCCTCCGCCAGCATGTCGCCTCCGGCTGCTTGCGCCTGTGCCAGAAGCGCGCGGGCCGCTTCAGCCGAAGGTGCCGCCGAGATCTGGATCTGCCAGCGGCCGGCGGCTGGAACGACAGCGGCGTTTTCCTCTTCGACCATGGCCGTCGGCCGTTCGGCCGGCACGACCGTCGTGGATGACGCGGCGATCAATGCCGCAACGCTGTCGCCCTTGGCACGATGGGCTGCCGTGAAGGGCAGCGGCACGTCCGACATCGTGGCGGCAGATGCGACCTCGACCTCAGCTGCAGCAGCACTCCGCGTCTTGGCAGCGGCCACCAACTGGCGGCCATTGGAGGCTTTGCCGACATGGCGGTTGAGCAATGCCGCCATCTTGTCGTCGCGGCTGCGCGCCGTGCGCCCGCCCATCACCACGCCGATGACGCGGCGGTTGCCGTCCCTGACGGCACTGACGAGATTGAAGCCGGAGGCATTGGTGTAGCCGGTCTTGATGCCGTCCATGCCGTCATAGCGGTACATCAGGTTGTTATGGCCGCGAATCTTGCGACCGCGAAACGTGAAGCTCGGCGTGGCAAACAGCCGGTATTCCCTGGGGTAATCGCGTATCAGCGCCACCGCGAGCGTCGACATATCGCGTGCTGTGGTCACCTGCCTGCTTGCGGGCAGGCCGGATGCGTTGATGAAGACGGTGCGGCTCATGCCCAGTTGGCGCGCCTTGGCCGTCATTTTCCTGGCGAAGTTCTGCTCCGAACCGCCGAGCCTTTCGCTCATCGCGGCGGCTGCGTCGTTCGCCGAGCGGACGATCATGGCATAGACTGCTTCGCGCACGGTGATCGTGCTACCCGGCTTCAGGCCCAGTTTCATCGGCGGCTGGGCCGCCGCCGCCCTCGATACCTTGATCTTGCTGTCCCAGTTCATGTCGCCGCGCCGGAGCGCCTCGAAGGTGAGGTACAGCGTCATCATCTTGGTGAGCGATGCCGGGTGGTTCAGCGTGTCCGCATTCTCCGACGACAGGACTTTGCCCGTGCGCGCATCGAGCACCAACGAAGCGCTGCCGGCAAACGCCGTCGCAGACCCCAGAGCGAGAGCGCACATCGCCAAAAGGAGGCGGCGGATAGCTTTCATGTCAGTCCCCATCGAAATGCGCCGTCGGACAGGCGCGCTGTGCCTTTTTGTGACAAGGCCGTGTCTTTGCTGCAACTTTGAGGCAGAATGCGATTTCTTCCTGCGACTTTCGTCGGGGTGGTAAACCAGAAATTAACGCCGACGTCCTTCAGCAAGGTTTAACGCTCCCGCCATTAACCTCCATGGTGGTGCACCAGGTCTGGCGCGCCAGGGACACTGTAACGCTTGAAACCCTCCAGACGATCTTCTCCGTAAATCGACCGAGGCGCAAGGAGTTCTGCAGTGATCGATACAGGCTGATTTGAATGGACTGATATGGCGGGTGGGATCACGGCAAGCATCAGGACGAGGGCGCGGCGCGCGGCAATCGCCGGTGGGCTTGAGTTGGCGCACGGTCTAAGCCGCGCTGGCCTGATGCCTGATGCCCGTCGGCGCGGCGCTATTTTCACCCTGCATCACGTCCGCCCGCGGGTTGCCCGGGCCTTTGATCCGAACGCCCATCTCGAAATCACCCCGGAGTTTCTCGATAGGGCCATCACCCGGCTGAAGCGGGACGGCTATCGCTTCATTGCGCTCGACGATTTGCCGACGGCGCTTGCCGACGAGGGTGCAGCGCCCTTCGCCTGCTTCACCCTCGACGACGGGTATCGCAACAATCTCGACCATGCCCAGCCGGTCTTTACGCGGCACGGCGTGCCGTTCACCGTTTTCGTGACCGGCGGGTTCGTCGACCGCACCCATACGCTCTGGTGGGAAACGCTGGCCGATCTGCTCTCGGCAACCACGCAGTTCCGGTTTGATTTCGGTAGCGGCGTGGAGGTACTCAAGGCTGAAAGTAGCGCCGACAAGCACGCGATATTTGGCCGTATGGCCGCCTACATCCACAGTCGCGAGGAAATTGTTTCGGTTGCCGAGCTCGACGCGGCGGCGCTGGAACATGGGATCGATGCGTTGGCTATCACCAAAACGCTGACGCTCGACGAAGCCGGTCTCCGTCTCCTGATTGAAAACCCGCTCGCCAGCCTCGGGGCGCACACCATAAGCCACCGCGCCGTCGCGCGGCTCGGTGATGAACAGGCAAGCCAGGAGATCGAGGCATCCGCCGCCCGCGTCGAAGCCATTGTCGGCCAAAGGCCGCGCAGCTTTGCCTATCCCTATGGGGATCGCCCGGCTGTCTCGCCGCGCGATCAAAGGCTTGCAGCCGATCTCGGCTTTACGGTTGCGGTCACCACCATGCCGGGCACGGTCGCGGCGGCGACGCCGCTAGACGCCTTGCCGCGCATTTCACTTAACGGCCATTTCCAGCGTGCCCGTTACGTTTCGGCGCTCGCCTCGGGCATTCCATTTCGGCTCGGTCGAAGCTAGAATCTTTCCGCTTTAGACGAAACGGAAGCGCTCAAGCTTCTCACTTTTGCGCATTTCCGGGCGGAAAACCGCTGCACACTTTTCCTGGAAATGCTCCAGCCGCCGCCTACCGCGTCCATCATGGGTACATCCGCACCTTTTCCCAGCCACCTTCCGGTGTCTCGCGACGGAACTCCAGGCGGTCGTGCAGTCGGAATGGCCGGTCGTGCCAGAACTCGATCGAGGTCGGGCGGATGCGAAAGCCGGACCAGTATTCCGGACGGGGGATTTCGCCAAGCGCATGGCGGGCCGTGTATTCGGCAACCGCTTTTTCCAACGCGAAGCGGCTTTCGAGCGGACGGGACTGTTTCGAAGCCCAGGCGCCGATGCGGCTGCCGCGCGGTCGCGACTTGAAATATTCGTCCGCCTCGGCCTCCGAGACGATTTCGACAGGCCCGCGCAGCCGTACCTGGCGCCGGAGCGATTTCCAGTGGAAACACATGGCGGCCTTGCGGGCGCCGAGAATTTCGCGGCCCTTCTGGCTTTCGAAATTGGTGTAGAAGACGAAGCCGCGCTCGTCGAAATCCTTGAGCAGAACCATGCGCACATTCGGCAACCCGTCGGGGTCGACGGTCGCCAGCGCCACGGCATTCGGGTCGTTGATCTCGCTGCCTTCCGCGTCTTTCAGCCATGTGCCGAAAAGGGAAAAGGGCTCATTTGCTTCCGTGAAGTCACCGCTTGTTAACTCATTCACCGCCATATTGCCTTCTAACGCCGTGATGTCTGGCGCGGAAACGCTTCGGGATGAGCCCGAGCGGTGTTTCCGCATCGAAAATGTCAGAGCCTGCTTGTTGACTTCCTCGGGAAACGTGCGGCTCTTGCGAGTCTGACAGGATTGCCGTGCAAGACATAGCAAAGTGGATCGATGGCAAGAAGGGGTATTCCTTCTCGGTGATGCGTGGCGCGGCAATTTGCCTGCCCGTGCTCATTATGTCCGGTTGCATGGGAGCCGGCCTCGACATGTTCGGCAGTGGTGTCGATCGCACCGTTTCAACCGGTACCGTTCCCGTTGCCAAAACCTCCGACGGCCTTTCCGATGCGGTCCTGATTCGCAACGCCGTGACCTCAGCCGAACTCGGGCAGGGGTCGCTCAACCCTATTCCCTGGGCAAACGCCACGTCCGGCAGCGCCGGCGTCATCAGCAGCATTCAGGAAGACAACGCCAGCGGCATGCTTTGCCGTCGTTTCACCACGACCCGCCATTCCTATGAGGGCATTGCCAAGTTCGACGGCAGCACCTGCAAGCTCAGCGATGGCGAGTGGTATCTCACCAGCTTCGGTCCGCGCTCCTGAAATCCTGCGTTAACCACGTTTCGGCAAACCGCGGCAGGAACGGTTCGATCGTCGTTTTGACCTGCTCCGTCGTCGCCCCGGCTAACCGATATTTAGCAAGTTCTGCCCATCCTCGCCGCTGAACGGGACGTGCCACAGCACTTGATCCCCGGTTTGAGGCATAAGGCGGGCATCCGGGAGAGGCCGCCGATCAGAGAAGATGGTAGCAAGCCATGCGTGATCCCTATGCAATTCTCGGCGTCCGGCGCACCGCCGGTCAGGACGAAATCAAGGCGGCGTGGCGCTCGGTCGCCAAGGCCATCCATCCCGACCACAATCAGGACGACCCGACTGCCGCCGAGCGCTTTGCCGAAGCAGGCAAGGCCTACGAGCTGCTGCGCGACCCGAAGCTGAGAAGCCGCTACGACTATGCCCGGCGCGAAGCCGAGCTGCGCCGCATGGAGGCGATGAAGGCGAAGATGCGCGGCCCCGAGCCGGAGGAGCAGCCGGTCGATGCGGAAACCGCCGAAGAGGCGGTCTCGCGGATCTTCGGCACAGAGAGCCGTACCAGCGCCGCCAGGCCCGCGCCGAAGCCGGCAGCGGCCAAAGCACCCGAAAGGCCAGCCGCTGCCCCCGAGCCGAAACCCGAGCCTGTCACTGAGCCGAAGCAGGAGGCGGTCGCCAAGACGGAGCCGCCGCTGATGCAGCGTGCCGCAGCACCCGCCGCCGAGCTGGTGGCCGCCATCGTCAGACGCATTCGCGGCCGGGCGGCCAAACCCGCCGACAAGGTTCCAGATCTCGCTGTCGATCTGACCGTCACCATCCAGGACTTGATCGATCGTCAACGCCTGTCCTTGGAATTGCCCGACGGTGAAACCTTCAAGGTCCAGATACCGCCGGGTGCCGTCGACGGACAGACGATCCGCCTGGCGGAGCAGGGCTATCGCGTCACCCGCATGACACGCGGCGACGTCGTCGTCACCCTGCGCGTCGACCAGAGCGGCGATTTCCGAACCAGTGGACTCGATCTGTTCACGACACTGTCCGTCGATCTGCAGAGCGCCGTGCTGGGCTGCGAGCATGTCATCGCTACGCCGATCGGTGAGGCGACCGTTGTCGTTCCGGCCTGGTCCGGGTCGGACAAGGTCATTCGCGTCGACGGCTTCGGGCTGCCGGGTGCCTATGGCGCGCGCGGCGATCTGCTGGTCGAGTTGCGGCTCATTTTGCGCGACACGCCTGATGACAAGGTCACCGACCTCATGAAATCGCTGCGCGACGGCTTTTATTTGTGACGGTTTGCTGACACACTGAACCAATATTACGGGGACTAACAGTTCCTGATCCCGGCCGCGCTTGAACCACCGGAGCGGCTATGCCATAGGCAATTCTCGACAATTTGCCGCACGCGCGCTGACAGCGCAGATCTGGCGTTTTAGAATTGTGTGAAGTCTGGCGTCGGCCATCGTCGATGCCGGCAGATAGTATTGGGGACAATGCATGGCTCAGGCATCGGGTTTGATGAAGGGCAAGCGTGGCGTCATCATGGGCGTCGCGAACAACCGTTCGATTGCATGGGGGATCGCGAAGTCCATCCATGGCCAGGGCGGCGAAGTTGCTCTGACCTATCAGGGTGATGCACTGAAGAAGCGCGTCGAGCCGCTCTTGGCGGAAATCGACGGTTTCATGGCCGGCCACTGCGATGTCAGCGACGAAGCCACCATCGACGAGGTTTTCTCGACGCTTGAAAAGCACTGGGGCAAGATCGACTTCGTCGTTCACGCGATCGGTTTCTCCGACAAGGACGAACTGACCGGGCGCTACGTCGACACGTCGCCGGAAAACTTCGCCAAGACGATGCAGATCTCGGTCTATTCCTTCACCTCGGTCGCCCGGCGCGCTGAAAAGCTGATGACGGACGGCGGCTCGATGCTGACGCTGACGTACTACGGCGCCGAAAAGGTCATGCCGAACTACAACGTCATGGGTGTCGCCAAGGCCGCGCTCGAAGCGAGCGTCAAATACCTGGCGGTCGACCTTGGCCCGAAGAACATCCGCGTCAATGCGATCTCTGCCGGCCCGATCAAGACACTGGCCGCCTCCGGTATCGGCGACTTCCGCTACATCCTGAAGTGGAACGAGTACAACGCACCGCTGCGTCGCACCGTCACCATCGAGGAAGTCGGCGATGTCGGCCTCTACATGCTGTCCGACCTGTCGCGCTCGGTCACGGGTGAGGTTCACCACGCCGACAGCGGCTACCATGTCGTCGGCATGAAGGCGGTAGACGCTCCGGATATCTCCGTCATCAAGGATTGATCGGCGCCGCCGACCGGCCCGAACAGCCTCCTGCCCGGAGCGAAATGTTGTGCTGATCTATGTGATCCGTCACGGACAAACGGACTGGAATGCGGAAAGCCGCCTCCAGGGGCAGAAGGACATCCCTCTCAACGATACCGGCCGCCAGCAGGCGACCGGAAACGGGCTTGCGCTTGGTGCCATCCTCGGCGCCGACGCCGCGCAGTTCGACTTCGTCGCGAGCCCCCTCGGTCGCACCCGCGAAACGATGGAGCGCCTTCGCCGGGCCATGGGTCTTGATCCCACCGCTTACCGCACCGACGACCGGCTGAAGGAAGTCTCCTTCGGCGATTGGGAAGGTTTTACGCTACCGGAGCTGAAACGGTCCGTGCCGGAGCGCATCGCCGAGCGACGCAAAGTGAAATGGGATTTCATCCCGCCCGGCAATGATGCCGAAAGCTACGAGATCCTGTCCTGGCGGATTGCCGCATGGCTCAAGGACGTGAGCAAGCCGACGGTCTGCGTCAGCCATGGCGGCGTCATCCGTGCGCTGTTCAAGCTTTTTGGTGAGATGGACGAAGATGAGGCGGCTTCTGCTGCCATCCCGCAGGATCGTCTGTTGCGGATTGCCGGAAATTCCATCGGCTGGATCTGAGGCTTCCGTCCTGAACGGACCGGTAGAAATGCTCTACCTTTTTGTTTCCACGCATTTCCTGACGGAAAACCGCTTCGCACCTTTCCTGGAAAGCTCTGACGAAGCCGGGTCAGCACACCCGCCCCTCAAGGGGCGGGACTTGGGTTCTTAAATAGTCTTACTGAACGATTTCCAGATCGTTGATCACGCGCTTGCCGTCGACCTCAGTGTAGAACACGAGAACTTTGACGCCGGCGGTGAGACCTTCAAAATTGAATTCTTCAGGCGCCTGATAGCTTTTGCCGTCGTCGAGCTGAAGGCTGAGGCGATCGGTATCGACCCCGGTAATAACGGCCTCTACATCGGCACTTTCGGCAACGGCCGACAAAGGCGCAAGCAAGCCGGCGGTAGCCATGAGCGCGGCAATGACAAAACGCATCTTTCTTGCCCTTTTCAATGTATCTGCGATTATTCTTGTCATCACCCTTTGATCCCCGATTGTGGCAAAAATTGCCTTGCACCGTAGCTTTTGACAGGCTTTCCCTCCATTTCGGGGATGCCCGGCCGGTTGATGGAGACTGAACGCCAAACGTGCAGTTTTCTAGAATTCCGCCGGCTGAGCCGGCGGTGCATCAGCACTGTATCCCCATGAATTGTAGGGTTTTCCAAAGAAATGTGACGAAAGCCAATCTTAAGACTCGATCGCTACCTTCGGTTGGGGATCGAGGGGAATAGAGTGAAGATTGTTGACGTTCTGCGCCAACGCATTCGGGCGGCAGCCAGATTTGCGAAACCGTCGCTGATACCGGCCGCCATCGCGGGCATCGTCGTCTTTAGCGGCGGCCATGTCTATGAGCGCCAAAACCGCGAAAACGCCCGCAGTGATCTCAGGATCGACGTCGAGAATGAACTGAACCTCATTGCCAATCGCCTCCAGTCGGAGGTCAATACCAATATTGCGGCCCTCAACGGTTTCGCCAACAGCATTGGTGTCCATCCCGAGATGACCGCCGATGATTTCACCATCATGTCGACCAAATTGCTGCTGCAGAATCCGCAAATGGTGCGTGCGTCGGCGGCCCCGGGCGGCGTTGTTCGCATCGCCTTTCCGCGCGAAAGCCAGCAATGGTTCGTCGGCACCGACTTCAACAAATTCGGGGCGACTCGCCGCGCCGTTGAGCGCGCATCGTCCACGGTAAAACCGGTCATGATCGGGCCGATCCGTTTGCCGAGCGGGCGCAACGGCTTTGAACTCTTCCTGCCGGTCTTCGCCAAGATCCAGGGGCGCATGGAGCGATGGGGCTACGTTGAAGCAATCCTCGATGAAAGGGCTCTCTACCGATCCGCCCGCCTGCTTGAGGAAGGTGTCGAAACGCCGGAATTCACCGGCGACCACCGTCATGTCGACGTGCATCTCGCAATCCGCGACGTGTCGGAACCGGAGCGTATCCAGGATGCCTTCTTCGGTGACGACAGTGTGTTTCGAATGGCACCGGCCAAACGCCAGCTCACTCTGCCTGGTGGTGTCTGGGAGTTGGCGGCGACACCGATCGGCGGCTGGGAAAAGTTGCCCCAAAACAGCAGGGACCTGCGCTTGGCGATCGCGGCGGCGGTCGCCGTCGTTGTCATTCCTATTCTGCTGGCCGGCGGGCTGGTCAACGAGCGCCAGCGCAACATCGCCAAGCTCCGGGCGCGCGAAGGCGAGGTGATGACGCTTTCGCATCGTCTCAACCTGGCGCTCGAAGCTTCCAAGATCGGCATATGGGAGATCGACCAGGCCACGCAGGAGCGCTCCTGGGACGATCGCATGTTCCATCTGCATGGGCTTACGGTCCATGATGACGAGCCGACCTACGATGAATGGCGCTCGACCGTGCACCCGGATGATGTCGGTATCGCCGCCAACGCGCTCTTCCGCAGCCTTGATGAGGGCCTGGAGTACCGCTCGCAGTATCGGGTCGTGCTGGCCGACGACAGCATACGCCATATCCGCAATGTCGGCTCCGGCCATCAGGGGGTTGATGGCCGGTCCAAGATCACCGGCATCAGCTGGGATGTCACCGATGACGTGCTCAAGAATGAAAGGCTTGGGGCTGCCAAGGCCCAGGTTGACCAGCAGAACCTGGAGCTCGAGCAGGCCCTCATGGGGCTTTACGAGCGCGAGCAGGATCTGGAAAAGCTGTCGCGTCGGCTCGATCTGGCGCTCGACAGCTATCGCTGCGGCATGTGGGAAGCGGATCTCGACAGCAACGTCACCTATTGGGACGAGCGCATGCACCAGCTCTACGGGTTGGTCTACACCGACGGCGCAACGAACGAAGCGACATGGCTCAACGCGCTGCATCCCGACGATCGCGGATCCGCGCTATCGGCGGTCAACACGGCGATCGGCGCGCGCGAAACCTATGTACACCAGGCCCGCGTGGTGCTGACGGAGGGCGCTGTCCGCCACATTCGTTCGGTCGGCAAATTGCATGTCTCGCCGGAGGGGCGCAGGAAACTGGTCGGCATCGCGCTTGATGTGACCGACGACGTGGTGATGACCGAGCAATTGCGCGCCGCCAAGGCGATGGCCGACGCCAAGAATGCCGAGCTCGAACAGGCACGCATCCGCATCGAGCACAATTCGCTGCACGATCCGCTGACGGGCCTGGGCAATCGCCGGATGCTGGACAAGGCGCTTGAGCGTCTGACCGGCCAGAACACCGATGCGCTCCAGAGCATTGCCATCCTTCACATCGACCTCGACCGTTTCAAGCAGATCAACGACACGCTCGGCCATGCGGCCGGCGATGCGATGCTGGTTCATGCGTCGGAGATCCTGCGTTCCAACATGGCGCCGGGTGACATGGTGGCGCGCATCGGGGGCGACGAATTCGTCGTCGTCGTCACCGGCGCGCCGGGCGCTGCCGAACTTGCGGCGCTCTGCGATCGGATCATCGCGGAAATGCGCCAGCCCGTCGATTACAACGGATTTCCCTGTCGCTTCGGCGTCAGCATCGGCGTCGCCGTGGCCCGCCAGGCGCATGCCGACGCACGCAAGCTGCTGGTCAATGCCGACATGGCGCTCTACCGGGCGAAGGAAAACGGCCGCAACCGCTATCAGTTCTTTACCCAGATGCTCCAGGCTGAAGTCGTCACCGCCAAGCGCGTCGCCGATGAAATCCTCGAAGGCATCGAGCGCGACGAGTTCGTGCCCTGGTACCAGCCGCAGTTCGACGCCTCGACATTGGCACTCTCCGGTGTGGAAGCGCTCATCCGCTGGCGCCATCCGCGCCAGGGCATTCTGACGCCGGACAAGTTCCTGGCGATCGCCGATGAACTGAACGTCACCGCGGCGCTTGACCGCCTCGTCCTGGAGAAATCGCTGGCCGACCAGATGCGATGGGCGGCTGCCGGTCTGCGGGTGCCGAAGATCTCCGTCAATGTCTCGGCCAAGCGCCTGCAGGACGAGCGGCTACTCGCCTCGCTCGAAGGCTTGAGCATCGTGCCGGGGCAGATTTCCTTCGAGCTGGTGGAGTCGATCTTCCTCGATGAAAGCGACGACATCGTCACCGCCAATATCGAGGGTATCAAGAAGCTCGGTATCGACATCGAGATCGACGATTTCGGCACGGGCCATACGTCTATCGTCAGCCTGCTCAAGATCAAGCCGAAGCGGTTGAAGATCGACCGGCAGCTCGTGGTCCCGGTTCTCGGCGCCCGCACCGAACAGGCGTTGATCCGGTCGATCATCGATATCGCTCGCTCGCTCGGCATCGAGACGGTGGCAGAAGGGGTCGAGACCATGGCACATGCCGAGATGCTCGGCATTCTCGGCTGCGATCTGCTGCAGGGCTATGCCTTCTCGAAGCCGCTGAGCGCAGAGAACTTCTTGGCATTTGCGACAGATCGGGGGTTGAGACTCGCTTCCTGAGGCGCTTGCAAATTCCCGATATATGTCCCGCAAAAATATGCCGCGGTTTCGCGCGACACGCCCAGGAACAAGAGAACTGAAGCGCAACGGGTTGATCTGAAAGATCGCGACGTGCCTAAGCGGTGGTCGGAAAGACTTCCCCCTGTCCCGGCTTTGCACTAAGAGAGGGGCGCCCGTACATGAAACATGTACGTCCGTTGCTTCTCAGAGTTCGGTTGCCTTATGTCGCACAATACCTTCGGTCACCTCTTCCGCGTCACCACCTGGGGCGAAAGCCACGGCCCGGCGCTTGGCTGTGTGGTGGACGGCTGCCCCCCCGGCATTCGTTTCACGCTCGGCGAACTTCAGGCCTGGCTCGACAAGCGCAAACCCGGCCAGTCACGCTTCGTCACGCAGCGCCGTGAGGACGATCTCGTCAAGGTTCTCTCCGGTGTGATGCTGGATGAGGACGGTGAGACGATGATTTCCACCGGCACACCGATCTCGATGCTGATCGAAAACACCGACCAGCGTTCGAAGGATTATTCGGAGATCTCCAAGCGTTATCGCCCGGGGCATGCCGACTACACCTACGACGTCAAATACGGTATTCGCGATTACCGCGGTGGCGGCCGTTCGTCGGCGCGCGAAACGGCGGCGCGCGTTGCTGCCGGCGGCATCGCCCGCAAGGTGGTGCCGGGGCTGGTCGTGCGCGCTGCACTCGTCCAGATCGGCAAGCACAAGATCGACCGCGCCAACTGGGATTGGGCCGAGGTCAACAACAATCCGTTCTTTGCACCGGACCCGGCGATCGTGCCCGTCTGGGAGGCATATCTGGATGGCATCCGCAAGTCCGGCTCGTCCATCGGCGCCGTCGTCGAAGTGGTGGCCGAGGGCGTGCCGGCCGGCATCGGTGCGCCGATCTACGCCAAGCTCGACCAGGACATCGCTGCAAACCTGATGTCGATCAACGCCGTCAAGGGTGTCGAGATCGGCAACGGCTTTGGCGCCGCCGAAATTACCGGCGAGGAAAATGCCGACGAGATGCGCATCGGCGAAGACGGCAAGCCGGTCTTCCTGTCCAACAATGCCGGCGGCATCCTTGGCGGCATTTCGACCGGCCAGCCGGTCATCGCCCGCTTTGCGATCAAGCCGACTTCTTCTATCCTCACCGAGCGTCGTTCGATCGACAGTGACGGTAACGAGGTGGATGTGCGCACCAAGGGACGTCATGACCCCTGTGTCGGCATCCGCGCCGTGCCGATCGGCGAGGCAATGGTTGCCTGCACGATTGCGGATCACTACCTGCGTGACCGCGGCCAGACCGGCCGGCTTACTGCATAACTCCTTAAATCGGGATCGATTTAAGGGCAAAATTATGCAGCAACTCAAAGTGTTACGGCGACCCTTGCGCTCCTAGACAGGCGCGCCGCTGTAAGTAATTCGGGAAGAACAAGATGTCCTATGACCAGAAGCGTGTCGTTGATGCCATCCGTGCCTTCGAAGCCGGCGAGATTGTCGTCGTCACCGACGATGGCGGCCGTGAGAACGAAGGCGACCTGATCGTCGCCGCGGTCCATTGCACGCCGGAGAAAATGGCCTTCATCGTGCGCCACACCTCGGGCATCGTCTGCACGCCGATGCCGCGCGAAGAGGCAAAGCGCCTCAATCTCAATGCCATGGTGGCAGAGAACGACTCGGCGCACACCACCGCCTTTACCGTCTCGGTCGACTTCAAACACGGCACGACAACCGGCATCTCCGCTGACGATCGCACGCTGACGGTGCGCAACCTTGCCAACCCCAATGTCGGCCCGACCGATTTTGTGCGGCCGGGCCACATCTTCCCGCTGGTTGCCCGCGAAGGCGGCGTTCTGATGCGCTCGGGCCACACGGAGGCGGCCGTCGATCTCTGCAAGCTCGCAAGCCTGCCGCCGATCGGCGTCATCTGCGAACTGGTCAATGACGACGGTACCGTCACGCGCGGCCCGCAGGTCAGC
>Ga0247819_10001250_pt1 | contig 14032 bp, 13 predicted proteins | sample 13C_Xylose_Day6_FD_193428 | JGI IMG/M metagenome (GOLD analysis project Ga0247819, IMG submission 193428) | Soil microbial communities from agricultural site in Penn Yan, New York, United States - 13C_Xylose_Day6 | ecosystem: Environmental > Terrestrial > Soil > Agricultural land | place: USA... | reverse complement strand
CGGGCCGTCGCGCACGGCAAGTAGCCGGTCCCCCGGACGCAACGGAGCCTGCCCCGGTGCTCGCACCCGACGCCGCAGCGTTGTCGCTCGCTTGCTGTACGGCTCTTCCGAACTCGACCAGCTCGGGTTGAGACGCACATCCGACGAGGTTCATCGCGACTAGGGTGCCATGATCTTCATGCTCGGAAGAATAAAGGCCCGGGTGCGATGGACGCTTTGACACCGAAGCCGTAAGCGCCTATTCGAGCTTGATGCCTGCCGCCTTCACCACGGAGCCGTAGGCGGCAAGTTCGTTGCGGATCACGTTGCCGAAGCTTTCCGTCGTCCCTGGCGCCGCGCCGATACCGGAACCGGCCAGCCTCTCCCGCACGGCCGGATCGTTGAGAGCGGCGTTCAGCTCGGTGTTCAGCCGGTCCAGGATGGGCTTGGGCGTTTTGGCGGGAGCCACGATGCCGACCCAGGAGTTGAGGTCGAACCGCGGGACGCCGCCCTCGGCGAAGGTCGCGATCTCCGGGTACTGGGGCGAGCGCTTCCCGCTGGGCACGCCGATGGGCACCAGCTTGCCCGACTTCAGGTGGCCATGGATCGAGGCCGCGGAGGCGAAGGCCAGCGGGATGTGGCCGGCCAGCACGTCGGCAACCGCCGGGCCGCCGCCCTTATAAGGCACATGGGTGAGGTTGGCGCCGGTGCGCTGCTTGAGCAGTTCGCCTGCGATGTGGGTGATGCTGCCGTTGCCGGAGGTGCCGAAGGCCAGGCCTCCGGGTTGCGACTTCGACAGCGCGATCACATCCGCCATTGAACGGGCCTTCAGGTTCGGGTTGGCGACCAGGATGATGGTGGAGTCGCCGATCTTGCCGACCGGGGCGAAGTCGCGCACGGGATCGAAGCCCACTTTCTCGTACACGTGCGGGTTGATGACGAAAGTGCCATCCAGCACGACCAGCAACGTGTAGCCGTCCGGCTCGGCCGTGGCCACTTGCTGGCTGCCGATGTTGCCCGATGCACCCGAGCGGTTGTCGGGTACCACCTGCTGGCCCAGCCGCTTGCTCATGAAGTCGGCGATGGTGCGGCCAGCAACGTCGGTGACACCACCTGGCGCGAACGGAATCACCAGGCGGATCGGCTTGTTCGGATAGCCGGCCTGGGCGAAGGCGGCCGGGCAGGCGAAGCCACCGACAGCTAGGGCGGAGGCCAGCGCCAGCAGCCCACGACGGCGCAGGAGAGTCTTGTTCTGGTTCATCACGTTGAGTCCGGTCGGAAAGAGGGTTTCAGATGTGCGTGGACGGCCTGGCGCAGGCAGCAATCAGGCGTGCCAGGACGCCCTGGGCGTCTTCCAGGGCGTTCATGACGGAGTAGTGGTGCGCTCCCGGCACTTCCACATAGGTGGCGGTGCCGCCTGCCGCCGTGCAGGCCTTGGCGAAGTCGTGCGACTGCTTCACCCAGGAGGTCGGCTCCCCACCGCCGGCGACCACCATCAGGGGCACCGACCGATGGGGCGGGTGGCGCATCGGGCTCAGCGCGTCGACCTGCTCAGGCCGCAGCCGGATCTCTTGGTTTACGCTGACGGAGAGAACCGGCTCGAGCTCGTAGATGCCGCTGATCAGCATGGCGGCGCGCGGAGCCCACGCTGCCGTTGCTTCGCCGGATCGCGGCAAGGCGGCGGCGATCAGGTGCGCGCCGGCGGAATGGCCGGACGCGGTGATCGCAGCCGGGTCGCCGCCCCACTCCCGCGCGTGGGCATGAATCCACTGGAAGCCCTCGCGCACCTGTTTCACGATCGCCGGCAGTTCCACCGCGGGGCAGAGGTCGTAGTTCATGACGACCGTCGTGATCCCCATCGGCACCAATGCGCCGGCCACGTAGCTGTAGTCGCTCTTGTCGCGGCCGCGCCAGTACCCGCCGTGCAGAAACACGTGGACCGGGGCATCCGCCTCAGCCGCCGGAAAGATATCGAGGGTGGCAAGCCGGCCTTCGCCGTAGCGCAGGTCGAGGCGGGCATCCGTCAAGCGCTGCCGGGCGCGCGCACTAAGCTCGGCGGTGCGTCGGGTGAACTGCTCGACGTCGCGGACCGCCTTGCGCGGGTTGTACTGCGACTCGATGTCGTCAGGAAGAGGAATGCCAAGCATGGGGAAGGATCGCTGCCTGTTCGGTGACCGGGGTAGCATGCTACCCATTCGCGTGCCGACATCCCAACGTCGTTTCACCTTAAGAAGAAAGGAACTCCCATGCCGCACCCCGACATCACCATCCCCCCCGTGCCTGCCGATCTCGCCGCCCCGCGCGGCCATTACAGCCACGCGGTGCGAGCCGCCGGGCTGGTGTTCGTCGCGGGCGAACTGCCGGTCACCGCCGACGGCAGGCTCCTGAATGAAGCTTCTTTCGAGGAGCAGACCCGCCAGGTGCTGGCCAACGTCGCGGCGGCACTGCGCGCCGCCGGCAGTTCCGTGGACAAGCTGGTGCAGGTGCGGGTCTACGTGACCGACGTGGATCTGTGGCCGACCTTCAACGCCGTGTACGCGCAATGGTGCGGCGAGGCACGCCCCGCGCGCATCGTGGTGCCGGTGCCGAAGCTTCACTACGGCTTCCAGGTCGAGGTCGAGGCGACCGCGCTCGCTTGACGCAGCGGCCGGCGGCCGTTCGCACGAGCCGACGCGGATGGTCAGGGGAAACCGCACCTATCTCGAGGAGCACGGTGCGGGCGATGCCGAGACCTTTTTCAATCGAGCGCATGTACGGGCGGTGAAGCAGCGCTGGGCGCTATCCAGTGCACGCACGTCGGCATTGGCGTCGCTCATGGCCGACAGCGGTCTTCATACCGATCCGCACGGACGGAACTCTGGTCCCATTCTGTGCCGCAGACTCTCTCGAGAGCGCGGAGCTCTGATCAATGAAGTGTTTCGCCTCGTCTACTCCACCATTCCCGCTCCTCAGCCGGATTCAATCCACCTTGATATTGGCCTTCTGGATCACCTCGCCCCAGAGGCGATAGTCGTCCTGAATCATCTTGCTGAAGACCGAAGGCGCCCCACCGATCTTCTCGGCGCCGAGCGCGGCGAGCCGCGCCTTGAATTCCGGTGTCTCCATCGCCTGGTTGATGGCCTGGTTGAGCTTGTTGACGATGGCGTCGGGCGTGCCCGTGCGGGCCACGATGCCGAACCACGAATAGAGCTCGAAGCCCTTGATGCCCTGCTCGTCGAGAGTGGGCACGTCCGGGAACTGGGGCGAGCGCTTGAGCGACGTCACGCCCAGCGAGCGCAACCGGCCCGACTTCATCAGCGCCTGCACCGAGAACTCGATGTCGAAGTGCACCGGCACCTCGCCACCCAGGACCGCCGTGTTGGCCGGGGCCGAGCCACGGTACGGGATGTGGACCATCTCGATGCCGGTGACCTGCTTGAAGCGCTCGGCGCCGAGGTGCGGCATCGTGCCGGAGCCCCCGGAGCCGTAGTTCATGCGGCCGCCCTCGCGCTTGGCGATCGCGATCAGGTCCTTGATGTTCCTGGCCTCGAACCCGGGCGAGACCACCACCTGGTGCGGGCTGCGGAACACGCCGGCCACCGCGCGGAAATCCTTCAGCGGCTCGAACGACATCGTCGGATACAGCCACTTGCCGGTGGAGATCACGTTGCTGGCCATCAGCAGCGTGTGGCCGTCGGCGGGCTGCGCCAGCACCGTTTCGCTGCCGACGATGGCGCCAGCGCCGGGACGGTTCTCCACCACCACGGGCTGGCCCAGCACCTTGCCCAGGCCTTCCGCGATGGAGCGTGCCGTGGTGTCGGACGGGCCGCCCGCGGGGAACGGGACCACCAGCCGGATCGGCTTGCTCGGATAGTCCTGCGCGTGCGCGGCAGTCGAGAAGCCGGCGCCGGCGAGCGCGCAAAGGGAGGCCGCGAGGGCGGCGCGTCGGGTGATCGGATGCATGACTCTTGTCTCCTGATGCTTCGGTTTGGTGGGCTTCACGCCGCGCGAGCGACGATCGGCTCGTCGTTGACCGCTGCGGTCATGGCGTCGTCGGACGACACCAGGGCCCTCTGCTGGCGCAGGACCTGGCGCACTTTCTCGGCGGCCGGATTGGTGAGGCTGGCTTCGCCGCGCGCAGCAAGGGCCGCGTAGACACCGGCCGCGTGGCCCAGGCACATCGCGGTGCCCATGTGCCGCGCGCCGCCGTTGGCCTCGCGGCTCGCGGAGATGGCACGGCCGGTCACGACGATGCCTTCGACGTCCTGCGGCAGCTGGCAGGCGAGCGGGATCTCGAAGGGCGCCGGCGGCATCCACAGGTCAACGCCCGTGCCACCGGCCTCGTGCAGGTCCATCGGGCCCGCGCCCAGCGCGACGGCATCGACGAAGCGCCGCCCGCCGACGATGTCCTCCGTCGTCAGGGTGTGGTGGCCGACGATGCGGCGCGTCTCGCGGATGCCCACGCGCTCGGCGATGCCCGCAAGGATGGACTTCTCGAAGCCCGGCACGCGCTCGCGCAGAAATTGCACGATGGACTTGATCTGCTGCCGCCCCACCTGCTCGGCGCGCGTCAGCTCGGCGCCGTCCAGCGCGTCGATGCCGTGGATCCGGCTCATCAGGCAGATCGCGTCGATGTCGCCCGGCGTGCTGCAGAACGACAGGCTCTCCCATGCCAGCCGGCCTTCCTTCAGGCCTTCCAGCGCGATGGCGCGTTTCTGTTCGCGAGGCAGGGCGCGGAAGGTGCGCACATCGACGTTGGACATGCGGAAGACCAGCGTGCACGGCTGGCGCTTGTCGCGCAGGTCCGGCTCCTCGCCGGCGAAGGGCACGCCAGCGGCGGCGGCCAGCACCGCGTCGCCGGTGCCATCCACCAGCATGGCCGAGCGCAGCGCGCGGCGACCCGACACGTTCTCCAGCACGAGGCCCTGCACGCGCCGCTCTTCGACGATCGGTCGCACCACGCGCGAGTGCAGCAGTACGTCCACCCCCGCCTCGCGCGCCATGTCGTCGGCGACGATCTTCACTACCTCGGGATTGAAGGGGAAGTTGGTGATGGTGACCGGGTTCGCGCTGGCCTCGGCCAGTGTGTAGCGGCGAAAGCCGTCGCTGCCGCCGAGGGCCTGGATTCGCTCGGTCAGCTCGAAGCCGATGCCGCCCACGCAGCGCACGGTGCCGTTGAACAGGCCGATGTACTGCGCGACCATGCCCGAGGTGGCGGTGCCGCCCAGGCAGCCGGCGCGCTCGACCAGCGCGGTGCGCGCGCCGGAGCGTGCCGCGGCCACGGCGGCGATCAGGCCGGAGGCGCCGCCGCCGGCGACCACGACGTCGTAGTCGGCCAGCACGGGCGTGGAGAGGTTCTCGACGATGGAGGCTCGGTCCATGGATGTCTCCTCGATGTTCAGAACAGCAGCGGCTCGGTCCAGCGGATCTGCTTGGGACCGACGCCCTGGCGGATGGCGCGGGCCGCCGCGTGGCCGGCCACCTCGCCGGTCTGGCAGCACCAGGGGAAGTTGCGCATGACCATGAAGATGGTCTCGAAGGTGAACGACAACGACGCGCCGGTCAGCAGCAGGTTGCTGACCTCCTTGGGCAGGAAACAGCGGTACGGCACCTCGAACGTGTACCTGGTGTACTGGTCCCAGAAGAAGGTCTTGGTCATCGGCAGCGTCACCGCGTCCGTGAACCGGCGCCCTTCGCGCGCGTCGTCGATCGAGAAGACGTATTCGCCGATCGGATGGCGGCCGTCGCGCACGCCGACGTAGCGGCCCACGTGGGCGATGAACGCCTTCTGGAAGCCGGGCACGTACTTGATCAGGAACCGCGCCTCGGCATCGATCAGCTGGCGCAGCTCACGCTTGGCGCGCGCCGCGTGTTCGGCGTCGTCGTCCATGTGCAGCGCCCACTCGTAGGGCACGTTCTGCCAGAGGATGAAGGTGCCCGGGCCCTGGATCGGGCTCATGTCCACCGTGGGATGGCCGATGTAGTGGTCGCCGTAGACGCCCTGGTCGGCCAAGCGCGGGCGATACAGGTGCTCGGGGATGTCGCCGGCGGCGCGCGCCCTGGCGATCGCTTTCTCGAGGTCGGGGTCGTTCTCGCGCTTCTGGTAGGCCGCGGTCTCGGCGAAGTCGATGCCGCTCATGATCCACAAAAGGCCGCCGGGGATCGGGCGCTGCTGCGCGTCCTTCGCCACCGTCTCGGGCTGGCGGCCGCCCCCGCGGACGAAGGGCGCACCGGCGCGCGCCACCACTTCCGAGGAGCCGGAGCCGTCCACGAAGATCCTGCCGGCGATCGCATGGCGGCCCGCCACCGTCTCGACGATGGCGTGCGTGATGCGGCGCTCGGCACCGTCCTGCACCATCTCGACGTCCGCGAACGAGGCGCCGTAGATCGCCTGCACGCCGGCTTCCTCCAGCATGCGCACCATCACGTTGCCTGCACCGTCCGGATTGAACGAGCTGCGCTTGAACGGGCTGCCCGGCGGCAGGTAGTAGTCGTAGTGCGAGAGCGGGTTGCCGGCCCAGTCGGGCAGGTCCTTCTCGGTCACCGTGTAGATCGCGCCGGCCTCGGCGAAGCGGTCCATCAGCTCGGTGTGGATGCCGCCGATGCCCGTGTTGGCCGCGCCCTGCAGGCCGGACGTGTGCACCCCGCCCGGCATGTCGAACTTCTCGACCAGCACCACGGTGCAACCCTCGCGCCGCGCCCGCAGCGCCGCCGCGAAGCCGCCGGGTCCGCCCCCGATGACCACCAGGTCGGCCTGGGCCACCACCGGCACGCCCGCGGGCGTGTGGCCCAGCGGCGTGATGTTCTCGTTCCTGCTCACTCTGTACTGCTTTCTCTTTGTCGGGTCACTTGTCGGCCGTGATGCCGTTGCTCTCGATCACGGGCTTCCACCGAGCGAGTTCCTCGCCCATGAAGGCCTTGAATTCGGCGGGGGTGCCGGGGGCCGGTTCCATCATCTGCTGGCGCAGCAGCTCCACCACCTGCGGCTGGCGCAGCACCTCGCCGATGGAGGCGCTCATGCGCTGGGCCAGGGCGGGCGGGATGCCCGCCGGCGCGACGAAGCCCATCCACGCGCTGCCCACGATCTCGGGATAGAACTCGCGCAGCGCGGGGATGTTGGGCAGCAGCTCGGCGCGCTTGCCGGTCGAGACGGCGATCGGCACCACGTTGCCGCCGCGCACCTGCGCCATCGTGGCTTGCGCCGGCAGGCAGCCCATCTGCACATCGTTGGTCATCACCGCGGTCGTGGCCTGCACGGCTCCGGGGTACAGCACCGGCACGACCTGCGTGCCGCTCTTCTGCGCCAGCATGGCCATCACTAGGTGGCCGAGCGAGCCGTTGCCCACGTACGAGTAGTTGTATTTGCCCGGGTTCTTCTTGAGCACTTCGACCAGCTGGGGCACGGTGCTCACGCCCAGCGCCTTGGACACGATCAGCAGGCAGGGCTGGTGCACGCCCAGCGTGAGCGGCGTCAGGTCCTTGGCCGGGTCGTACTGCATGCTCTTGTAGAGCAGCGGGTTGTGCACCAGCGGGCCCGCGATGCTGACGCCGATGACGCTGCCGTCCGCCGGGGCGCGAGCCACGTGCGCAGTGCCGATCATCCCGCCCGCACCCGGCTTGGACTCCACGATGAACGAGGAGCCGAACTTCTTCTGCAGCCCGTCGGCCACAGCACGGGCTACCGCGTCGGTGGTGGTGCCGGCGCTGAACGGGTTGATGACGGACGTGGTCCGGCTCGGCCATTCCTGGGCGGAAGCGGCGCCGGCGAGCAGCAGCGCGGCGGCGGCGGCGACGAGGGTCGACAGCTTGCGGGGGATCATCGGGGTCTCCTTGTGATTCAGGCGGTCGCGGCCGCTTCGGCGGCGACCTGAGAGCGGCGGCAGAAGGCCCCGTCGCTCTCGAGTTGGCGTTGGACTTCGGCCGGCGGCACGGTGGACGGGCGGCGGCCGCTGCCGGAGGCGAGCGCGCCCAACGTGCCGACCGCCTGGCCCATCGCCATCGAGGTGGCCATGTGGCGCGCGCCGGCCATCGCGTCCCGGGTCGAGCTGAGCGTGCGGCCGCAGACCAGCAGCCCTTCTACTGCCACCGGGATGAGCGAGCGCAGCGGGATCTCGAACGGTGCCGGCGGCGCGTACAGCCGGATGCCGGTGCCGCCGGCCTGGTGGCGGTCCATCGGACCGGCGCCCAGCGCGATCGCATCGTCGAACGAGCGCTCGCCCATGATGTCTTCCTCGGTCAGCGTGTAGCGGCCTTCGACGCGCCGCGACTCGCGTACGCCGACTCGCTCGGCCACGTCGGCCAGCTGCGCGCGCTCGAAGCCGGGGATCTCCCGATTTAGGAAGCGCACGATGCTGGTGATCTGGCGCCGGCCTTCCTGCTCGGCCCGGGACGCGTCGCGGGCGTCAAGCGCATCGATGTCCTGGATGCGGCTCATCAGGCAGATCGCGTCGGTGCCACCCGGGGTGCTGACGAACGAAAGGCTCTCCCAGAACAGCTCGCCGCGCTCCAGCCCGCCCAGCACGAGGCGGCGTCGCTCGACGGGGGGCACGGCCTTGAACTTCGCCACGTCCACGTTCGACAGGCGGAACGACAGCGTGCACGGCTGGCGCTCCACGCCGGGCTGCGCCTTGTCGCGCTCGCCCCGGCAGGGCACGCCCGCGCTGGCGCACACCAGCGCGTCGCCAGAGGCATCGATAACGACGGGTGCGAGGAAGGCCGTCCGCCCTTGCACGGTCTCGGCGACCACGCCGGTGACCGCGCCGTCCTGCACCAACGCGCGCGCGAACGTGGCGTGCAGCAGGACTTCGACGTCGGCCTCGGCCAGGGCCTGGTCGAGCACGGCTTTCACCGTTTCCGGATTGAAGGGAAGCACCTTGAGCGGGAACGGCGTGCCGGCCGCCTCGCCCATCACGTAACGGTGGAAGCCTTCCGAGCCGCCGGCCGCCCGGACGCGCTGCGTCAGTTCGTATGGGATGCCGCCGACGACGCGCGTGTCACCATGGAAGAATGCCACCCACTGCGCGACGAGGTTGGCCGTGGCCGCCCCGCCGAGGCAGCCGCCGCGCTCGAGCAGCAGCGTGCGGGAGCCGCCCCGGGCCGCGGCGAGAGCCGCTACGGTGCCCGAAGCGCCGCCGCCGACGACGATTACGTCGTACCGGCCGGCGACGGGCGTGGTGAGGGTCTCCTGGATGGTGGGCAGGTCAGCCATGCAAAGCTCCACTCGCACCCTGGTCGGGCGCTGATTTCTTGAGCCTGCAGTGTGTCGGGGCCGGGGTGCCGCGGACCAGAAGCTGTTCTCATACGTGAACACTTTTGCGGGTCGACGCCGGCTTCTCCGCGGCCTCGATCGCCTTCGAGATCCCGCGCGACGCGGCGCGCACGGCCTCGACGAGCTCCTTGCGCCGCGCCTCGCTGAGGCGGCTTTCCGGCAGCGCGATCCCCACCGAGGCGATCGCCCTTCCATGCACGTCCAGCACGGGCATTGCGATACCGACGATGCCCGCGGTGAACTCGCCGAGCGACCAGGCCACGGCCTCCTCCCGTACGGTCTGCAACTGCCGCCGCAGGACGGCCGCCGACCGGATCGTCTGCTCGGTCCGCGGCAGCAGCTTCACGCGTCGCAGGTAGGCCTCGCGCTCGGCCGCGGGCAGCCAGGCCAGCAGCACCTTGCCGGCCGAACTGGCATAGAGCGGCTGCAGCACGCCGACGTGCACCGAGTACAGCATCGCCTTGCTGGTTTCGGCGGACGCGATGCGCTCGGCCATGTCGTCGCGCAGCACGCTCAGTCCGGCGGATTCGCCTGTGCTGCGCATTAGGCGATGCAGCCAGGGCTCGCTGACCCGCACCAGGTCGCGGCTGTGCGCGCCCCGCCGCGCCAGCGCGTAGGCGCCCTCCCCGAGCTGGAACTGCTGCGAGCCTTCGACCTGTTCGACGTAGCCCCTCTGCTCGAGGTTGCGCATCAGGGGCGTCAGGCTGCTCTTGGGAATGCCGGTGCGCCGCGCGAGTTCACCGTGCGTCATCGCCCGGCCGGTGCTCGCCAACAACTCGAGTAAATCAAGGACGCGGTCCGCGGATTTCACCGATCGGCGAGAAAGCCCCGACGCGGCACGGGAGCCTTCCTTGTTGCGGCTCCCAGAACTTGGAAGTGCATTCTTCATGAGTTGTGGCTCTAGGGCTCGAGGCAGACAAAGTTCAACAACGCTCGTTTGGTGAGCAGCTTATCCACAACCGATGCCTCTCTGACTCGAAGCCGGCCGGCATCCACGCGGCTGCTCGCTGTAGCCCTGGAAAGGCCACATCTGAAGGCGAGATGCCCTTGATGACCGGATTGCCGATCATCAGAAGTCCCAGCCGCTGAGCCGCGTGGAGATGGGCGGAAGGCGGCTCTTGGCCGTGAGCAGACGTAGCTCTGATGAGATGCAAAAACTTTTGCGAGTCTTGACGTCCCCCGTAGAAATTCGCAAACGTTTTTGCGTCTGCTCGATGAACCAAGTGCAGCCTGCTGTTGGCCGTAAGTCGCCAACGAGCCGCTTGCCCGCGGGCCGCTGCGCCAATCGGACGAGCTGAACGCAAGGGCATCGCGGGTCGGCATCGGCTCCGCGGTGCTAACGTGCGGCGATGGCGCATACGGCGCCCAGCAAGGACTCGCTATGCCCACCATCCTCGGCCTTTCCGGCAGCCTACGCGCCGGCTCCTTCAACACCGCGCTGCTGCGGGCGGCGGCCGGGCTGATGCCGGCCGGCTCCACGCTGGAGCCGGCCACCTTGCACGGCATTCCGCTCTATGACGGTGATGCGGAGGCGCGCGACGGCATCCCGGCGGCGGTGCAGGCGCTCAAGGACCGCATCGTGGCCTGCGACGCACTTCTGCTGGCCACGCCCGAGTACAACAACGGCATGCCTGGGGTTCTGAAGAACGGCATCGACTGGCTCAGCCGACCCAACACGGACATCGCGCGCATCTTCGGCAACCGGCCCGTGGCCGTGATCGGCGCATCGCCCGGTGGCTTCGGCACCATCCTGGCCCAGAACGCCTGGTTGCCGGTGCTGCGCACCCTGGGCACGCGACCCTGGTTCGGCGGCCGCCTGATGGTGTCGCGCGCTGGCCAGGTGTTCGACGCGTCCGGGGCGATGGTTGACGAGAAGATGAAGGAGCAGCTGAAGCAGTTCCTGCACAGCTTCGTCGACTCTCTGCGCCGCTAGCAAACGCCAGCGCTCTGTCCAAGTTTGTTGGTCTGAAGTGCTACCCACGCGGCGCGTGCATGGACTCAAGCCAGTTGCTAGGCGCATATCTGAGGGATGCGGGGCACGACGGATTTGAGTTGATGTGCACCTCACGCGGATCTCGTTGAACGGCTACTTCCGACCCGAAGACGTTTTGGGATCACGAGCCATCAAGCAGCCTCAACGCGACCTCGCCAGGTCAGGTGACAGGTCGCTGCTGCAGGGAAGTGCATAACGTGGTAACCTGCGCGCTGCTGGACGTTCAACAGATCGTCGCTCTTCAAGGTTTACTTTCTCCCTCCCGGCGGACTTGCAACCCGCCGCGTCGTTGTCTGAATCCCCGTCGATGTTCTCTGGCGTTGTGCACCGCACGGCATGTTGCTGCGCGGCTCCTTCCTCAATGGAGACATCATGGAAAACAAACTCTACGTGGGCAACCTGCCCTACGCCTTCAACGACGACGACATGCAGCGCACTTTCAGTGAGTTCGGGTCGGTCAACAGCGCAAAGGTCGTCATGGACCGCGACAGCGGTCGCTCCAAGGGCTTCGGCTTTGTCGAGATGGCCACCGCCGCTGAAGCCACCGCGGCCATCGATGCCCTGCACGGCCAGGACGTGGGCGGCCGCGACATGGTCGTGAACGTCGCCAAGCCGATGGAGCCGCGCGCCCCCCGCGCAGGCGGCTACGGTGGCAATCGCTACTGACTCGCGTTGAAGCTAGTGGCGGCTACGGCCGCCACCTTCCCGTGCGCACGACCGCGCCCCAATTGAAGAAAGGCTCTGCATGAGCAGCAAAATTTACGTGGGCAACCTGCCCTACTCCGTGACCGATTCAATCCTGGAAAGCAACTTTGCCGACTTCGGCGGCGTTTCCTCCGCCAAAGTCATGATGGATCGTGAAACCGGCCGCTCCAAAGGGTTTGGCTTTGTCGAAATGGCGTCTGCCGAAGTCGCCCAGGCTGCCATCCAAGGGCTGAACGGCATGTCCGTGGATGGGCGCTCGATCACCGTGAACCTCGCCCGTCCGCGTGAAGAAAGCCGTGGCCCGGGTGCACACGGAGTTCATGGTTTCAAGGCCAGCAATCGCGCGGACGTTGGCTATGGCAATGGCGGCTTCGGCGGTGGTCGATACTGACGCCTGTCCTTCCAGCGAGAAGACCGGTTAGCCGGTCTTTTTTTTTGCCGGATCAGGCCGCTGGCCTGCTCGATCGGCTGGTCACTGACCGCCACCTCTGCGAACCCTGCCACGAAGAGCTGCGACGGCGGGCATCCGCACCACCCGGTTCACTCGCGGGCCCAGTTCTCGACCCGGAGCAGTCTTGCCGCGCGCTGAACAAACAACTGCTGTCGCTGCAAGCGGAAGCGCCAGACAGGCAGTCGCCTGCGATGACCGCTCCTGGCCGATAGCGGCCCTCAGCGATCAAATCAGTCCGCACTCGAGCCGACCCGACTCATCGCAGCTTCGGTCGTTCAACACACCTTCAAGGGCCCGCGCCTGAGCAAGGCCTTGCTCGCGGTGCGCCGGCACGGATGTAGCCCAGCACGCCGTTCTCACCGCGGGCCGAACACGTCGGAGTTCTCGGCCCGTTGCTCGGTCACGCCGAGGCGGCCGCGCCACCTGACCTAGGCGGCCAGGACGGCCCGGGGCGTGTTCCGGAAGCTGATCGCCATGCGGTTGTAGGTGTTCATCAAGCCGACCGCGATCGTGAGGTCCACCAGTTCGCGCTCGTCGAAGACGTCGCACGCTGCTTCGAAGTCCGCGTCCGGCACGCCGGTGTCGGCGACGCGGGTCACCGATTCCGCCCACGCGAGGGCGGCCTGCTCGCGCGGGTCGAACAGGTCGCCGGCTTCCCGCCAGGACTGCAGCAGCGCGAGCTTCTCTATCGGCACGCCCTTCTTCAGCAGGTCCCGCGTGTGCATGTCGAGGCAGTACGCGCAGTTGTTGATCTGCGATACGCGCAGGTACACGAGGTCCACGAGAACAGGGGAAAGGCTGCTCTGCGCGACGTAGCCGTAGACGGCGCCCAGGGCCTTGAGGCCGGCGGGGGCGAGCTGGTTGTAGTCGAGTCGGATGCTCATGGGATTCATTCCTCGGAACGGAAACCGGAGGCGCGCACGACGGGCGCCCAGAACTCGCGCTCGCGCTGCAACTGCCTGGCGTACTCGCCCGGCGGCTGCGTCACGGTCTCGAGGCCGATCTGTTCGAACGCGGTGCGCAGCGCGGGGTCCTTGCTGGCCTCCACCATGGACGCGTGGAGGGCCTGGACGGCGCTTTCAGGCGTGCCCGGCGGCGCGAAGACACCGTAGTTCTCGACGCCGAGAACCTTCGGGAAGCCCTGCTCAATGAAGGTCGCGACCGCCGGCAGGAAGGGCGACCGCTTCTCGGAGGACACGCCGAGGATGCGGATCCTTCCCTGCTGCAGGTAGGGCAGGAAGTCGGCGATGAATCCTAGGTAGGCCGGGATCTGTCCGCCGATCAGGTCCTGCATGGCGGGCGCGGACCCTCGGTAGCCGATGTGCTGGAGCTTCACGCCGGCCGCTTCGGACAGCTGGTACCCCAGGAAGTGCGCGAACGAGCCCGCCGCGGGCGAGGCGTAGGTCGCAGATCGGGGCGTGCGGCGTACCCACTCGACATACGACGGCACGTCGCGCACGCTGGCCGGCGCGACGCCGCTGACGGCGAACGCGCAGGTGGCGGCGACCAGCGGCGAGACCGGCATCAGGTCCGCCGCCGGGTCGTACATGAGGCGCGAGTACACGTGGGGGTAGATGGTGAGCGCCGACGCATGCGTGCACAGCAGCGTGCTTCCGTCCGGCCGTTCGCGTTTCAGCTGGCTGTTGGCGATGCGGCC
>Ga0247819_10001249_pt1 | contig 14033 bp, 10 predicted proteins | sample 13C_Xylose_Day6_FD_193428 | JGI IMG/M metagenome (GOLD analysis project Ga0247819, IMG submission 193428) | Soil microbial communities from agricultural site in Penn Yan, New York, United States - 13C_Xylose_Day6 | ecosystem: Environmental > Terrestrial > Soil > Agricultural land | place: USA... | reverse complement strand
GAGACGTGCTCCGGCATCGTGATCAACCCGGGCGGGCTCACGCACACGTCCATCGTGCTGCGCGACGCCCTCGCAGGCGTGAACCTTCCCGTCGCCGAAGTGCACATCAGCAACGTGTACAAGCGTGAGGAGTTCCGGCACCATTCGTACATCGCGGACATCGCGATCGTGCACGTGGTCGGCGAGGGTGTGACCGGGTACGCGACGGCCGTCGAGCGGCTCATCAGCGTGATCACGGGCCAGGCAGAGGGCTGAGATCCGAGGCGGAGCCGAGGCATCCCGTAGAATCGAACGTCGGGTCGCAATCCGCCCGCAGCTTTCCTCACGAAACGGAACTTCACAGCCATGGCATCCACCGCAGACATCAGGAACGGCGTCGTCCTCAGCATCGACGGACAGCTGTGGAATGTCATCGAGTTCCAGCACGTCAAGCCGGGCAAGGGCGGTGCGTTCGTGCGCACGAAGCTCAAGAACGTCGTCTCGGGCAAGACCGTCGACCGCACGTACAACGCCGGCGCGAAGATCGAGATCGAGAACGTCGACCGCCGCGACTTCACCTACCTGTACAACGACGGCGAAGGCTTCGTCTTCATGGACGTCGCCGACTACGACCAGCTCACGGTGCCCGCCACCGTCGTCGGGGAGGCCGCGAACTTCCTCCTCGAGAACCAGCAGGTGCAGATCGCGCTGAACAACGGCAACCCGCTGTACGTCGAGCTTCCGGCATCGGTCATCCTCGAGATCACCTACACCGAGCCGGGCCTGCAGGGCGACCGCTCGTCCGCCGGCACGAAGCCCGCCACAGTCGAGACCGGCTACGAGATCCAGGTCCCGCTGTTCCTCGAGACCGGCACGAAGGTCAAGGTCGACACCCGCACGGGCGACTACCTCGGCCGCGTCAACTGACGTTGAGCGCCCGTACCAAGGCGCGCAAGCGCGCCCTCGACATCCTGTTCCAGTCCGACATCCGCGGCGACGCGCTCGCGGTGACGCTCGCCTCCGAGGCGACGCGCGCCGCGAACGAACCGTCGCGCGAGGCGTCCTGGCTGTACGCGCGAGAGATCGTCGACGGCGTCATCGACAACCAGGATGAGATCGACGAGCAGATCACGACGTTCGCGAAGGACTGGTCGCTCGCCCGCATGCCCGCCGTTGATCGGGCGCTGCTGCGCATGGCGGTGTGGGAGATCCTGTACAACGACGAAGTGCCCACGGCGGTCGCGATCGACGAAGCCGTCGAGCTCGCCAAGGAGTTCTCGACCGACGACTCGGGCGCGTTCGTCCACGGAGTGCTCGCGCGCATCGCCCGCTCGTCCTGAATCCGGCCGTCGGGCGCACGTCCGACGCTCCTGCGAGGATGGAAGCGTGCCGGCGACGTGGAGAGACCTGCTCCCCGCGCCCCCGTCGACGGCAGAGACCGTGCCACTCGCTCTGGGCGTGGAGCTTCGCCGCGTGCTGGCCCGCACCTCCAGCGCGTGGCAGCCGCGACGCGCAGAGACGGTCACCCCGCGCGCGCTGAGCCAGCGGACGGACTCGCTCATGGTGGGCCTGCGCCCGTTGATGCTCAGCAGCGGCACCGGGCGCTGGATCAAGGGCGATGTCTCGTGGGATGCGCTGCGTCGTCCCGGCGGCCCGTACGACGCGCGACACGCCCGGTGGTTCGCTGAGCTGCACAGCATCTCGCGCGAGATCCGGGCACTGGGCCCGTTCACCGACGTCTCGGAGTGGATCACGCTCGACACCATCGGGTCGGCGCTGCTGTGGACGCATCTCGAGCAGGCGGCGGCCCTCGGCGTGCCCATCGTCGGCACGACCAAGCACTTGCGCGTCACCCTCGCCTCGGGGGCCGAGCTGACGATGGTCGCCGAGCCCGCGCCGCGGGGTGAGCTGGACCTGTCGGCGCAGGTCACGATCGAAGGTCGGCCGATCGATGCCGCACGCGTCCGCCCGGTCGCCCACTCGGGGATCTACGCGTTCGACGTCGAGCCGGGCATGATCTCACTCACCGTCGCACCACTGGTGCTCGGTGACGCGGGGAGAGCGCTGCTGGACGCGACGGGCAGCATCCGCGTTCCGGCATCCGAAGTCGGAGAGTTCGTCCGCGACCACCTTCCGCGCATCGCCCGGCGGATCGAGGTGGTCCCGCGCGGGGGCCTCGCGCTGCCCGCCATCGGCGCGCCGGCGCTGATCGTCGGCGTCGGATTCCGCCCCGAACACACCATCGACGTGCGCCTGGAGTGGGAGTACGCCGGTCTCGGCCGGTTCCCGTTCGGCTCCGATGCGGACCGGGAACGCGACGAGGCGGCCGAGACCGACCTGCGCGCCCGCGCGGATGCCGCGTGGCGTGCGTCCGGGATCGATGCGCCGCCCGCATCTCAGACGCTGCGCGGCATCGAGGCGGCCGAATTCGTCGCACGCACCGTGCCCGCCCTCGAGGCCGTCGACGGTGTGCGGATCGAGCGTGCCGGCGCGTCCCGTCGATACACCGAGCTGACCGGCGATCCCGAGATCACCGTCAGCACGGTGGAGAGCTCGGACCCGGACTGGTTCGACCTCGGCGTCATCGTGACGATCGACGGGCGCCGCATCCCGTTCGCCCCGCTGCTGACCGCCCTGACCCGGCGCCGCACCAAGCTGCTGCTGGCGGATGGGCGCTACTTCTCGCTCGGGCACCCCGCGCTCGACCGGCTGCGGGAGCTGCTGGACGAGGCCGCGACACTGGCCGAGTGGGAGACGTCGCCACGCATCAACCGCCATCAGGTCGATCTCTGGGCCGACTTCGAGGATCTGGCCGACGAGGCCGAGCCCGCCGTGTCGTGGCGAGCCACCGCACAGGGCCTGCGCGACGTGCAACGGATCGAGCCGACGCCCGTGCCCACCGGGCTCACCGCCGAGCTTCGGCCGTACCAGCGCGCCGGATTCGACTGGCTCGCTTTCCTCTGGCGCCATCGCCTGGGCGGCATCCTCGCCGACGACATGGGCCTGGGCAAGACACTGCAGATGCTCTCGCTGATCCTGCACGCACACGAAGCGGGGGAGCACCGGCCGTTCCTCGTCGTCGCCCCGACGTCGGTTCTGTCGGTCTGGCGCAGCGAAGCGGAACGGTTCGCCCCGGGCCTTCGCATCGAGACGATCGCCGCCACGCGCGCGAAGTCGGGTCGCGCTGTCGGCGAGGTCGCCGCATCCGCAGACGTCATCATCACGTCGTACGCGCTCCTGCGCCTCGACGCGGCCGAATTCGGCGGCGTGGACTGGGCGGCACTCGTGCTCGACGAGGCGCAGTTCGTCAAGAACCCCCAGACGAAACTGCACCGCGCAGCTCGCGATCTGCGAGCGCCGATGACCTTCGCGATCACCGGCACTCCGCTCGAGAACAGCCTGACCGAGCTGTGGGCGCTGCTGTCTCTGACCGCCCCCGGACTGTTCCCCTCCGCGCGGCGCTTCCGCGAGCAGTACGTGCAGCCGATCGAACGCGGCAAAGTGCCCGAGAACGAAGAAGGCGGACCGTACCGCGCGGCGCGCCTCGCCAGACTGCGCCGGCGCATCCGTCCGCTCGTCCTGCGCAGGACGAAGGAGCTCGTCGCGCCGGAGCTGCCGCCCAAGCAGGAGCAGGAGCTGCACATCGAACTGGCGCCCGCCCACCGGGCGCTCTACGACACCGTGCTGCAGCGGGAGCGACAGAAGGTGCTCGGACTTCTGGAGGACCTGGATCGCAACCGCTTCATCGTGTTCCGATCACTCACGCTCCTGCGCATGCTGAGCCTCGCGCCGGTGCTGGTCGACCCGGACGACGCGGGCGTGCCGTCGAGCAAGCTCGACGAACTGCTGCTGCGGCTGCGCGAGATCGTGGCTGAGGGTCACCGCACCGTCGTCTTCAGCCAGTTCACGTCGTTCCTCGCGCTCGTCGGCAGGCGGCTGGACGCCGCCGGCATCCCGCACACGTACCTGGACGGCTCCACGCGGCACCGCGAACGCGTGATCGACGAGTTCCGCACGGGCGAGGCACCGGTGTTCCTGATCAGCCTCAAGGCGGGCGGGTTCGGACTGACCCTCACCGAGGCCGACTACGTCTTCCTGCTCGACCCGTGGTGGAATCCGGCAGCCGAGGCGCAGGCGGTCGACCGTGCGCACCGCATCGGGCAGACCCGCACCGTCATGGTCTACCGGATGGTGGCCGCCGGCACGATCGAGGAGAAGGTGATGGCGCTCCAGCGCCGCAAGGCGCGTCTCTTCCGGGCCGTGCTCGACGACGACGGACTGTTCGGCCAGGCACTGGAAGCCGACGACATCCGCGCGCTGCTCGAGGACTGAGTATCGGTTTCCCCGGCGGCTCGCCCGATCGGTCCGGAACTCGCCGCGTAGACTCGAGAGCTGTTCGACACGGGAGGAATCCATGCGCATCACGGGTCTCGGCCACGCCGGAATGTTCATCGAGACGGCGGGCGGCAGCATCCTGTGCGACCCCGTGATCGGTCCGACGTTCTTCGGCTCGTGGTTCCCGTTCCCCGACAACCGGGCACTGGAGTGGGAGCGCTTCGGCAACGCCGACTTCCTGTACGTCTCGCACCGCCACCGCGACCACTTCGACCCCGCGCTCATGAACCGCTACGTGCCGAAGGACATCAAGGTGCTCCTGCCGGACTACCCGACCGACGAGCTCGAGACCGATCTGCGCGCCCTGGGATACGACAACATCATCTACACCCAGGCGGGTGTGCCCCTCGATTTCGGCGACCTGCGACTCATGGTCACACCGCTTCGCGCGCCGAGTGACGGCCCGATCGGCGACTCGAGCCTTTCCGTCGACGACGGCACGGCGAGCATCCTGAATCAGAACGACTCGCACCCGCTCGATCTGGAGAAGCTGCTGGGCTTCAGCAAGCCCGACGCGTACTTCACGCAGGTGTCCGGCGCGATCTGGTGGCCCATGGTCTACGACCTCCCGCAGGACGCCAAGCAGAACTTCGCGCGACTCAAACGGGACGCGCAGAACAAGCGTGCGATGTACTACGTCGAGAAGGTGGATGCCGAGCACGTCTTCCCGATGGCGGGCCCGCCGATGTTCTTGCGCGACGAGCTGTTCAAGTACAACGGGTACGGCCGGGACGGCGACTCGATCTTCACGGATCAGCGCCAGTTCCTCGCGCACATGGCCGAGCAGCGCCCCGCGCAGAAGGGCTACGAGTTCCTCCCGGGCACCGTTGTCGAAGTGAACGGCAACGAGCTCTCCGTCACCCAGACCCTGTACTCGGACGACGAGATCGAGCGGATCTTCGGCGACAAGTGGGCGTACCTGAGCGAGCAGCGCGACACGCGTCAGGCCGAGATCGCCGCGGAGGAGGCGACGCGTGCGCCGGTGCTGCCGCCCGAGGAGATGCTCGCCGCGCTCAAGGAATGGTGGGAGCCGCTGCTGCGCCGCGGGCGCATCTTCCGCGAGGGCGTCGGCGGCAACGTGCGGTTCCGCATCGGCGATCTGGACATGGTCGTGGACTTCCCCAAGGCCAAGGTCCGCGAATACGCGGGGGAGGAGTGCATCTACTGGTACACGATCCCCGCCGATCTCGTCTCGACGAACATCCGCGACCACGAGATCGACTGGTCCAACTCGATCTTCCTGTCGATGCAGTTCGAGGTCGGTCGCAGCGGCAAGTTCAACGAGTTCCTCACGACGTTCCTCAAGTGCCTGTCGCGCGACCGCATCGAGTACGTCGAGAACTGGTACGCCGAGCAATCCGATGTCTCCGAAGACGTGCAGCTCGGCGACTGGGTCGTGCAGCGACGCTGCCCGCACCTGCGTGCCGACCTGTCCAAGACGGGCAAGATCGAGGACGGCGTGCTCACGTGCAGCCTCCACGACTGGAAGTGGGATCTGACGAGCGGGCAGTGCCTCACCTCGAACGGACACCCGATCCGTTCCCACAACGTGCAGGCAGCGAACTCGGACGTCGCCGACGCCACCGCGGTCGCGTAGGCGCGGACGCTCCGGGTCGGCATCCGGATTCTTGTATCAGCAGGCGGCCGCGGGCGCTCTTGATCGTCAACCGCAACAAAGCGGTCTCGTCTTCGATCAAGGAGCCTCGCATGACCACCGTTCCCATCCGACACGGCGCTGCCGGCGTCGTCCCCTCATCGCCGCGCACCTCGCCGTTCCGTCGCGCTGTCGATGTGGAGGCGCGTGCCGAGGCGGCGCTGAAGGTCTTCCTTCAGCGCTGGAGCATCCCTGCCCTCCGCGTGGCACTCGGCGGAATCTTCGTCATCTTCGGCGCGCTCAAGTTCGTTCCGGGGATGAGTCCCCTCGAGGTGCTCGTCCAGTCCACCTGGGAGCGGCTGACGTTCGGCATGATCACCGGGCAGACCGCGATGGTGCTCACCGCGATCATGGAGGTGAGCGCCGGTGCTCTGCTCATCGCAGGCGGAGTGTTCGCCCGTGCCGGACTCGTCGTCCTCGCGATCGCGTACGTGGGCATCCTCTCGCCTGTCGTGCTGCTGCCCGACGAGGTCTTCGGCGCCGCCGGTCCGACGCTCACAGGTCAGTACATCTTCAAGAACGCCGTGCTGATCGCCGCGGCACTCGTCGTCGCATCGCGTGTCCTGAAGGGGCCAGACGCGAAGCGCTGAGTCATCTCGACCTCTGGCCGGCTCTGCGAAGAGCCGGCCAGAGGCGTGTCGAGGAGCTTGGCCTGCGCGCGCGGAGGCGCGCCCGACTGCCCTCGGTGGTCGAGCCCGGGGTGGGTCTGGTCACCAGCCATCCACCGCGACCGAATCGGCGCAGGTGCTTTCTCGCGTAGACTGGCCGCACCACAGCAACCTTTAACCCCGTCCCGTGAGGCGGAGAAGGGAGCGGCGGATGAGCACGCGAACCGTGCTGCATGAGGCCGACATCGCCCGGGCCCTGACTCGGATCTCTCACGAGATCCTGGAGTCCAACAAGGGATCCGATGGCCTGGTCATCCTCGGCATCCCCACTCGAGGCGTCGCCCTCGCACACCGCATCGCGGCCCTGATCGCGCAGTTCAGCGGCACGTCGGTCCCGGTAGGCGCGCTCGATGTGACGATGTACCGCGACGACCTGCACCGCAACCCCACGCGCTCGCCGCAGCCCACGTCGATTCCCGCCGGCGGCATAGACGGCAAGGTCGTCGTGCTCGTCGACGACGTGCTGTTCTCGGGGCGCAGCATCCGCTCCGCCCTCGACGCTCTCCAGGACATCGGTCGGCCCGCAGCGGTACGGTTGGCCACCCTCGTCGACCGGGGGCATCGCGAGCTTCCGATCCGGCCGGACTTCGTCGGCAAGAACCTGCCGAGCGCGTCCGACGAGCGCGTGAACGTGCGGCTCGCCGAGGTCGACGGCGAGGAGTTCGTCACGATCGAGGGAGCGGACTCGTGAGGCACCTGCTCGATACGAAGACGCTCTCGCGGGCGGAGGCCCTCGATATCCTCGACGTCGCGGAAGACATGGCCGACACGCAGCAGCGCGAGATCAAGAAGCTGCCGACGCTGCGCGGCAAGACCGTCGTGAACCTGTTCTTCGAGGACTCGACCCGCACGCGCATCTCATTCGAGGCCGCGGCCAAACGGCTGAGCGCCGACGTCATCAACTTCTCGGCGAAGGGCTCGAGCGTCTCGAAGGGCGAGTCTCTGCAGGACACGGCCCAGACCCTCCAGGCGATGGGGGCGGATGCCGTCGTCATCCGTCACGGCGCCTCCGGCGCACCGCGCACCCTGGCGACGAGCGGCTGGATAACCGCCGGGGTGGTCAACGCCGGCGACGGCACGCACGAGCACCCGACTCAGGCGCTGCTGGACGCCTTCACGATCCGCAAGCGCCGGTTCGGAGCCGACAGCCGCGGCAGAGACCTCAGCGGCATCGCCGTGACGATCGTCGGCGACATCCTCCACTCCCGTGTCGCGCGGTCGAATGTCTGGCTGCTCGACACGCTCGGCGCCGACGTCACGCTCGTGGCGCCCCCGACGCTCGTCCCGCACGATGTGTCGGCGTGGCCTGTGCGTGTCATGTTCGACCTCGACGATGCGATCGCCGCCGATCCGGACGCGCTCATGATGCTGAGGATTCAGCTCGAGCGGATGAATGCCGCATATTTCCCCACTGAACGGGAGTATTCCCGCCGGTGGGGCCTCGACGCGCGCAGGCTCTCCTCGCTCGGTCCCGATAGCATGGTGATGCATCCGGGCCCGATGAACCGCGGCCTAGAGATCTCCGCCGAAGCCGCCGATTCGCCCCGGTCGACCGTGCTCGACCAGGTGACGAACGGCGTCTCCGTGCGGATGGCGGTGCTCTACCTGCTGCTGGCGGGGGAGCGCTCCGCTGAGCGGAACGACGACCGGAAGGAGGACGCGAGATGACTGCCGAGACTCTTCTGATCCGCGGTGCGAAGATCGACGGCGGGGGAGCGTCCGATCTGATCGTCGAGGACGGTGTGATCGCCGAAGCCGGCCGTTCGCTCAGCCGCGCAGGCGCGACGGTGGTGGACGCCGACGGCCTGACGGCCCTGCCCGGGCTGGTCGATCTGCACACGCACCTGCGCGAGCCCGGCTACGAGGCGTCCGAGACCGTGCTGAGCGGCTCACGAGCTGCGGCAGCGGGCGGCTACACGGCCGTCTTCGCGATGCCGAACACCTCGCCCGTTGCCGACACGGCCGGCGTGGTCGAGCAGGAGCTCGCGCTCGGCGAAGCGGCCGGATTCGTCCTGGTGCAGCCGATCGGCGCGGTGACGGTCGGGCAGAAAGGCGAGCGCCTCGCCGAACTGGGTGCGATGGCGGACGCGCGTGCGCGCGTCCGCGTCTTCAGCGACGACGGCTTCTGCGTGTGGGACCCGCTCATCATGCGGCGAGCGCTCGAGTACGTGAAGGCGTTCGACGGCGTGATCGCCCAGCACGCGCAGGATCCGCGCCTCACCGAGGGCGCGCAGATGAACGAGGGCGCGGTCTCGGCCGAGCTGGGGCTCGCCGGCTGGCCCGCGGTCGCCGAGGAGTCGATCATCGCGCGCGACGTGCTGCTGGCCGAGCACGTCGGCTCGCGCCTGCACGTCTGCCACCTCTCCACCGCCGGCTCGGTCGAGATCATCCGCTGGGCCAAGCGCCGCGGGGTGGACGTCACGGCCGAAGTGACTCCGCACCACTTGCTGCTGACCGACGAACTGGCGCGCGGCTATGACGCCCACTTCAAGGTGAACCCGCCCCTGCGCCGCGAAGAGGATGTGCGCGCGGTGCGCGAGGGGCTCGCCGACGGCACGATCGACATCGTCGCCACCGATCACGCACCCCACCCCGCGGAGGCGAAGGCCTGCGAGTGGCCCGCGGCCGCGAACGGCATGGTCGGGCTCGAGAGCGCGCTGCGCGTCGTCCAGCTCGCCATGGTCGACACCGGGATGCTGACCTGGGCAGACGTCGCGCGCGTGATGTCGCGCACGCCGGCGCGCATCGGCCGGCTCGCCGGGCACGGCACCGCGCTGGCGGCGGGGGAGCCGGCATCCCTCACGCTGTACGACCCGGCGCCCACCCGGACCTTCTCGAAAGCGGATCTGCACGGACGCAGCGCGAACTCCCCGTACCTGGGTCGCGAGCTTCCCGGCGAAGTGCGCTGGACCCTGCACGGCGGCGTCGCGACGGTCGCCGAGGGTCGGCTCCTGGACGCACCGGGGGCGCGCGCATGACCCGCGAAGGCGCGCTCGCCGTGATCGTCCTGGTCACCCTGGCTTTGGTTGCGGTGCTGGTGTGGGCCTGGTGGCGGCGCACCCGCCGCGACTCCGGGCTCGAGCCGCCGGTCGGCGAAGCCCCCGCAGGCGCGACGACGCTCAGCACGCACGAAGCGCTCTACGTCGCAACCACCCGCCACGACGAGCCGCTCGAGCGGCTCGCGATCCGCGGTCTCGGCTTCCGCTCCCGAGCGGATCTCACGGTGACGAGCGCGGGGGTCGCCCTCGACCTGACCGGTCAGCCCCGCTTCTTCCTCCCGACCGAGCGGATCGTCGAGGTGGCGCAGGCGACCGTCGCGATCGACCGCGTCGTCGAACGCGACGGCCTGGTGCGGATCTCGTGGCGCGTCGATGCCGACACCGTCGTGGACACCTACATCCGACCCCAGGATGCCTCCGCCCGCGCCGTCTCCGACGAGATCGGCGCCCTTCTGACCCTGACAGGAACGGACGAATGACGCTCCTCACCAACGACCCCGCCGTCCTCGTGCTCGAAGACGGCACCCGCCACGTCGGGCGCGCGTACGGAGCACGCGGCACGACCCTCGGCGAAGTGGTCTTCGCGACCGGCATGACCGGCTACCAGGAGACCCTCACCGATCCGTCCTACGCCGGACAGATCGTGCTGCAGACCGCCCCGCACATCGGCAACACCGGCATGAACGACGAAGACCCGGAGTCCCGCCGCATCTGGGTCTCCGGCTACATCGTGCGCGACCCCTCGCGGGTGGTCTCCAACTGGCGCGCCGACGAGTCCCTCGACGATGCGCTCGTGAGCGACGGGGTGATCGGCATCAGCGGCATCGACACCCGCGCGGTCACGCGCCACATCCGCTCCGCGGGCAGCATGCGCGGCGGTATCTTCTCCGGGGACGCGGTCGCCCTGAGCGCGCAGGAGCAGCTCGAGATCGTCCAGGCCGCACCCGAGATGTCGGGGCAGAACCTGTCCGCCGCGGTCTCGGTCGCCGCCGCCGAGGTCACCCCTGCCACCGGCGAGCGCATCGGCAACCTCGCGGTGCTCGACCTCGGCGTCAAGCAGGCGACCATCCTCAACCTCGCCGCACGCGGGTTCGAGGTGCACGTGCTTCCGCAGGACGTGACGATCGAGCAGCTCCGCGCGATCGACCCGGTCGCGGTCTTCTACTCCAACGGGCCCGGCGACCCTGCAGCGTCCGGCGACCACGTCGAGCTTCTGCGCGCCGTGCTCGACGACGGCCTGCCGTTCTTCGGCATCTGCTTCGGCAACCAGCTGCTCGGTCGTGCGCTCGGCCTCGGCACCTACAAGCTCCCGTTCGGCCATCGCGGCATCAACCAGCCGGTGCTCGACAAGACGACCGGACGCGTGGAGATCACGGCGCACAACCACGGATTCGCCGTCGATGCCCCCCTGGAAGGCGAGTTCGACAGCCCGAACGGCTACGGACGCGTCGAGGTCAGCCATGTCGGTCTGAACGACGACGTCGTGGAGGGCCTGCGCGCCCTCGACATCCCGGCCTTCTCGGTGCAGTACCACCCCGAGGCCGCGGCCGGCCCGCACGACGCCAACTACCTCTTCGACCGGTTCCGTGACCTCGTCGTCGCGACCCTGAAGGACAAGAATGCCTAAGCGCGACGACATCAAGAGTGTCCTGGTGATCGGCTCCGGCCCGATCGTGATCGGCCAGGCCTGCGAGTTCGACTACTCCGGAACCCAGGCGTGCCGCGTGCTTCGCGAGGAGGGCGTTCGCGTCATCCTGGTCAACTCCAACCCGGCCACGATCATGACCGATCCCGACTTCGCCGACGCGACCTACATCGAGCCGATCACGTGGCAGGTGATCGAGACGATCATCGCGAAGGAGCGACCCGACGCGATCCTGCCGACCCTCGGGGGCCAGACCGCGCTGAACGCCGCGATCGACCTGCACAATCACGGCATCCTGCAGAAGTACGACGTCGAGCTCATCGGCGCGAGCTTCGAGGCGATCAACAAGGGCGAGGACCGCCAGATCTTCAAGCAGCTCGTGCTGGATGCCGGGGCCGATGTCGCGGCATCCCGCATCGCGCATTCGATAGAGGACTGCCTCGCCGCAGCGGCCGAGCTCGGCTACCCGCTCGTGGTGCGTCCCTCGTTCACGATGGGCGGACTCGGGTCGGGCTTCGCGTACGACGAGAACGATCTGCGGCGCATCGCCGGCGCGGGTCTGCGGGACTCTCCCACGACCGAAGTGCTGCTGGAGGAGTCGATCCTCGGGTGGAAGGAGTACGAGCTCGAGCTCATGCGCGACACGGCCGACAACACGGTCGTGGTCTGCTCGATCGAGAACGTCGACCCGGTCGGCGTGCACACCGGCGACTCGATCACCGTCGCCCCCGCGCTCACGCTCACCGATCGCGAGTATCAGAAGCTGCGCGACATCGGCATCGACATCATCCGCGCAGTCGGCGTCGACACGGGTGGCTGCAACATCCAGTTCGCCGTAGACCCCGCGAACGGCCGCATCATCGTGATCGAGATGAACCCGCGCGTCTCGCGTTCGTCCGCGCTCGCCTCGAAGGCGACCGGCTTCCCGATCGCGAAGATCGCCGCGAAGCTCGCGATCGGCTACCGCCTCGACGAGATCCCGAACGACATCACCAAGGTCACCCCGGCGAGCTTCGAGCCGACCCTGGACTACGTCGTCGTGAAGGTGCCCCGCTTCAATTTCGAGAAGTTCCCGGCCGCCGACACGACGCTCACGACGACCATGAAGTCGGTCGGCGAGGCCATGGCGATCGGCCGCAACTACGCGACCGCCCTGCAGAAGGCGCTCCGCTCGCTCGAGAAGCGCGGATCGAGCTTCCACTGGGGCGACGAGCCCCGCACGCTCGATGAGCTGATCGAGGTTGCGTCCACCCCGACCGACGGGCGCATCATCGTCGTCCAGCAGGCACTGCGCAGGGGCGGCACCGTGGCGCAGCTGTTCGAGGCGACCGGCATAGACCCGTGGTTCCTCGATCAGATCGTGCTGATCAACGAGGTCGCAGAGTTCGTGCGCACCGCCGGCGAACTCGATGTCGACACCCTGCGCCTCGCGAAGGAGCACGGCTTCAGCGACGCGCAGATCGCACAGCTGCGGCGCGACACCGAGCAGGCCGTCCGCGAGATCCGCCACGCCCTCGGTCTGCGTCCGGTCTACAAGACGGTCGACACGTGCGCGGGCGAGTTCCCCGCCCTCACCCCGTACCACTACTCCAGCTACGACTTCGAGACCGAAGTGGCGCCTTCGGACCGCACCAAAGTCGTCATCATCGGCTCGGGACCCAACCGCATCGGACAGGGCGTCGAATTCGACTACTCGTGCGTGCACGCATCGTTCGCGCTGTCGGCCGCCGGCTACGAGACCGTCATGGTCAACTGCAACCCCGAGACCGTCTCGACCGACTACGACACGAGCGACCGCCTGTACTTCGAGCCGCTCACGCTCGAGGACGTGCTGGAGGTGCTGCACGCCGAGGCGCAGTCGGGCGAGATCCTCGGTGTGATCTGCCAGCTCGGCGCGCAGACGCCGCTCGGTCTCGCGAAGGGCATCCAGGACGCGGGCTACCGCATCCTCGGGACGAGCCCCGAGGCGATCGATCTCGCCGAGGAGCGCCAGCTGTTCAGCGACATCCTCGACACGGCCGGGTTGATCGCCCCACGCCACGGCACCGCCGTGGACCCCACCGGAGCGGTGGTCGTCGCCGAGGACATCGGCTATCCGGTGCTTGTCCGCCCGAGCTTCGTGCTCGGCGGCCGCGGGATGGAGATCATCTACGACACCGCGAGCCTGCGCGACTACTTCGTCCGCACGGCGGGCGAGGTCATCGTCGCTCCCGGCATGCCGCTGCTGGTCGACCGCTTCCTCGATGATGCCGTCGAGATCGACGTGGACGCCCTGTACGACGGCACCGAGCTGTACATCGGCGGCGTGATGGAGCACATCGAGGAGGCCGGCATCCACTCCGGCGACTCCGCGTGCACCCTGCCTCCCGTCTCGCTCGGGCGGTCCGAGATCGACCGAGTGCGCGAAGCGACTCTCGCCATCGCCGAGGGAGTCGGCGTGCGGGGGTTGCTGAACGTGCAGTTCGCCATCAGTGCGGGCGTGCTGTACGTGATCGAGGCGAATCCGCGGGCGAGCCGCACGGTGCCGTTCGTGTCGAAGGCCCTGGGCATTCCGCTGGCCAAAGCCGCGGCGCGCATCATGGTCGGCGCCTCGATCGATGAGCTGAGGTCCGAGGGACTGCTGCCCGTCATCGACGGCTCGCGGGTCCCGTTGGACTCGCCCGTCTCCGTCAAGGAGGCCGTGCTGCCCTTCA
>Ga0247819_10001246_pt1 | contig 14048 bp, 16 predicted proteins | sample 13C_Xylose_Day6_FD_193428 | JGI IMG/M metagenome (GOLD analysis project Ga0247819, IMG submission 193428) | Soil microbial communities from agricultural site in Penn Yan, New York, United States - 13C_Xylose_Day6 | ecosystem: Environmental > Terrestrial > Soil > Agricultural land | place: USA... | reverse complement strand
AAAGAAAGGTTAGGCGATGGGTTTCGTTCTCATTTAACCAGCACGGGTTTCCGTGTAGCCGGGTTTCCGTGTGATCCGATTCGCAATCGGGCCGCGGGCGGTCTAGCCTCAAAGGTCGAAGAACAAAACAGGGGAAGGGCATGCGACCGGGCGACGAAAAATTCAACCCGTGGATATTCGAACTCGAGGCATTGCGCCTGCTGGGACGGGTCGCGGCGAGCCCGCTGCAGATCCTGCCGCGGGATCTGCTCGAGCGGGAGAGCGGTCAGGAGACGGTCGACTATGTCGCGGGGATTTTGGCCGAGTTATGGAACGACGGGCTGATCAGCTGTGTCGTGATCCGTGACATTCCTGGCGGCGATCAGATGGTCGCCTATGCGATATTAGCCCAGGCCGAGGACTCGCCGGCGATCTGCCTGCAGGCCTATGACGTCGAACCGCAGTATCAGGCGAAGTTCAATAAAACCAATTTGCTAAACATGATCATCGGGGTCTATCCCGAAATCATGACCGTGTGCGATCGCGAGGACGTTCCGTTTTTCGAATACCTGGGGTTTCAATTCGAAGGCGCGCAGCATTTTAAAGAAGACCCGCATTATAAATTGGCGAACTATTTAACGGGCGGTCGCGCGGTCATGGTGCGCGGCGACAAGTCGGCATTAGACGCGCCTGCCTTTGTATTGAGCGACTACCAACTAAAGCAAATTAAAGAAATCGCAAACGGGGAATAACGTGGAAACTTTAAGCGCTAGCGAAATGAACCCGCAGCAACTAAAGAATTTTAATCAAGCCCTCGACATTGAAGCCCAGGGCATCGCGCAGGATCTGTTCACCATTCCGTTCATGTTCGGGCGCCTGCTACTGGCCGACGGCGAACAGGCACTGCGGGCGATCGCGGCGATCCGGCGCCTGCTCAGTGAAATGTCACACGCGAAGTTCGTGCGATTCGTGTGCATGACGCACCCGATCACGGGCGAGTTCATCGGCTACGCGATGACGTTCGAACCGGGCGAAGGCGACGGCGTGGGGCTGCATCACATATGGTTGAAACCCGAGTTCCGCGGGAGGGGCGCGGGCTCGGCGCTGATGCGGCAACTGATCCAGCTGCACCCGGTCATGACGCTCGTTTGTTTGCCTGACCTGATCCCGTTCTATCAGCGTTTCGGGTTTATCACGGCGGGTCGTTACACCGCTTACAAGAACCCCGGCGCCCCCGAGTCGGCGGTCATATACGCGGGCTGTGAAATGATGTTTCGGTCGAACCGGGCGCAGATCGACGGGAGTATTTTGCTATGGTCTGACGACGACCTGCGGGACATTATCGACGCAATGGGAACCCCGCCGAGGGCTTGATCATGATCATGCAGCTGCACACTTGCCCGAAAGAATCGCTCGCCGCGGCCCTGGCGTTTAATGCCAGGGATCAGGGCGCCGAGCACCGCGACGCCTGGGCCTGGGGGATCGTGATCGGCTGGGACGCCGAGAGCCTGCAGGAATTGGCCGACCGCCACGGCTGGGCACCGGAAACGGTCGCCCGCCTGCAGCAGCTGCACCGCGATTTCGTCGCCCTGGTTCCGCCTGGGCCTGCAGGGGGCGGGACGATATGAGCGAGGAGGAGGCTATTCGCGATTGTGTGCGCGACCTGAACAAGCACGAATTGCGCGCGTCGCTGATCTGGCACCGGGACAACGCCGAGCATTGTCGCGACACCGGCGACCACCGCGCCTACGTCCGGCACCTGTTCATCGTCGCGGCGATCTGCGAAGAACTGGCAAAGCGTAAAGGCGTTTTCGTGGCCTGATGAAAATCGAAAAACTTGCGCAATCGTGCGCAAGGGTCAAGGCTAAGGGCGGGGGGAATAACGCGCATCAGGTTCGCCGTTATGACCAGTACGATCATGGACGTCGCTCGCGCCGTGGGCTGCAGCGACGTCGCGATTCACCGAGCAAGGCGTCAGGGCCGTCTGCCTGAACACATTTTCACGGTCAACGAGCAGGGCAAAACCTGCATGATCGACCTCGAGGCTGCGACGGCCGTCGTCGCCTCGATCATTGGCGTTCGCTCGAGCGCCAACATGAACGGCAAGGGCAAAGAGCCCGACAAGCCACGCCGACCAGCACCACCCCCGCGCACCCAGGACGACGACGACGCCGATGACGAACGCGCGCTGCGCGCTGCAGGCATTGTCGACAAGTATCAGGACGCCCGCGCGACCCGCGAATTTTACACGGCGCAGAAAGCCGAGCTCGAATACAAGCAACGCGCGGGGCAGCTGGTCGACAAGACCGAACTCGCGACCGCGCTGTTCGGCGTCGGCCGCACGTTCCGCGATTCGCTGCAGCAGCTGCGCCCGCGACTGGCCGCCCTGCTAGCGAGCGAGCGCGACGAACACCGGATCGACCAGATCATGCAGGGCGAATTCGACGCGATGCTCGAGGAGGTCGCCGATGCTCTGCAACGCCTCGCAGCTGGCGGCTGATCAGATTGGCGCAGGCCTGCGCCCTGACCCGACGCTGACGGTCAGCGAGTGGGCTGATCAGAACCGCATTCTCGACAGCAAGTCGAGCCCCGAGCCTGGGCGATGGCGCACGTCGCGAACCCCGTACCTGCGCGAACTGCAGGATAATCTGTCAATCAGTTCGCCCGTGATCGAGTTTTGTTTTAAGAAACCGACCCAGATCGGCGGGACGGCGATGTTCGAGAACGCCGTCGGCTATGTCATGGACCACGCCCCCGGCCCTGGGCTGTTCCTGCAGCCGTCGCAGGATCTGGCAAAGCGGCTGGTCAAACAAAAAATCGACCCGATGATCGAGGCCTGCCCAACGCTGACGGCGAAGCTGCCGGCGAAACGCGGGTCGGGCGGCGGGAACAACCTCGAGGAAAAAGAATTTCCCGGCGGGATGTGGCTGTTCAAGTGGGCGAGCAGCACCGCGGGGCTCAGGTCGGCGTCGATCCGTTATCTGCTGATGGATGAACTGGACGAATGGAAAACCGAGATCGGCGAGCAAGGCGATCCCGAGCAGCTGGCGCGCAACCGGACGAACGCCTATGGCAAGCGCAAGAAAATCGGCGCGGCCTCGACCCCGACGATCACCGGCGCGAGCAAAATTTCGGCCCTGTATGACGACAGCGATCAGCGGGTTTATAAGGTCCCCTGCCCCTATTGCGACCTGCCGATCACGTTCGTTTTTAAACACCTGCGATGGACAAAGGGCAAGCCCGAGACGGCGCGTTATCACTGCCAGGAGTGCGACACGCCGATCGACGAATATCGAAAAACGCTGATGCTCGAGGAGGGCGATCGCCGCAACCTGCAGGGCGACAAGCGTTTCGGCTGGGTCCCGCTGAACCCCAGCAACAAGCACCGGCGCGGCTACTGGATCAACGCTTTGTATAGTCCCGTGGGGTTTAAGTCGTGGGAGGAAATCGCCCAGGAGTGGGAAGCGGCCCAGGGTAAACCCGCAAAATTAAAGACCTTCACCAACTGCGTTTTGGGCGAGACGTGGAACGAACAGGGCGAGGCGCCGGACAATGACACGCTGTTCAAGCGGCGCGAAAAGTTCGAACGCAACGTCGTCCCGGCCGGCGGCCTGCTGCTCTATGCCGGCGTCGACGTGCAGCGCGGCGCCGGCGGCGGTAAAAATGGCTGGCTAGACGTGACGATCTACGCCTACGGGCGCAACCGTGAACGCTGGCTAGTCGATCACCGTCAGTTCATGGGCGACACCGCTGACGAACAGTCGCCCGAATCGCCCTGGAAAAAACTCGAGGCGATGCTCTCGGAACAGTGGCCGCATGCTCACGCCGGCGTGACGATGAGGCTGCAGGCGATGGGGGTCGACTCAGGCGATCAGGCGGCGACGGTCTATCGCTGGGCGGCGCTGCAGGATCCGGCGCGGGTCAAGTGCCTGAAAGGCGAGAACCTGTCGGTCATGGTCGCGTCGGCGACGAACGTCGCGAGTGACGTGCACGGCAAGAAATCGAAGCGCGGCGTCAAGCTCTACAGGGTCGGGATTAATCTGATAAAAGACGAACTTTATGCGGACCTGCAGCGGCCCCCGCCTGGGCTGAACGAGCAGGCGCCGACCGGCTATGTGCATTTCCCCGAGGCCCTGGACCCGGAATTTTTCGCGCAGCTGACCGGAGAACGGCGCGTGCAGCGGCTGGTCAAAGGCAAAGTCGCGACGCTCTGGGAACCGATTCGGCCGCGCGTGGAAGTCCTCGACACGACGGTCTATGGCCGCGCCGTGTCCTATCTGGCGGGGATCGACCGATTCACCGAAGACCATTGGCAGGCGATCGAGCAGTCGCTCGGCCTGGACATTACCACCCCGCCCCCGGCGCCGGTCGTGCCCGGTCAACCCCCTGCAGGCGCGAGCGTGTCGCCCCCTGATTCGACCCGGAAAACCGGGCACACGGAAAACCGGGCGGCCCCTGGTCGCAAGCGCTCGAAATTCTGGGACCGATAAATATCTGTTTGCGTCGCTGGAAATTGCGACTAACCTTTCGAACTAACACCGAACCGCCCCGTTAGATGTTCGACCGGGCGGGCACAATGGACCGGCGTTAGGGGAAGGGCGTCACGGAAAACCGAGAGGTTTTGTCGTGGCATTTACAGTCGAGCAATTCGAAGCCCTCGAGGCGGCAATCGCCGAAGGCGTTTTGACTGTTACCTGGGGCGGCGCCGGTCAGAATAAATCGGTCCAGTACCGCAGCCTGACGGATTTGCTCCGCGTCTATAACATGATCGGCCGCAGCCTCGGCCTGATTTCCGCGACCCCCCGCATGACCTTTTCGAATTTCTCGAAGGGCTTCCAATACGCGGGCGGCGGTCAGGGTCAGGGCAGTTTCTGCGGATGCTGTGGCGGCTACCATATCGCCGGTTCGTGTGGCTGCCATGATTAAGGCCCTGGACTGGCTGTTTCCTGGGCACGCCGAACGCCGCGCCCGTGCCGAACTCAATATCGCCCGATACTCTGCCCTGACCGATGGCGTGAAACGCGCCTTCGAAGCCGCAGCCGTGGGCCGTCGAAATGCGGCATGGCGCGCGAGTGGCGCCGACGCGAACGCCGAACTCGCGCCGGCAATGGCGCGCATGCGCAACCGCGCCAGGGACCAGCGTCGAAATAATCCCTACGCGACGTCAGGCGTCGCGGCGATCGCCGACTACGCCGTCGGCCACGGGATCATCCCCCGCCCTGCAGGCAAGTCGAAACCGGCGAACAAGAAACTCGCGAAACTCTGGGACAAGTGGGCGAACAGCACCGACTGCGACGCCGACGGCCTGAACACCTTCTACGGAATGCAGCACCTGATCGTGACCTCGATCGTCGAGAGCGGCGAGGTTCTGGTTCGCCGTCGCTGGCGCAAAGCAAAGGACGGCTTAGCCGTGCCGATGCAGCTGCAGGTTCTCGAGGCCGACTATCTGGACGAACTGAAAACGGCGTCGCTCGCCAATGGGGGGCAGATCATCCAGGGCGTGGAATTCGACGCGATCGGCAAGCGTGTCGCCTACTGGCTTTTCTCGCAGCACCCCGGCGCGCTGGGCTATCAGACTTATCTGGAATCGAAACGGGTCCCGGCCGAGGACGTCCTACACATTTTTTTAGCCGAGCGGCCGGGTCAGGTCCGCGGCTATACATGGCTGGCGCCCGTCATCCAACGCATGAAAAATTTAGACGAAATGGACGACGCGACCATCGAGCAGGCGAAGGTCGCGGCCTGTTTCGCCGCCTTCATTTCGAGCGACCCGACCGGCGATATCTTGGCGAACGGCGCGAGCGCCGATCTGCTGTCGCACGTCGAGCCGGGGATCATCCAGAAACTCGGCACGAACGAGAGCGTCACGTTCGGTTCGCCGCCGACCTTCACGGGCTACCAGTCTTATACATGGCTCGCCCTGCATGCCGTGGCCTCGGGCCTGGGCGTCCCTTACGAAATCCTGACCGGCGACCTAAAGGGCGTGAACTTCACGTCGGGCCGCATGGGCTGGCTGCGCTTTTATGAGCGGATCGGAGTATGGCAAAAACGCATGATTATCCCGGCGCTCTGCCAGGGCGTGTGGTCCTGGTTCATGGCCGCGCAGATGCTCGCGCCCGAGGGCGGCATTTTCGACACCGTGCCGGCGCAGTGGATTGTGCCCCGGCGTGTCGTCCTCGATCCGAAAAACGAAATCACGGCCACGAAAGACGCTATCCGAAACGGCCAGATCAGCTGGTCGGACACGGCGCGCGAGAACGGGTATCCAGACCCCGAGGCCCTGGCCGAACAGATCGCCGCTGACAATGAATTGTTCGATCGCCTGGGCCTGACCCTCGATTGTGATCCGCGCAAAGTCGGCGCCGTGGGCGCGGGCTCTGCTGCCGGCGACACCACCGACGACACCACCACCACCGACGACCCGCCAGCCGCGGACGATCCGCCTGCAGGCGATGACGCCACGACCGACGAAACCGTGCCCGCCGAGGAGTCGCAAGAATGAGCGCGAAAAAGAAACCCGCCGACGGCGCCGCCACCACCCGGCAGACGCCCGCTTTTCAAGTCCGCGCGGCGATCCGCCCCGAGTCCATGAACATCGAGAGCCGCACGGTCGAGGTCGTTTTCTCGACCGGGTCGCGTGGGCTGCGCTGGTCCTGGGAGGTCGGCGAATACCTCGAAGAACTGGAAATCAGCGAGCAGGCGGTCGACCTGTCGCGCATGAACGCCGGCGCCCCAGTCCTCGACACGCATCAGCGCTATGACCTGTCGACCGTGATCGGGGTCTGCGAACGCGCCTGGATCGAGGGCGAACTCGCGATCGCCGAGGTTCGATTCGCCGATGACGCGGCCAGCGACATTATTTTTCGCAAGGTCGTCAGCGGGATCATTCGAAATTTGAGCGTCGGCTATTTCGTCAACCGCTACGCGATCACGGACTCGGCCGACAACGTCCTGCCGATCTATCGCGCCGTCGACTGGCAACCGTTCGAAGTGTCGTTCGTGCCCGTCGGTTTCGACGCGGCGGCGACCGTGCGCGACCTGCAGGCCTGCACCCGTTCCGCGGATTACAAAGGGCAGCTGCACCTGACTGAATTCCCAACCCGGCAGGCCCCGCCCGCCGAAACAACCCCGGCCGATGAGGGCACGAAAATGACCGAAGAAGAAAAACGCGCGGCCGAGGAGCAGGCCCGCAAAGAACGCGAAGCCGGCGAAAAAGCTGCTGCGCAGCGTGCCGTCGAAGCCGAGCGCGCCCGCGTCGCGGGGATCCGCGCCACTGGCACACGGGTCGGCCTGGAGCCGGCGCAGATCGACGCGATCATCGCGCGCGACCTCGACCCTGCTCAATCGGGCGAGGCGATTCTCGAGGTCCTGGCCGAGCGTCATGCGCAGCAACCGCGCACCGTGACCGGGCAAGTGATCCGCCTGGACGACGAACCCGACGCGAACATGCGCGAGGCAATGACCGGGATGATCCGAAACCGGGTACGCCCTGGAGCGGTCGAGGTTAAACCCGAGTGGCGCCGATATCGCGGGATGAACCTAGTCGGCATGGCCGCCGAGTGCATTCGCGCAGCTGGCGGCGACCCGACCGGGCTGACCCCTCGGGAAATCGCGATGGCCGCGATGAACTCGGCGACCTCGGCGATCCGCTCTGCAGGCATGCACACGACCAGCGATTTCCCGCTGATCCTGGCGAACTCAATCGGGAAAACCCTGCTCGCCGCTTATGCCGCGGCCCCGCAGCAGTTCCGCGACTGGACCTCGCGCACCACCGTCCCCGACTTCAAAGAGGTCGCGCTCGTTTCGCTCGGCGATCTGTCGCCGTTCCAAAAAGTGAACGAGCACGGGGAATATAAATACGGCACTTTCGGCGAGAACGGCGGCCGACTGAAAGTCGAAAAATGGGGCGAGATTATCGCGATCACCTGGGAGGCGATCATTAACGATGACCTCGGGGCGTTCTCGAGAATTCCGACCATGCTCGGCCGCGCGGCTATGCGCAAAGAGAGCGATATCGTCTGGGATCTGCTGCTATCGAACCCCGAGTTCACCGACGGTTCGACCGTGTTCTCGCCTGAACACGGGAACTATGTCACCCCTGGGACCCCGATCAATATCGAAACGCTCGCCGCCGGTTATGAGGCGATGGCGTCGCAGACGTCGGACTCGGGCGAGGCGCTGTCGATCGTTCCGAAATTCTTGATCGTCGGGCCGAAACAGTCGCTCGCTGCCTATCAATACACCTCGAGCGCGTACACCCCGAACAGCCCTGGCGCCGTCAATGACCCGCGGAATCAGAACCTGACCGTCATCGTCGAGGGTCGGATCACTGACTACCGCTGGTATCTGGTCGCCGACCCGGCCGACGTCAATAGCATTGATTACGCCTACCTCGAAGGGGAGGAGGGCGTTTTTATCGAAACTCGCGAGGGCTTCGAAGTCGACGGCCTGGAAACAAAAGCCCGTCTCGTTTTCGGCGCGTCCTGGGTCGATTACCGCGGCGTCTACCTGAACACCGGCGCCCCGACCCCGGCCGCGCTCGGCGCACCCCAGGCGGCGAAAGCGAGTTCGACCGACGCCAAAAACAAATAAACGGAAATCCGGCCAGCCGGAAACCCGGCTAATTGAGAGGGCGACACAATGAAAAACTTCATCCAATGCGGCGACATTCTGACCGCCCCCGCCCCTGCAGGCGGGGTCGTGTCGGGCGGCGCGTATCTGATCGGCTCTATGTTCGGGATTTCGGCCTACACCGCCGAACCGGGCGAGCCGGCCGAATTCAAACTGACCGGCGTTTTCAGTCTGCCGAAAACCGCGGCCGAAATGTGGGACGTCGGCGATCCGGTCAACTGGATCGCCGCGACTAGCAAAGTCGGCAAAGGGGCTGGTCAGCTGATCGGATTCGCCGCAGCGCATGCGACCAACCCGAGCGACGTCGGCGCCGTTCGCCTGAACGGCGTGTCGCTGCCGGCCGCAGTGTAAGGGGGCGCGCTATGTCGTGGCAGGCAATAGCAGACCGGGCGGCGCGGGCAATTTTGCGCACGTTCAACGAGAACACGGTCAGCGAGGTCTGGTTTTTGATCGACGGCAATCCCGTCGATTCGCACCTGATCGAGCAAGCGGTTTTCGACTGCGCCTACATCGTGCAGGACCCGCAGACGGGCGCGATCGTCAGTTCGACGAACCCGACGCTCGGGGTCCGCCTGCAGGATCTGCCACGCCTGCCGCTGCCGTCTGACGTGATTCAAGTCCGCGACAAGCTCTACACGATCGACGACGTCATTCAGGACGGCGTGACTGCAGCCGTTTTGATTTTGCGGGAGGCCTGACGATGGCGATCGACACACTGCACCCGCGCAACCAGATCCGCGACGCCGCTGTCGCCCTGCTGCGCAGCTATTTCGAGCCGGGGATCAAGGTCTATTCGACCCGCGTCTCGCCGTACCAGCAAAAGGAGTGGAACACCGAACTCCCCGCGATCGCCGTTTACACCCTAAAGGACGTCGGGAAACTGATGGACGCGGCGCCCAGGACATACGAGCGGCACGTCGAATTGGCGGTCGAGGTTCTGACCGAGGGCAAGGCGCGCGCCGAGGTGATCGACGCCGGCCTCGACAACCTCTGCAGGGCCGTCGAAATCCTGATGCTCAGCGACGACACCCTCGGGGGCACTTGTAACGATCTGCTTTACGCCTCGACCGTGATGGATTTCGGCGACGCCGGCGACCCGAACGTCGGCGTAGCGAGGATCTTTTTCGACGCCGAATATCTTGACACGCAACCCAACGCCGCCCAGGCCGAGGGCCTGCCCGACCTTAATCGGGTCTGGGTTGATTACTCGCTCAGCAACGAACAGCCGGATCCGCTGGATCAGGCGCACTCACACATCGAGGGCCTGTCGCCATGACTACCGTGATTTTGAAACCCGCGCCCGGCGCCCGTGTGCGCTTTCCGAACAACCCGTCGCGCCTGCTGCGCGAGGAAGGCGATCGCGTCGAACTCGACAGCGCATGGCGTCGACTGATCAAAGCGGGCGACGTCCTCGAGGTCGAGCCACCACCACCACCGGAAGGCGGCGCCACCCTCGCCCCGTCGGCGAGCGACGCGACGATCGCGCCACCGGCCAGCAATCCACGGGCCTTTAAACGCACCGAAACAGGAGGCGAATAGTCATGGCGATTTCATTCGATACCATTCCCGGCCCGTCGAACCTGCGGAAACCCGGCGTCTATAGCGAAATTGATAACAGCATGGCGGTCAGCGGTCCCCAGGGCGTGACCTATCGCCGCCTACTGATCGGGACAAAACTGCTCGAGGGCACCGCCGACGCTGAAAAGCTGGCGCGCGTGACCAGTCCCGCCCAGGCCGACACCCTGTTCGGCGCCGGCAGTGTGCTCGCCGGCATGGTCCGCGCGGCGTTCGCCCAGGACACCTACACCGAACTGCAGTGCATGCCGCTGGATGATCCGGCTGCAGGCGCCGCGGCGACGATGACGATCACCGTCGCCGGCACCGCGACTGCTGCCGGGACGCTTTTCCTGATGATCGCAGGGCGTCGACTCGACGTCGGCGTCAGTTCGGGCGACGCCGCGGCCGATGTGGCGACCGCGATCGCCGACGCGATCACCGCCGACGCGAGCCTGCCGGTCAGCGCCGCGGCTGCCGTGGGGGTCGTGACCTTGACCGCGAAAAACAAAGGCGAAACCGGCAACGGCCTCGACGCCAGGGTCAACTATTTCGACGGTCAGGCGACCCCCGCCGGCCTCGACGTTTCTGCCCTGGCGACGTTCACCGGCGGCACCGGGAACCCGGACATTTCCGACGCCCTGGCGGCGATCGGTCAGGAATGGTTTCAAGTGTGGGCCACCGCCTACACCGACGGCGCGAACCTGCAGGCGCTCGAACAGGAACTGACCAGCCGGTTCCAATGGGATCGCGAAATCGAGGCGCATTGTTTCGGCGCGGTTCGTGGCACCGTCGGCGAACTGGCGACCCTGGGGAACCTGCACAACTCGCCGCACCTGGGGCTGATTCACGCCACCGCCGAGCCGATGCCGAGTTATGAAAAGGCGGCCGAGACGGCGGCGATCGCGGCGAAATATGCGGCGATCGACCCGGCCCGTCCGCTGCAAAACATTAATTACAATTGGTGCCTGCCACCGCAGCAGGGTCTGCGGTTCACGGACAGCGAGCGGAACAGCCTGCTTTTCGACGGCATCGCGACGTCGAAAGTGACCGTCTCGACAATGGTCGCCGAGCGACTGATCACGACCTATCAGTTCAACGCTGCAGGCGCGTCAGATATCAGTTACCTAGACGTCGAAACGCTGTTCACGCTGATGTTCCTGCGCCATGACTGGGCCGATCTGATTCGCCGGAAATATCCACGGGCTAAGCTCGCCGACGACGGCACCCGCTACGGTCCAGGGCAGGTCGTGGTCACGCCAAAACTGATGGCCGCCGAGGCGATCAACCGATTCAGGGACTGGGAAGAAATGGGCCTAGTCGAGTCGGCGGATCAGTTCAAAGCCGACTTAATCAGCGAGCGCAACCTCTCGGACCCGAACCGTCTCGACATGCTGCTACCACCCGATCTTATAAATCAGCTTCGCATTACCGCGAACAAAATACAGTTCCGGCTTTAAACGGAAATCCGGTTAGCCGGGTTTCCGGCTGGTCGAACATACTTTCGGAGGGTCGCCAAAATGGCACGAATCGGCGGGATCATCAGCCTGAAAATCGACGGCGAGAGCTACAGGGCGAAGGGAAATTTCACTTACTCGCTCGGCGCCAACAAAAAAGAAATGGTCGTCGGGGCCGACGGGATTCACGGCTATAAGGAACTGCCCCAGGTCCCCTACATCGAGGGCGAAATCACGGACAGCGCTGAAATCAGCATGCAGGCGCTGCGCAACATCGTGAACGCCACGGTCACGCTGGACCTCGCGAACGGGAAACTGATCAGCCTGCGCAACGCCGTCGAGGCGAGCGACGGGGTCGGCAACACGGAAGAAGGGAACCAGTCGATCAGGTTCGAGGGAATGAGCGCCGAGGAGATCCGCTGATATGACTAGAGCCTCGAGCGTGACGGTCGTCCTCGGCGATCCGATTCAATTCGGCGAGGAACTGATCACCGAACTGACCCTGAAAAGGATCAAGTTTAAACACCTGCGCCAGATCCCCGACCTGAACGCGATGACCACGGATCAGCTCGGGAATCTGCTCGAGCGCATCAGCGGTCAGCCGAAAGCCGTGATCGACGAACTCGACGCCGAGGACCTCGAGGCGATCGGCGACCAGATAGCAAAGATTTTGCCCGCTGGCCTGAAAACTTCGCTGACATAGCCGCCCTGCTGGCGGGAGCGCTGCACGTCCCGCCCGAGCAAATTGATCGCATGAACTGCGATGACCTGCGGTTCTGGTACAGGCGAGCCGAGGACTACATCGCATGGCAGACAAACAGTTCGGCTTAGACATAGTGATCAAGGCGGTCGACCAGTTCACGGCGCCGCTCAGGCGTGCCGTGTCGGGCATTCAATCCGCCTTCGCCCCTATGACTGCCAAACTCGCCGGCCTCGGCCAGAAAGCCGGCGTCGGCAAATTGGTCGGCGCGGTCGGCGGCGTCACGCAAGCGGTCGGCGGGCTGCTGGGAAGGCTGGCGCAGATCGGGGTCGTCGCGGCTGGCGCGGCGGCGGCGGTCGGCGGCGCCCTGTTCACGATGGCGAAAAATACGGCGGATTACGCCGGCGAACTGAACGACCTGTCGAACGCGCTCGGCGTCTCGACCGACGCCCTGCAGGCCTGGAGATTCGCCGCGAACCAGACCGGCGCCAGTAATGAGGACCTGACAAGCGGCCTCGAAGCCCTGAACAAAAACATGGGCCTCGCCGCGAACGGCCAGGGCAAGGCAAAAGACATTCTCAAGGGCTGGCACATCCAGCTGAAAAACGCCGACGGCTCGGCGCGCAAACTCGAGGACGTTTTGCCGACCCTGGCCGACCGATTTAAGAAAATGGAAAACCCGCAACTGCGGTCGGCGGCGGCGTCGAAATTGTTCGGCGGCGCGGGCGCTAAGCTGCTGCCGATGCTGGTCGACGGCTCGGCGGGCCTCGCCAAGATGGCGGCCGAAGCCGAGAAAATGGGCCTGATCCTCGACGAAACCGCGATCGCCGCCGGCGACGATTTCGGCGACAGCCTGGACAAGCTGCCGGCGGTCCTGGGCGGGATCGGGAATATTATCGCCTCGGCGTTTATCCCGACGCTGACCGAACTGTCGGACGGCCTGCGCAAACTGATCACCGACAATATGCCGGCGATCAAGAAATGGGCGAAGGAATTCGGCGAGGGCCTGCCGGCCAGGGTCGAGGCGATCAAGCTCGCGATCAGCGACCTCGGGGAAACCCTGCGCCCCTTGATCAAAATTTTCACCTTTATCAGCGAGAAAGTCGGGCTCGTGAACTTCGCGCTCGCCGCCCTGGCGGTCGTCATCGCCGGCGTTCTGGTTTCATCCGTGTCGGCATTGATCGGCGCCCTGGTCACGCTCGGGACCGTGATGCTGACGACCCCGATCGGGATCTTTATCACCGCGATCGCCGCGATCGGGGTCCTCGCCTACGCCATATATGAGAACTGGGACAAGATCACCGGCCGCCTCGCCGAGAAATTCGCCGAGATTAAAGCGGCGTTCAAAGAGGGCTTTATCGACGGGCTGGTCAAGGCGTGGCAGGAATTTAACCCGTTCACGCTGATGTATGAGGCGTTCACCGGGTTTATCAGTTACCTGACCGGCTGGGACGTCGCGAAAATTCTCGGCGACAAGTTCCGCACGGCGGTCGCTGCGATCCAGGCCGCTATGCCGGACTGGCTGAAAAAATTGGTCGGCCTCGAGGGCGGGGGCGGCGAAATGAGCGCCGGGACGGCTGGCGGGGGCTCAGGGATGGCAGCCGCCCCGACCAGTTTCCCAGGCGCCCAGTTTGGGCGACCCCGACTCGGGCCGCCCGTGGGCGTCATGGCTGCAGGCGAACCGGGGGCACCGGGCGCCCCTGGGCGGGCCGGCGAACCGGGAACTG
>Ga0247819_10001245_pt1 | contig 14053 bp, 11 predicted proteins | sample 13C_Xylose_Day6_FD_193428 | JGI IMG/M metagenome (GOLD analysis project Ga0247819, IMG submission 193428) | Soil microbial communities from agricultural site in Penn Yan, New York, United States - 13C_Xylose_Day6 | ecosystem: Environmental > Terrestrial > Soil > Agricultural land | place: USA... | reverse complement strand
TACGCCTACGACAGCCTGAACCGCTTGAGCGGCATCGACTACGCAAGCGGCACGCCGAGCGTCTACGAGTACGACGGCGGCGCCACGCCGGTGCCGGCCAGCATCGGCAAGCTCACGCGCATCACTGATGAGTCCGGGAGCGCGGCCTACGCGCACGACGCGCTCGGCCGCGTGGGATCAACCCTGCAGAGGTTGCGCCGGCTGCTCGCCCAATCCCTACGCTCGCACGGACTGGTTCTGAGCCTGAACCACGGCGGGCACCGCTGCCGCCACGCCGTACTGCCGCAGGAAGGCTTCCTCCGTCGAAGCCAGCAGCGAACGCACCTCGTCGATCCAGCCCGCGCCCTCGGGCGGGCGGGATTCCAGCCATTCGCGGTAGAGGTGCCGCAGCAGGTGGTGCAGCGCGCGGGCGCCGGTCTCGCCGCTCACGCCCACCAGCGTGTGCAGGGCGGTGCGGGTGCCCTCGGCGTTGCCCGCGGCGGTGCAGTCGTGCAGCTCCTGCACCAGGCGGCGCATGCCGGTCAGCGATTCGGGCAGCAGGTCCTCCATCAGGCCCATGCGGCGGAAGTCCTCGATGCGCTCGGTGTCCAGCAGGCCGGAAGAGGGCGCCGGTTTCGCACGGGGCTCATCGGCGGCGGCCCGCGCCGAAGCGGCCTCGGGCGCGATCAACCGGGCCAGCGTTCGCCGCAGCAGCTCGCCATCCACCGGCTTGCCCAGCACCTCCTGCATGCCGGCTGCGGCGGCATCCTGTCGCGCCGTGACTGAATCGTTGGCGGTCAGCGCAATCACCGGCACGCGCCCGGCGGGGCCGGGCAGGGCGCGCAGGGCACGGGTGGTCTGCGGGCCGTCCAGGCCGGGCATGGACATGTCCATCAGGACCGCGTCGGGCACGGTGCCCGCGCGCAGCAGGGCCAGCGCTTGCTGGCCGTGGTCGGCTTCCAGCACTCGCAGGCCGAATCCGGTGCACAGCGCGTTGGCGGCGCTGCGGTTCACGGCCTGGTCATCCACCACCAGCACGGTGCGGCCGGCGAGCGAGGCCGGAACGCGTTCCGGCGCGGCCACGTTATCGTCGGCGGCGAGCAGGGGGAAGTTGAGCGTGAACTCGGTGAACGAGCCGCGCACCGACCGACAGGCGATGCTGCCGCCCAGGGCCTGCATCACGCGGCGGCAGAACGCCAGCCCGAGTCCGGTGCCCTCGGCCTTGCCGACGGTGTGGAACTCGTCGAACAGGCGTGGCAGTTGCTCCACCGCGATGCCCGGTCCGGTGTCGCGCACGACGATGCGCGGGCTGGGCTCGGCCGTGACGGTGACGGTGACCGTCATGTCCGGATGAGTCGGAAGGTAGTACAGGGCGTTCTTCAGCAGGTTGAAGATCACCAGTTCCAGGGCGGTGGTGTCGCCGCGGAAGCGGAAGTCGCCGCGGGGGTCGAGGCGGACGATGGCGTGCTGAGCCTCGTCCTGGTAGGCATAGACCTTCAGTGCCCGCTGCACGCAGGCCAAGGCCTGGACCGACTGGATCCGCCCTGGCTCCAGCGGCGCCGGCTGCAGCTGCTGCAGCGTGAGGTCGATGGCCTGCAGACCCCGGCTGATCGCGTCGCGTCCCTGCTGAACCCTCTCCAGAACGGCTTGGACTTGGGGTGCGGCAAGGCGGGCGCCTTCACTGGTGTACGCCGAACTGAGCGCCGCGGCGATGCTGTCCAGTGAATGCCGCACCTGGCCAAGCGGATTGCGCATCTCGTGGGCGATCGAGCCGGCCAGCCCCGAATAGACGCGCCGCATGCGCTGCAGCTCCACGCGTTTCTGGCCTTGATGGGACAGCGTGCCGCCCACGACGAGCAGCAGCGATCCGGCGGCGGCGAACAGGAATTCCCGCGGAATGTGGACGGTCGGCTCCGTCAGCCACAGGGCGATGACCGACAGCAGGTAGCCGCCCAGCAACATGACGATCGTGTTGCGCCAGTCCGCCAGCAGCACGATCAGCACCGCCCCCATCACCATGTTCAGCACGTAGGGAGTCCCGCCCGCGTTCTTCAGCATGCTCAAGGAGAGCAGGAACGACAGGCAGTAGAAGACCGCCACGTAGGAGTAGCCGATGTAGTGGGGCCTCAGGGCGGCAGGCCACCAGCGGCGAACCGCAAGGCCCAGGCACAGGAAGGTGGCGATTGCGCGCAGCGGCAGGTCGTCCCACCCGGAGCTGCCGGTGGCGATCCGCAGTGCGTAGAAAAGAGGGAACGTGATGCAGCCGACGATGCCGATCCACTGCAGCAGCGGCCGGTCCATGTCGTGGTGCTCCCGGTATCGGTCGAGCAGGCCGCGCAGGTACAACTTCATGGGGCGTCCTCACCTGACGGGAAGCGGCCCACGGCGGCACCCGACTCCGCCTGGGCGGCCCCTCGGCCTGCCCACCCCCCGTTCGATTTCTTTTTTCTGGAAGCTTTCACTGTAGCAGGTGCGCCTCTTCAACAGCCACCAGGGACTGGGCACGGGCACGAACCGGCATCGGGACCTTCAGGGCCGCCGCCACCTGCGCAACAGTGCCGTGAATCAGGGCGCAGTCCTTGTCGCCCTTGCTGCGTTTCGCATGCACGCCGAAACCGAAACGCCGATAGAGGCGCGTCATCGACATGAGGCAGGACGCGTGCATGTGCTGCACGTCGACGAGGCCGAGCAACTCGATCAGCGCCAGCGACATGCAGCGGGGAAGCAGGTCGGCGCTGCGGTGTTCCGGCGCCATCACGAGACGGCCGACTTCCCAGCTGGTCGTTCCGAGGATGGCCCGCTCGGTGATGAGATCGGGCCAGAAGCGCTCGGTGAGCGTCACGCCGTGGCCAGTCGGGATGAAGCGGATCGTTGCAATCGGTTCGTCATCCAGGCAGATCGCCATCACGATGCCCAGCGCGTCCTTGACCGGCTCGAACGCGGACAGGCCCGGATCGAGTTCGTACTCCGACCGGAAATCCGCGTACTGGCGCAGGTGGGCGATATCCATCCGTTCCTCCGGCGTATGCAGCACGCGGATGCCGAGGCGCTCTACCGCGGCACGCGGCGGCTCGAGATTCAGGATGGCGGCGTTCGCGGCCTGCGCGGCATGAGAAGCGACGGTCGAAACGGGCAGATTGGCTTGCATGGATAACTCCTCCTTAAAACGATTTGAGTAAACGGCGCACTACGGCTGAGCTACCACAGCCGAGTTGGCGGCGCAAGGATGACACGATCACGGCAGGTGTCGAGCAAAATCAACCGGCGATACCCTGCCTCGCCTGGGTTGTCCCTGCCGTGACATCCCCATCGCCCCGGCCTTCCGGCGCTCCTAAAATCAAATCGAACGACCGTCTTTTTTCGGCCGTTCTTTTCTTTTCTGAAGGAAAGCTTCCATGACCGCTGAATACAAGGTGCATGGCGACGTCGCCGTCATCACGCTGAACAACCCGCCGGTCAACGGTCTGGGACTGGCCACCCGGCAGGGCGTCACCGCCGGCCTCGAGAAGGCCCAGGCCGACGCCGCCGTGAAGGCCATCGTGCTGACCGGCGCCGGCAAGGCGTTCTCCGGCGGCGCGGACATCCGCGAGTTCGGCTCGCCCAAGGCGATCGCCGAGCCCAACCTGCTGTCGGTGATCCTGGCGGTGGAGAACTCGTCCAAGCCCGTGGTGGCGGCGGTCCACTCCATCTGCATGGGCGGGGGCCTGGAGCTGTCCCTCGGCGCCCACTACCGCATCGCCGCGCCCGGCACCAACGTCGCCCTTCCCGAAGTGAAGCTGGGCCTGATCCCCGGCGCCGGTGGCACCATGCGCCTGCCGCGCGTGATGGGCGTGGAGACCGCGCTGAACATGATCGTCTCGGGCGAGGCCGTGAAGAGCGAGATGCTCGCCGCGCAACCGGGCCAGAAGCTGTTCGACCGTCTGGCCAAGTCGCCCGAGTCGCTGCTGGAGGAGGCCCTGGCCTTCGCCCGTGAAGTGGCCGACAAGCGCCCGCTGCCGCGCGTGCGTGACCTGCCTTGCAAGCACCCGATGGGCGACGCTTATTTCCAGTTCGCGCGCAACATGGTCAAGGGCATGGCCAAGAACTTCCCCGCGCCGGTCAAGTGCGTGGACACGGTGGAAGTGGCGACCAAGAAGAAGTTCGATGAAGGCATGCTCATCGAGCGCGAGAACTTCATGAACCTGATGCTCACGCCGGAGAGCCGCGCGCTGCGCCACATCTTCATGGCCGAGCGCGCCGCGTCCAAGATCCCCGACGTTCCGGAAGACACGCCCAAGCGCGAGATCAACAAGGTGGCCGTCATCGGCGCCGGCACCATGGGCGGCGGCATCTCGATGAACTTCCTGAACGCCGGCATCCCGGTGACCATTCTCGAGATGAAGCAGGAGGCCATCGACCGCGGCGTGGCCACCATGCGCAAGAACTACGAGGCGCAGGTCAAGAAGGGCAAGCTCAAGCAGGACAAGTACGACCAGCGCATGTCGCTGCTGTCCACCACGCTGAACTACGACGACCTGAAGGACGCCGATCTCGTCATCGAAGCGGTGTTCGAGGAGATGGGCGTCAAGCAGAGGGTGTTCGAGGCGCTCGACAAGGTGATGAAGCCCGGCGCCATCCTGGCTTCCAACACGTCCACGCTGGACGTGAACAAGATCGCTTCGTTCACCAAGCGTCCGCAGGACGTGGTCGGCCTGCATTTCTTCAGCCCGGCCAACGTGATGAAGCTGCTGGAGGTGGTGCGCGGCGAGAAGACCGCCAAGGACGTGCTGGCCACCGTGATGGCCCTCGCCAAGAAGATCAAGAAGACGGCCGTGGTGTCCGGCGTGTGCGACGGCTTCATCGGCAACCGCATGATCGAGCAGTACAGCCGCCAGGCCGGCTTCCTGCTCGACGAGGGCGCCACGCCGCAGCAGGTGGACCGCGCCATCGAGAAGTTCGGCTTCGCCATGGGCCCGTTCCGCATGGGCGACCTGGCCGGCAACGACATCGGCTGGGCCATCCGCAAGCGCCGCGCCACCGAGCGCGCCGACATGAAGTACAGCAAGACCGCCGACAAGCTGTGCGAGCTTGGCCGCTTCGGCCAGAAGACCGGCGCCGGCTGGTACGACTACGAAGCGGGCGAGCGCGACGCCATCCCGTCCAAGCTGGTGGATGACATGATCGCCGCGCACCGCAAGGAGCAGGGCATCGAGCCGCGCAAGATCTCCGACGAGGAGATCGTTCAGCGCCTGGTGTTCTCGCTGGTGAACGAGGGCGCGCACATCCTGGAGGAGGGCATCGCCTCCAAGGCCAGCGACATCGACATGGTCTACCTCACGGGCTACGGCTTCCCCATCCATCGCGGCGGCCCCATGCTGTACGCCGACCAGGTGGGCCTGTTCAACGTCATGCAGGCCATGAAGCGCTTCCAGCAGAACCCGCGCGACGACGCGAAGTTCTGGGAACCGGCGCCGCTGATCAAGAAGCTGGTGGCCGAAGGCAAGGGCCTGACCGGCTGATCGCCACCCGGGCCACGCCCGCGGCCCGCACCGCCCGATGATCAAGCGCATCGCCCTTGTCCTTGCCGGCCTCGTGCTGCTGCTCGTGCTGGCCGTCGCCGCCAACACGGCGCGGCAGGGCTCGCGGCAGCTCGACGTACCGCCGGCGCCGCAGCTCGCGATCGACGAGCGCGCGCTGGCCGACAAGCTCGCGGGCGCGGTGCGCTTCCAGACCATCGCCAGCCTCGACGACCCCGAGGCGGGCGCGGCGGAATTCCGCAAGCTCCATGCCTTCCTGCGCGAGCGCTTCCCGCGCGTGCACCAGAAACTCAAGCTGGAGACCGTCGGCGGCTACAGCCTGCTCTACACCTGGGCGGGCACGGACGCGAAGACGGCGCCCATCCTGCTGATGGCGCACCAGGACGTGGTGCCGGTATCGCCGGGCACGCAAGACCAGTGGAAGGCGCCGCCATTCGACGGCGTGGTGCGTGAAGGCTACGTCTGGGGCCGCGGCGCCTGGGATGACAAGAGCCGCGTCATCGCGCAGCTCGAGGCGGTCGAGATGCTGCTGGGCACCGGCTTCCAGCCGCGCCAGAGCGTTTACCTGGCGTTCGGGCACGACGAGGAGGTCAACGGCCTGCGCGGCGCCAAGGCCATCGCGCAGCTGCTGCAGGATCGCAAGCTGCGCTTCGACTTCGTGCTGGATGAAGGCTCGGTGCTCACCGAAGGCGTGATCCCCGGCATCACCAAACCGGTGGCGCTGATCGGTCTGGCCGAGAAGGGCTATGCATCCATCGCGCTCAAGGCGACCGGCACGCCCGGCCATTCCGCGATGCCTCCGCCGGCCGGCAGCAGCGCCGTCGGGCAGATGGCCGCCACGTTGCATCGCCTGGACGCCGAGCAGTGGCCGGCCGGCATGGGCGGCGTGGGCCGCCAGATGTTCGAGACGCTGGCGCCGGAGTTCGGCGGCCTGCAGCGCGTGGCGCTGTCCAACCTGTGGCTGTTCGAGCCACTGGTGCGGCCGCAGCTGGAGAAGGCGCCGTCGACCAACGCGCTGATCCGCACCACGACTGCGTTGACGGTGGTGAACGCAGGCAACAAGGACAACGTGCTGCCCGGCAACGCCGAGGCCATCGTCAATTTCCGCATGCTGCCGGGCGACACCGTGCAGGGCATGCTGGCCCACGTGCGCGCGAAGGCGGCTCCCGGCATCGAAGCCGCGGTGATGCCCGGCGCCGCCGATCCTTCGCCGGTGTCTCGCACCGACACGGCCGCGTATCAAACCCTGCACCGCGTGCTGCGCGCCCAGTTCCCGGGCGTGGTGGTGGCGCCGTCGCTGGTGCTCACCGGCACCGACGCGCACCACTTCGCGCCGGTGGCCGAACAGATCTACCGGTTCGCGCCGGTGCGCGTGAAGCCGGACGACCTGCGCCGGCTGCACGGCATCGACGAGCGCATCTCCACCGCCAACCTGGCCGAGCTGGTGCGCTTCTACCACCTGCTGCTGACCCAGCTGAATTCACCCGCCGTCTGATTTCGTTCTCGATTTCTTTCCTGAAAGGCCCACCATGACCAACGCCGTCATCGTCTCCACCGCCCGCACGCCCCTGACCAAGAGCTGGAAGGGCGCGTTCAACATGACGCACGGCGCCACGCTGGGCGGCCACGCCGTCAAGCACGCCGTGCAGCGCGCCGGCATCGAGCCGGGCGCCATCGAGGACGTGCTCATGGGCTGCGCCAACCCCGAAGGTGCGACGGGCGCCAACATCGCGCGCCAGATCGCGCTGATGGCCGACCTGCCGGTCACGGTGTCGGGCGCCACCGTCAACCGCTTCTGCTCCTCGGGCCTGCAGACCATCGCCATGGCCAGCCAGCGCATCATCGCGGGCGAGGGCGACGTCTACGTGGCCGGTGGTGTCGAGAGCATCTCGTGCGTGCAGCAGGAGATGAACCAGCACATGCTGCGCGACCTCGACCTCGACAGGAAGAAGCCCGAGATCTACTGGACCATGCTGCAGACCGCCGAGCAGGTCGCCAAGCGCTACGACATCGGCCGCGACCGCATGGACGAGTACGGCGCCGCCAGCCAGCAGAAGGCCTGCGCCGCGCTGGAGGCCGGCAAGTTCAAGGACGAGATCGCGCCCATCACGGTCAAGGCCGGCATCGTCGATCCGGTGTTCGGCCTGCGCACCAAGGAAGTCACCGTCAGCCAGGACGAGGGCCTGCGCCCCGGCACCACCAAGGAAGGCATCAGCGGCATCAAGCCCGCGCTGCCCGGCGGCCTGATCACGGCGGGCAACGCCAGCCAGTTCTCCGACGGCGCCGGTGCGTGCGTGGTGGTGAGCGAGGAGTACGCGAGCAAGCACAACCTCAAGCCCATGGGCCGTTTCCTCGGCTTCGCGGTCGCCGGCTGCGAGCCGGACGAGATGGGCATCGGCCCGGTGTTCGCCGTGCCCAAGGTGCTCAAGAAGCTGGGCCTGAAGGTGAGCGACATCGACCTGTGGGAACTGAACGAAGCCTTCGCGGTGCAGGTGCTCTACTGCCGCGACAAGCTGGGCATCCCGGCCGACCGCCTGAACGTCAACGGCGGCGCGATCGCGGTGGGTCACCCGTACGGCGTCTCGGGCCAGCGCCTGACCGGCCATGCGCTGATCGAAGGCAAGCGCCGCGGCGCCAAGAAGGTCGTGGTGACGATGTGCATCGGCGGCGGCATGGGCGCGGCCGGCGTGTTCGAGGTGCTCTGATCCGATGAGCCTGCGCCCGACCGTCGATTTCCTGCTCTACGACTGGCTGAGGGCCGATCGCCTGTCGGAGCGCGAGCGTTTCGCCGAGCACTCGCGCGAAACCTTCGACGCGGTGCTCGACACCTGCGAGCGCATCGCGCGCGAGAAGTACGCGCCGCACAACCGGCTGGTCGACACCGAGGAGCCGCGCACGGTCAGCGAGCCCGACGGCAGCCTGCGCGTGGTGCTGCCCGCGGCGACGAAGGACGCCTGGGGCGCGTACGCCGAATCCGGCATGCTCAGCGCCGCGCAGGACTACGACATCGGCGGCATGCAGCTGCCGTACACGGTGGAAGCGGCCGCGGGCGCGTTCTTCGCGGTGGCCTCGGTAAGCATCGGCGGCGGCCTGCTCACGGTGGGCAATGCCAACCTGCTGATGGCGCACGGGACCGACCTGCAGAAGGACGTCTTCGCCAAGAACGAGTTCAGCGGGCGCTTCTCCGGGACCATGTGCCTGTCGGAGCCGCAGGCCGGCTCCTCGCTGTCCGACGTGGCCACGCGCGCCACGCCCGACGGCGCGGATTTCGAGAGCGACCCGCTGGGCCCCCGCTACCGCCTGCGCGGCAACAAGATGTGGATCTCGGCGGGAGAACACGAGCTCACCGAGAACATCGTCCACCTCGTGCTGGCCAAGATCCCGGGCCCGGACGGCAAGCCGGTGCCGGGCACGCGCGGCATCTCGTTGTTCATCGTGCCCAAGAAGCTGGTGGGTCTGGACGGGCAACTCACGGGCGAGCGCAACGACGTCGCTTTGGCCGGCCTGAACCACAAGCTGGGTTGGCGAGGAACGACCAACACGCTGCTCAATTTCGGCGAAGGCAAGTTCCCGGTGCGGGGGCAGGCGGGCGCCATCGGCTACCTGGTGGGCAAGCCCGGCGAAGGCCTGCGCTGCATGTTCCACATGATGAACGAGGCACGCATCGGCATCGGCATGGCGGCCACGGCGCTCGGGTTGGCCGGCTACTACGCCTCGCTCGCGTACGCCAAGGACCGACCGCAAGGCCGACCCGTGGGACCGGCCGGCAAGGACCCCGCGCAGCCGCAGGTGCGCATCATCGAGCACGCCGACGTCAAGCGCATGCTGCTCGCGCAGAAGTCGTACGGCGAGGGCGCGCTGGCGCTGATGCTGTACTGCGCGCGTCTCGTCGACGAACAGCGCACCGGCGCTGCCGAAACCGCCGAAGAAGCGCGCCTGCTGCTCGAAGTGCTGACCCCCATCGCCAAGAGCTGGCCCAGCGAGTTCTGCCTCGAAGCCAACTCGCTGGCGATCCAGGTGCACGGCGGCTACGGCTACACGCGCGACTTCCCGGTGGAGCAGTACTGGCGCGACCAGCGCCTGAACATGATCCACGAGGGCACGCACGGCATCCAGGCGGCCGACCTGCTGGGTCGCAAGGTGGTGATGGAAGGCGGCCGCGGATTGCAACTGCTGGCCGCGCGCATCAACGCGACGATAGAAGCGGCGCTGCACCAGCCGCACCTGGCCGAACATGCGAACGCGCTCGCCAAGGCGCTGCAACGCGTCGGCGCCGCCACCAAGGCCGCGTGGGCCACCGGTGACGCATCGGCGGCGCTAGCCAACGCCGTGCCCTACATGCAGGCATTCGGCCACCTCGTGATCGCGTGGATCTGGCTGGACGTGCTGCTCACCGTGCCGGCGCAAGCCGAACAACGCTCGGCCGCGCAGGTCGGTCGCGTGCACGCCGCTCGCTACTTCTTCCACTACGAGCTGCCGAAGATCCCGGCCTGGCTTGCGGTAGTGGAGACCCGCGATCCCACCTGCGCCACGATGCCGGAAGAGGCCTTCTGATGGCCTCGGCGCGCACGCTGGCCTGGGTCGAGCGCCTGGCCTGGATCCTCATCTATGGCGGCATCGTCGCCGTCATCCTCGGCGTCGCGACCGGCAACGCGCACCTGGTGGCCGGCTGGTCGCTGGGCGTGCTCGGCGGCATCGCCATCGCCGGCGGCGTGGTGCTGATCGTGGTGCGTTCGCGCCTTCGCGAGACCCCGCCCGGCGGCGCACAATCGCCTTCGAAACAACCCTGAGCAAAAGACGGAGAGACACCATGACCCGCACCGTGCAGCAACTGTTCGACCTCAAGGGCAAGACCGCCCTCGTGACCGGGGGCTCGCGCGGCCTGGGCCTGCAACTGGCACACGCGCTGGGCGAGGCCGGCGCGCGCATCATGCTGAGCTCGCGCAAGGCGGACGACCTGGAAGAGGCCGCTGCCGAGTTGCAGGCCGCGGGCATCGACACCCGCTGGATCGCCGCCGACGCTTCGAAGGAAGAGGACATTCGCCGCCTCGCGGACGAGACGATGGAGCGCATGGGCGACGTCCATATCCTGGTCAACAACGCCGGCGCCGCCTGGGGCGCGCCCGCCGAGGACCATCCGGTGGAGGCCTGGGACAAGCTGATGAACCTCAACGTGCGGGGCTACTTCATCCTCAGCCAGCACATCGCCAAGAAGTCGATGATCCCGAACAAGTACGGACGCATCATCAACATCGCCTCCATCGCCGGCCTGGGCGGCAACCCGCCAGAGATGCAGACCCTGGCCTACAACACGTCCAAGGGCGCGGTCATCAACTTCACCCGCGCTCTCGGCTGCGAGTGGGGCAGGTACGGCATCACCGTCAACGCCATCTGCCCGGGCTTCTTCCCGAGCAAGATGACGCGCGGAACGCTGGAGCGCCTGGGCGAAGACCAGCTGGCCGCGCACGCGCCGCTGCGCCGCCTCGGCGACGACGAGGACCTCAAGGGCACGGCGCTGCTGTTCGCGTCCGATGCCGGCAAGCACATCACCGGCCAGTGGCTGGCCGTGGACGGCGGCGTCAGCGTGGTGACGGGAGGCTGAATGCCCGGCTTCAACGTCAACATCCCCTTCGTCGAGCTGCTCGGTTTCCAGCTCACCCGCTTCGAGGAAGGCGAATCGGAGATCGAGTACGAATCGCAACCGGAGCACGCCAACTCGTTCGGCGTGGTGCACGGCGGCGCCACCATGACGCTGCACGACGTCTCGCTGGCCACCGCCGCGCGCAGCGTGGAGCAGCAGATGGGCGTGGTCACCATCGAGATGAAGACCACCTTCATGCAGCCCGCGCGCGGCCGCCTCACGGCCAAGGGCCGGCTGATCCACCGCACGGCCACCATGGCCTTCACCGAATCGACCATCTACGACGCCGCGGGCCGCGCCTGCAGCCACGCGACGGGCACCTTCAAGTACGTGCCGCGGCTGCCGGTCGGCGCCAAGAGCACGCAGAAGCTCGACGTGATCCGCACCGACTAGACACCAGGAGATCGCCATGCCCAGGAACCGCCAGATCCTGCTGGACAACCGGCCGCACGGGGAAGCCAGCACCACCAACTTCCGCCTGGTGGCGTCGGAGACGCCGCCGCTGCAGGACGGCCAGGTGCTGGTTCGGCACCACTTCCTGAGCCTGGACCCATACATGCGCGGCCGCATGAACGACAGCAAGAGCTACGCCGCGCCGCAGAAGCTGGGCGAGGTGATGGTCGGCGGCACGGTGGGCGAGGTGGTGGAGAGCCGCCATCCCAAGTACCAGGCCGGCGACAAGGTGCAGGGCATGGGCGGCTGGCAGGAGTACAGCGTGGTCGACGCCGGCCAGCCCGGCGCGCTGCGCAAGCTGGATACCACCCACGTGCCGCTGTCGCAGTACCTGGGCGCGGTCGGCATGCCGGGCGTCACGGCCTGGTACGGGCTGGTGAAGATCATCGAGCCGCAGGCCGGCAAGACGGTGGTGGTCAGCGCCGCCAGCGGCGCTGTCGGCAGCGCGGTGGGCGTGCTGGCCAAGGCGCGCGGCTGCCGCGTCGTCGGCATCGCCGGCGGGCCCGACAAGGGCCGCTACGTCACGCAGGAGCTCGGCTTCGACGCCTGCCTCGACTACAAGCAGCACCCGGACGCGCTGTCGCTGTCCCGCGCGATCAAGGCCGCGTGCCCCGACGGCGTGGACGGCTACTTCGAGAACGTCGGCGGCATGGTGATGGACGCCGTGATGCTGTGCATGAACCCGTTCTCGCGCATCGCGCTGTGCGGAATGATCTCCGGCTACGACGGCAAGCCGATCCCGATGCTGCATCCCGCGCTGCTGCTCACCAACCGCATGCGCGTCGAAGGCTTCATCGTCAGCGAGCACATGGAGGTCTGGCCCGAAGCGTTGAAGGAGCTGGGCGAGCTGGTGGGCAGCGGGCGACTGCGTCCGCGCGAGACCATCGCCAAGGGCATCGAATCCGCGCCCGAAGCCTTCCTCGGCATGCTGCGCGGCCGCAACTTCGGCAAGCAGCTGGTGCAACTGACCTGAGGGGGGCCCGTGCAAGCGCGCCAGGGCGAAGAGTTCCGCGAAGACCATCGCGCGCCGGGCTCGCGAAACGCCCAGGCGCGCAGGCTGCTCGGCGCTGAAGAGCTCGCACGGCTCACGCGGCTGTCGACGGCGCGATCGCTGCTGGCCATCCTGCAAACGTTCGGGCTGATCGCGGCGGCGCTGTGGCTGGCGATCGCCACCTGGCCCAGCGCCTGGATGTTGCTGTCCATCGTCGTCATCGGCATCGCGCAGCATGGGCTCTTCATCCTGGCGCACGAGGCCGCGCACTACCGGCTGTTCGCCCATCGCGCGGCCAACGAGGGGGTGGGACGCTTCATCGGGATGGTCGGCGGCATCTCGATGTGCACTTATCGCGTCACGCACCGGCTGCACCACAACAACCTCTACACCGAGGAAGACCCGGACACCGCCATCCATGGCGGCTATCCGCGCGGCAAGGCCTACCTGCTGAAGAAGCTGGCGCAGGACCTCGCGGGGCTGAACGCGTGGAAGACCTTCGCGTACTTCTTCGGCGCGCCGGCGATCAACGCCGACACGAACCGCGAGATCCGGCCGCTGGACGACACCTCGCCTCAGCTGCGGGCGGCGGCGCGGGCCGATCGCTTGTGGGTGATCGGCTTCCATGTCGTCGCGCCGATCGCGGCTTTCGCTATCGGCGGCTGGCGTGGTCTGGTGATGTACGCCGTGCTGTGGCTGCTGCCGCTGGTGACGGTGCTGCAGCCCATCCTGCGCCTGCGAGCCATCTGCGAGCACGGCGCGGCTCGGGACCTCAGCTCGCCGCTGACGGCGGCGCGCACCAATCGCACCTTCGGCTCGATCGGCAACGGGTTCGCACGCCTCGTGCTTTTCCCCCACCACGTGAACTACCACGTCGAGCACCACCTGTATCCCGCGGTCCCGCACTACCACCTGCCCGCGCTGCATCGATTGCTGGTGGACAAGGGCGCGCTGCGGGCCGCCGAGGTGCGCGACTTCGCGGACACCTGGCGCCGGGTATTCGCGGACAGGAGGTCCCGTGCCTGAGATCGCCACCCACGAGGTCTTCAACCAGCCAGAAGCTCTCGTCGGCTACGACCTGTTCGCCGGCAACGCGGCGCTGCGCGATGCGCTGAAGTTCAACGCGACCGAGCTGGACATGGCGCCACTCGCCGCGCTCGGCCAACGCCTGGGCACCGCCGAGATGCAGCAGCACGCACGCCTGGCCAACGTGAACGCGCCGCAGCTGCGCACCCACGACCGCTTCGGCCGCCGCATCGACCTCGTCGAGTTCCATCCCAGCTACCACGCCCTGATGTCGGCCGCGGTCGAAGCCGGCTTGCACGGCACGCCCTGGGCTGAACCTCTCCCTCCCCCTGCGGGGGAGGGCCGGGGTGGGGGCGCTGCGCACGTCCAACGTGCAGCAGGGTTCATGTTGTTCACCGAGCTCGAGCCCTCCATCCTCTGCCCGATCTCCATGACCTACGCCGTTAC
>Ga0247819_10001243_pt1 | contig 14058 bp, 11 predicted proteins | sample 13C_Xylose_Day6_FD_193428 | JGI IMG/M metagenome (GOLD analysis project Ga0247819, IMG submission 193428) | Soil microbial communities from agricultural site in Penn Yan, New York, United States - 13C_Xylose_Day6 | ecosystem: Environmental > Terrestrial > Soil > Agricultural land | place: USA... | reverse complement strand
CCCATGGCTTGGGCCTGGTCGACAAGCTGCGGGGACTGCTGGGCGCGCAGCTGCGCGCCGTGGTCAGCGACATCCTGCCCAATCCCGATGTGCAGTGGCTGGCACCGCTGTATGAGCGCGTGCACCGCGATCACGCTGACGTGCCTTGTCTGGTGGCGCTGGGCGGCGGCAGCGTGATCGATACGGCCAAGGCCTTGATGTGCGCCACGCCTTCGGGCGTGTTCACCGAACTGCTGGCGGTGCTGGAGCAGGGCGCGCAACTGCCGGCCGGTGCGCACAAGGCGCTGATCGCCATTCCCACCACGGCCGGCACGGGCAGCGAAGTCACGCCCTGGGCCACGTTGTGGGACCAGGCAGGCGGGCGCAAGCATTCGCTGCACCAGCCCTGGACCTGGCCCGAAGCGGCCCTGATCGACGCTGAACTCATGCTCAGCCTGCCCGGCCCGTCCACCCTGGCCAGCGGCCTGGACGCGCTGTCGCATGCGCTCGAATCGCTGTGGAACGTGCACCGCAACCCGGTTTCGACCCAGTTCGCCGTGCATGCCGCGCGGCGCATTGTGCAGACCCTGCCGGCGCTGATGCTCGACCTGGGCAACGTCGCCCTGCGCGCCGAGATGGCCGAAGCCGCGCTGATGGCGGGCCTGGCGTTTTCCAACACCAAGACGGCGCTGGCCCATTCGCTGTCCTACGACATCACGCTGCGCTACGGCCAGGTGCATGGCATTGCCTGCTCGTTCAGCCTGCCGCTGGTGCTGGAGATGGCGCTGGGCGCCGACGCGCAATGCGACGCGGCCCTGCTGTCCATCTTTGACGCGGCCACCGGCCCAGCCGCCGTGGCCCGCCTGCGCGGCTTCCTGCAAGGCCTGGGCGTCTCCACCGACCCCGCCCAGTTCGGCCTGAGCGCCGCGGACTGGGACCAGATGGTGCAGGCCGCCGCGCGCGGCCCGCGCGGGCGCAACTTCATTCGCGTCCTGGCCTGAGCCATGTCGCTGCTCACTTCCTGCCAGCTGCCGCTGTGCTGCCTATCCCTGTCTCTTTCCTTGGAACCACACCATGATCGCCACCCTCGCGCCACTTTTCTCCGACACCTGCGCATTCTTGCCCGACGCCGCGCCCGCCGACTTGGCGCCTTTGCAAGGCGTTGTCTTTGACTGGGCCGGCACCCTGGTCGACTTCGGCTCGCTGGCGCCGACGCAGATCTTCGTGGAAGCTTTCGCCAGCTTCGGCATGGACATCACGCTGGCCCAGGCGCGCGGCCCCATGGGCTTGTCCAAATGGCAGCACATCCACCAGCTGCTGCAGGAGCCGTCCATCCATGCGCAATGGCTGCGGGTGTTTGGCCAGGCGCCGCAAGACGCCGACGTGGACGCGGTCTACGCGCGCTTCATGCCTTTGCAGATCGCCAAGGTTGGCGAGTTCTCCGCGCCCATCGCCGGTACGGCCCAAGTTCTGCAGTGGCTGCGTGACCTAGGCCTGCGCACGGGCTCCTGCTCGGGTTACCCGCGCGCCGTGCTGGACCAACTGCTGCCCCAGGCGGCCGCGGCCGGCGTGGCGCCCGAACACGTGGTGGCCGGCGACGAGCTGGCCGCGGGCGCGCGTCCGGGTCCGTTCATGGCGCTGGCCAATGTGCTGGCGCTGGGCATCACCGATGTGCGCGCCTGCGTGAAGGTCGATGACACCGTGCCCGGCATAGAAGAGGGCCGCAACGCCGGCATGTGGACCGTGGGCCTGAGCCTGTCGGGCAACGAGGTCGGCTATTCGCTCGCCGAGTACGCCCAGGCTCCGGCCGAGGAAGTCGCCGCGCGCATCGCCGCCGCCGAGCAAAAGCTGCGCGCGGCCGGTGCGCATTACGTGGTGAACAGCATCCAGGACCTGCCTGGCGTGCTGCTGGAGATCGCCGCGCGGATGCGCGCGGGCGCAGCGCCGGACGGTGCTCAGACGGTGTGAATTGCAGCGGGCCCAGCCCAGGGTTGGGTTTGTTATCTGGTTAACGTATGACTGAGGGGTGGATTTCCATGTCTTTGGAAGCAGGCGATTTTTCTGACAACGGATCTTTGGTGTCGGCCGCGCGGGCAAAGCCAGAGCGGTCCTGGGCGCGCACCAGCGCTGTGACGGCGGCGCTGCTGCTGGCCTTGAGCGGCTGCGGCGGCGATGATCGCAGTACGCCAGGGCCCGTCACTCCGCAAGTGCCTGAGCAGCCGGTCGTGCAACGCGCGCTGGTGATCAGCCTGGACGGGGCCACTTATGCAGCGCTGCAAAGCGGCATGGCGGCGCAGTCCTTGCCGCATCTGGCGCAGCTGCAAGTCCAGTTGGCCTACAGCGGCGGCGTGGCCGGCACGCCCAGCCAGCAGCCCACGCTGGACGCGCCGGGCTGGGCCAGTCTGTTGACGGGCACCTGGGCCGGTCGCCATGGCGTGCTGTCGGCCGCGCCCAACCAGAGCCTGCGCAGCGCCACGCTCTTCGAGCGCCTGAAGGACGGCCAGACGGGCCGTAACGCTGCGGGCACCAGCGCCGCCGTCGTGGAATCCAAGGGTCTGGCGCAGCTGCTGTCTTCGGACCGCGGCGCCGGCTATCTGGACGCATTGACCAGTTGCGCGGGGCAGGCCGCCGCCACGGACTGCGTCACCACCGGCGCCCGGCAGATGATTGCGGGCGAGTACCGCACGGTGCTGGCGCAATACCATGCGGCCAGCGACGCCGTGCTCAACCACGGCCAGAATTCCAGGCAGTACGCGGCGACCCTGGCCACGCTGGACCAGGCCATAGGCCAGCTGATCGCGGCGACGGCAGCACGCGAGAACGAGCGCTGGCTCATCACCGTGACCGGCAACCACGGCTTCAGCGGCAACAGCCAGGACGACGGCCTGCCGCTGCTGCCCGAGTCGACGACCTTCATCGCCTTGAACCAGGCAGCGAACAATGCCAAGGCCAATGCCGAAGTGCCGACCGAGCTCGCCGGCCTGTACGCCCATGCCAGCATCGCCGATATCGCGCCCACCGTGCTGGGCCACTTGGGCGCCTTGCCCGACGCCAAGGATTACCCGCTGGACGGCGGGTCGCTGGTGGGCACGCAGCCTGTGTCGCAGCTGACGGCGCAGGTGCGGGACAACAACTCGTCCGCCGTGAGCGTGGCGCTGTCCTGGACAGCTCCGGCCCAAGGCACGGTGTCGGTCTTGCGCGATGGTGAAGTGATTGCCAGCCACTTGCCCGCAGGCACGAAGTCCTTCAGCGATCTGCAGCTTTCTCAGGTGTTGACGGCCAAGGGCACTTACCAGTTCAACTACACGCTGGCCGTCGCCGGCGACAAGGGCTCGGCGGCGCGGGCCATACTCTCGCCATCGCTGACCTATGTGCCGCCCGTGCCGCTGGCGCCCACGCTCAAGACCGGCCTGGTGTCCTACTACCCGTTCGGCAACAGCTTGCCGCCCGTGGATGCCATGGGGCACAGCAGCATGGCGCCGTTCGCGCCCGGGCTGCCGCCCGAAGCCGGCCTGGTCGTGCCGGGACCGTTTACCGGCACCCACGGCCTGCTGATCGACACCAACTTCGTCACCAGCGACGGCTTTGAAGGCTACAAGCTCACGCCGGCCGCGGGCTTCGATGTGTCGCAAGGCGCCGCGCCACAGTTCACGCTGGGCTTCTGGTTCAAGACCCAGTCCTGTGTGTCCAGGAACAATGTGACCCTGGTCTCCAACAAGAACTACGTCAGCGGCGGCAATGCCGGCGTGGCCATAGGCATGTTCGCGAGTTCGGGCAACCAGTGCGGCATTGCCTTCAACATCGGCTCGGGCGGCGTGCGGGCCGATGGACCGACCAGCCCTTACAGCCAGATCACGGTGGACCGCTGGGTCTACATCGCGTTCTCGGTGGACGGCGTGGCCAAGACCATGAACATGCTGACCTTCGACTCCGTCACGGGCCAGACCAACCGGGTGGCCACGAACAAGTCCACGGGCAGCGTCGATCTGTCCAAGCTGTCGCCCTATCCGCAATGGGGCATAGGCGACGACGGCACGGGCAAGTTCCTGATGAACAAGTGCAACGGCACGGTGAAACCGCCCTATACGGCCGGCCTGTGCGCGACCGCACCTACCTACCAGCACCAGTTTGGCGACCTGGCGATGTGGAACCGCGTGCTCAGCGACGCGGAGCTGCAGTCCATCGTCCTGTCGAACAAGCCCTTGTCGACCCTGCCTTGAGGAGCCGCCCATGTTGAATCCATTGCGCATGCACCTGCTGGCCGGCCTGGCCTGTCTCTTCATCGCCGGCTGCGGCGGCGAGGGCGACAGCTCCGGCCCTGGGCCCCGCGACGGGGCCGCGACCGAAGCGACGGTGATCACGGCGCCGCCGGCCCAGGCCAGCGATGCCGCTCAGGGGGCGGATCTGCCCCCGAAGCTGAACACGCGACTCGATTGCGCACCCTGATGGCCTGCCTTTCCCACCTCTTCACCACTCCAATCCCATGACAAGTCTCAATCGACGCCACTTTCTGCGCGCCGCAGCGGCCGGGGCCGCGCTGGGGCCGTTTCCTCCCGCCATCCAGCGCGCGCTGGCCCTGCCGGCCAACAACCAGACCGGCACCATCAATGACGTGGAGCATGTGATCATCCTGATGCAGGAGAACCGCGCGTTCAACCACTATTACGGCACGCTGCCAGGCGTGCGCGGTTTCAGCGACCGTTTCACCATTCCCATGGCTTCGGGCCAGCCGGTCTGGATACAGCAGGGCACGGCCGGGCCGGTCCAGCCCTACTACCTGGATGCGAGCAAAGGCAATGCGCTGCGCGTCGGCGGCGCGCACAACTGGGGCGACCAGCAGGCGGCCTGGGACGGCGGGCGCATGGCGGCCTGGCCCCAGGCCAAGAACACCAGCGTGTCCATGGGTTACCTGCAGCAGTCCGACCTGCAATTCCATTGGGCGCTGGCCAACGCCTTCACGGTCTGCGACGCCTACTACACCTCCATCAACACCGGCACCTTCACCAACCGCATGTTCCTGTGGAGCGGCACCAACGGCGCCAATGTCAGCGACCATGCCTGCGTGACCAATGCCAACTGGGGCGGCCTCGGGCCTTCCGAGGATGGGCTGACATGGACCACCTATCCCGAGCGGCTGCAGGCCGCGGGCGTGAGTTGGAAGGTCTACAACCAGCCGGGCAACAACAGCAACAACAACCAGCTGGTGGCCTTTTCCGCCTACCGCGCGGTCGACGAACAGCTGCAGGCCCTGGGCTCGCCCAAGGCGCCGTACACGACCGCGATGGAAGCGCTGTCGCCGCTGTACAAGGGCTATGGCAACACCATGCCGGGCGGCATACAGGCCGTCGCCGATGACATCGCCGCGGGCACCTTGCCCCAGGTCAGCTGGATCGTGGCGCCGGGCGCCTATAGCGAGCACCCCAGCATGTCGGTGCCGGCGCAGGGCGCCTGGTACCTCGAGACGCTGCTGGACATGCTCACGGCCAATCCCGAGGTCTGGAGCAAGACCGTGCTCATCGTCAACTACGACGAGAACGACTGCTTCTTCGACCAGGTGCCGCCGCCCGCGCCGCCCTGGAGAAACGACGACGGCAGCCACGAGGGCAAGTCCACGGTCGATATCAGCCGCGAGTTCTACACCATGCCCGCCCCGCCGGGGGCGTCCAGCAAGCCCACGCCCGACGGCAAGCCGTTTGGCGCCGGCCCGCGCCTGCCCACGCTGGTGATTTCGCCCTGGAGCGTGGGCGGCTGGGTGAACTCCCAGGCTTTCGACCACACCTCGACCCTGAAGTTTCTGGAGCAGCGCTTCGGCGTGCTCGAGCCCAACATCAGTCCCTGGCGGCGGGCGATGTTTGGCGACATGCTGTCGTGCTTCGATTTCCGCAACCCGAACGCGGCCAAGCCGGCGCTCATCCCGGCCCCGACCCGGGCCGCGGCCGACGCCTTGCTGTCCCAGCAGGTGGGTTCGGGCAAGCTGCCCGTGCCGGCCTTCGGCTCCGAGCCTTTGCCGACGCAGGCGCTGATGCTGCGCCCTTCGCGCGCGCTGCCCTACCGCCTGCACACCAGCGCCAATGTCGATCTCGTCAACGGTCAGGTCTGGCTGACATTCAGCAACACCGGAGAGCAGGGCGCGGTGTTCCATGTCTACGACGAACTGAACCTGTCGCGCCGCCCGCGCCGCTACGCGGTCGAAGCCGGCAAGCTGATATCGGACGCATGGCAGGCGGTGGCGGACAGCGACGGAAAGTACAGCCTCTGGGTGCTCGGGCCCAACGGCTACCACCGGCGTTTCAAGGGCGAGATGAAGATGCTGGCCAGCGGGCCGCAACCGGAAGTGCGCGTCTGCTATGACGCAGAAGGCAATGGCGTCTGCCTCACGCTGATGAACATGGGCGACGCGCCGGCGCAGTTCACGGTCCAGGCCAATGCCTACCGGGACGACGGCCCATGGACTTATTCCGTGGCGGCCGGGATGCAGGTCGAGCCGCGCTGGTCGCTGGACGGCAGCCACCGCTGGTATGACTTCACGGTGAGCATGGGCGAGCATTTCGAGCGGCGCTTCGCCGGCCGGCTGGAAAACGGCCAGGACGGGGTCAGCGATCCGGCGATGGGGGTGTGAGAATGGCCCTGCGGCGGCGCCGCAGGGCCTGATCAATGGGCGTCGGCCGGCGACGCCGTATCGAAGAAGGCCTTGACCATGCGCATGCCGCGGCGCTCGGCCAGGCACAGCACATGGGCGTAGGTGAAGATGTCGGCGTCGCTGATGCTCACCAGGTGCAGGCCGGGCCCGGGCACATATTCCACGGTCGACACCGCGGCGATGCCTATGCCCTGGGACACGGCTTCACGGATCATCTCGCGGCTGCTGATTTCCATCGCGACCACGGGTTCCACGCCGGCCTCATGCAAGGCCAGCTCCAGCGCCTTGCGCGTGGTGGAGCCCTGTTCGCGCAGGATCAAGCGTTCGCCTTGCAGCTCGGCCAGGCGGATGCTGCGCCGGCGCGCGAAGCGGTGCGATGCGCTGGTGAAGATGCCCACCGGGTGGCGGCTGAACGGCACGGAGAGAAAGCGCTCGTCATCGACCAGCTGCGCGAGCACGCCCACATCGGCGCGGTAATCCAGCAGCCGGTCCAGTATGTCCTGCGAGTTGCCGGTGCTGACACTGACCTTGATGTCCGGATAGCGGGCGCTGAAATCCGCCAGCATTTTGGTGACGTGGTACGGGCCCACGGCCGCCACGCGCAGGTGGCCGGTGCGCAGTTCGCCGGCATCGCCCAGCAGGCTCACCGCATCTGCTTCGAGACTGAAGATGTGCTGGGCGAGTTGCATCAACTGCTCGCCCAAGGGCGTGAGTTGCACCCGCCGCCCATGGCGGTGGAAGAGCTCGACCTTGTAGCTGTCCTCGAGGAAGCGCACCTGGGTGGTGATGGTGGGCTGGCTTACATGGAGATGCTCCGCCGCCTTGGTGAAACTGCCCATGCGGGCCACCGCGTAGAACGAGCGGAGCTGGGTAAGTCGCATAGATAAATTGAATAGAAAACGAAAAACTTTTGAATTAGTCGAATTCTGCCGGCAATGGTTTACTGCGTCCAGAGCGGTGCAGGAGTCAACAGAACCACCACCCGTTCATGGATCTTCACCGTTGTACAGGTTGGTACGGGCCGGCTGAAAAACTCCAGGCTGGGCGCTTCCTTCCTGCCAAAGGCGAAGAAATATCATGCTCCCAAAACATACAGGGGACAAACTCATGATGAATCGCAGAAATGTGTTGATGGGTGCCGCCGCAGCAAGCAGCACGCTGGCCTTTCCCGCCATCGCCCAGCAGCAGGTGCTGACCGTCGGGCTGATCCCGTCGGAAGATTCCCGCGCCATGATCGCCAACAGCCAGAAGATGATGGACATGCTGTCGGCCGCGCTGGGCATGCCGGTCAAGCCTTTCGTGGCGGCCGACTACAACGGCGTGATCGAAGCGCTGCGCTCCAAGCGGCTGGACGTGGCCTACCTCGGTCCGTTCTCCTATGTACTGGGCGCCACCATCGCCAACATCGAGGCTTTCGCCGTGGCCGAGACCAAGAAGGCGGGGCGCACCTTCTATCACAGCCAGGTCGTTGCCCACAAGGACAGCGGCATCAAGACCGTGGCCGATCTCAAGGGCAAGACCTTTGCCTTCGTCGATCCCAGCTCGACTTCGGGTCACCTGTTTCCCAAGGCCGGTCTGATGAAGGCCGGCTTCAACACCGACAAGGATTTCGGCCGCGTCATCTTCTCGGGCTCGCACGACTCCAGCGCCATCGCGGTGCAGAACAAGAAAGTCGATGCCGCGGCCATTGCCGACCGCATTCTCGACGCCGCGATTGCCAAGGGCCTGGCCAAGCGCGAAGACCTGGTCGAAGTCTGGCGCTCCGACCCTATCCCCGAGTCGCCCACCGTCTGGCGCACCGACCTGCCGGCCGATCTGAAGCAGCGCGTGCAGGCCGCCTTCATGCAGGTCAAGGACATTCCCTGGTCGGACCAGGGCATGCTCAATGGCTTCATGCCCACCAACGACGCGGCCTACAACGTCATCCGCGACACGGCCAAGCTCCTCAACCTCGACCTGAGGAAGATGAAATGATCGCCATCCGCAACCTCACCAAGCGCTACGGCGACTTCGTGGCGCTGGACGACGTCAGCCTGAGCGTGGCCAAGGGCGAATTCGTCGTCATCCTGGGCGCATCGGGCGCGGGCAAGTCGACCTTGCTGCGCTGCATCAACCACTTGGCCGAGCCTTCGAACGGCGAGATCCGGGTGAACGGCGAACTCTCGCGTGGCGACCGCGCGGGTTTGCGCAAGGTGCGCCGCAACGTGGCCATGATCTTCCAGCACTACAACGTGGTGCCGCGCCTGTCGGTGCTGAAGAACGTGCTGACCGGCCGTCTGGGTTCCATGCCGGCGGTGCTGTCCTGGTTCCAGCTGTTCCCGCGCGAAGACATCGACATCGCCTATGAGTGCCTGCGCCGCGTCGAGATGGAGCACAAGGCCGACGTGCGCACCGACACCCTGTCGGGCGGGCAAAAGCAGCGCGTGGGCATTGCGCGTGCCCTGGCCCAGCAGCCCAAGGTGATTCTGGCCGACGAGCCCGTGGCCAGTCTGGACCCGAAAACTTCGCGCAAGGTGCTGCGCTACCTGCAGCAGGCCAGCCGCGAGTCCGGCATCACGGTGATCTGCAACCTGCACCAGGTGGACTACGCCCGCGAGTTCGGCCAGCGCATCATCGGCGTGGCCGGGGGGCGCGTGGTTTTCGAAGGCGGGCCCGACGAGCTGAGCGATGAAGTGCTGCAACGCATCTACCCCGGCGGTCTCGACAGCCCGGCCACGCCCGAAGCGCCCGCGGCCGTCGTGGCCGCGCCCATTCCTGTCGCGGCACATGTCGCCCACCAACTGACATTGGAGCCATCATGATAGGCATAGGACGCTACAACCTCCTGGTGGCCAAGCGCAGCGGCAACGATGGCTGGTGGAAAGTCGTGGCCACGGCCCTGGCCCTGGTCGGTGTCTTCTGGTGGGCGGCCATCGGCAGCCAGGTCAGCGTGACCGAGCTGATCAAGGGCGCGCCCTGGATCAACGACTTCCTCTCGCGCATGTTTCCGCCCAACTGGGAGTTCGCGAGCAAGCTGGTGACGCCCGCCATCGAGACCGTGCAGATCGCGCTGTGGGGCACGCTGCTGGCCTTTGTGCTGGCGCTGCCGGTGTGCTTTCTGGCGGCGCGCAATCTGTCGCCGCATCCCGTGGTGTTCCACTTCATGCGCCAGGTGCTCAACATCATGCGCGGCATCAACGAGATCATCCTGGCGCTGATCTTCGTCGCGGCCGTGGGCCTGGGACCGTTCCCGGGCGTGCTGGCCCTGGGTTTGCACGGCGCCGGCATGCTGGGCAAGTTCTTCGCCGAGTCCATCGAGGACATCGACCAGGGACCGATAGAGGCGCTGCGGTCCACCGGCGCGGGCCCGATCCAGACCATCATCTTCGGCGTGCTGCCGCAGGTGGTGACCGCGTGGATCGCCGTCATCCTCTACCGCTTCGAGACCAATCTGCGCCAGGCCACCGTGCTGGGCATGGTGGGCGCGGGCGGCATCGGCTTCGAACTGGTGGGCAGCATGAAGCTGTTCCAGTACCAGGACACGGCCACCTGCATCCTGGTGATCGTGGCCATGGTCATGACCGCCGACTTCATTTCCAGCAAGCTGCGCGCTTGGATACAACAAGGAGCACGTTAATGGCCCCCGACCAATTCAAACTCACGGTCAACGACCGCGAATACAGCAAGCCGGGCCAGCCGGTGGTGGTGGTGTGCGTCGACGGCTGCGAGCCCGACTACATCACCCAGGCCATCCAGGCGGGCGTGGCGCCTTTCATGGCCCGGATGCTGGCCAAGGGCACGTCGCTGGTGGGGGACTGCGTGGTGCCCAGCTTCACCAATCCGAACAACCTGTCCATCGTCACCGGCGCCCCGCCTTCGGTGCACGGCATCTGCGGCAACTACTTTCTGGACATGGCGCTGGGCAAGGAAGTGATGATGAACGATCCGGCCTATCTGCGCGCCGAAACCCTGCTGGCCGCGTTCTCCCGGGCCGGCGCCAGCGTGGCGGTGGTCACGGCCAAGGACAAGCTGCGCACCCTGCTGGGCCACCAGCTCGAAGGCGGCATCTGCTTCTCGGCCGAGAAGGCCGACAAGGCCACCATGGCGGACAGTGGCATCGACCAGGTGCTCGAACTCGTGGGCAAGCCCGTGCCTTCGGTCTACAGCGCCGATCTGAGCGAATTCGTCTTCGCGGCCGGCGTGAAGCTGATGCAGACCCGCCGCCCCGACCTGATGTATTTGTCCACCACCGACTATGTGCAGCACAAGTGCGCTCCGGGCACCCAGGGCGCGAATGACTTCTACGCCATGATGGACGGCTACCTGGCCCAGCTGGACGCGCTGGGCGCGGTGATCGCCCTGACAGCCGACCATGGCATGAGCCCCAAGACCGATGCCGCGGGCCAACCGCGCATCGTCTTCCTGCAGGAAGTGCTGGACGCCACGGCCGGGGCCGCCGGCAGCCGCGTGATCCTGCCCATCACCGACCCCTATGTGGTGCACCACGGCGCGCTGGGCTCGTTCGCCACCGTCTACCTGCAAAAGGGCACCGACGCGCGCGCCATCGCCCGTGTCCTCCAGGCCCATGACGGCATCGAAGCCGTGCTGACCCGCGAGGAAGCGGCCGAGCGCTTCGAGCTGCCGGCCGACCGCATCGGCGACCTGGTGGTGATCTCCGACCACCTCACGGTGATAGGCACGCGCGCCGCGGAACACGACCTGAGCGGCCTGACGGTGCCCTTGCGCTCGCACGGCGGCCTGTCCGAACAAAAGGTGCCGCTGCTGTTCAACCGCCAGCTCCAAGGCCTGGCGCCCGGGCGGCGCTTGCGCAACTTCGACATCTTCGACCTGGCCCTCAACCATGCCGTGATGGCCACGGTCTAAAGGCCCACCATGACCACCCACTACTTCAACCCCGTACAAAGCGTGTACGGGGCAGGGGGACTGTTGTCCCTGCCCAAGCTGCTGGGGGCGCGCAAGGCGGCCCTGGTCACCTTCCCGGAAGCGCGGCAACTGGGCTTGCTGGCCCGGCTCGAAGGCATCCTGGGAGCGCAACTGGCCTGTGTGATCGACCAGGTGCGACCCAACCCGGACGTGGCCGAACTGGCCAGCACCTACGAGGATTTCTGGCGCGAGCATGCGGATGTGGAAGTCATCGTGGCGGTCGGCGGCGGCAGCGCCATCGACACCGCCAAGGCGCTGATGGTGGCCGACGACAGCGGGCAGTTCGGCGCACTCATCGCCGGACTGGCCGGCGAGCGCGTCTTCACGCCCACACGCTGCAAGACCTTGATCGCCGTGCCCACCACGGCCGGCACCGGCAGCGAGGTGACGCCCTGGGCCACGATCTGGGACCGCCAGGCGCAGAAGAAGTACTCGCTGCACCTGACGCAGACCTGGCCCAGCGTGGCCTTGATCGACCCGGAACTGATGCTGTCGCTGCCCGCCTCGGTCACGCTGCAAAGCGGTCTCGACGCCTTGTCGCATGCGCTGGAGTCTATCTGGAACGTCAACGCCAACGGCGTGTCGGACGCGCTGGCCATCTCCGCCGTGAACGACATCCTGGCCGTGCTGCCGCGCCTGATGCGCGACCTGGGCAGCGTGGAACTGCGTGGCCGCATGGCACTGGCGGCGCTCAAGGCGGGCATGGCGTTTTCCAACACCAAGACCGCGCTGGCGCACTCCATCTCCTACGAGATGACCCTGCGCTACGGCATCCCGCACGGCATTGCCTGCTCGTTCTCCCTGCCCATGGTGCTGGAGCGCGCGATCGGCCAGAGCGCGGGCCGTGACGCGGTGCTGGGCCAGGCGCTGGGCCTGCCGCTGTGCGATGCATCCGAGCGTCTGACCCTCTTTATCGAAGGCCTGGGCGTCAAGACGCGTTTCAGTGACTACGGTGTGAGTGACGCCGAAGCCCGGCAGATGGTGCTGCATGCCCAAGGTGGCGCGCGCGGCAAGAATTTCATCGGCAGCATGGAGGAGACCTTGGCATGAACGCACGCATTCCCCTGCGCGACAGCGCGCATTTCCGTGTCGAGGCGCTTCGCATCGGCGGCGAACGCATCGCTGGCGAGCGCCACCTGGACGTCATCAACCCCTACTCGTGCGAGCGCGTCGGCACGGTGCCCCTGGCCACGCTGGACGACGTGCGGCGCGCCTATCGCATCGCCAACGCCTACCAGGCGCAGCTGACCCGCTACGAACGCTCCAGCATTCTGCAGAAGGCCTCGGCCTTGCTGCGGGCCCGCGCCGAGGAAGCTTCGACCATCATCACGCTGGAGTCGGGCCTGTGCAAGAAGGACTCGCTGTACGAGATCGGCCGCGTGGCCGACGTGCTGGTGTTCGGCGCCAACGAAGCCTTGCGCGACGACGGCCAGGTGTTCTCCTGCGACCTGACACCCCATGGCAAGAAGCGCAAGGTCATCACCATGCGCGAGCCTTTGCAAGGCGTGATCACCGCCATCACGCCGTTCAACCACCCGATGAACCAGGTGGCGCACAAGGTGGTGCCCAGCATCGCCACCAACAACCGCATGGTGCTCAAGCCGTCGGAGAAGGTGCCGCTGTCGGCCTACTTCCTGGCCGACATCCTCTACGAAGCCGGCCTGCCGCCCGAGATGTTCCAGGTCATCACCGGCGATCCGCGCGAAATCGCCGACGAGATGCTGGTCAACGAGCATGTGGACCTGATCACCTTCACCGGTGGCGTGGCGATAGGCAAGTACATCGCCAGCAAGGCTGGCTACCGGCGCATCGTGCTGGAGTTGGGCGGCAACGACCCGCTGATCGTGATGGAGGACGCCGACCTGGACAAGGCCTCCGATCTCGCGGTGCAGGGCTCGTACAAGAACTCCGGCCAGCGCTGCACCGCCGTCAAGCGCATGCTGGTGCAGGAGTCGGTGGCGGCGGCGTTCACCGAGCTGGTGGTGGAGAAGACCCGCCGCTGGAAGCATGGTGACCCCATGGATGCCAGCATGGACATGGGCACGGTGATCGACGCCCAGGCTGCCGCGCGTTTCGAGGACCTGGTGAACGAGGCCGTGTCGCAGGGCGCGCGCCTGCTGACCGGCAACCAGCGCGACGGCGCGCTGTACGCACCGACGGTGCTTGACAACGTGCGCCCCGAGATGACCGTGGCGCGCGAGGAGACTTTCGGACCGGTCTCGCCCATCATCCGCTTTCGCGACATCGACGACGCCATCGCCATCTCCAACGGCACGGCCTATGGCCTGTCCTCGGGCATTTGCACCAACCGCATGGACTACGCCACCCGCTTCGCCCACGAACTCAAGGTGGGCACCGTCAATCTGTGGGAAGTGCCCGGCTACCGCATCGAGCTGACGCCTTTTGGCGGCATCAAGGACTCGGGCCTGGGTTACAAGGAAGGGGTGCAGGAGGCGATGAAGTCGTTTTGCAACGGCAAGACCTTCACCTTGCCCTGGTAGCGGCAAGGCCTGCGG
>Ga0247819_10001241_pt1 | contig 14085 bp, 21 predicted proteins | sample 13C_Xylose_Day6_FD_193428 | JGI IMG/M metagenome (GOLD analysis project Ga0247819, IMG submission 193428) | Soil microbial communities from agricultural site in Penn Yan, New York, United States - 13C_Xylose_Day6 | ecosystem: Environmental > Terrestrial > Soil > Agricultural land | place: USA... | reverse complement strand
TTTGAGAACTGGGTGGCTTAACGAACCATCTGAAAGCAACGGGCAAACGCGTGAACTTCATCAACATCCAGCACGGTCACGGTATCTCCTGCGTGGGTTACACGGTGCCGATCGTGCGTACGGGTGAGGAAGACGAAATCGCCAAGCGCAACTCGGACATCTTTGCCAGTATCGCTAAACGGCCTGGGAAGGTCGTGTCGCTGAACAAGGACGGTATCATCGTGCGCTACGACGATGGTGAGGAGGTCGGCGTTCAGCTGGGTCGTCGTTACGGCGGCGCATCGTCGCTCACGTATCCTTTCGATATCGTGACTGACAAGAAGCTGGGTGACCGAGTCGAGCCGGGTGACGCAATCGCCTGGAACTCGAACTTCTTTGCCAAGGACTACCTGAACCCGCGGGGCGTGACCTGGAAGTCTGGCGTGCCGGTTACGGTGGCGCTGACGGTATCCCCAGCCACCTTCGAGGACTCCAGCACGATCTCTCAACGCGCAGCTGAGAAACTCACCACGTTCATCACCGAGCGGCGTGAGATCATCGTTCGCTTTGACCAAGCCGTCCACGAGATGGTGAAAGCTGGTCAAAAGGTCGATGTGTTCGATAGCCTGTGCGTGGTTGAAGACTCGCTCACCAGCGGCAGCGACATCTTCAAGGGAACGACCGCCGAAACGCTTCGCCAATACGGCGCTGATGCACCCCGAGCGAAAGTCAAGGGTGTGATCGACGGGTTGGAAATCCGTTACAACGGCGAGAAGGCCTCGATGACACCGACTCTGCGAGCAATCGCGGATCATTGCGATCGTCAAATGGCCGCGCAGCAGAAAGCGGCGGGTAAACCGGTGCTGACTGGTCGTACGCTTAACCACTACCGCGTCTCGGGTAAGCCTTTGCTGCCCAACGTGGCCGTAATCACGGTGCTGATCACTCACGAAGTTCCGTACTCCGTGGGCGACAAAGCCGTGCTGGGTAACCAGTTGAAATCGGTCAACGGTGACGTGGTGGAAAACCCGATGGTTTCTGAATCGGGGGTGGTGATCGACAAGGAGTTCGGCTCCATCGCAGTCGGCGCCCGTATCGTGCGGTCTCCGTACCTGATCGGCACGACGTCTCGTCTGTCCGGACGTTTGGGTCAGATGATCGTGGATGCTTACCGCGGTCGACCTGTGAACGTCTGATGTGAAGTAGCGCCTAACGGGGGTCTAGCCCTCGTTAGGCGTTAACTTTATGAGTGCTTTAACACGAACAACCCTTTTAGCTAAAAGGAACTATCATGAAGAACTTTCCGGTCGTCGTTGAAGGCGGCCAGACCCTGGCGAACGCTGTCGAACTCGGCGTGACGCTCCTGGGCGAAACTGTGGGGGCCGAACTGAGCGCTGACGTGCTCAGCGACATCGGTCGCGATCAACTGGGTATGACCCTGCTGGCCGGTATCCGTCAGGAACTGACCCGCCGCGCTCAGATCTGACAGAAGGAACGTCAATGCTTACCAAAGAGTTTGTCCAGGAATCGGTTTCGATTTCGAACTTCTTCGCCGAACGTGGCAAGAGCATCACCGCCGCACCGAACACCGCGCTTTCGCGCCTGGTGCGCTCGCAAGACGAGAAGCTGCGCAACGCTGTCATTCTGGGTGGCACCGACGTGCGTGGCAACCCCAACCTGCAACCGGGGTTCGAAGCCGACTTGGCCGTGAACCTGTTGTGCAACTCGGCTGATCAGACGATCAACGAGATCACCGAATCGAATGGCTTCATGGGCGTGCATGCCGAGATCCTGGACCAAGAAGTCCAGTGCTCCAAGCAAGCGCTGCTGTCGGTGTTCCACACCGCCCGTCAAGTCGTGATGCCGCAAGTCAAGCGGTTGCACGAAGACGTCCAGAACGCCATGGAAAACAACATCCATGGTCGTGCCAGCCGTTTCGAAGTGGTCACCAGCGGCACGCCGAACCTCTACACCAGCCAATCGTTCCGCGACCGTATCGCTCCGTACGCCGGCGTCGGCCAAGGTCAGGTCACGGTGTTCCCGCGTTACTTCACCCCCGCGTCCGATGACGCGTTGGCTGAAATGGTCAAGACGGGCATGGACTCGATCGACGCAGAATACGACGAAGCCCTGGGCGGCAGTGACGTGCTGCGTGATCTCTGGAACGCGTTCTTCGTGGCTTCGGCTCAGATGCCTGCTGGCGCCCCGGCGCTCACGATGGCTCAAATCGCCGAATCGCCCGATAGCGATCGCTACTTCGTCGGCCTGTACTTGCTCGCCGATGCTGCGCTGTCCAATCGTATCCCTGAAGGCGTCCAGTACGTCGCTCAAGGCGTCGATCCCATCCGCGCTGTCTCGGACATCTGCACCAACCTGCGTGCCCTGGTCGGCAAGGCGCTGTTCATCCGTTCGAACCAAGCTGTCGAATCCGTGGCCGGTCGCCGTCTGGTCATCCGTTACGACGACTACAAGGCTTACGTGAACGGCCCGGTGTACGACGAGTTCATCGAAGGTGGCGGCACCCAGGAAATGATTCTGGGGAACCTGCTCCAACGCGGCAAGGTCTACTCGATGGACGAAATGCTCCAGCGCGGCGCGGAACTCGAAGCGGCCTGGGCTCGCGGCGTGGCCATCGTCATGGAAACCGATCGCAGCAACAGCATGACCATCCAACGCCGAGTGGCCGCGGAAGTGTTCAAGGTGATGCTGACGGAAATCCAGGAAGCGAACCCGCAAGCAATCGTGAACGTGAACCAACTCACGTCCACGTTCCTGAAGACCTACGACGGTCTGCCGGAAACGGAACGCCGTGATTTCCACCTCGGCGCCACGAAGTTGATCTGCCGTACGCTCTACACCGATCCGTGCTTCGAACAGATCCTCATGCAGATGTTCAGCATCAAGAAGGAACAACCCGACGCCTCGATGGACCTGGTGGTTACCTTGGCCTTCGTGAACTACGTCGGTCGCTGGTTGGCCAGCCAGATCGTCACCAACCGCCGTCTGTAAGCATTAACCCGAGGGGCACGACATGCAAGTCAAAAACTTAAAGCGTGACCCCGGGCGTATTCAGAAAGCGTTGGTCTTCCGTAACGGTCAGTATATAGCGAAGGAAGCCGTAAGGCTGATGTTCCCGAGCTACTTTGCTGACCGTGGGATGGCTGACTTCTCCGCTGACTACTACGTCCTGGGTATGTTTGCGTTACTCACCAGCGACGATCACTACGGCGTATTGAATATCCCTGCGATGGTCAAAGTCGCCCGGGGTTCGATTTCCCGTACAACCGTCGGCAAGGTCGAATATATCGTTCTCGAATACGAACCCGGTAGCGTGGTGATTGCCACGAACCGTGTCGTGCGCGAGGACAAACTGGTGTACCCGATCTTCAACGATCTCTCGTTCAAGGGCAAGATCCCTTGGTATATGTCCGGGGTCAACCTCGGCTATATCCTGGACGGGGCCAGTAAGTACGCCGGCACGGACTTGGGTAAGAACCGCAAAGCAATCCAGGTGATCTTCAGCCTGCTCGCGCGAAATCCCAAGAACCCGAACCAAGCCTACCGACACGTCGTGAAGTCGTTCGAGGAAGTCGATAACGAACCGCCGTACTACACGGCGCTGCGTAACGTCCAGTACCTCGCCAGCAACACGTTCAGCAAGCTCACCGGGGCGAATTTCCGACCTGGTGTCAACAACGCCTTGATCAACCCCACGACGCGCGTCGAGCCCATCGAACGCATCTTCCGTTAGGTCAAGGCACCGAAAGAACAGAAGGAACCTTTATCCATGGATCTCAGTCACCTGAGCTTTAACTTGAAGCCGGTGGTCGGGGTGAAGCAAACCGGACTCATCAAACCGGACGAACACGGCTATCGCCTGGTTTGTATCGGCGGGTTCGAGATCGAGAATAGCGCCGGCGATTACTACGTGATGGACCAAGTGGTCCGGAGCCTGTTCGACGCGTCCTCGGAGCTTCAGCGACGCATCGACAAGGGCGGCCTGCGCGGGGAGATGGAACACCCTGAGCCGGAACCCAACGACACCCCCAAGACGTTCATGGAGCGCATGCTCCACATCGAGAAGAACCGCGAATCGCACATCTTTCGCGGCATCTTCCTGAACGACAAGGACGTCAAGGACAAAAACGGTCGTCCGGTTATCGGCACTTACGCGTACGTGAAGCCTTCGGGTGTCTTCGGTCACTTGCTGGAGCAATCCTTCAATGACCCGTACCAGAACGTGGCGTTCTCGATCCGCTCCATCTCGGCCAACCGCCCACGCCCCAATCGCACGCTGATCCGTGCGGTTCGCAAGATCGTGACCTACGACTGGGTGACCGAAGGCGGTATCCACATCGCTGACAAGTCCTGGTCCCCGGCACTGGAATCGGCACGCAAACTGGGTCATCTGCACATCAACCGGGAGATGGTGACGACTCGTCACTCGGCCCTGGCAGGCAACATCGCGATGGAATCGCACCGTGTGAACCTGCAAGAGCTGATCCACCTCTTCGGCTGGAATGCGACGCCCCAGGAGGTCTTGAACTGGAAGTGAGGCGATAAGTAGGTAGTGAGGGGTGTATTCCAACGGAGTTGGTAAATATATCACTAACAGGAGTACACCCCGTAGTGGTTGATAGTAAATCTAGTTTACAAATCTAGGTAAAAAATTAACCCAGTCCAGAGTCCTATGTGAATTGCTCACATACTTTTTTCACTACCTATCAAGGAACCTCCAAGATGTCCACCCCGCAACTCCCCGTTCTGCCCGAAGTTCTGCGCAACGTCGCCGGCTACCTGCGCGGCAACATGACCGCCAATGAATCGCTGAACCAGAAGACCAAGAAGGACGCCCTCGCGCAGATCCTGAAGGACGCGCCCGAAGCCGTCCGCACCATGGCCACGATGGACGAGATCACCCGCGTCTGGGGTCTGGAAGCGCTGCTGGCCGATGCCAACACCCTCGCCACCGGCGAAGAAGGCGTCGATCGCATGGCCACCAACAAGGATGCCACCGAATTCAGCCACACGCTGTCCCTGCACGCCGGCGGCCAGAGCCGCGACATCGTCTCGACCGTCAAGCGCAGTGTCACCTCGTTCGGCAAGGAAACCAAGGGCGTCGTCTCCACCCGCATCACCGCCATCAAGACCAAGGGCTCGGCGTCGTACGCTGACATCAAGTCGTTCGTCGCCGGTCGCGGCGCCGAATCGCTGTAAGTCAGCAGTTCGGTACACGTAGTTAGTCCGAGTAGAGGAGGCTTGACGGCCTCCTCTATTTGCCGATACTTAAAATCACTTATTTTTTACTCTTTCAACATGCAGATCCAGATCCAGCATATCAGTCCGTCGGAATTCAGTATGACGGTCAAGCCCGGGATGTTGCCGTTGTTCCAATGGGATACCCGTGCCCCCTTCGCTATCCCTAAGCGGGTTTTGAAGAACTGGTCTGAATCCCAACCCGCGGTCAAGCGCGGCGCGGTGTCCAGCGATCTTATCGACTACCATCTTGAAGAAGGTATCTATCTTCACCTGGTCAGCCTGTACAAGACTCAACCGTATTTGTTCCTCGGCATGAAGGAGCACTTTGAGAGCGTTACCTTGTGCCACGACGTACCCGAGATCCTCCCGATCGCCCAGCGTGCCTTTGAGCGCGTTATGGTCAAGCTGTGAGGGATCGCCATCGATAAACAAGACAACATACATCCGACGCCATTGGGTACATAGCCCAGGCGTCGGATGTATGTTGTTTTTGCCCTAGTAGGACATTCCAATGAACGAATTTGCGCAACTGATCATAACCACTGCAACTGGTCACTCGTCTCACCACCTCATTCTTGTCTACAACAAAGAAAAAGTGAATGAACGGATGGAAATCATCCGACCGATGAAGTTCGGTGACTGGAGCTTATTCGAAATCAGTCAGGTTCGAAGCAATGTCGATCGGATCTTTCAGAACTTCCTGCACGCTGAAAACCCCGAAGTGCTTGAATTCATACCCCCTCACAACAAAGGCGATGCCTGGGTTATTGACCAAGGCATTTTCCCTCGCCGTGGTTTTGCGTTCTACGATCGCAAAGTCAAATACTAGGATTAGCAGATGCGTACCCCGTATGATCGCGATCGCGAAGCGTTCGTCAAACGCGTTGAGCCGGATTACTTCGATGACCGGCCTGAATACCACTACTTCCACGCAATCGAAAACCGGGTAGAAGAAATCCTGGGTCGGATGCGTGCCTTTCATCAGACGGCGCCGGTGTCGCTGATGGGTCTGGCTCGTCCTCGCATGGCCTATACCCAAGCCTCCGTAAAGCCTCGTAGGGCGTTTACGATGCAGGTCATAGACGTTGCCCCCAACGGAGCGATTGGATCGCACCTAGGGACGTTTAAGGCTTCTGCTGGGTGTCATGTGTTGTTGTTGCCGGCTAGCCAACATGAATTCTTGTCGCTTCGACAATCCACTCGTCAAATCAAAGACCGGATGTTGCAAGACCTGGCCGTTGAGACCTGGTTGCGTAATGCTGGCGCTATCAAAGTTACTCGCCCTGGCCGACTCGTCCAAGAAATCGCCCGGGAATACAAATTCGACTTCTTTACGATTTAGGAATCAACATGCTTAACGCCATCAGAGCCGATATCGAATCCTCGTTCACCGCTTTCATGTATACCCACTTGCAAGGCAAGACACTCGTTCTTCAACAAGGGTACGGTCTGGACGTCGCCCGTATCTACATCCATCGCCACGAGGCACAGGGCGACTGGAAAGAGTCGGAGATCGAAGAGCTCAAGTTGCATTTCAAGGCTATCTGGAAGTTTCTAACCGAGGCCAACGACGGCAGTCTCACCGCTCGCCTTAATGTCGCTCCGGCCATGTTTAACTTTGAGGGTTCGATCGATAACTCGTTCGTTATGTTCAACCTCCGTTCACGGCCGGACTTGAAGGTCATGCGTTCTGACTCGCTGGTCTGCGAGTTGGTCGGCATCACCCCGGGTCGTGACCGCCGATTCTCCATGCGTGATTCGGGAATTGATCTTTACCCATCAGCGATGAAAGCTGAGATCATTGAAGCCCAGGACCTCATGCAGGGCGCTGACATGGGCGATCGCTGTCTCATGATTCGTCGGGTTGACCATCGGAACTACAGTGCGATGGTTGTGTTCCTGATTTCTGAGGATACTATCCTTGACCACAAGTTGGTTACTGAATGGCTTACGGCTAGTCATCAGCTCTACATCGAACACGGACACCGGATGGACGGACACGTCTTCGAGATTCCCAATGACGATCCCGAAGAAGCCCCGGCAAAGTTCAAGATCGAGCAGTTGCCGCTTGACCGCCTCAAACGAGGCATGGCGATCTCGGTGCAATTTTTCGGCGTCAAGCCCGTGAAGGACTAACATGGAAAAAAGAGGTGTAGTCACTTGCACGGTGCAACGTGGCGAGAAGTTCAAGATTCTACTGATCACTGAACATGTTCCCGGTAAACAGACACGGAAGCTTAGCGTTTACCGTCGTCATGAATACGGCGAATGGCCCCAAGCAGTTATCGACACGATCTGCGGCGCTTTCGGCAAGCTTTATACCGCGAGTGAAAAGCCGGGTGTGATGAAAGCGTTCACGCTCGCTCTCTCTGATCGACCTGATACGGCTGTGGTGTTGTTCTCCACCGGTAATGAAACTCGCGATCCTTACAAAGGTCGACCGATTTTCTACAATGAACGGCCCGCGGAGTCGGTCTTGGTGAAAGATCTTCATGTACCGTCCTCGGAAAAAGAACAGGATGCCATTTCTGTACGCAGACAGCGGTCTGAAGATGGCCTGCGTGAAATCCTCGTGATCAGTAAGATCATGAACCCTGACGAGCCGATCAATGTCTGGCAAACGAAAACACTTTCCGTTGCTCGACTGGTGAGGCACGGTGAGTGGGACGAAGTCCGGACCAAACAAATCGTCGATAAATTTGACCGACTGTACGAGAGATACTCGGAAGGCGGAAACCGTCAATCGATGATTCTGGCAGAACCCCATGAAGGCCGGACTTGTTGGATCTTGTCGTACGTTAGCATGGCAGAAACACCGCACGGCACTATCTACGCTCTTTCGCACGAGCCCGAGTAAGAAACACTATATCTAGGAAAACAACGTGACCAATAGTGATCTCAAACCCAAGCCCCGCAAACTCCGAAACGCCAGTGCGTTTATCCAGCCCTCGTCCCATGTCTTCAATATGCCGAGCCTGGACGGCAATTCGGTGATCGTAATCAATGACGTCGAAAGCGAAACGCCAGAAGAACGCGTAATCGTTCATCGTGAAGAGAAACTGGGCGCCTGGAATCAGGAAGAGATGACTCTCGTTATTCGCAGCTCGATCGCGCTTTACGAGAACTTCATCAACCCGACGGGCATGGAGCGTATTCGCTTCCAGGCGGACCTTGGCGACCGAGATCTGGAGATCGCCCTGGTGATGGATCGGGATACCAAGTCTCCCGCCGATGAAGGTGCTGCCGTTTACCGCCTGTCCCGAGTGAAGTACTCGTAAAAAAGAATGGGGATGGTTCATCCATTGACTGAACGCCAGAAAACGTCGTCTACACTACTCTGATCCGAGCAATTGGGTTGGAGGGTGGTAGCCATCCCTGTCCAACTAATCCTCTCCCAATAAAAGTGCGAAACCTAAGGACGTCGACGATAGGAGACTCCGAGGTGAGCACCCCCTGCCCGAAGGGCCTAACCCTTCTTTTCTAATAGAACACAATAGGGGACACCCAGTCCCCCAAGTAACAGGATAAGAATAGTCATGAAACCCACTATGTTGGTAGGTATCGACTCAGACCTCACTCCGCGTGAAACCAGTATCTTCAAGATACTGGCTGAGAACCTGGGTATCGAAGTAGGCACCCGATACGGAGAAGTTCGAGTGGTGTTGATTGAGGCAGGCGGAAGAAACTCACATCCGAGCCACGTCGACATTTACATTTCGAATCGTTATGCTCCGGCGCTACCGCGGCACAAGCAACATATCTTCTCCGATCACTACAAGCTCAATCAACGATATATTCTGTCTCGAGTCGGGCGCAAGAACCCGGACTACTATTCCCAGGGCGGGTACGCCTCATTTGCTCAGCTGCCGTCCAACAAGCGCTTCCTAGCTAAGCCGAACGGGGGTGCGCGTAGCCTCGCACAGCTGACCTTCGACACGTTTACGAAGACGGGCGCCACGTTCGGTGAGATCTTGCGCAACGTCGCTATCCAGGCCACGGCCTGGCAGGTTAAGCAAGAACCGGCTGATAAACCGAAGCAACCGTATTCGTTTGCCTGCTTTGGGGAAAATTCGACGCTCGTCACGCAGAAAGACCTGGTCTACTTCAACTACCTCGCTTCGGAAGGCATGCACTACTTCCCGGGTTATCAGCACCGAGAGGGTGAGGCGATCGAGCGTATCGGCGAGCGCAACTTCTTCACCGAAGACTTGGTGGAAGATGTCGAAGAGGAATACCGCGCGATTTGCGTGGGTGACGAACTAATCTTGGCCTATGCCCGTTCGCTGATCCCGACTCCTGGTTCCGTGGCCCGACCGGCAGGGTATCAGGAAACTCTGACCGCTCATCGTTTTAAACTCGAAGATCTAACCGACAAGTTCCCGGGTCTGAAAGAATGGCTAACAGAACTGCACGCGGAGCACCAGTACCCGACGTGGTCAGTGGATCTTTACAAACGCAAGAGCGGTCAGTGGGGCGCCTTCGAGTTCTCGTGCGAGTATTCGGTTGCCGACCTCACGACCAAAGACCAATCGGACATCTATTCCAGAATCGTCGAGAACTGGGTAGAAATGGATAACAAGGACTAATCATGGCAGTAGAGGTGTTTTTCCCGGGTACTGGGATGCACGCCGATTTCCCGGAACACCATCCGAACCCGTGCATGAATCCGCGGCTCGCGATGGTGACACTCAGGTGCTACACGAACTGGGTGATGTACTACGATGATCCGCAAAAGGCCGATGTCAGGCTGGTGGACGGGCGTCTTACCTACGGACTGCACATCTTTGTCGGGTATAAGAATGGCGAACGGGTGGCTGTCCATAAACCGATCACCGTGCTGCCGCTGTCGTATCGAGTGGAGCTTCTTTCTGACAAGGAAGTCGCCAAAGCACTCACACCTTTCTTCGAGCAACGGGAGCTCTTTAAGAGTCTCCCGAATAACTCGTGGACGGTGCGGCAAGAACTCCTTTCCCAGTACGACGAACTCCGGGTTGAATCCATCGATCCGAGTGAGCGTCAGCAACGCACGATGGAAGCTCTGGACCATGGTGTCTCGCTAGAAGAAGTGAACCGTACGGAGTTCTACTACGCCATCCCTTCTGCTCGCGCAGATGAAATCCAACACATGGTTCAGGAGAACCTCTTCCCGGTCCAAAGCACGCTGAAACACTAAACAAGGAATAAACCGTGAACACCGTTACTGCTTTTATCCTCACTGTCATCGCCTTCTCAGGCGGCCAGCGCGGTATCCAGGCACCGCCGCCCCACAGCTACTACCCGACGATGACGGCTTGCCAGAAGGCAGGTCAGCAGTGGCAACGCAACCTTGTCAATGCGAATACGTCGTCAAGAGGCAACGAGCACCAGACAATCTATCACCGGTTCAGCTGCGAGGAACAGACGATCCTCGTACCGAAGGGGTAGAGCATGGGCAAGTATGCCAATCGCATTGCAGTCGCTCAGGCGGTCAGGAAACAATCTCCGGAATTTCGAGAGGCGTTTCCGAACCCGCTGGCTAAAAGGGACAAAAAAGCCATACCCGAATGGACCCTGGAAACAGGACCCAAACGAGTATGGCGTCTTGAACATGGTGAATCTGGTGTAGGTCCCTTCGTTCACCCCAGTGGCGTGAATCGGTACCTGAGCATCGTACATATTGTCTTCGAACCCCGGTACTCCGAAATTGGGAGCGCTGTGGGTTCGAATGCGATCTTTGCGTGCGACAATCCGTTCCTCGCGCTATGCATGATGGAGCGACCGATCTATTTCCGTGAGAAGGGCTTCGTGTATCGGGAATACGAAGTCCAGAAACACATGCTCTATCGTGACGGCCAAGTGGCGTTCCAACGCGACGAAGCCAAACTCCTCCAAACCTACAACATCCCCGAATTTCACCGCGTCATGGACGACCTGATGGAAGGTTATTCATGGGAGCTGGAAAATCGCACGTCCCTACTCTGAACTTATAAAGGAACTACGATGTCCAAAACTGAAATCAGCCGTGACCAGATTGCCACTGTCGAATCGTGCTTGACGGTCAAGCGCACATTTGCATTCGCCCACAAGCTGGGCGACCGTGAACTGAGCCTGGCTTTTTGCCCGATCAGTACGCTGATCAATACGTTGAACGTAACGCCGCTCACTGTCGAGGGCTATCTCGTCATGGCTCGCGACGTCTTCAAGTTTGGCGACTGGACGCAGGCTCAGCTTATCGAGCGTTCCTATAACGGCGGGGAGCATTTCGAAATGGTGCACCTGCTGCGAGGCGAGGCAACACAGATTTTCCCGCCGCGGTTTGCCGACACCAGTAACGGTGTTACGTACATAAAGGGTGAAATCACGGACCCGGGAGAGCACCTGGCTTTGATGGGTTATCGCGAAGGACAGGAACTGTACAAGGACCTGCTGAATCACTACGATTTCCTCCAATACCAACCGGGGTCCGATCTCAAGTTGATCTTTGCCGAAGTGCTCGCAGACAGCGAACTCGAATAACAATCCGAGGACCTGGAAAATGAATAAGTCCCTCGCCGCAATTCCTCAACGGGAGTTGTTTCGCTTGGCTTACCAGACCGGCAGCCCGCTCACGTTTAAGATGCAGTTCGATGACTTGGAGGTGTATATCCTTACCTTCACGCATCGAGGTACCGCCAGTAATCGGGTATCAAACGTGCTCAACGGAAATGCGCTTCGTCCGAGTAATCGGGTGGTACTGATGCGCCAGGACGAGCCGTGGAGTATGGACGAGATCAAGGCACTTACCACCGGCAGTGTGCGAGAGCGTTTGCTCACCGACCCCTACCGAGCCGGTTCGGTTTCGCTTTCGACCTACGTCCTGCACGATTTCGATTCGTATCAAAGCGTTGGGTGCCGAACCGTTGCTTGGAATTTCCAGCCTTTGGAGTTTCTCGAAGTCTTCGAACCGCGCTTTCGAGCACATATCGGTGACATCGAGGAGCTCTTCGGCCCGATAAACGAAACCCGGTTCTACCACTTCCTTCGTACCAAAGACAACCGCGCGCTTCGTCAGGGCGTGCCGCTAGTTTCTGGTTGACTAACTATTAACCCGCCTAAGACGTAGTATAGCCATAGGCGTTTATATCCCTCTTTCCAAGGCAGCAAAACCAAAATGACTAAAGAACCAATCGCAATGCGCAAGAATTCCATGCGCGCCCTGTTGTTCGTGCTGGACAATTCCAAGACTGGCTGCAAGGACTACGTGACGATCATCCGTGCCGCTACGTTTTCTCGTGATGACATTCAGCGCCTGACCGAAGTCATCCAAGGCGACTCGGCCGCTCTGATGAACCTTCGCCCCGGCATGTTCATCGAAGTCCCGGGTATCAGTCAAGCTCCTGAGGGCAATTCCATCCACAACTTCGTGGGTAACTGGACTCAGAAGCTGAACCTGAAAACCGGTAAGCCCTTGGGCCTGGTGTACATGAGTGACCAGGGCAACAAGATCCTGAATGACTGGATCACGACACACACCGGTATGTTCAAAAACCCGAAGTGCGGCGACTACGTGTTCTGCGCCACGGGGCATACCGAGCGCTGGGCTAAAGAAGCCAGCCAAGAAGCGGCTGAAACGCTCCAGCGTTTTGCCATCGACACTTTGCAGCCGGAATAACCGGCAAGGATCTCGTATGAAGCACGACGTTAGCATTCACATCAACGCGCCCGATCTGAAAGTAGTCGTTCTTAACGGCGAAGTCACTTTCGCACTGAAGCACGCAGGTGACACGTTCATCGGAGCCCGACTGGCGCTTTTCATGGGCGTAGTCGATACGGAAACCGTCCGCAAGTATTTCCAAGCGGTCAAGCATCCGAAGACCATCCTGGTCAAGAAACCGGTATTCGGTCGTGTGGCAGATGTGCGCACTATCGATCGCTGGAGCACCCCGGTTCACCTGCAACTCTTCGAGTCCATTAAAAGCCTCATGGGGAGCCGGTTCTCCGAACGCCATGCAATGCGCATCATGGAAGTCGTCTCGATCGGACAGTTCTCGTTTGACGAGACCTATTTGAAAGAGCTCGGCTATCGCATGGCCGTGGTTCGGATGAACGAGATGATCCGTCGTCAGCCCGTGCAAAGGGCTAAGGTGCATCCGTCCTATACGAGACCGTCTCGTGAGGATACGAAGACCTCCACCAGTTCGGATGATGGCAACGAATCCCAACGTTCGACGAACGCCCTTCTGGCATCCACATTTTCTGGCCCGGTTAGCGCAAGCTATTCGAGCGCGTGCGATGTCAGCAGTTCCGATAGCGGCGGAGCGTGCAGCTCTGACTAAGCAGTAACAACGCCGCATGCTGAGGGGCGTGCGGTAATCTAGTTCAACCACAATGAGGTGTAAACACCCGTGACCCGGAAGGAAAGCAGCATGAATGTCATCAAGATCACTTACCAATTTAACCGAGACACCGAATGGAATCGCCGCATTACCGAAGCGATCCAAGGTGTTAAGGGTAGCGAAGAGTTGTACCAGCATTTCCGTCTGGCTCCCTGTGACGGGCAGATCAAGGTCAATGACAATGGTCTGGAATTCTCGTTGCGCGGTTCGCTCCATTCGATCCAACGTTGGGTTCAACGACTGGAAAAGCTCTCGGGTTTGAAAGCACCCAACAAGCTGCTCGATTCGAAACAACCCGCAGGTAGTATCGCCACGCCTGCAAATCAGTCCAAGTTCCAAAAGTACGCAGCCTAACAGGCTGTTAACCCTCTCAAGTAGCATCCCTTCAAAATGAAGATCAAATCGTTCGCAGTTTCCGCAGTCATGGCACTGGCCGGCACTTTCGTTCATGCAACCCCGGCCCCGGTTCTTAACCAAGGCTTGCCTGTCGGAT
>Ga0247819_10001239_pt1 | contig 14086 bp, 15 predicted proteins | sample 13C_Xylose_Day6_FD_193428 | JGI IMG/M metagenome (GOLD analysis project Ga0247819, IMG submission 193428) | Soil microbial communities from agricultural site in Penn Yan, New York, United States - 13C_Xylose_Day6 | ecosystem: Environmental > Terrestrial > Soil > Agricultural land | place: USA... | reverse complement strand
ACACGATGTAGGCGCCCAGCTCGGTGCGGGCGCGCTTGCGCAGACGGAACACGCGGCGGTCGAGCCCGATGCCCGAGAGGGCGGGCGCATCGCCCACCGCGGGACGCGAGACGAACAGCTGCTCGAACACCGGGCGTGCGTCGAATGCGAGCTTGCCGAGGTTCTCCTCGGCGGTCGGCACGTCGCGCCAGCCCAGCAGCACGAGGTTCTCGCTTTCGGCGATCTGCTCGATGCCCGCTTTCTCGGCGGCGCGGCGCTCGTCGTCGCGCGGCAGGAAGATCATGCCCGCGGCGTACTCCCCCACCGGGGGCAGCTCGAACTCGACGACCGCGCGGAGGAAGGCGTCGGGCATCTGCGTCAGGATGCCGGCACCGTCACCGGTGCCCGCATCGGAGCCGATCGCGCCGCGGTGCTCGAGGTTGCGCAGCGCCGTCAGGGCGAGATCGATGATGTCGTGCCCCGCTTCGCCGCGCAGGGTCGCGACCATGGCGAGCCCGCACGCGTCCTTCTCGAAGGCAGGGTTGTACATCCCCTGCTTGCGGGGAAGCGCGCCGAAGGCGTGGTCTGCGGCGCCGTGATCGTGCCTGTCAAGACCAAGGCTCGAAGACATACCTACCGTCCTCACATTGATGCTCAAGATGGGACGACGTCGGCCCTGAACTGCGGAAGCTGAAGGTCCACCAATCGGTGGAGCGCTACTTCGAGGCGTGTGTGCTTGTGGCGGTGCCTTCGGTGACTTCGTCCGTCGGTGGTTCGCTGACGTCGACGAAGTCGCCGGTGTCCTGCGATTGTACCGTGCCTGCGGGGGTCCACTCGCGGCCCGGCACGTACGGCGACGGCTCGGAGCCCGGGTGGCGCCTCTTCTGCACGAAGAAGATCACGAGGCCGAGGATGACGCCGAGGATCGCGGCCCACACGTTGCTGCGCAGCCCCAGGATGATCTCGCTCGGATCGATCCGGATCGACTCCCACACGATGCGCCCTGCGCTGTACCAGACGAGGTACAGGCCGAACAGGCGTCCCCACTGCAGGCGGAATCTGTTGCCGACCCACAGCAGGAACAGCACGCCGAGAACGTTCCAGATGACCTCGTAGAGGAATGTCGGGTGGAACAGGGTGCCCGGTGCGAGCCCCGGCGGGAAGGCCGGGTTGTCGGCGTCGATCTCGAGGCCCCACGGCAGATCGGTCGGCAGTCCGTACAGTTCCTGGTTGAACCAGTTGCCGAAGCGCCCCATCGCCTGAGCCAGCAGAAGACCGGGCGCGAGGGCGTCCGCGAACGTCCAGAAGCGGATGCCGGTCCACTTGCAGCCGAGGAAGGCTCCGATCGCGCCGCCGATGAGGGCGCCGTAGATCGCGATTCCGCCCTCCCAGATGCGGAAGACCGCCCAGATGTCGGTGCCCGCTCCGAAGTAGAACCCGGGGTGGGTGAGCACGTGGTAGATGCGCGCGCCGATGATCGCCAGGGGTACCGCGATCAGCGAGATGTCGATGACGACCCACGGCTCGGCCCCGCGCTTGGTCAGGCGCCAGTTGGTCAGCAGCACGGCCGCGATGATGCCGGCGATGATGCACAGCGCGTAGAAATGGATGCGCAGCGGACCGAGGTCGATGTAGCTGACCGACGGGCTGGGGATGCTGGCGAGCACGCCGTTCAGCGCGCTCGAGGGGGCGAACGTCATGCGACGAGTCTAAGCGGGCAGGCGCGTTCCGGCAGACAGTGCCCGCGCGGTCTCGGCGAGCCCGTCGAGGCCTCCGTCGCGCAGGGCCCGCACGAGCGCAGTGCCGACGATCGCGCCGTCCGCGTACTCCAGCACTCCCGTGACCTGGTCCGGCGTGGAGATCCCGATGCCGACGCACGCGCGCAGCGGCGCCCCGGCGCGCGAGCGCATCCGGTCGACGAGACCCCGGGCGGCGGCATCCAATTCGGCCCGCTCCCCGGTGATGCCCATCGTCGAGACGGTGTACACGAAACCCGTCGACGCTTGGACGATGAGGTCGAGCCGCTCGTCGGTCGAGGTCGGGGCTGCCAGGAAGACCCGGTCCAGGCCGGTCCGCTCGCTGGCGGCGATCCAGTCGGCGGCGGAATCGGGTGTGATGTCGGGGGTGATCAGCCCGGCGCCGCCCGCAGCGAGCAGGTCGTCGGCGTAGCGGTCCACTCCGTACTGCATCACCGGGTTCCAATACGTCATGACGAGCACCGGGACCTCGACGCGGCGGGTGATCTCGCGCACGGCGGTGAAGGTGTCGCGCAGACGGAACCCGCCCGCGAGCGCAGTCTGAGTGGCCTCCTGGATGATGGTGCCGTCCATCACGGGATCCGAATACGGCGGACCGAGCTCGAGCACGTCGGCGCCGTTCTCGGCGAGGAGCACGGCCGCGTCGATGCTGGTCTGCAGATCCGGGAAGCCGAGCGGCAGGTAGCCGACGAATGCCCCTCTTCCGGCGGCGTGTGCCGCATCGATCGCCGCGGCGACCCGCGAGGTCACAGCTCGACCCCTTCGCCCTTGGCCTCTTCGGTCGCCGCCGGGATGGCGACCGGAGGACCTTCGAGCACCGCATCGGCATCGTAGAGCTCGAACCAGCGGGCGGCGGTGTCCATGTCCTTGTCGCCGCGCCCGGAGAGGTTGATCGCGAGAACGGCGTCCGGCCCGAGTTCACGACCGATGCGCATCGCACCCGCGAGGGCGTGCGCCGACTCGATCGCCGGGATGATGCCCTCGGTGCGCGAGAGCAGGCGGAGGGCCTCCATCGCCTCGGTGTCGGTGGCCGGGATGTACTCGGCGCGACCGATCGATGCCAGCCAGGAGTGCTCGGGCCCGACACCGGGGTAGTCGAGTCCGGCCGAGATCGAGTGGGACTCGATGGTCTGGCCGTCCTCGTCCTGCAGCACGAACGTCTTGGCACCGTGCAGCACGCCGGGACGACCGCGTTCGATGGATGCCGCGTGGCGCGCGGTGTCGACGCCGTCGCCGGCCGCCTCGACGCCGTACAGCTTGACGCTCTCGTCGTCCAGGAACGCATCGAACATGCCGATCGCGTTCGAGCCGCCGCCCACGCACGCGAAGACCGCGTCGGGGAGCCGGCCGATCTCGTCGAGCAGCTGGGCGCGCGCCTCTTCGCCGATGATCTTCTGGAAGTCGCGGACCATCGCGGGGAACGGATGAGGGCCGGCGGCGGTTCCGAAGATGTAGTTGGTCGTCTCGACGCTCGCGACCCAGTCGCGGTACGCGTCGTTGATCGCGTCCTTGAGCGTGCGCGAGCCGGTCGTGACCGGGATCACCTCGGCGCCGAGCAGGCGCATGCGCGCGACGTTGAGCGCCTGGCGCTGGGTGTCGACCTCGCCCATGTAGATCGTGCACTCGAACCCGAACAGCGCCGCCGCGGTGGCCGTGGCCACACCGTGCTGGCCCGCACCGGTCTCGGCGATCACGCGGGTCTTGCCGAGGCGCTTGGTAAGCAGTGCCTGACCGAGCACATTGTTGATCTTGTGCGACCCGGTGTGGTTCAGGTCCTCGCGCTTGAGGAAGACCCGCCCGCCGCCCGCGTGCGCGGCGAACCGCGGCACCTCGGTCAGCGCCGAGGGGCGGCCGGCATACGAGTGCAGCAGCCCGCGCAGCTCGAGCTCGAAAGCGGGGTCGGCCATCGCCTCTTCGTAGACAGCGGTCAGCTCGTCGATCGCCGCGATGAGCGACTCGGGCATGTAGCGGCCGCCGAACTCCCCGAAGTAGGGTCCGGGTGCTTCGCGCAGACTCATGAGCCGGCCTCCAGGAAAGCGGTGAGGGTGGCGACGGGGTCGCCCGTCACGAGGGCTTCGCCGATGAGCACGACATCTGCTCCTGCGGCTCGATAGTGCGCGACATCCGCCGGCGTGAGCACGGCCGACTCGGCGATCTTGATCGCGTCGGACGGAATGCCGTCGCTCAGCCGGCCGAACAGGTCGCGGTCCAGGGCGAACGTCGACAGGTCGCGTGCGTTCACTCCGATGAGCTTCGCCCCGACGTCGGACGCGCGCGCGACCTCATCGGCGGAGTGGGTCTCGACCAGTGGCGTCATGCCGAGCTCGAGCGTGAGCGCATGCAGGCGGCTGAGGACGTCCTGCTCGAGCGCCGCGACGATCAGCAGGACCAGGTCGGCGCCGGCGGCGCGTGCCTCGAGCACCTGATAGTCGGTTGCGATGAAGTCCTTGCGCAGGACGGGCAGCTCGACCGCGGCGCGAACGGCTTCCAGGTCGGCGAGGCTGCCCTTGAAGCGGCGCCCCTCGGTGAGCACGGAGATCGTCGATGCGCCGCCCTGCTCATAGAGCCGGGCCTGGTGTGCGGGATCGGGGATCGCGGCGAGATCGCCGCGCGACGGGCTGGCGCGCTTGACCTCGGCGATGATCTTGACCCGGTCGGCGGGAGCGAGGACGGCGAGCGCGTCGCGTGCGGCGGGCTGAACGAGCGCGGCCCGCTCGACGGCGGCGAATGGCCGTTCGGAGGCGCGAGCCTCGGCATCCTGCACCGCGCCGGCCGTGAGGTCGGCGAGCATGTTCAATGCTCTTTCGGTGTGTATTTCGCGCCGCCGACTCCGTAGCCGGCCTTGGCCATGCCCCACCCGACCAGCGCGCCGACCACGAGCAGACCGACCGAGGTCCACACCAGCCAGGGCAGGTCGAACCAGTACGCCACCGTGCCCAGGACGATCGCGCCGAGCATGATGATGACGGCGGTCCATGCGGCGGGCGAGTGTCCGTGGCCGGGGTCGCCGATGGGGTTGCTCATTGTTTCCTCCGGGATAGCGCGGGTCCGGCCCAGTCTAGCGGGGTCCGGCGGTGGGATCTGCGGTGGGATCGGCGCCGCGCGAGAGGTCGTCCCACGAGTCGATCGCATCGAAGGGTCGGGATGCCGGTGCCTCGGCTCCCGCTTCGGCGGGGGTCGCGGCATCCGACTCGTATCGGCGCCCCGTTCGCGTCCAGCGCCGGGCAGTGACCAGGACGAACACCCCTGCCGCGAGGAGCAGCAGCGCGAGCACGAATGTCAGGGCCGGCCACGCCGTGGGAAGCACCTCCGCCACGAGCGCGTCGACGGCCTCGGCGCCGGTGATCCCGGTCGCGGCGGTGACGGTCGACGCGACTGCCGAGATCGGAGTCGTGAACACGATCTGTCCGCTGAGGAACCCGATGAGGCCCGCGATCGCAACGGTGAGCACGCCGAAGGCATACCGCAGCACCAGGCCGACGATCGAGAGCGCACCGCCGAGAGCCATCACCGCGAGGCTGAGGGGTGCCAGCACGGGAACAGCGGCCGCGCCGGTGACCATCAGTTCGTGTCGGGCGCCGTCGTCGAGTACGGCTATCAGCCACGTCTGCGTCGACGAGATCAGGCTCAGCGCACCTACGAACAGCGTCGTGAGGACGGCGAGAAGGCGGGCGCGGCGGATCACGGCTGAGGCCGAGCAGGCCCCGAGACGGGCTCGAGGTCGTCCGCGTCGAAACAGGTTCTCGTGCCGGTGTGGCACGCGGGCCCGACCTGGTCGACCTCGAGCAGGATCGCGTCGCCGTCGCAGTCGAGGCGGGCGCCGCGGACGAGCTGGATGTTGCCCGATGTGTCGCCCTTTCGCCAGTACTCCCGGCGCGAGCGGGACCAGAACGTGACCCGGCCACTGGTCAGCGTGCGGCGGAGGGCCTCGGCATCCATCCAGCCCAGCATGAGCACCTCCCGCGTATCCCACTGCTGGACGATGGCCGCGACCAGTCCGTCCGCGGTGAAGGCGACGCGGGCGATCCGTTCTTCGACGGTCTCGGTCATGTGCGCACCTCGATCCCTTCGATCTGCATCTCGGCCTTGACCTGTCCGATCGTCAGCTGGCCGGAGTGGAAGACGCTCGCGGCGAGCACGGCGTCGGCACCGGCGGCGATCGCGGGGGCGAAGTCCTCGACGCGGCCGGCGCCGCCCGAGGCGATCACCGGGACGCTCGAGACCTCGCGCATCAGCGAGACGAGCTCGAGGTCGAAGCCCTCCTTCGTGCCGTCCGCGTCGATCGAGTTGACCAGGAGCTCGCCCGCGCCGCGCTCGATGGCCTCGCGAGCCCAGTCGAGCGCGTCGAGCGAGGTCAGCGTGCGCCCGCCGTGGGTCGTCACGACGAAACCCGAGTGGGTGCCCGACGAGCGCTTCACGTCGAGCGAGAGTACGAGCACCTGAGCGCCGAAGCGGTCGGCGATCTCGTCGATGAGCGCGGGGCGCGCGATCGCGGCCGAGTTCACACCGACCTTGTCGGCACCGACGCCGAGCAGTCTCGCGACGTCGTCGGCGGAGCGCACCCCTCCCCCGACGGTCAGCGGGATGAAGACCTCTTCGGCGGTGCGCCGGACGACGTCGTAGGTCGTGGAACGCTCGTCGACCGTGGCGGTGACGTCGAGGAACGTGAGCTCATCGGCGCCCTGTGCGAAGTACTCCCGCGCGAGTTCGACGGGGTCTCCCATGTCGCGGAGGTTCTCGAAATTGACGCCCTTCACGACGCGCCCTCCGGCGACGTCGAGGCACGGGATCACACGGCATACGAGAGCCATGGCTACAGCCTTGCGTTGTGGATCGCCGTCACGAGGATCGCCCTGGCTCCGATCGCGTAGAGCGCGTCCATGACCTGGTTGACGTCCTTGCGCGGACTCATGACCCGCACCGCGACCCACGCCGGGTCGCGCAGCGGAGAGATCGTCGGCGACTCGATGCCGGGGGCGATCGCGACGGCCGCGTCGATCAGTTCGGCGGGCAGGTCGTAGTCGATCAGCACGTAGCGCCGGGCGACCATCACGCCGCGCAGGCGCCGCAGCAGCGTCTGCGTGCCCTCGACCTCGTTCGGCGCCTCGATCAGCACGGCCTCGGACTGGAGGATCACCGGTCCGAAGATCTCGAGCCCGGCCTGCTTGAGGGTGGTTCCGGTCGAGACGACGTCCGCGACGGCATCTGCGACCCCCAGGCGCACGGCGGATTCGACCGCGCCGTCCAGTGGCACCAGGTCGACGGCCACGCCGCGCTCGTCGAGGAATCCGTCCACGAGGCCCGGGTAGGCGGTGGCTACTCGCACGCCCTCGAGGTCCTCGACCGAGGCGAAGCTGCCCGGAGGCGCCGCGAAGCGGAACGTCGACTCGCCGAAGCCGAGCGATTCGATCTCCTTCGCCCCCGGCATCCGCGCATCCAGCAGGAGGTCGCGGCCCGTGATGCCCACATCGAGCGCGCCGGAGCCGACGTACGTGGCGATGTCCTTCGGGCGCAGGTAGAAGAACTCGACCTCGTTGGCCGGGTCGATCACGTGCAGGTCCTTCGGGTCGCGGCGACCGGTGTACCCCGCCTCCTGGAGCATCTCGGAGGCGGTGTCGGCGAGCGACCCCTTGTTCGGCACGGCGATTCGCAGCATGGCAGCGTGCTCTTTCAGATCAGGGAGGTGCGGATTGGGGAGGTCGACAGGCGGCTGCTCAGAGATGTCGGTAGACGTCTTCGAGGCTGAGGCCCTTCGCGAGCATCAGCACCTGCAGGTGGTACAGCAGCTGCGAGATCTCCTCGGCCGCGGCGTCCGTCGACTCGTACTCGGCCGCCATCCACACCTCGGCGGCCTCCTCCACGATCTTCTTGCCGATCGCGTGCACGCCCGCGTCCAGCTGTGCGACGGTGCCCGATCCCTCGGGGCGCTCGGCCGCTTTGGCGGTCAGCTCATCGAACAGCGCGTCGAACGTCTTCACCCCTTCAGGGTATCCAACCCGTGGCACCCTGAGCGCGCGGGGCTCAGTGCACGACGATGCTCAGCACGATGACGAGGAGCCCGAGCCCGGTCGTGGCCACCACTCCCCCGACCCTCCAGTACCAGGGGCTGCGGTTGCGTGCGGCGTTCGCGTAGCCGATCAGCGCGAGCATCACGACCCCGCTGCCGAGTGCGAGGTAGTACGCGGTGTACTCCTCGATCACCTCGATCACCCCCAGCCAGAGCAGGAATGCGGGGATCAGCATCGCGACGAGCATGCCGTACGTGTGACGGATGCCGCGCGCGAGCGCGGTGCGCAGGACGAGTGGCGGTTGCGCGGCACGGCTCGCGACGACGGCCGCGTAGATGTGCGCGAGCCAGAAGACGAAGACGGTGCCGACGACGAAGACGAGGACTTCGAAGTCGGTGTCGTCCTCCCAGCCGACGGCGATCAGCGCGGTGACGAGCACGATGCCGTAGACGCCGTGCTCGCCGCTGTACGCGTCGAGGACGCGTCGCGCGTGATTCGTCATCGGCCGTGGTGGTGGTGTCGGGCCGCGGTGGCGCGCAGCGCCGAGATCGCAGCATCCGGATCGGCCGCACCGAAGACCGCGGAGCCGGCGACGAAGGTGTCGGCGCCCGCTTCGGCGGCCTGGGCGATCGTGGACTCGCCGATCCCCCCGTCCACCTGCAGCCACACCGACGACCCCCGCGCGCGCGCCTCCTCGGCGAGCAGACGCAGCTTGGGCATGGTCTCGGGCATGAACGACTGGCCGCCGAAGCCGGGCTCGACCGTCATGATGAGGATCTGGTCGAACTCGCCGAGCACGTCGAACAGGCCCTCGATCTGCGTCGCGGGCTTCACAGCCAGCCCCGCGCGAGCACCTATGGCGCGCAGCCGGCGGGCGAGAGCGATCGGCTCCGTCGCGGCCTCGAGGTGGAACGTGACCGACGCGGCTCCGAGTTCCGCGTATTCGGGCGCCCAGCGCTCCGGTTCGTCGATCATGAGGTGCACGTCCAGCGGCACCGGGCTGGTCGCCTGGATGCGGCCGACCATCTGCGGACCGAAGGTCAGATTGGGGACGAAGTGGTTGTCCATGACGTCGACGTGGACGAAATCCGCTCCCGCGATGCGGGCGAGATCGGCCTCCATGTTCACGAAATCCGCGGCGAGGATGCTCGGATTGATCCGCACCTCGGCGCTGTTCTCCGCCCGACTCCGGTCTCGTTGTTCCGCTCGGCTGTGCACGCGTCCATTATGGTCGAGCCGTGGACCCCATCACGGCGCTGCTCCAGCAGGTGCTCGACCAGGTGCGCCCGCATGATGCCGGCTCTCCCGCCTCCTACATCCCCGAACTGGCCGGGGCCGATCCCGATCTGCTCGCTTTCGGGGTCGTCGGCCCGCGTGGTCGCGTCATGACGGTCGGCGATGACGACGCCGCGTTCACCATCCAGTCCATGTCGAAGCCGTTCGTGCTCGCCCTCGCCCTGCACAATCTCGGGCGGGAGGCGGTCTTCGCGCGCGTCGGCGCGGAGCCCAGCGGTGAGCCCTTCAACGCGATCAGCCTGGAGGCCGGAACCGGCCGCCCCGCGAATCCCATGGTCAACGCCGGCGCGATCGCGACGACCTCCCTGGTCCCCGGCCCCGACATCGACGATCGCACCGGCCAGATCGTCAAGATGATGTCGGCGTTCGCCGGGCGCTCCCTGTGGATCGACGAGGACGTCTACGCGTCGGAGTCCGCGACCGGCGAGCGAAACCGCGCGCTCGCCCACCTGCTGAAGTCGTACGGCGTCATCGAGGGGTCCGTGCAGGACGCGGTCGAGACGTACTTCCGCCAGTGCTCGGTGCTCGTCACGGTGCGCGACCTCGCGGTCATGGCGGCCACGCTCGCGTTCGGCGGGCTCAACCCGGTCACCGGAGACCGCGTCGTCTCCGAACGGGTCGCTCGCGATGTGACCTCGATCATGGCCAGCTGCGGAATGTACGACTTCTCGGGCGAGTGGATGCTGCGTGTCGGCCTGCCCGCCAAGAGCGGAGTCAGCGGCGGGGTGATGGCCGTCGCTCCGTCGCAGTTCGGCGTCGCCGCCTTCAGTCCCCGGCTCGATGCCCACGGCAACAGCGTCCGGGCCAGCTCCGTCGTCGACATCCTGTCGGACCGATTCGGGATGCATCTGCTCGACGTGCACGAGAGCCTCGCGGCGCCCGGCATCTCGGTGGTCCAGACCGCCGAGGGGCCTGTGGTGCGGCTCGGCGGCGAACTCGGGTTCGCCGGGGCGGAGCGGGTCCTGTCGATGCTCCGTGAGATCGCCGCCGGCTCGCCGAATGCCGCGGTCATCACTGTCGATGTCGCCGAACTCGCACGAACCCACCCGGCCGCGGTTCTGGTGCTGCAGACCGAGATCGACGGTCTGGGCCCGAGGGTGCGCCTGCTGGACGCCGACCCGGCCTAGCCCGGATCAGACGCGCCGCAGGAGCGTGATCGACATCGCGTCGGTGTTGTGGCGGTGCGGCCACAGCTGCGCGCGGCCGGAGCCGTCGTCCTGCGGTGGAAGACCCGGGTCCGCATCGGAGAGCGTCGTCAGCACTTCGCGCGCGTCGAGCTCTTCGATCGCGTCGCCGAAGTCGCGGCGCACTTCGCCGACGACCCCGGCCGTCTCGGCGAGATGCGGAGAGCACGTGACGTACGCGACCACGCCGCCGGGCCGGAGGCCTCCGATGGCGGCGGCGAGCAGCTCGCCCTGCAGCTGGGTCAGCTCGGGCACGTCGGCCGGTGACTTGCGCCAACGCGCTTCCGGCCGTCTGCGCAGCGCTCCGAGGCCCGTGCACGGCGCGTCCACCAGGATGCGGTCGTAGCCGCCGCCGGCAGCCCGCACGCGGCCGTCCTCCTCCGATACGGGCACCTCGAGGGGAACGCCCGCGATCGCCTGCCGAACCAGTCCGGCGCGCGCGGACGAGATCTCGTTGGCCTCGAGTCGGGCGCCGTGCCGCAGCGCCTCGGCCGCGAGCACCGCGGTCTTGCCGCCCGGCCCCGCGCAGAGGTCGAGCCAGCGCTCCCCCGGTCGCACCGGCAGTGCTCGCGTAAGTGCCAACGCGGCGAGCTGGGAGCCCTCGTCCTGAACGCGCAGGCGACCGCCCGATTCGCGCACCAGTCCTTCGGGATCGCCGCCGCCCAGGCGGAACCCGAACGGCGAGTACGGCGTGTGCCGCGCGCCGTCCGGCACCTCCGCGAGCCCGGGCAGCGCCGCCATCGTCACCCGCGGTGACGCGTTGTCGGCGGTCAGGAGCGCCTCGAGCTCGTCGGCGCGGCCCTCCGCGCTCAGAGCCCGACGGAACGCGCGCACGATCCAGACCGGGTGCGAGTACACCAGTCCGAGCCGCTCATCGTCCGAGCGGGCGCTCGCCGCCACGCGCTCCATCCACTCCCCCGGTGTGTCTCGGGAGATGCGGCGCAGCACCGCGTTCGCGAACCCCGCGGCGCCGCGGCTGCCCGCGCTGCGCGCAAGCTCGACGGATTCGTTCACCGCGGCGTGGGAAGCGACACGGGTCGACAGCAGCTGGTGCGTGCCCAGCCGAAGCGCATCGAGCACGGCCGGATCGATCTCCTGAACGGGGCGGTCCGCGGCGATCTGGATCACGGCGTCGTAGGTTCCCTGACGGCGCAGCGTGCCGTAGGTCAGCTCGGTGGCCAGGCCCGCATCGGCGGTGTCGAGTGCGGCACGGGCGATCGCCTTGGGCAGCAGCAGATTCGCGTAGGCGTCGGACTCGTTGACCGCGCGGATCGTCTCGAACGCGACCCGGCGCGAGGTGTTCGCGGCGCTCACGAGCCGAACCTCGCGGCCTTCTCGGCGTCGCGGCGGCCGCGCCACCAGTCCGCGGCGCTCATCGGGCTCTTCCCGGCGGGCTGGACGCGCGCGAGCATGACCGGCTCGGTCGCGGTCCCCACGATCACCGCACGTTCGTGCAGCGATGGCTCGCCCGCATCCAGGCGCGGAGCGCCGGCAGGGGCAGCGCTCGCGGCCAGGACCTTCACCCGAGTGCCGTCGATGGTCGTGTGAGCTCCCGGCTCAGGGGTCACGCCCCGGATGCGCGACAGGACCGCGTCGCGCGTCTCGTCCCACCTGATGCGGCCGTCGTCATCGCTGAGCTTGGGCGCGAGGGTGGCCTCACCCGACTGCGGGACGGCGACCGCCGTTCCGGCGGCGATGGCATCGACGACCCCGGCGAGCAGGTCGGCGCCCTCGACCGCGAGGGCGGCCAGGACATCTCCGGAAGTCGCGTTCTGCGGAACCTGGTAGCGCAGCTCGGCGAACACGTCGCCCGCATCAAGGGCCGGGACGAGCTGGAAGACCGCGGCTCCGGTCTCCGCATCGCCGGCGATCAGCGCCTGCTGCACCGGCGCCGCGCCGCGCCAGCGCGGCAGCAGGGAGAAGTGCAGGTTGATCCAGCCGTGGGCGGGCGCGGACAGCAGCGGCTCGCGGACCAGTCCGCCGTAGGCGACGATCACACCGAGGTCGGGCGACAGTGCGGTGACCCGCTCGGTGGCCGCGTCATCCAGCCGGTCGGTCTTGATCGTCTCGAGTCCGAGATCGGCTGCAGCCAGGGCGACCGGTGAGGGGGTCAGCACGCGCTTTCGGCCGATAAGCGCGTCGCGACGCGTGATGACCGCGGCGATGTCGTGACCGGATGCCGCGAGCACGCCCAGCGAGGGAACTGCGGCATCGGGCGTGCCGGCGAAGACGAGGCGCATGGCTTCCTCACAGGTCGAGGTCGGGCACGTCTACCCGCACCCTGAGTGTATGACCCGCGCCGGCCGCGCGAGACTTGGCGTTCTTGCGAGCGCGGAGGGCATCGGCGACGAGCGAGCCTCGCAGGCTCTCGGCGACGCGCAGTCCATGCGCGTAGTCGAAGCGCACCAGCGCCCGTGCTCCCGCATCGGCGGTCACCGGCCCGAGGATCGCGTCGTCGTCGAGCTCGGGCACCGCTTCGCGCAGCGCGGCGAAGGCCGCGTCGATCGACGCGCGCGGACCTTCGAGGGCGGCGACGCGGACGGTCGGCGGCATCCGCAGTGGCGCCCGGTCGGCCAGTTCGGCTCGGGCGTAGGCCGGCTGCGTCCATGTCGCGAGGGCTCGGGCGACGGCTCCGGTGACGCCGACGAGGTGCACGGGCGATCCCGGCCGGGCGAGCGCGGCCGCGTTCGACCACCACCGCAGGCAGGACTCGCCGATGCGAAGGTCTTCGGCCTGCAGCATCCGATCCCCGTCGAGCAGCACCACGGCGCGGTATCCGCCCTGGGCGACGGGTTCAGCGCCGCGGGTCGCCACCACGAGCGCCGGCCGATCATCGACCGTGAGGACGGGATGCTCGCCGTCGGCCACGATGATCCGGATGCCGGGGAACGCGCGTCCGAGTTCGTCGGCGGTGCGCTCGCTGCCCGACGAGGCCATCCGCACGCGCGCCGACGCGCACTTGGGGCAGGCCCAGGCTGTGGCGAGTTGTCCGCACCAGCCGCACTCGGGAACCGCGCCGCGGTGCGCTGCGTGCAGCGGACCGCCGCAGTGCGGGCATCGGGCCGGCGTGCGGCAGTCGGCGCACACGAGCACCGGGGCATATCCGGGCCGCGCGACCTGAACGAGGACAGGGCCCGAGTTGAGTGCCTCTCGCGCCGCCGCGAATGCGGCGGACGGCACCCTGGCGCCGCGGGACTCGCCCTCTTTGGTGGCGCTGAGCACGACGCGGGGCGATGCGCGACGCGCGGCGGACACCTCGCGGACCCACCCGAGCCCGACGAGGCGCTCGACGTCGGTCGTGCGGGTGTGCCCCGTGAAGACCACCGCGCACCCGTCGAGTTCCTGGCGGATCAGAGCCGCGTCGCGCGCGTGCACGCCGGGGCTGAGTGGTTCGGCGAGCAGGGGGTCGCCGTCGTCCCAGATCGCGATGAGGCCGGGGTCATGAACCGGCGCGTACACCGACGAACGATTGCCGATGACGATGCACGGCGCGGGCGCGAGCAGGCGCAGGAACGCGGAGTACCGCGCGGGGGAAGTCTGCCGTGCGTCGTTGCGGATGATCGCATCGGCCGGTGCCCGGCCGGCCAGGGCCGCCTCGAGCTGGGCTTGGTCGCGGTGATCGGGGACCACGAGGATCGCGCTGCGTCCCGCCGCCAGTGTGCGCACGGCCGCGGCTGCCAGCAGCGCGGCCCACGACCCCGTCGTGACGCCGTCCTCGAGCCGGACGGGCTCGGGCGGCGCATCGAGGGCGCCGCGACCGCGCTGGTCGAGGCATTCGACGAGCGCCGGATAGCCGGTGAGCACACGCTCGGCCCACGCGCGCGCGGTGTCTTCGAGGGCGGGCGCGGCGCCCTCGATGCGC
>Ga0247819_10001235_pt1 | contig 14088 bp, 14 predicted proteins | sample 13C_Xylose_Day6_FD_193428 | JGI IMG/M metagenome (GOLD analysis project Ga0247819, IMG submission 193428) | Soil microbial communities from agricultural site in Penn Yan, New York, United States - 13C_Xylose_Day6 | ecosystem: Environmental > Terrestrial > Soil > Agricultural land | place: USA... | reverse complement strand
CCCAGCTTCCGCGCGACCTGCATCGCGGCCGGGCGTGACGAGTCGGGGATCGGCATGACGACGTCGATAGCTCCCATCGGCGTGTACTTGGCGATCGTGTCGGCGAGGCGCTCGCCCAGGCGGAGGCGGGCCTCGTAGACCGAGATGCCGTTCATGATCGAGTCAGGCCGTGCGAGGTACACGTACTCGAACGAGCACGGAACCAGCTTGGGGTCGGCGGCGCATTGCTTGGTGTGCAGGTGGCCCGCGAGGTCTACGAAGACCGCCTCACCCGGAAGCACGTCGCGCACGACCTCGAAGCCGCCGTTCTCGAGCACGAGGGACTCGGAGGTGACGATCCACTCGTAGGAGCCGTCCTCGTTCTTGCGGGTGCCGATGATCAGGGGACGGATGCCGAACGGATCGCGGAACGCGAGCAGGCCGTAGCCGGCGATGAGGGCGATCGCCGCGTACGAGCCCTCCACGCGCTCGTGCACGCGCGAGACCGCCTGGAAGACCTGCTCGGGGTCGAGTTCGATTCCCGAGATCGAAGACTGCAGCTCGTTCGCGAGCACGTTCACCAGCAGCTCGGTGTCGCTGCTCGTGTTGAGGTGCCGACGGTCTGTGTGGAACAGCTCGTCGGTGAGCTCGCGGGTGTTCGTGAGGTTGCCGTTGTGCACCAGCACGATGCCGTACGGCGCGTTCACGTAGAAGGGCTGGGCCTCTTCTTCGTTGGATGCCGTCCCCTTCGTCGCGTAGCGCACGTGGCCGAGACCGATCTCGCCGAGCAGAGCCCGCATGTCACGGGTGCGGAACGCCTCGCGCACCTGACCCTTCGCCTTCGCGATGTGGAAGATGCCGTTCGCCTCTGCCGTCGCGATGCCTGTCGAGTCCTGCCCGCGGTGCTGCAGGAGCAGAAGCGCGTCGTAGATCTCCTGGTTGACCGAGCCCTGCCCGACCATTCCGACGATGCCGCACATGGGATCTAGTTCGCTCCACCGCTGTTGTAGGTTCCGACCAGGCGCACCGCGCCGCCGTCCACGCCCTTCGCACCCTGCTCGAATGCGCCGTGGGTGGCGTCCGGGAGCGCGCCGCCCTGCACCACGCCGACCTGCCAGGTCGCGATGCCGTCCTGTGCGAGGGCCGTCGCGGCGGCATCCGCTTTCTCGGCCGCGACGATCGCGACGAAGCCGATGCCGAGGTTCCAGGTGCCTTCGGTCGCCTCGAGCTGCAGATCGCCCAGGTCGGCGAGCACACGGAACACCGGGGGCGGCGACCAGGTCGACCGGTCGAGCTCGACCCACGTCTGCTGCGGCAGCACTCGTGCGAGATTCGCGGCGATGCCGCCGCCCGTGACATGGCTGAGCGCGTGCACGCCGTCGCCGATGTCGGCGATGAGCCGCAGGAGCGGCGCGGTGTACAGGCGGGTGGGCTCGAGCAGGGCTTCACCCCACGTCGTGCCGAACTCGGCGGCGCTGTCTGCGTACTGGATGCCGCCGCGCGTGACGATGTGCCGAACGAGCGAGTAGCCGTTCGAGTGCAGCCCGCTGCTGGCGAGGGCGAGCACGACATCGCCCGCACGGACGCGATCGGCGCCGAGGATGCGGTCGGCCTCGACCACACCGGTCGCAGCCCCCGCGACGTCGTAGTCGTTGACGCCGAGGAGGCCGGGGTGCTCGGCGGTCTCGCCGCCGACGAGGGCGGTGCCGGTCTCGGCGCAGCCGCGCGCGATGCCCGCGACGATGTCGGCGATGCGCTCGGGGAACACTTTTCCGCACGCGATGTAGTCGGTCATGAACAGCGGCTTGGCTCCCACGACGACGATGTCGTCGACGACCATGCCCACCAGGTCGAGCCCGATCGTGTCGTGCTTGTCGATCGCCTGCGCGATCGCGACCTTCGTACCCACACCGTCGGTGCTCGTCGCGAGCAGGGGCCGCGCGTACGTGCGCAGCGCGGAGGCGTCGAACAGCCCGGCGAAGCCGCCCACGCCGCCGAGGACCTCGGGGCCGTGCGTGCGGCGCACCGCGGACTTCATGAGCTCCACCGCGAGGTCACCGGCAGCCGTATCGACTCCGGCTTCGGTATAGGGATTCACTGGCGCACTTCCTGACGAGGAAGAGGCGTCGCGGGAGGGTGAGGCCACGCCTCCAGCCTACCGGCGGCCGGGCGGGCCGGCTCACGGGGCTCCGGCGCTGGTCGTGGCGGCGGGCGGCGGCGCGCGCGAGGGAGGCCCGCCGTAGACTGGAGCGCATGGGCGGCACGGGGGCTCCGGAATGGCTGATCCGCGAAGACGCGAGTCAGCCGGTCCTGCTCGCCCTCTATCTGCGCCAGGTGCTCGGCATCCGCTCCCCCGATGAGCTGCCGCATCTGCGCGGCATCCCTCCGCGGGTCAACGACCGCAGTGAAGAGGCCCAGTCGCTGCTGGAGCGCCAGTGGCGCGAGTACTGGGCGATGACCGTCGAGCCGACCGCGCACCCGTCGCCGGTGCCGCTCGAGCTCGTCGACGGCTTCGCGACGCTCGTGGCGCTGCCCTCCGAAGGCTCCGATGTGCTCAAGGCCGCGATCATGCCGTACGCCGGCGAGGCACTCGCGTTCTCTCAGTCCGCCCACGAGCGCTACCGCAAGGACTCCGCCGCCAAGCCGGGCGTCTCGTACCGCGCCTACGCGAGCGCGATCGCCGAGCATGAGCGTCAGGTGGGCCGGCGCGCGCACTCGTTCGAGCTCAATGTGCAGGTGCTGCCGCTGACTCAGCGGGGGGTCTGGTGGATCGGCTCACTGACGATCGCGGTCACCGACGGCCTGCGCGGCGATGTCGTCGCCTTCGACGCGGCCATCCACCCGATCATCGCCGAACTGGCGTAGCGATCAGTCCTCGAGGCGCACGCTCTCGCGGTCGACGATCACGTCGCGGGTGCGCCCTGCCAGCACGCGGTCCAGGATCAGCGCCGTGACGCCGCCGACGACGACGCCGACCGTGATGCAGATCAGCAGGAGGAAGCCGAACACCTGGCCCGACGAATAGACCAATCCGGTGTTCGGGCTGGTGCCGCCCGTGCCGTTGAACGTGAACGTCAGGATCATCGCGACCAGAAGTCCGAGGCCCGCACCGGCGGCCAGGAACACCGCGTACTTGGGCGAACGCCGCAGGCGCACCGTCTCGATGTGCTCCTCGATGACCTCGCCCGGCTCCGGGGCGTCGCTCGGCAGAGCGGATGCCGTGGCATCGCTTTCGTCGGGGGTGTGCGCCTGTGCGGCCATGCCTCCATTCTCGCACCGCCCGGCCGCGGCAGGCGCTCGCGCGGAGTCAGGGGCGCAGGGGCAGCACCTCGGTGAGATCGGCGCGGATGCCCGACGCCAGGATGCGACCGGAGGCGGCGGCGTCCGCCCATGCCTGCTCACCGGTCGCGAGCGCGATCCACGTCGACGCGTCGGTCTCGACGACGTTGGGCGGCGTGCCCCGGGTGTGGCGCGGGCCTTCGATCACCTGCACTGCGCCGAACGGAGGCACGCGCACCTCGACCGCGCCGCCGGGCGCCTTCTCGACGAGCAGCTGGAGCAGGTACCGCACGGCCGTGGCGAGATCGGCGCGCGGCGGCTTCTCGGACGCCGCCTCCGCCGCGCGCACCACGGCGAGCGCGGCGCGGCCCTCGTCGGTGGTGATCTTGCGCGGCATCCGTCAACGGTACGCCTGCGCGAGGGCGCGCCGAGCGATCAGGAAAGGTCGTCGGAGTCGCGCACCCATCGGGGCACGTCGTCGTTGACCGGCGATTCCAGGTCCATCACGAGTGTGGTGGCGTGCTCGGCGTGCGCGGCGTGCGCGCGCTTGAGCGACCGTCGGTCGAGCACCATCGCGAGCACGCCCATGACGACGAGTCCCACCGCGACGCACACCGCCGCGTACAGCGCGAAGACGCGCAGCACCCCACCGGCTCCGGTCGAGAGCGGGCCGCCGGGGTCGTCGGTGACGCCGGCGATGAGAGTCAGGATGACGGCGACGACCAGGCCGACGACCACGCCGATGCCGAGGAACCGGCCGTAGCGGGGCGAGGAGTGCACGACGACTTCGAGGTACTCCTGATCGACGACGTGCTCGTCATCGGTGTCCCTGCCCGCGGCATCGCCGCGCCTGGCTGCCATGTGCCCATTCTCCCACCGTGGCGGCAACGGTGGGCGGTCCCGGAGAAGGCCGCTCGGTAGGCTGGGCGGGTGAGAATCCTGGTCCTCGGCTCGGGCGCGCGCGAGCACGCCATCATCCTCGCGCTCCGGTCGGAGGATGCCGCGCACGACGTGTTCGCGGCCCCCGGCAACGCCGGGATCGGCCGCGACGCGACGATCGTCGAGCTGGATCAGAACGACCCGGCCGCCGTGACCGGCTTCGCGAACGAGAACGCGATCCATCTCGTCGTCATCGGCCCTGAGGCACCGCTCGTCGCGGGCGTCGCCGACGCGCTGCGCGAGCGCGGAATCCCCGTGTTCGGGCCCGGCAAGGCTGCCGCGCAGCTCGAGGGCTCGAAGACGTTCGCCAAGCGGATCATGGATGCCGCAGGCGTCCCGACCGGGCGCGCACTCCGCGCGACCACCCTGCCCGAGGTGGCGGCAGCCCTCGACGAGCTCGGGTCGCCCTATGTCGTGAAGGCCGACGGACTGGCAGCGGGCAAGGGCGTGCTGGTCACCGATGATCGCGCGGCCGCGCTCGCGCACGCCGATGCCTACCTCGGTTCGGGCGCGATCCTGATCGAGGAGTTCCTCTCCGGCCCGGAGGTGTCGCTGTTCTTCCTGAGCGACGGCGACCGCGTGCTCCCGCTCAGCCCCGCGCAGGACTTCAAGCGCCTGGGCGACGGCGACTCCGGCCCGAACACCGGCGGCATGGGCGCCTACTCGCCGCTGCCGTGGCTCGCCGAGCCGTTCGGTGGCGAGCAGGCGTTCGTCGAGCTGGTCACGCGCGAGATCGCCGAGCCGGTCATCCGACAGCTCGACGCGGAGGGCACCCCCTTCATCGGCCTGCTGTACGCCGGCCTCATCCTGACGGCACAGGGTGTCAAGGTCATCGAGTTCAACGCGCGCTTCGGCGACCCCGAGACCCAGGTCGTGCTGCCGAGGCTGCTCGACCCGCTCTCGCAGCTGCTTCTCGCGGCGGCATCCGGCACCCTCGAGGATCAGGCACGGCCGGCCTTCGCCGACGCGGTCGCGGTGACCGTGGTGCTCGCGAGCGAGGGCTACCCGGCGGGGCCGATCACCGGGCGGGCACTCACCGGATTGGATGCCGCGGCCACGGTCGAAGGCGTGCACCTCGCCCACGCCGCCACGGCGGCCGGGGGTGACGGCCTCGTCGCGACCGGCGGGCGCGTGCTGAACGTGGTCGGCCTCGGAACCACCTTCGCGGAGGCTCGCGAGCGCACGTATCGTGCTCTGGCGAAGATCGGCCTCGAGGGCGGCCAATATCGCACCGACATCGCCGCTCGCGTCGTGGAGGACTGACCATGGCAGATCCGACCGTACCCGGCAGGTTCACTCGTGAGGGTGGCCGCAACCGCTTCACGGCGCGGCGAGCCACCGTGCTCCGCGTCGAGCGGGTCGCCCCGCCGATCATCCGCGTGACGGTGTCCGGCCCCGAGTTCGAGGACTTCACCAGCGGCGGTCCGGCGGACCACGTGCGGGTGTACTTCCCGGATGCCGTCACCGGCGAACTCGTGGCGCCCACGCCCGTCGGCCCCGGCGAGGACGGCATCGTCCGGCCGGACCGCGCTTCGATCGCACGGGACTTCACGCCGCTCCCGCGTGCGGTGGACGACGGGTCTTCGAAGAGCACTGTCGAACTCGATCTGGACTTCTTCGTGCATCCCGATCCGGGTCCGGCCTCGTCATGGGCGGAATCCGCTCGTGTGGGCGATGAGCTCGTCATCGTCGGACCGCGCGGATCCCGGCGGGCGCCGCAGGACATCGACGGGCTGATCCTGATCTGCGACGAGACGTCACTGCCGTCCGTGAGCCGCTGGGTGCGCGAAGTGCGGCCCGGCACCCCGATCGACGTGATCGCCTCGGTACCCGGCCCCGGCGAGTGGGTCGCGGAATACCTCGGTCCGGTGCCCGGTACCCGCGTTCACGTCGTCGCGCCCGACATCTCGGGCGGCACCGTTCTGGGCGCCCTCGAGCGGCTCGGCCCGGTCGGCGACGGTGTGTTCGTCTGGGCCGCGGGCGAGGCGGCCGGTCTGGTGCCGGTTCGGCGGCACCTGCGCCGGACCCTCGGACTGCCTCCCGCCCAGGCCCAGGTCAGCGGGTACTGGCGCCGCGGAGTCGAGGCCTTCGACCACCACGCCCCGATCGATCCGTTCGACCCCGACGAGTGACCGCCGCCCGGTCCTGACCGTCAGCCCGCGGCGCGCTGCCCCTCGTCGGCGGCCTCCTCGGCCGCGAGCTTCGCGTTGGCCGCGTGCCACTCGGCCTCGCCCGATGACTTCGATCGCCGCAGGAAGAGCACGGCGACCACACCGACGAGCATCGCCGCGGCGGGCAGCAGGATCGCCTGCGACATCGCCGTCGAGAAGCCGTCCACGACGAAGTCCGGCAGCGTTCCCCCGCCGAAGCCGCCTGCGGCATCTGTGGCGCCGGGCAGGTTCGCCTCGAGGCGGCTCTGCATGAACGCGGCGATCGCGGCGGACCCGATCACCGAGCCGACGGTGCGGGTCGTGTTGTAGATGCCGGCGCCCGCGCCGGCCTGACTCATCGGCAGGTTGCGGGTCGCGGTGGTCGCCAGGGGCCCCCACATGCCGGCGTTGCCGATTCCCATGAGGGCGGAGGGCAGCAGGAACATCCAGATCGGGGTGTCGGCGTTCATGAGCGTCGAGTACCAGACCAGCGATCCGGCCACCATGAGCAGCCCGGGCACCAGCAGGAACCTCGGGTCGGTGCGGTCCAGCAGCCTGCCGGCGAACGGAGACAGCACACCGGTCAGCAGCGCCATCGGCACCAGGAGCAGTGCCGCCTGGGTCGGGCTCAGGCCGCGCGCGAGCTGGATGAAGAACATGAGCGGCAGCGACATGCTCGTCACGGTGAATCCGACCGTGGCGATCGCCAGGTTGGCGAAGCCGAAGTTGCGGTCCGTGAAGAGGCTGAGCGGCACGAGCGGCTCGTTCTTCGTGCGCGCCTGCGTCCAGATGAAGATCCCCATCACGACCACTCCGGCGATGATCAGCATCCACACGGTGATCGGTCCCCAGATGACACCCCAGTCGTAGTGCTCAGCCTCCTGCAGCCCGAACACGATGAGGAACAGGCCCACGGCACTGAGGATCACGCCCGGGATGTCGAACCGGTGTGCGTGCGTCGGAAGGTGCGGCACGAAGATCCACGCCATCACGAAAGCGACGATGCCGACGGGCACGTTGATGAAGAAGATCCACTCCCAGCCGAAGCCGTCCACGAGCAGGCCGCCGGCGAGCGGGCCGACGAGGGTCGCGACACCCGCGGTGGCGCCCCACAGTCCCATGGCGGCGCCGCGACGATCCGGCGGGAAGGTCCGGGTGATGACGGCCATGGTCTGCGGAGTCATGAGCGCCGCGCCGAACCCCTGCACCGCGCGGGCGACGATCAGCAGCTCGAGCGTTCCCGACAGTCCGCACCAGAGCGAGGCGAGGGTGAAGATCACGAGACCGATGAGATAGATCCGCTTCGGACCGAAGCGATCGCCGAGGCGCCCGGTGATCAGCAGCGGCACCGCATAGGCGAGCAGGTACGCGCTCGTGACCCACACCACGTTGTCGAGGTTGTTCGTGTCGGGGTCCAGCGCCGCCTTGATCGCGGGATTGGCGACCGAGACGATCGTGGTGTCGACCAGGATCATGAAGAACCCGATGACCAGCGCCCAAAGTGCGGGCCACGGGCTTCGTGCGGGGGCCGTCGGGGCGGATGCCGCGCGGGCGGCGGCGCGGGTGCTGTCGGTCATGATCTCTGTGCCTCTCGGAGGGCGATGAGCCTGTGCAGGGTCTCTTCGGGAATGTCGGCGATGCCCCACGGCATCGAGTCGCTGAGCCGGGCGCGCAGTCTGTCGAGCCAGGCCAGTTCGGCCTCGAGGAGCGCCGCTTCGCGATCGAGTTCGACGAGGTACTGCTGCGGCACACCGCGCAGGTCGGCATCCGCAATTCCGCTGGTGTGCATCTGGAGGGTGGCGGCCAACGCGGCGCGGCGGACGCCGAGAAGGTCGAGCACCTCCTCCCGCGGGAGGTTGTGCGCCTCCGCGAGGGCGACGCGGAATTCGGCCGGTCGGTCGGTGCGCGGCAGTTCTCGGCGCACCCAGTCCAGCACGATGTCGCGACCGCTGTCGGTGAGCGTGTACGTCGTCCGCTCGGGACGGTTGCCGTCGCGATCGACCCCCACCTCGGCGAGCAGTCCCGCCCGCTCGAGCCGCCCGACCGTGTGATAGAACGTGCCGTTCTGGATCGGCACGAGTCGATCGTCCCGGCGCTGGCGCATCAGTCGCATCATCTCGTAGGGGTGCATGTCGCCCTCGCGCAGCAGCGCGAGCACCATCACACCGAGCGGTGTGAGCTTCGCACTGAGGCCGTCCATGAATGCTCCGTATCGATTAGTCCAGATGGACTATAGCTCACGTCGGCGGGTCCGGCTACTTTCGTGTACATGACGAAGGATGCTGCCGCCCTCGCTCGCGGGCACGAGATCTTCGACCCGATCGCGCAGACCTACCTCGGTCGCGACGGCGTCGACATCGGCCGGATGTTCGCGTCCGAAGGCCTGCGCATCCGCGGCAAGAACTTCGCGTTCCTCGGGTTCGAGGGCGACCTCATGCTCAAGCTCCCCGCCGCCCGCACCACAGAGCTCGTCGACGCCGGCGATGCGGAGCGCGTCGTCATGCGCGGACGCGCGATGCGGGAGTGGGTTTTCGTGCCGACCGATCGTCCGCAACTGTGGGACCCGCTCATCGCCGAGGCCTTCGCGTATCTCGACGAGATCACTCCCTAGCCGGGTCGCGGGATAATGGGCGGGTGACCTCCCCCCTCGCCCTGCCCGGCTGGCGCCACATCTACTCGGGCAAGGTACGCGATCTCTACGTGCCTGCCGACCTTCCGGCCGACGCTCGAGCCGAGCGGATGCTGGTCGTGGCGAGCGACCGCGTCAGCGCGTTCGACCACGTGCTCGAACCCGGCATCCCCGACAAGGGCGTGCTGCTCACGACCCTGAGCCTGTGGTGGTTCGATCGCCTGGCCACGGGCAGCGGCGGCGAGAGCGGCATCCCGAATCATCTGCTCTCCGACCACGTGCTGGGCGCGGACGGCCTGCGCGAGCTCATCCCCGCCGAGGTCGAGGGCCGCGCGATGGTGGTGAAGGGCCTGTCGATGCAGCCGATCGAGTGCGTCGTGCGCGGCTATCTGACCGGGTCGGGCTGGGCCGAGTATCGGGCCGACGGCACGGTGTGCGGCATCCCCCTTCCGAAGGGGCTCCACAACGGCGACCGGCTGCCGGAGCCCATCTACACGCCGGCGTTCAAGGCGCCGATGGGCGAGCACGACGAGAACATCTCGTACGAGCGCACGGTCGAACTCGTCGGCCCCGACATCGCCGCGCGGCTGCGCGACCTGTCGCTCGAGATCTACGCGCGCGCGGCACGCATCGCCGAAGGGCGCGGGCTGATCCTCGCCGACACGAAGTTCGAGTTCGGACTCGACGACGCGGGCGTGATGACGCTGGCCGACGAAGTGCTCACGAGCGACTCGTCGCGGTACTGGGATGCCGCCGCCTGGCAGACCGGCACGACTCCGGCCGAAAGGATGGCGAGCTTCGACAAGCAGATCGTGCGCGACTGGCTGGCCGCCCACTGGGACAAGACCGGCACACCGCCCGAGCTGCCCACCGAGATCGTCGCGCAGACCGCCGACCGCTACCGCGAACTGCTGGCGCGCCTCACGTCCTGACCCTGCTCGAGACGCCCGGTCGGCCGCGAGTGCACGACCTCCTGGCGAATGCGCGGCTTCCCTGCGCGGCGAAGCCGTGCGCTCGGCGCGAAGCCGTGCATTCGGCGTACGGGGTCAGACGCTGTCGCGCACCACGAGCTCGGTGTCGAGCACCGTCACGTGACGTGGGTCCCGGCCGGCGAGCAGGTCGAGGAGCACCTCGGCCATCTTCTCCCCCTGAGCCAAGGACGGCTGGCGCATCGTCGTGAGCGGCGGAGAGACCGAGGTCGCGACCGGAGAATCGTCGAATCCGATGATCGCGATGTCGTCGGGTACGCGGATGCCGGCACGACCGAGCACCGCGAGGGCCCCCCGCGCCATCAGGTCACTCGCGATGAAGAGCGCGTCGGGCCGCTCGCCCCGCTCGAGGATGCGCGCCATCGCCGCGGAGCCGCCGTCGGCGGTGAAGTTTCCGTCCTCGACCGCGACCTCCTCCAGACCGGCGGTGGCCAGCGCCTGACGGAAGCCCTGCAGTCGGTCCACGCCCGCCGGCATGGTGACCGGCCCGGTGATCGTGGCGATGCGCGTATGTCCGCGCTCGATCAGATAGTCGGTCGCTTCGCGCCCGCCGCGCACGTTGTCGACATCGACGTAGTAGTCCCGCTCGCGCTCGCGCACCGGCCGGCCGCCGTACACGACCGGCACGGCCGCGGCGATCCGGTCGATGAAGAGGTCGCTCGTGTGGTGCGAGACGATGATCGCGCCGTCCACACTGCCGCTGCGCACGTAGCTCGTCGTCTTGTCGCCCGGGTCGTCGCTCGCGATGAACAGGTTCAGGACGTAATCGGAGCGGCTGATGCGCGCGTTGATGCCCGAGACGATCGCGGCGAAGAACGGATCGCCGAAGAACCGGGTGGTGTCTTCGGGCACGACCAGTGCGATCGCATGCGTCTGGCGGCTCGCGAGCGAGCGCGCGGCCCGGTTGGGCACGTAGTTCAGCTCGGCGATCGCGCGCTTGACCGACTCGAGTGCGCTCGGGCTCACAGCGGTCGAGCCGTTCACGACGCGCGAGACCGTGGATCGCGAGACCCCCGCTGCGGCCGCGACCTCCTCGATCGTGACAGCCGCGGCGATCGTGTGCGTGCCCGTGTCGCTGACCATGCCGTGCCTTTCGCGGGTGCTACGACCCGATCGCGTCCGTCTCGGTGATGTCGTCGAGCTCACGCGCCGCGATGATGCGGGCGTACTCCAGGCCGCTGTCCTTGATCGAGCGCTCCTGCGAGTCGTAGTCGACTCGCACGATGCCGAACCGCTTCTCGTACCCCCATGCCCACTCGAAGTTGTCGAGCAGCGACCAATAGAAGTATCCGCGCACATCGACGCCCGCCGCGACCGCATCGAGGATCGCTCCCAGGTGCAGGCGCACGAAGTCGACGCGCTCGACGTCGTGCACGCGCACGACGCCGTCCTCCACGACCGGCTCGTCGTCGTAGGCCGCGCCGTTCTCGGTGACGAACAGCGATGTTCCGGCGGGGGCTGCGTACTCCTCCGAGACGCGGACGAGCAGCCGGGTCAGGCCCTCGGGCTGCACCTCCCACTGCATGGGGGTGCGCGGCAGCCCGCGCTCGTGCCAGAAGATGCCCTCCGACGACGGGAACGGCGACTCACCGCGACGGTCGGTCGGTGCCTCGCCGCCGAGCGGCGGCACGGCCGGCGCATGGCCGCCGACGAACTCGCCGTGATAGTAATTCACGCCGAGCGTGTCGATGGGGGTCGCGATGACCTCGAGGTCGCCCGGAAGGATCGCCGCGCGCAGCGCATCATCGGCGATCTCGTCGAAGATGTCCTGCGGATACTGCGCCCGGAAGATCGGGTCGAGGAACCACCGGTTGAACTGGCCGTCGATCCGCCGTGCGGCGTCGAGGTCGACAGGGTCGGCCGGATCCACCGGGTCGGCCACCGTGAGGTTCAGCGTGATGCCGAGGTTCAGCGACGCGTCGCGCGCACGCAGCTCGCGGACGGCCTGGCCATGACCCAGCATCAGGTGGTGGGCGGCCAGCATCCCCTCGCTCTTCGAGTAGTGCCCCGGAGCGTGCAGACCCGCGGTGTAGCTGAGGAACGACGAGCACCACGGCTCGTTGAGCGTCGTCCACACGTTGACCCGGTCACCGAGAGCGTCGTGCATGTCGAGCGCGTACTCGGTGAACCGCTCGGCGGTCTCGCGCACGGCCCAGCCGCCCCGCTCCTGCAGCGCCTGGGGAAGATCCCAGTGGTACAGGGTGAGCCACGGCAGGATGCCGGCATCGAGCAGTTCGTCGACGAGTCGCTTGTAGAAATCGACGCCCTCGAGGTTCAGCGCGCCGCCGTCGGGACGCACGCGCGACCACGATGTCGAGAAGCGGTAGGTCTGCAGCCCCATCGAGGTCATGAGCGCGACGTCGTCGCGGTACAGGTTGTAGTGGTCGCACGCGACGTCGCCGTTGTCGGCATTGATCACCGCGCCGGGAACCCGGCTGAACGCGTCCCAGATCGAGTCGCGGCGCCCGCCCTCGAGAGCGGCCCCCTCGATCTGGTACGCGGCTGTCGCCGCTCCGAAGAGGAAGTTCGGAGGGAACGGGCGCGCGGCGTTTTCGCGCGTGCGGACAGAGGTCTCCCTGATCTCGGTGGTCATCTCAGCCCTTCACCGCGCCGGCCATGATGCCGCTGACGAGCTGCTTGCCGGCGAAGGCGAACAGGATCAGGAGCGGAATGGTGGCCAGCAGCACGCCCGCAAGGACGATCGAGTAGTCCACGAAGTAGTTCGACTGCAGCAGCGACAGCGCCACCGGCAGCGTCGGGCTCTGCCGATCGAGCACGATGAACGGCCAGAAGAACTGGTTCCACGCGTTGACGAACGTGAACAGGAACAGCATCGCGGCGGCGGGGCGCGCCGCGACGACGCCGACCGTCCAGAACGTGCGCAACATGGACGCGCCGTCCACACGGGCGGCCTCGATGAGCTCATCGGGCACGGTCTGGCTGAGGTACTGCGTCATCCAGAACACTCCGAACGCGCTGGTGAGCGCGGGGACGATGATCGCGCCGATCTGCCCCGTCCATCCGAGGTCGGCGAACAGGATGTACAGCGGCACGACGCCGAGCTGCGTGGGCACCGCCAGCGTCGCGACCACGAAGACCAGCAGCCCCTTGGCTCCGCGGAAGCGGAGCTTCGCGAACGCCCAGCCGGCGAGCGTGGAGAACACGACGACGGATGCCGCGATCACGGTCGAGCTGAAGATCGAGTTCCACAGCGCGGGCCAGAAGTTGACGGCGGGGTTGTTCACGACCGTGATCGCGTTGGCGATGAAGTTGCCGCCCGGGATCCACGACATGTTCGGATCGTTGAGGGTCGACGCATCGCCGGAGCCGATCAGGAACGACCAGTAGTACGGGAAGATCGCCGAGACGACGACTACGGCCAGGCCCATGTAGACCCAGAAGCCGGGTCGGGTGCCGCGGATGCGCGTCGTCCGGGCGTTCCGGCGCCGACGACCGTCGTTGGGCAGGTTCTCCTCGACGATGGCGAGAGGCGGCGTGCTGATGGCGCTCACTGCGATGCTCCCTTCTTGCGGCGACGGGGTCTGACGACACCACGGCCGCCGTCGTCACGGACCAGCCGTCGCGTGATGGCGAGGTTGATCAGGCCGATGAGCATGATGATGAGGAACAGGATCCACGCGAGCGCGGCGGCACGGCCGAAGTTGAACTCGCCCCAGCCGATCTTGTAGAGGTACAGGGTGATGGTCAGCCACTGCTGGTCGGCGCCGCCATTGCCGTTCTGGTCGTACATGCGCGGCTCGTCGAAGATCTGCAGTCCGCCGATGGTCGAGGTGATGATCACGAAGATCAGCGTGGGCCGCAACGACGGGAGGGTGATGCTCCAGAACTGACGGAACGCGTTCGCGCCGTCGAGCATCGCCGCCTCGTAGTAGTCGCGCGGCACGGCCTGCATCGCGGCGAGGAGGATCAGGGCGTTGTAGCCGGTCCAGCGGAAGTTGACCATCGTCGCGATCGCGATGTGGCTCCAGAACGGGTCCTTGTGCCAGCCGATCGCGGGCAGCCCGATGTCGGTGAGGAAGGTGTTGACCAGTCCGTGGTTGTCTCCGAACAGGTTGCTGAAGATCAGGGCCACGGCTACCGGCGCCATGACGAAGGGCAGGAG
>Ga0247819_10001234_pt1 | contig 14092 bp, 11 predicted proteins | sample 13C_Xylose_Day6_FD_193428 | JGI IMG/M metagenome (GOLD analysis project Ga0247819, IMG submission 193428) | Soil microbial communities from agricultural site in Penn Yan, New York, United States - 13C_Xylose_Day6 | ecosystem: Environmental > Terrestrial > Soil > Agricultural land | place: USA... | reverse complement strand
CGCAGGCATGGCGCAGGTGCTTGCGTGGCCGGCCAGGCGGCAGGCGGCGCCAGGGTTGGCCGCCGAGCCACAGCTGGAGCTGGTCGAGCAACGGCCAGTCGGCTTCGCTCAAGGTTTGCCGGGCGCCGCTCAGCGCCTGCTGGAAAAACGCTTCGTCTTCAGCGGGGCGGCCGATGGCGTTGATATAGGTGCGGTACACCGGGTAATGCTCGACCAGCGCCTGGAGCGCCCGGCGAATCGCGCCCAGGGTCAGGTCGCGGGTCATCAGGTCGTCGCGCGCCACTTGCAGCAGCGCCTGGGCCACCGACTCGCAGTCGCCGGCCAGGCTGGCGTTGAGCACCAGATGGCGCGCCTGGCGGACTTCCTCAGGGAAGTCAGGGCGCTCGCTGACGCTGCGCCACAACTCGGTCAGCGGCTCTTCACCCGCGGGGTCGTGCTGGAGCAGCGACACCTGGTTCATGAACTCATAGCCGGTGGTGCCGTCGGTGAGCCAGTCCTGATGCAGGTGCTCATCGACGCCGAGGATCTTCTCCACGTAGATCGGGAAGTGCTCAAGCGCCGCGTCCAGCGGGCGCGTGGCCAACAGGCTGTCGACGCGCCGGCGCAACTTGCGACAGTAACCGCGTGGATCGGCCAGGCCGTCGATATGGTCGATGCGCAGGCCATCGACCAAACCGCGCTCGATCAGCTCGAACAGCTTGGCATGGGTCGCTTCGAACACCAGCGCGCGCTCGACCCGCAGGCCGCCCAGCTCGTTGATGTCGAAAAAACGCCGCCAGTTGATATCGTCCGCCGCCGTGCGCCAGCTGGCCAGGCGGTAGGTCTGGCGTTCGAGCAACTGATGCAGGCGCTTGAAGCCCGCTTCGGTGCGGCTGTCGAAGGCGCTCAGGGCCTCATCCAGGCTAGCGCCCTGGTTGACCACGCGAGCCAGTTCGGCGTGCAAGGGCAGGGCAGCGGTCACTGGCTCGGGCGACTCATGCAGGCTGTTGAAGCGTTGGGCCAGCTCGCGCAACTGCGGGTGCTGGCTGTGCCCCAGGATGCGCGGGTAGTCCAGCGGGCAAATGGGGAAGCGATGGTCGTAATGAGCGACCTCCAGTACCCCTTGATCGGCGTCGAAGGTCAGCGGGATGTCGCCCTGTTGCAAGGCCACGCCATAGTCTGTGCCGAGAAACGGCAACAGCAACTGGCCGGCCAGCAGCGGGTCGCTGGAGTGCCATTGAATGTCGAAGAACTCGGCATAGGGGCTGCGTCGCCCCCAGGCCAGCAGGCTCTGCCACCAAGGGTTGTCGGCGCCGCCCACGGCCATGTGGTTGGACACCGTGTCGAGGATCAGCCCCATGCTGTGTTGACGCAATGCACCGACCAAGCGCTGCAGCGCGGCCTCGCCGCCCAGCTCCGGGTTGACCCGCGTCGGGTCGACCACATCGTAGCCATGCCGCGAGCCGGCGCGGGCCTTGAGGATCGGCGAGGCGTAGAGGTGGCTGACGCCCAAGCGGGCGAAGTACGGCACCAGCGGCACCGCGTCATCCAGGGTGAAGTCGCTGTGAAATTGCAGCCGCACGGTGGCGGTCAAGGGTTTCATCGGTCACGCTCCCAGGCTTGTTCACGGGCCTGGGCCAGCAGCTCCAGGCGCCGTGCGGCGTCTTCATCGTCGAGCAGGTCGCGCACCGCCAGGGCGAAACGGCGGCGCCAATTGGGGTGGCCTTCGGTGGTGCCGGGCAGGTTGGCTTGCTCGTCGCTGCCTAACAGGTCTTCCAGCGGGATCAGCACCAGCGGCGCGCGGGTATGGCCGACGTAGCGGATGGCCGCATCGATCAGCTCGTCGTCGGATTTGAGCGGGCCATAGTTGGCTTCCAGCAGGCGGCGCAGGCCGTCGCGCTCCTTTTGCCGGTCATGGCGCCAGTGCAGTTCGGCAGGCGCATCGATCAAGTGCAGGCGGTGATACCAGTCGATATCGCGGCTTTGCAGCCAACCGGCCAGCGGCGCCAGGTCGTGGGTGCCGGTGGTGGCCAGGGCGTTGTCTGGCCAGTCCAGAATCGGCTTGAAATGGCCAGTCGAGGTCTGCTCGAAGGGCAGCACGCGCATGCCCAGTATGGCCTTGTCGGCGAGCACCTCGCGCAGGCCCTCAGGCACCGTGCCGAGGTCTTCGCCAAGGATCACTGCCTGGTGGCGCACCGATTCGAGGGTCAGCAAGCGCAGCAGGTCATCCAGGGGGAAATTGAGGTAGGCGCCCTCGCTGGGCTTGGCGCCACGGGGGATCAGCCACAGCCGGCGCAGGCCCATCACATGGTCGATGCGCAGGCCCCCGGCATGGGCCAGATTGGCCCGCAGCATTTCGATGAAGGCGCGGTAGCCGTTGCGCTTGAGGCCTTCAGGTGAGAACGCGCTGATGCCCCAATCCTGGCCGGCGCGGTTGAGGATATCCGGCGGGGCGCCGACCGTCAGCTCAGATAGCAGCTCGTCCTGGCGGCTCCAGCCCTGGCTGCCAGCGCCATCGGCACCCACCGCCAGATCGGCGATCAGCCCGACGGCCATGCCGTTGCCGCGCGCTGCTTCCTGGGCGCGTTGCAGGCCGCGCTCCGTCAGCCATTGGCAGAACGCGTGGTACTCCACCCACGATGGATGGGCGCTGGCGAAGGCTTCCACCTCGGGGTGGTACGGGTCGTGCCAGGCGGCCGGCCAGTTGCGCCAGTCGGCACCCAGGCCGCGCTCCATGGCCTCGGTTTGCAGAACCTCGAAGCGGCAATGATGCTCCAGGGCCTGGCCACCGGCTTGGCGAAAACTGTCGAAGTCTTCGCGCAGCGGGTGATTGCCCTGGCTGAAATCCTTGTACAGCGCCTTGAGCAGACGCTGTTGGGCGTCGGCGGCGCGCGGCCAGTCGACCAACGACTGGCGCTCCAGCTCATCGAGGGTGGGTTGCAGCTCGCAGGCCTCGATGGCCAGGCGCACGGTGCGCTCGCCGAGCAGCGCCGCGGGGCTGGCGTAGAGGCTGTTGAGCAGCAGCCGGCTGGACGGGGAGTAGGGGCTGTAGTGGCGCTGGTCGGCGCCCGACAACGCGTGGATTGGGCTGATCGCCAAGGCATCGGCGCCACGCTCGGCCGCACTGCGGGCCAATTGCTCCAGGGCCAGGCAGTCGCCATAGCCGCCGTCACCCGGGCGGCGCAGGCTGTACAGCTGCACCGACAGGCCCCAGCAACGCGGCGGTGGCTCTTGAACGGCATCGTGCAAGGCATGGCAACGCAGAGGCGCTACCGCCACGCTGAAGCTGCGGCCATCGATATCCAGCTGGTGATAACCGATGGGCAGTTTGCCGGGCAGTTGCGCCTGTTCGTCGAGGTTCAGCTCTACTGGGTCGCCGTTTTCCAGCACACAACGCACCGGGCTGCCGGCAGAAAAGTAACGCGCCAGCGGCAACGGCTGGTCGATATCGACGGTCAGTAGCGGCGGCAGGTGCTCGCTGTCTTCGGCTTGATCCAGGCTTTGCAGGCTGGCCGCGATCGCCGCGTCATCGGTTGCCGGGTGGCCAAGCCCGGCCAGGACTTGGCGCAGTACCGGGTCGCTGACCTGCTGCGGGCGGTTGTTGGCATCGATCCAGTCACGGGCCACTCCCACACGGGCGGCCAGACGGTGCAACGGCAATTCGCTCATGTAGGCTCCAGGGCAGGGGCAAGCAGGCTGACCACGCAACTGTGCGCGGCCAGGGTGGAATCGGGGTGGGCGTTATCGCTGCTGTCGAACAGTCGCTGCGCGGCAGGCGGCAATTCGACCGGCTGCGGCGTAGCGCCCAGATTGAGGTCGATGCGCAGCTGCTGGCCATTGCCCAGGCGCCAGCGCGCGCTGAGCGCCTTGTCGCCGAGCACCTCGGCGCCTAGCGCCTGGCTGCCGGGCAAATGCGGCGAGACGTGCAAGCGGCGCAGTTCGAGCAATTGCTGATACAGGCCATGCCAGCCGGCCAGGACTTCCTGGCGCTTAGGGCGGGAGGCCTCGAAGGTGTCGGCGGCATTCGGGTCGGGGATCTGCTCGCGCTGGTCGGGGTCGGCGAACGCGGCAAAATGGGCGAACTCGCCGCGCCGGCCTTCACGCACCGCGTCGGCCAACTCGTCGTGAAAATCAGTGAAGAACAGGAAAGGTTTGCAGCTGCCGTCGTCGTCGCCCATGAACAGCAGCGGGATCATCGGCGACAGCAACAACAGCCCCGTGGCGGCGCGCAGCGCCTGCGGTGAGCAGAGCCGGGTGAGGCGCTCGCCCAAGGCGCGGTTGCCGATCTGGTCGTGGTTCTGCAAGAACAGCACGAACTTGCTCGGCTGCAAATGCGCACTGGGTTCGCCGCGAGGGATGCCGTGGCGATTGGGCTGGCCCTGGAACACGAACCCTTCGCTCAGGCAGCGGGCGAGCTTGTCGATGGGGCGGTCTTGGTAATCTTGGTAGTAGCCTTCGGTTTCGCCAGTCAGCAGCACGTGCAAGGCGTTATGGCCGTCGTCGTTCCACTGGGCGTCGAAGCCTTGTTCGAGCAGGCTTGCCTGGTTGTGTTCGTTTTCCAGCACCAGCCACACGTGGCGACCGGGCTCATCGCGGGGCAAGCCCGCTTCCACGCTGTTGTTCGCAAGGGTGGCCGCGTGGGAGCGGGCTTGCCCCGCGATAGCGGTGGGGGCGCCCACCGCAGCGCGAACCCGCGTCGCCAGTTCCACCAGAAAGTCCGGTTGGTCGATGGCATGTACGGCATCCAGGCGCAGGCCATCGACGCGATAGTCACACAGCCACATCAGCGCGTTCTGAATGAAGTACTCGCGCACTTCAGGGCGGCGAAAGTCGATGGCTGCGCCCCACGGCGTCTGCCGATCTTGGCGAAAGAACGGGCTGGCGTATTCATGCAGGAAATTGCCATCGGGGCCGAAGTGGTTGTAGACCACATCGACCATCACCATCAGCCCAAGGCCATGCGCCTGATCGATCAGGGCACACAGCTGCTGCGGGCTGCCATAACTGTGCTGGGGGGCAAACGGCAGCACCCCGTCATAGCCCCAGTTGCGCTCTCCGGGAAACTGCCCCAGCGGCATCAGCTCGATCGCCGTGATACCCAGCTCGGCCAGGCGTGGCAATTGCCCAGCGACCCCGGCATAGCCGTCGGCCAAGCCCACGTGCAGCTCCTGGATCACCGCTTCGTGCCAGGGCCGGCCTTGCCAGGGGTGCAGCCACGGATAGCGGGCCAGGTCGACCACCTGGCTCGGGCCATGCACCCCTTCGGGCTGATAGCGCGAAGCCGGGTCGGCGACTTCCAGCTCATCATCGATGCGGTAGCGATAGCGGCTGCCTGCCTGGGCAGGGGCAATGCCGCTGAACCAGCCATCGCCCTCGGCCTGCAAGGCAATCGCCGGTTGTTGGTCCAACTGCAAGCTCACGCTGCGCGCATCCGGCGCCCAGAGGGCGAAGCGCGCCGACGTGGCGTCCAGTAAATGTGCGCCATGCCTGTGCATCTTCGACACCTCGATCAGTAGCGGCTGAACTGAACCTGCTTGACCAGCTCCTCATACAGGTGCGCATAGGGCTCGACCGCCTGGCACCAGTTGAACGGCTGGGTCATCGACAGGCAACGCATGGCGTGCAGCAAGTCCTTCTTGGCATAGATATAGAAAGCCCGGCTCAGCGCCTCGCGGTAGCTGTCCACGGTCGACTCGTCGAACAGAAAGCCCGTCACGCCATTTTCAATGGTGTCGGCCAGCCCGCCGGTATTACGCGCCACCGGCAGTGAGCCGAAGCGCTGCGCATACATCTGGCTCAAGCCGCAGGGCTCGTAGCGCGACGGCATCAGCAGAAAATCACTGCCAGCGAACATGCGCCGGGCATCGGTCTCGTTAAAGCCGATGCGCACGCCGATCCGCTCTGGGTGACGCAAGGCCAGCTCACGCATGGCCTGTTCTTCTTCCGGCTCGCCACGGCCGATGATCGCGATCTGCCCACCTTGCTCGACGATGAAGTCGGCCACGCCCAGGGTCAGGTCCAGCCCCTTTTGATAGACCAGGCGCGAGACCACGGCGAACAGCGGGCCTTCGGACGGCTCCAGCTCGAACAGCTTGCGCACTTCCTCGGCGTTACGCGCTTTGCCGTCCCAGTCGTTGATACTGAAGTTGTGCTGCAAGTGGCGATCGGTGGCCGAGTCCCAGCTTTCGTCGATGCCATTGGGGATGCCGCTGAGCAGCCCTTGATAGGCCTTGCTGGCGAGAAAACCATCCAGCCCACAGCCAAATTCTGGCGTGGTGATTTCCTTGGCGTAAGTGGCACTCACGGTGGTGATGTGGCTGGAGTAGGCCAGGCCCGCCTTGAGGAACGACAACTTGCCGTAAAACTCCATGCCCTCTTGCTGCATGGCGTGGTCAGGGATCGCCAGCTCCGGGCTGCAGCCACGGCTGTAGACACCCTGGTACGCCAGGTTGTGAATGGTGAACAGGGTCGGCGTGCTCAGCCCGCGCCAGTGCATATAGGCCGGTGCCAGGCCTGCTGGCCAGTCATGGGCGTGGACCAGGTCCGGCTTCCAGTGCGCCATGCCTTCACCGGCCGCGATCTCGGCGGCAGCCAAGCCCAGGCGGGCGAAGCGGATATGGTTGTCGGGCCAGTCGCGGCCATTGTTGGCGCCATAGGGAGTGCCCTCGCGCTGATACAGTTCGGGGCAGATCAGTACATAGATGACCAGGCCGTCGGCCAAGTCCATCCGGCCCAGCTTGCAGGGTGGCAAGGCGGCGTGGCCACCCAGTTCGCCAACGATATGGATCGGATTGTCACTGTCCACCACCTGCGGATAGCCGGGGATCAGCACGCGGACATCGTGCAGATGGGCCAGCGCCCGCGGCAGGGCAGAGGAGACGTCGCCCAACCCGCCGGTCTTGACCAGGTCAGCGATTTCCGAGGTAACGAACAGCACTTTGCGCTTGTTCGGATTGTGTTGGCGCTGGGCGCCCGGTGCCTTGGCTGTCGTGGCGAAATCCGGCTGGAGCGGCTCGCGGTTGTCCGGGTTGAATGAATCTACGTGAGGCTCGACAGCGGCACTGATCATACTTCTCTCCGTCCCTATTGGCCGGGTGGCAGGCACCCGTTGCGTTATTTCGTGTTGGTTCTCTCTAGTGCGAATCTTGGTAGTGCAGTCCTTGCCCCGAGGTCGTGCGCGCACGCACTGCGCGATCAGCATTCCTGCCGATGGCGGTGAGACTGATTGGGGTGGTTGGCCGAGGCTGGGGAGGTCCCGTTGCGCTGGCCTACTTAGTTCCTGACCCACCGCTGTTTAGGAAAGTTCGACTTTTTTTAGCTCGGTTTTTCCTGAGCAAATGGCGGGCCGGAACCAGAGTGTAGGAGAGCCGGGGATAAAAAGGTGACCCGTTGGTCACTTTCGTTATGAGGCGAGATAGACGCAAACGTTGGCGTCTGTTGCAGGATGTGAATGGGGTGGGAGAGGGGTATTTTTAATTGGCACAACGGTGGGGCGGTGGTGGTTTTCAGTTGCGCTATGGTGAGGCGTGAAAGCGGTGGCGCACCATTTTGGGGCATTGCTTGCGGTGTCATAGCCCCTGTTCTTGGCCCACAGCGTCATGCCCCTCAGAGCGCTGGGGACAATTTTGTAGGAGCGGGCTTGCCCGCGATGAGGCCGGCACAGTCACTCATCGAGGTCCAGGCGTTGCTTGCGGTTCCACAGCGGGCCTGCCTGCGAGCGGTCTTGGTACTTGGCGGCCGATTGCTTGTAGAGGCGAGTGGTTGCCCAGGTATTGGTGCAGCAGGTTGTCCATCTGCCGGCTGAGTTGGAGGCCGTTGGCCTGTGGCGCTTCGTGGGGGCGAGCAGGTTGCTGGCGGAGGCGAAGGTTTCCGCGCCTAGCCGGCTGTGTGCGCCGAGCAGGCGGTTGAGCTAAATATATGGGTGGTAAGGATTGCCATGCTAAAGTAAAGCGTTTTTCGCAGAGTTCAGTATGGAAGCAAATTTTTGACGGTCAGTTTCAGAGATTTCCATTTGTTCCATTAAGGATATGGATCTCTCGATTGTGTCAAGGATCATCGAAATCTGTTTTTTGGGGGCGGCAACTTTAAACTCTTGATGAGATATATGTAAGCGGAATTCCATTGTTCTGTTTATTTTATTAAGCTTTGCGACTTCTGGGTAGTGAGTAATGAACTGGTCAGAAAGAATTACTGAGATGAAGCTCCATTCGAGAATGTTTGAGTCAAACGATAGGTGGTGCATCAGTTTTCTTATGACGGGTTTTATTGAGTTTCTTGCTATGTGCTCATCGGGTCCCAGGTCGGCATCTATTTCGCCAGACATAAAAAACATCATGGTGAATTTCCTTGTTTTGGATTAATAATCGCTTTGTGAAGTGGCGGGCGTCAGCCGTTGTCGGCAGCTTATATTGTAGGATTTCTGATGTTGCCATTGATGCATTTGCCGTTTTCCACCGCTTGTCTCTGGGCGAAATACAGTATTGTGTCTTTTTAAAGTAGGGCTGTGTGTATCGGTACTTCTCCCGGGAAGTTAGGTTTGTTTTGGTATGGCGAATACCCTAATCAGTTCTTCGTTGCAAGCCTTGTCAAACCACCTGCTTTCAACAAAGGTGAACTGTTCCAATAAATTACATTTTTTGAAAAGGTCCTTGGTTCGCTTCATTTCAGTGGATATTCTTCGTTGCTGATTTTTGATTAGATTTTCGTAGTGAGCCTGGCCCGCCTCGTCAGGGTATACAAATAGCCGTGGTATCAGGGTAGGGCCATACTCCTCTTTATCGAAATTCATAAAGGTGATGGCGATGAGCCCTTGCTTAATTTTCTTTGTATGGCTAATTAAGCGTAGAGTGTTCAGGATGAAGTATGAAAATCCCAACAGAAATTCAGATGCATCATTTCCATTTAGCATTTTTTGTAGCGTTTCAGTTCGGCAGTCTCTTGATATAAGAGGCATTTCCTCAAAGCTATCAACTTCGTCAAAGAAGCGTTCAAGGTCTCGGTAAGATTCTTTGGATACTATGTTTTCGTAAAATTTTGGTAAATTCATTTTTCAATGCTCCAGTCATGACTATTGAGCCATTCGATCGTTTTCGGCCAAAGGTTACTTCACCCTTGCCTTCGTCATGAATCGAACCGTCTTGATTGTATCCAGGTCCGCATTGGCACTGTGCGTGCCACTGATTCTTGGGTGCTATTTCTTCAGGTTCATTAATACAATCGATTTCTAAAGGTGCTTGTTTTTTAAGCACCTTTCTTTGTGCTTGTCTTGGAGTTCCACTGATTTTTTTGGATAAGCCTATAGGGTCGACCCAATCCACAGGATTCGGAGCATAGGCATAAAGATTCAGCACTCCGGCATACCCAATCGGTTCCGCCGAAACAAACCGCCCCACCTGCGGATCATAGTGCTGGTGGAATCTTGCCGTTGAAAAAACTGTCTATGTAGTGTCTAAAGGTATAGGGAGTATTGTCCTGGTGTTAGGTTGTGTAGGTCTGTGCGACAGTCAGGAATTATATAGATGTTTAGCTGTTTGCCTGTGGCATAACAATCTCCAAAGTTCTGTATTTCTGCGATGGATGTTGGGGCCTCAACATCGCCGTAAATACCATCTACATCTAAGCACCATAAGTCATCAATCTTTACTAAGTGTACACCGGTGCAAATGGAATGGGCCTGGTTCCCTTTCCATAGAATTTTAAGGTCTACAACATCCTCTACGATTATTTTGATAGTGTCCCATCGCTCGCTGGATGCAAGGTGGTTTTTTGCGTAAAAAAGCCCCTGCACTGAAAGATTTCCTGAAGCCGGATAGAAAAATCCGAATGATAAAACTAATCCGTCATCAAGGTTGTGGTATTCGGTCATGAACTTGGCTTTAATGTCGGTCATGGCTACATATTATCTGGTGATTGATTTTTTAAATATTATAAGGGTCATTGATTTTATTTGTTGTTCGTTGAGTGATAAGTTTGAGCTTTATTTGATTATTTGGAAAGTTATCCAGCCTTCGATTATTTGCAGGTCTTTGATAGTGAGTTTATTTTCTGGATTTGTATCTGTTGTGGCGTAAAAATTTAGCGAGGCAATTTGTTTTTCAAGTTGATCTGCATGGGTAAGGAGGATCTGGTTTGCTGCGTGCTCTAGACTTCTGAAGAGATTCTCGTACTTATTAAAATATTGTGTTGGTAAAAACGTTCCACAGAGCTGTAATTCTGGTTCAGCTGTTGTTCTGCCAATGAGAGTATGGGTGCTGTCAAATATTTCGAATGTCGATTTGTTGGTTAGCATTTGGTGTTTTCTCCTAATGCGTTAGTTGATTTTCTTGATTTTCTCGGTGAGTGCTAAGTATCCTCTGATGAAGCGTGATGTCTTGCCTATATGTTTGTTGCGTGCAATTCCATGTAAAAATCCCAGTGTATGACAGTTTTTCTATTTTCCGATAGAAATATTGTATTGGTGAAGTCAGGCTCATCTATAAAATCAAGCCACTCCCGTAAGCGTGCTCTAATTGCTGTAAATGCATTGTCAATATTTATAATGAATAATTTTCGTATGGAGTTAGTAAGTTTTTGCTAGTTCGTATTGGTTAATAAACCTGGGGCGGATTTATGTTTCCTGAGATCGATTTAAGAAGAGCTTTTGCTGTTTTAGCCAATTGTTCATTGCTTTTTTGAATTGCTCGATATTTTGTACGCTGCCACAAATGCAAAGCTCTTTTGAGTTATTTAGTTTGTTCTCAAAGCAAGTTGTGTCGCTTGCGTCAATGTCGAGAATCACCCTAAGCCTGTCCTGGCTTGATAGATGCTTTGTTGAAAATATGGGGTTGCCATTCATGAAAGGCATTCCGTTTGCAAAATGGGTCCTATAATAGGGGGTTTGGAATTGTTCTTGATCTAAATTCTCTTTTTTTAGAAGGGTATTGAAGGTTTTCTCGAAGTGCTCTTCAAGGGCTTGGTAAATTTCGGGGTGGGATAGATAGTTTTCAAACATGTTATTTCTCGGTGAAGGCTAGACCTGAGCGTGCTGCGATGTCTGGCCTTTCATGTGCTGTATCTTTAACCTTGAATGATAGGGCTTGCTTGATTATACATTTTTAGGTCTTTTTCCGCTGTGAGTTCTAAATGATCTAATGGTTTGTCAGTGTTATAGAGTAGGCGGATTGGATGCAAAAACTGAGAAATTATCAGCAATGAACTCTACTTTGCCGGTTTCATGACTCCATAAAACAACTTCAGGTTCACCTTGTGATCCAATGGATTCGTAATTGAAGCAGTAATAATCTCCTGTGCCATATTCCGCGAAAGGCAATAGTGGCGACAGGTCTAGTGATTCGTGCGAGTGGTTGCTAATCCAGATTGCCCACCCTTCGTTAAAGTTTTTGGTGATCGAACTCCAAGTCTTGCGAAGATTGTTAGGGTCATGTACTGGGAATACCGTTAGCCCATCTAAGCTTCTCCCATTGTTTATCAGTAACCAATTGAAGAACTATTTGGGGAACTTTCGGTTAAGCTGTGCCTCGGCTATGCGAATAGTGTCAGCTGTAGTGCCTGTAGTGGATTTGTGTTGCATTTCTTAGTCCGAGGGGCGTGCTCCAGGCTTCAGTAAACTTAAAGCGCCTGACCTTCGCGGCCCAGGCTGTGGAATGTGTATTGTCAAATATGACTTATGAGTGACGGTGTGCTAATCAAAAAGTTTTGCATGCTTCGGTCTCACAGGTCTGGGTGTGCTGACGGTATTGAGTGATGTCGATTGATTGCCCTTATTTCTTCTAGTGTTAGAGATCTGGTTTTAATGATTTTTGCTAATTCATTCTGCCAGGCAAGTTCGCTTTTTGTGAGGTCATCAATATGTTTTCCGTATATGTCTATGCTCTCTAGTACCTTATCGATAGCATATTCGGCTAGTTTGATGTCTTGCTTTAAGATGTACTCGGCCGAATAGTGCGTGCAGATTGCGGCGCACTGAGCTTGGCTGGCTAGGCTGCTGCAGTAATCTTCTGTGTCTGGTATTAATTGTTTAATGGCTTCAAGTGTTGTATTTATGTCGAGTTGAGGGCTGGCTGTGCTGTTAAATAGGGTGTCAATCAAGCCTTGAAGGTCACTGGTTTGTTTGCTGATATTTTTTGTGAATGTATTATGTGTGTGTGCAATTCTAGCTGCCGCCAATAGGCAGAATTTTGTTGTTTCTTTAAAGTTAAGGTTGGCGGGGATGTTGGCCATTGGTCCTACCTTCTATTGCGGCTTTTTCGGCCGCTAAATGGAGTGTTTGTAGTTACCCTATTGGACTTAATTAATGCTTCGCAGTCTAAGCAGATGCCACGGCTGGCGTCACCTTGCTCAGCCTCACCTGGGCCTGCCCACAGGCGTGGTAGTCCGCCCGCCAGACTATTTCGCCGTGCTGATCGGTCAGCTCCAGCGGGGTTCCGAGGTGGTCGCATTGGTACCAGTCCAGCGCTTTGAAGGCCGGTGCCTGTGGCTGGTATTGCCAGACCGGATCCTGATTGATGTCATACGGCCCGTCATAACCGGCCTCGGGCAGCAGGGCGATTTGTTGCTCGTACGAGGCCTGCACCAGCGGCACGAAGGTGCCTGGTTCGTAGAGGTAGTGGGTGGTGCGTTCGGGGCGCAGCTAGTCGTTGCTGCCGGGCTGGGTGAGGCTTTGTGTGTGCAGGTAGCCGTTGGCCGTCCATTGCTGGCGTTGCTTGCAGGCCGTTTCCTTGCACGCGGTTGAGCTAAATTATTAAAGAGCGCTACTTTGGTGTCAGGATGGATTAACCTCTCTCCACGTGTTAAGGATAAATTTGAGATTTATTTGACTATTTGGAAAGTTATCCAGCCTTCGTTTATTTGCAGGTCTTTGATGGTGAGTTTGTTCTCTGGATTTGTATCTGTTGTGGCGCAAAAATTTAGCGAGGCAATTTGCTTTTCAAGTTGATCTGCATGAGTCAGGAGGATATGGTTTGCTGCGTGCTCTAGACTTATGAAGAGATTTTCGTGTTTCTTAAAATATTGTGTTGGTAAAAACGTTCCGCAGATCTGTAATTCTGGTTCAGTTGTTGTTCTGCCAATGAGAGATGGGTGCTGTCAAATATTTCGAATGTCGATTTGTTAGTTAGTATTTGGTGTTTTCTCCTGGTGCGTTAGTTGATTTACTTGGTTTTCTCGGGGAGTGCTAAGTGCCCTCTGATGAAGCGTGATGCCTTGGTTATATGTTTGTTGCGTGCAATTCCATGTAAAAATCCCAGTGTATGACAGTTTTTCTATTTTCCGATACAAATATTGTATTGGTGAAGTCAAGCTCATCTATAAAATCAAGCCACTCCCGTAGGCTTGCTCTAAATGCTGGGAATGCATCGTCAATATTTATGATGAATAATTTTTCGTCTGGAGTTAGTTTCATGCAGGTGAATATTTTGTTTATCTCAATTGCTAGTTTGTCTCGCTGGATTTTGCCGAACTCTTCTTTTTTGAGGATGCGGCTCCAATGAATGGCGGATGAACTTACTGGGAGAGCTTTGCTGAGTAGAGCTATTACTTCATTTTCTTCATCGTTAGTGCATGAATTATTAGTGATAAAACTGATGCATTCGCTGGTAAAACTCATCGATTGAATCTCCTGATTATTCTTGCCACTGTTTTCGGGGAGGCTTCAAAGCAGATCGTTCTACCTCGCTTTTTGCCATCAAAAGCGTTGATGTGCGCTTTATGCCTGTCATCGTGTTCCACTCGAAAACCACGATGTTCATCAGGTGCTCGTCTTCCATTATATGGATAAGGGATGAATTTTGCTGGGTTTGGAGTAGACCCTTTTGCTGTGATTTGTGTGAATTCAAGGGCACTATTCATCGCCTGGTTATAATCGTCATGCATCTCATCGCACTGACGTTCAGATTTCTTCTTCTCTCGCTCTTCCTCCTTTTTTTGATCTTTTGGGGCACATGTGTGGCATTGTCTTGTAAGACCCTCAGGATCAATCCACTCAACCGCATTCGGCGCATATTGATAAAGATTCAGCCCCCCGGCATACCCAATCGGATCCGCCGAAACAAACCGCCCCACCTGCGGATCATAGTACCGGTACCGGTTGTAATGCAGCCCGGTCTCGACATCCAGG
>Ga0247819_10001232_pt1 | contig 14096 bp, 15 predicted proteins | sample 13C_Xylose_Day6_FD_193428 | JGI IMG/M metagenome (GOLD analysis project Ga0247819, IMG submission 193428) | Soil microbial communities from agricultural site in Penn Yan, New York, United States - 13C_Xylose_Day6 | ecosystem: Environmental > Terrestrial > Soil > Agricultural land | place: USA... | reverse complement strand
CCGGCCGGAGCTGCACTTCAGCGATCCTTTCTGCCACGGATGGTTCGAGCCGCGATACAAGGCGACCGGTGAACGCGCTGTCGAGACTCCTTTTTGATCCACGTCATGGACAATGAACCGATCGCTTCCTAGATTGCCAGCAAGGCCCTCTCGCCTCAGCAAAAAAGGAGTCCACCATGTCCGATTTCAAACGCATCCTGGTGCCGGTCGACGGCAGTGAAGTGTCCACCCGGGCCCTGGTTTCGGCCACGCAGCTGGCGCGCGACGGCGGCGGCCGGGTGCTGGTGCTGCACGTGCTGGACCAGATCGACTACTTCGCGGGCGGCTACGAATACGCCGGCGCGGCCGTGCTGGAAGAGCTGCAGCGGCAGTCGCGCAAGATCCTCGAGGATGCCGCCGCGATCTGCCAGTCGGCGGGCGTTCCCTGCGAGACCCAGCTCATGGACGAGCCCGGCACCCGCCTGGGCGACAAGGTGGCCGAGCAGGCGCTGGCCTGGAACGCCGATCTCGTGGTGGTGGGCACGCACGGCCGCAAGGGCCTCAGCCGCGCCATGCTGGGCAGCGGCGCCGAGCAGATCGTGCGGTTCGCGCCGGTCCCGGTGCTGGTGGTGCGCGAGAAAGTCCGCCGTTAGGGCAGGCTGCACTCCAGTTCCGCACGGGGCCATTGCCCCAGCGCCGCCGCCGCCTCGTAAGCGGACTGCAGGAACTCCAGCAGGGTCGCGTCCGGATCGGACGACTGGCGCACCGCCTCGTACGGCAGCACGAACTCCCGCAACGTATCGCTGTAGAACGCCGCGGACGGCCGCACCTTCGCCGACGCGAAGCCCTCCGGTTCCGGATACGCGTAGCAATAGAAAGCCGGCTCACCCAGCCCGGGCCCGGCCCAGAAGCCGCAGCTGCAGACCTCGTGCGAGTAGGCCTCGCGCACCACCCAGTCGGCGAGATTCGGCACGCCGCCCGGATGCCGCGGCGCCTCGCGGCCGGAGAAGCGTGTCACGGCGAGGTCCATCGCGCCCCAGAAGAAGTGCACCGGGCTGGCCTTGCCGCGAAAGCGCGAGCGGAAGATGCGCAGCACGCGGTCGGCCTGCAGCAGGATGCGCCAGTGGCGCTGCGCCGCGTCCGCGTCGTAGGGCCGCTGGACCGTGTCCTGCTCGAACGGCACCGCGTCGGGGATCTCGCAAGGCACCGGGTGGATGTCCATCGGAATGCCGAGCGAGGCCAGCGCGTCCTTCACGGCCGAGTAGAACTGCGCCACCGACTGCGACTTGAGCGCGACCGTGGCGCCGCCGCCGTCGCTGCTCGCGAACTTGAGCTGGTGGTCCAGGAAGTCGAACTCGGCCTGCCAGAACTTGCCCTCGCAAGGCAGCAGGCCGGTGCCTATGCCGCGCGCCGTCAGCGGCAGCGTCACGTGCCAGGAGTGGTTGGTCCAGGGCGTGCAGCCCAGCCGCAGCTTGCCGATCACCTGCATCCACAGGTGCAGCGCGGCGCGCGTGTCCTCCCATTCGGACAGCGGCAGGGGCGGCCAGGCCGCGGAAGGCGTGCGTTCCATGATGGGCTTTCGGAGAAGGGATGTCGGCTGGTTATACGCACGGCGGCAAGGCGCGTACCGGCCCGATGGAGCCATGGCTCGACCGCGCACGGCTGCGTAGGCGCGGTCCAGAATGGAAGCACTGTCCAGGGGCCGCGGTCGGCCCCTCACGGAGGGAGCGCGATGAATCTTCAGCCGGCCCGTTCCGCTTGCTGCCGCCTGTGCGGGGCGGCCTTGCGGCACACCTTCACCGACCTGGGCATGTCCCCACCCTGCGAGGCCTATGTCCCGGCGGAGCAGCTGTCGAGCGTCGAGGCGTTCTATCCGCTGCACGTGTTCGTCTGCGACCAGTGCCTGCTGGTGCAGCTGCCCGAGCACGTGAGCCCGCAGGAGATCTTCACCGAGTACGCGTACTTCTCCTCGTACTCCGACAGCTGGCTCGCGCACGCCAAGGCCTATGCCGGGAAGATGGTCGACCGCTTCGACCTGACGCCCAGGAAGCTGGTGGTCGAGCTGGCCAGCAACGACGGCTACCTGCTGCAGTACTTCCAGGCGCTGGGCGTGCCGGTGCTAGGCGTGGAGCCGGCCGCCAACGTCGCCAAGGAGGCCGTGCGCAAGGGCATCCCGACGCGCGTGGAGTTCTTCGGCCAGGAATGCGCGGCCAGGATGGTGGAGGAAGGCATCCGAGCCGACCTCATCGCGGCCAACAACGTGTTCGCGCACATTCCCGACGTCCGCAGCTTCACGGCCGGCATGAAGACGCTGCTCAAGCCCGGCGGCGTGATCACCATCGAGATCCCGCACCTGATGCGGCTGATGGAGCAGAACCAGTTCGACACCATCTACCACGAGCACTTCCAGTACTGGTCGTTCATCACGGCCATTCGCATGCTCGGCGACTTCGGCCTGACGGTCTTCGACGTCGACGAGCTGTCGACCCACGGCGGCTCGATGCGCATCTATGCGCGACATGACGACGACGCGTCGCATCCCGTGACCGACCGCGTGCACGAGCTCGTACGCCGCGAGGAGGAAGCCGGTTTCCGGAGGCTCGAGACCTACTTCTCGTTCGACGAGAAGGTCAAGCGCACCAAGCGGAACATCCTGTCGTTCCTGATCGAGGCCAAGCGCGCCGGCAAGTCCATCGCCGGCTACGGCGCGCCGGGCAAGGGCAACACGCTGCTCAACTACTGCGGCATCCGCACCGATTTCCTGGACTACACGGTGGACCGCAACCCGTACAAGCACGGCCGCTACCTGCCGGGCACGCGCATCCCGATCCATCCGCCGGAGAAGCTGGCCGAGACCCGGCCCGACTACGTCTTCATCCTGCCCTGGAACCTGAAGGACGAGATCCGGCAGCAACTGGCCTACGTGCGCGACTGGGGCGGCAAGCTGGTCGTACCCATCCCCGACATCGAGGTGCTGGAGTGAACGACGCGCCGCCGCCCGGCGCGGCGATGCATGCGCTGGTCCGGGAGCTCTACCCGATCTGCCGCAGCATCACCGGCGACGGGCTGCGGCGCACGCTGGCGCGGCTGGGCCAGGACATCCCGCTGGTGTTGCACGAGGTACCGACCGGCACGCGAGTGTTCGACTGGACCGTGCCGCGCGAATGGAACATCCGCGACGCGTACGTGAAGAACACCGCCGGCGAGCGGGTGATCGACTTCCGGGCGCACAACCTGCACGTGGTGAACTACAGCGTGCCGGTGCACCGCAAGATGACGCTGGCCGAGCTGCGGCCGCACCTGCATTCGCTGCCCGACCGGCCCGAGCTGATCCCCTACCGCACCTCCTACTACAAGGAGTCCTGGGGCTTCTGCCTGCCGCATCGCCAGCTGGAAGAACTCGAGCGGCAGCCCGACGCCGAGTACGAGGTTTGCATCGACTCCACGCTGGCGGACGGCGCGCTCACGTACGGCGAATGCCTGCTGGAAGGCCGCACGGGCGAGGAAGTGCTGATCTCCTGCCACGCCTGCCATCCCTCGCTGGCCGACGACAACCTGTCGGGCCTGGCGGTCGCGACCTTCCTCGCGAAGCACCTGGCGCAACAAGCGCCGCGCCGCTACTCGTACCGCTTCGTGTTCGCGCCGGGCACCATCGGCGCGATCACCTGGTTGAGCCGCAACGAGGAGCGCGCCCAGAACATCCGCCACGGCCTAGTGCTCACCTGCATCGGCGACCGGGCCAGCTTCACCTACAAACGCAGCCGGCACGACGACGCCACCATCGACCGCGCGGTGCATCACGTGCTCTCTCATGCCGACCCCGGCTACAGCACAGTGCCTTTCTCGCCTTACGGCTACGACGAGCGCCAGTACGGATCGCCCGGCTTCAACCTGCCCGTGGGCTGCCTGATGCGCAGCCATCACGGCCAGTTCCCCGAGTACCACACCTCGGCCGACAACCCGGACTTCGTGGCGCCCGAGTCGCTCGCCGGCGCATTCGACACGCTGCTCGCCGTCTTCGACGTGCTGGAGCACGAAGGCCGCTATCTCAACCTCAAGCCCAAGTGCGAACCGCAGCTCGGCCAGCGCGGGCTGTACGGCGCGACCGGCGGCGCCGGCCCGCGCCAGGTCGAGATGGCGATGCTGTGGGTGCTCAACCTCGCCGACGGAAAGGCCAGTTTGCTCGACATCGCCCAGCGCTCCGGCCTGCCCTTCGCCGCCGTGCGCGATGCGGCGGCGCTGCTGGAGCGCAACGACCTGCTGGCGCCCGCGCCATGAAGCCGCTCGAAGGACAGATCGCGGTCGTGACGGGCGCCAGCCGCGGCATCGGCCAGGCGATCGCCTTGGCGCTCGCCGACGCCGGCGCGCGCCTCTGCCTGGTCGGACGCGATGCGGACACGCTGCGTTCGGTCGTGAAGAGCGCGACCTGCCACACCGCCGATCTCGGCGACGACGGCGACCTGGAGCGCCTCGCGTCCACACTCGCAGCCGACCTGCGCGAGATCCATGTCCTGGTGCACGCGGCCGGCGTCCTCGACCGCGCGCCGTTCGAGACCGCCACCGCCGAACAGCTGGACCGCCAGTACCGCACGAACGTGCGCGCACCGTACGTGCTCACGCAACGGCTGCTGCCCGCGCTGAAGGCGGCGCAGGGCCAGCTGGTGTTCATCAATTCGAGCGCGGGCGTTTCGGCCAAGGCGACCGTCGGCGCGTACGCGGCGACCAAGCACGCGCTCAAGGCGGTCGCGGACAGCTTGCGGGAAGAGGTCAACGCGGCCGGCGTGCGCGTGACCAGCCTCTACGTCGGACGCACCGCCACCCGAATGCAGGCCGAGCTGCATGCGCAGGAGGGCAAGGCCTACGATCCTTCCGGGCTCATCCAGCCCGAAGACGTGGCGTCCCTCACGCTCCACGCGCTCTCGTTGCCGCGCACGGTGGAGGTCACCGACGTGTTCCTGCGGCCGATGCGCAAGCCGTCCGCCTGATCCTGCGGGACCTCGGCGGCGCCTTGCCAGGGCTCCACGCGCACCAGTTCGCGCAGCACCTCCGTTCGCACCGACGCGGCCGGGTCGTCGGGGAACTTGCGCGCGAAGAAGGCGGGCGATGCGCGCAGTTCCTCGATGTCGGCCGGCGTGAAGTCGCCCACGTGCGCCTCGTCGTAGCGCTGGATCAGGTGGTTCATCGGCCCCTTGGTCGACACCAGTTGCATCAGCAGCGAGCCGAACAGGAATTCGTCGGCGATGCGCAACCGGCTGAACCAGCCGCGGATCTCGGGACGCTCGAACTGCTCGACGAGGGCCTTGACCACGTGCCGGCGGGCGCCGAACCAGGAGGAACCGTAGTACGGGCGCAGCGCGGCGCCGAACGGATGGCCGCCGACGCGGGGATTCGCGAACACCTCGACCGCCGCCCGCGCGGCCCAGGGCAACGGCCCGCGGCGCTCGCCGCTGCGCAGCCAGATGCCGGCCTCGTCGCGGCGGCCATGCGCACCGCGGAAGTACCAGCCCGACAACCGCCGCAGCGCCCGATGCCGCATCGAGCCTTCGGGTGTGAACGCGCGGTAGCCCACCGACATCAGCGCGTCGTGGTCGCGCATCAGGTCGATGCAGTCGAAGTGCGCCTCCGCATCGCCCGACACGTGTTCCTCGAACTGCGCCATCGACTTGATGGGCAGGCAGGTCGGGCTGAGCGTCTGCAGGTAGTCGAAGTCGAAGTGGTCCAGCGCGTAGCGCAGCGAATGGAACACGCCTTCGGTGAACCCGAACACGGCCCAGCCCGTGCGCCGCGGCTCGGGGACGAAGCGCGCGTTGGGCGCCGCCATCGGGAAGTTCGGCGTCTGCGAGAAGTCGTGGTGCACCAGCACGGTGTGCGGCGCCAGCGAGCGCGCCAGCTGCTCGACCGTGCCCGGACGGGTCACCGCCGACATCACGATGAAGAGGATCTTCGGAGCCCTGTCTCCCATGCTACGCACCCGTGCCCAGCACGAACTTGCGGCAATGGAACGCTTCCGCGCGCTTCTCGGGCGCGGCGCACTCGAGGCCGCGCAACCGCATCAGCGCCTCGAAGGTGTCCGGCTCCAGCCAGGTCTTGTCGGCCTGGCTGCGGAACACCTCGCAGATCAGCGCGGCCTTGCGCGCGCAGACATCGCGCGTCAACGGCATGAAGCAGTTGGGCGCGCCCAGGTCGCCGTCGTACTTGGGGATCTCGTACTCGAGCACCACGTGCCGCCGCCAGCTGTTCCAGGTCAGGTCGCTGATCGTGCGATGGTCCTGGTGGCGGTCGTGGCGGTAGTGGGTGAAGACGATATGGGGATCGGTTTCCCGCTTGATGCCTTCGATGAATTCCTTGATCTCGGCGCCCTGCCACGGGAAGTAGCCGTCGCGGAATTTCTGCGTGACCACGCGCCGGCCGGCCGCATCCTTCAGGAAATGCTCCGCGCCGGCCAGTGCTTCGCGCTCGCGCTCGCCCGCGGCGCTGAACACCACCCAGGTGACGTGCACGTTGGGCCGGTCGGCCAGCAGCTGCAGGATGGTGCCGCCGCAGCCGATCTCGATGTCGTCGGCATGCGCGCCCAGGCACAGCACGTTCAGCGGCGCCTTGCGATCGACGGGAAGCGTCAGCTGGAGCATGCAGTCTCCGGATACCTGCGCCACAGCTCCCAAGGCGCGCCGTTACCGGACTGCAGGCGTTCGAGCTGCTGCCGGTCCTTGAAGGTGTCCATGCTCGCCCAGAAGCCGTCGTACTGGTAGCCGATCAGCTGCTGCTCGCGCAGGAGGCGATGGAACGGCTGCTCGACCAGCTCCTCGCCTTCGCCCAGGTACTCGAAGATCTCCTTGCGGAACACGAAGTACCCGCCGTTGACGCGGATGTCGCCGTTGTCGATCGGATGGATGTCGTTCACCAGGCTGGTGCCCGGCTGCGTGGACACGACGTGGTAACTGAGGTTGGGCCGCACGGCCAGGAAGCTCGCCACCTTGCCCTGGCTGCGGATGTCCTCGATCTGGTGCGCAAGCGGCAGGTCGGAGAGGCCGTCGCTGTAGTTGGCGAGGAACATCTCCTCGCCCTCGACGTACTTGCGGGCGGCGCGCAGGCGCTCGCCGATGTTGGAGGCGATGCCGGTGTCGGCGAAGGTGATGCGCCAGTCGTGGATGTCGCTGCCGAACAGCTGCACGTTCTTGCCGCCGCCGGACAGCACGAAATCATTCGACAGGCATTCGTCGTACTTCAGGAAGTAGTTCTTGATGACTTCCGCGCGATATCCGAGGCAAAGCACGAAGTCCTTGTGCCCGAAGTGCGCGTAGTACTTCATCACGTGCCAAAGCAGGGGACGCGAGCCTATGTGCACCATCGGCTTGGGCAGGTTCTCCGCGTCTCGCATGCGCAGGCCCTGACCCCCGCAGAACAGAACGACCTTCATGACTCGTGCCTCCCGCTGGTCACGAGCCACGCATCTGTGACTCGTGAGAGCGGAATCGATTCTGCTTGTGAAGGCGCCCGCTGAGGCGCAACAAAACGCAATCCGTCCACCGCGAGCAGCACTCGATCGGGCTAGTCCGGGGTGCTAATCCACCCCGCTTGCTCGGCCGTGGTGCGAGGACGGTGCGTCAGCTCACGTAGTCGCCGCTGGCCTCGGGCTGGAACAGCACCGCGCGCACCGTCGCGCTCTTGGCGCCCGTGGGCGTGTGCCATTGCGCGGTATCGCCCGGACGAAGGCCGATGAGGCTGCAGCCCAGCGGCGAGAGCACCGAGATGGAACCGTCCTCCGGATGCGCATCTTCGGGGTAGCTCAGCGTCAGGACACGGCGCTCGCCGGTGTCGGGCTCTTCGAGTTCGAACCGCGTGTTCATGGTGAGCACGCTCGCGTCGATCTGCGATCCGGGGATCACCTCGGCGTTGGCCAGCACGTCGGCCAGCTCGCGCGTGCCGTTCGTGGCGTTGAGTTTCTTCAGGCGGACGTAGTCGAGCTCGGTGAGTTCGCGCTCGAGGGAATGGATTTCTGCTTGCATGTTGCGCTCCTTCAAATGCGCCGGAAGCGGCCCGGCGGAGAAGTTGGCGCGTCAGAAAAAGAGGAAGGCAGGAGGCCGCCGGGCCGTCGGAAGTGCGGCATCGAGCCGCCGCGCGCGCGCTCGCGCGGCGACGGTGGCGTTGGGGTCCAGGTCGAGAAACGGCACGAGGAACAGTATGCACTCGCGACGAGGAGCGCGCGGGATTCTGGCAAAGGCCGAGGGGACTTTTTCGCGTCAGCGCGTCGACACCTCGGCCATCGTCATGCAGCCTTCTCCGCCTGGCCGACGAGCCGCTGAACCAGCGGGTGCTGGATGCGGCGTTCGGCGGAGATCAGATAGAAGTGTTCGACCAGTTCGGGCGTCTCGCCCAGCAGGCGGATGCCGGGCTCGGCCAGCAGTTCCTTGCGCGACCACTGCGAGGCCGGGAAGGCGCCCATGCCCGCGCGTCCGAACGCGGCCAGCAGCGCGCTGTCCTCGAACTCGCCGGCCACGCGCGGACGCACCCCCAGGTGCTCGAACCAGCGGTCCAGCCGCGCGCGAACGGCCGCGTGGCCGGTGGGCAGCAGCACCGGCATCTCGGCCAGGCATCCGGGAAAAGGTTTCTTGCAGCGCGCCGCCAGCTTGCCCGGCGCGAACCACGCGAGCGGCGCATCGCCGAGCGCGTGGCTGTAGAGGCGCAGGTTCGGGTTGGCCGGCGCGGGCCGGTCGGACAGCACCGCGTCGAGCCGATGCAGCGCCAGGTCGCCGAGGAGTCCGTCGAACTCGTCCTCGTGGCAGAGCAGGCGCACCCGCTCGTCGGCCAGCGCCGGCCGCAGCAGGTGGTGCACCACGAGCTTGGGCAGCCCGTCCGAGATGCCGACCGCGAGGCGGCTGCCCTGCCCCGTCGCCGCCTCTTCCACCGCCATGCGCAGCTGCTCGCCGAGCGAGAAGATCTGGTCGGCGTGCGCCATCGCGGCGACGCCGGCCTCCGTCAATGCGAGCCCGCGCCCCGCGGGCCGGAACAGCGCGTGCCCCAGCGACTGCTCGAGCGCCCGCACCTGTGCGCTCACCGTCTGCACCGCCATGTCCAGCCGGTCGGCGGCGCGCGCCATGCCGCCTTCCTTGGCCACGACCCAGAAGTAGTAGAGATGGCGGTAGTTCAGCGGTGCGGCCATCGCGGCAGTGTGCCCTGCTCAGCCGAGCATCAGTGCCGCCGAGGTCGCGGCCAGCGCCAGGCCCGAGCCGCCCATCAGGGCGAGGTCGCGGCGCTCGTCCCCGCCGCGCCACGCCAGCAGCGTGGCCAGCAGGACCGAGCCGCCCAGCACCGCGGCCATCAGGCCGAAGTCGGCGGCCGTCATCAGGCGTCCAGCTGCTGGATGCCGGCGATCAGCCAGCCGCCCATGCCTTCGCGCGGCTTGGTCAGGTGCCACACCTCGTTCAGCGCGTCGGGCGCGGCGCCGGCTTCGGTGCGCACGCTGCCGGTGAAGCGCACGCTGACGATGTAGCGGTCGGCCTCGGTGGTGACGTCGAGCACCTGCGCGGCCAGGCCGAACACCTCGGTGGTCTGCGGCGCGCCGTTGCGGGCGATCACGTCCTCGCGGGCGATCTCCAGCATCTCGGGCGTGAGGCAGTCGCGCAGCCGGTCGAAGTCGCCGGCATCGTTGGCCGACTGCAGCGCCATGAACTGCTGCTTGGCGTTGCGCTCGAACGCGGCCGCATCGAAGTCGGCCGGGATGCCGGTCGACGCCGCTGCCGTGCCGCCGCCCGCGAGGCCGGAGCCGATCAGCGAACCGCTCTGGCGCAGCGTGGCACGCTGCATCGGGTTGCCGGGCGCATTGCCCGCCGCGCCGTAAGCGGGCGTGAAGCCACCGGCGGCCGCTTGCGATTGCGCGCGCTTGCGCAGGATGAAGCCGATGACCGCCAGCACCACCATCGCGACCAGCGCGATCGTGAGCATGTTGGCCAGCGCCTCGCCGAAGCCGAAGTGCGAAGCCAGCGCGGCGAGGCCCAGGCCCGCGGCCAGGCCGGCCACGGGGCCCATCCAGCTGCGCTTGGCGGTCGCGGCGGCGGCAGCCGGCGCGGCGGCCGCGGCAGTGCCGGCGGCGGGGGCGGCCGACTGCGCGGGAGCACCCGTGTTGGCGGGCGCGTTGGCCGGCGGCGTGTTGTTGTTGTTCACGTTCTGGCGCTGCATCCCGCTGGACTTGGCGCCGCCGAGGCGCTTGGCCTCGGCATCGAAGGAGCCCAGGGCGCCGAACGTGAACACGGCGGCCAGCAGGGCAAGGGCGACTTTTCGCATGACGGTCTCCTCGTACGAGAGTTGGGCTGACTAGGGTAGGCGGTGAGGGGCGAAGGAAAAAGCAGAAAATACGGCGTCAACGTTCCCTAAAAACCGAAGTGTGCGTTCGGCCGGGAGCCCAGCCGCAAGCGGATACAAGGCGGTTCCGGCGGGCGCCGTAGATTGGGCCCATGAGCCCCCCACCCCTGCCCGCCGCCTTCATCGGCCACGGCTCGCCGATGAACACGCTGGAGTCGAACCGCTTCACGCGGCAGTGGCGCGCGCTCGGCCAGGCCTTGCCCCGGCCGCGCGCCATCCTGTGCGTCTCGGCGCACTGGTTCATCCACGGCACGGCGGTCACCGCGATGCCCCGGCCGCGCGTGATCCACGACTTCTTCGGTTTCCCGCGCGAGCTGTTCGAGTTCGACTACCCGGCGGCCGGCAGCCCGGAAGTGGCGCAGGAGATCGTCGAGGTGCTCAAGCCCGGCTACGTCGGCCTCGACCCCGACAGCTGGGGCCTCGACCACGGCACCTGGTCGGTGCTGGCGCATGTCTTTCCCGATGCCGACATCCCGGTGCTGCAGCTCTCCGTCCATGGCGCGGCGCCGTTCGAGTACCACCTCGAGCTCGGCCGGCGCCTGGCGCCGCTGCGCGAGCGCGGCGTCTTCATCGTGGGCAGCGGCAACGTCGTGCACAACCTGCGGCTGTCCGACCTGCGACGGCCCGACCTGGCGTTCGACTGGGGCGACCGCTTCGACACCGCCGTGCGCGAGGTGATGACCACGAAACCCGGCGACCTCGGCTCGGTGCTGCGCCATCCGGACTTCGCGCTCGCGGTGCCGACGCCGGAGCACTTCCTGCCGCTCGCCTACCTGGCCGGCTTGTGCGACGCGGCCGGCGAAGTCGCGCAGCCGTTCGCGGAGGGCGGCACGTTCGGGGCGATCACGATGACGAGCTACCTGCTGGGCCAGACCCCGCCGCCTTCGGGCGCGGGCGCGGATTCAGGCGAAGCGATCAAGACCGACGCGCCGGCCGAGCAGACCAATCTCTAGCCGGCGCCCTTGAGCACTTCCGCCAACGCCTGCGCCGCCGGCGACAGCGACCGGTCGCGCTTCACCACGATCGCGATCGGCCGCTCCACCGCCGGACGGGTGATGCGGCGCGCCACCAGGCCGGACCTCGCCGCGAGGATGGAACCGGGCACGATGGCCGTGGCCAGGCCGTGTTCCGCCAAGGCAACCGCGGTCGACAGCAACGCCACCTCGTGCTCGATGCGCAGCGTGACGCCGGCCGCCTTCGCCGCTTCGTCGATGCGGCGCCGCACGCCGTAGCCGGGCCTGACGGTGACCACGGGCAGCGCGGCGAGCTGCTTCCAGGTGATGGACGAACCCGCCGCGAACGCCGGGCCCGGCAAGGCCGCGGCGACCAGCACGTCGCGCAGCAGCACCTCTTCGCGCAAGCCGGCGACGGGCGACTCCAGCGTCCCGACGCCGAAGTCCACGCGCTCCGCGAGCAAGGCCTCCACGAAGGCGTCGGGCGCGACCTCTTCCAGTTCGACCTTCACGCCGGGATGCTTGTCGAGGAAGCTGCGCATCGCGGGAGGCAGCAACGTCTGCGCCACCGTGGCCGTTGAAGCGACCCGGACGCGCCCGCGCCCCGCGCCCGCCAGCTCGGCCATGCCGGCCGACATCGCTTCCAGCTCGGCGAGCGCGCGCTGCGCATGGCCGACCGCCTCGGCGGCCGCCGCGGTCGGGCGCAGCAGCCGCGTGCTGCGGTCGAACAGCTTCAGGCCCAGGCGGTCCTCCAGCTCGCGCAGCAGCACGGTGACCGCGGGCTGGGTGAGCGAGAGTTCCTGCGCCGCTGCCGAGATGCTGCCCGTGCGATGCACCGCGACAAGCGCGCGCAGCTGCCGCACCGACGGCAGCGCGGATAAAGGTTTTTTATGAATCGCCATGGAAGATTCATTGTCGCAGTGCGCGCGGTTTGCGTTTAATCAATGCAAGTCAAACGCAATCCGGAGCAGCCATGTCTTCTTCCCTGCAATCGCAGGTGCTCATCGTCGGCGCGGGGCCGGTCGGCCTGACGCTCGCCATGGACCTGGCGCAGCGCGGCATCGACGTGCTGGTGGCCGAGACCCGCCACCGCGGCGAACCGCCCAGCGTCAAGTGCAACCACGTGTCGGCCCGCTCGATGGAGATCTTCCGGCGCCTGGGCGTTGCACGCGCCCTGCGCGACGCCGGCCTGCCCGCCGAGTACCCGAACGACGTCAGCTACCGCACTTCGTTCGCCGGCGAGGAGATCGCCCGCATCCACATCCCGGGCCGCGCGCAGCGCTACACCGACAAGAGCGGCCCCGACGGCTGGTGGCCCACGCCGGAGCCGCCGCACCGCATCAACCAGATCTACCTGGAGCCCATCCTCTTCGCGCACGCGGAGAGCCTGCGCGGCGTGCGCATCCTCAACCGCACGCGCATCGACGGCTACGAGCAGGACGCCGAAGGCGTGTGGGCCACCGGCGTGAACCTCGACACCGAAGAATCGGTGCGCATCCGCTGCGCCTACCTGGTCGGCTGCGACGGCGGCCGCTCCGGCGTGCGCAAGGCCATCGGCGCCAAGCTCTCGGGCGATGAAGTGGTGGGCCGCGTGCAGTCCACCTTCTTCCGCGCGCCCGACCTGCTCTCGCGCGCGAAGCACCCGCCCGCCTGGGCCACGTTCTCGCTCAATCCGCGCCGCAGCGGCAACGTGTACGCCATCGACGGCAAGGAAACCTTCCTGCTGCACAACTACCTGAAGCCGAGCGAGACCGACTTCGAGGCGGTGGACCGCGACTGGGCCATCCGCACCATCCTCGGCGTGGGCGCGGACTTCCGCTACGAGATCATCAGCAAGGAAGACTGGATCGGCCGCCGCCTGGTCGCGGACCGTTTCCGCGACCGCCGCATGTTCATCTGCGGCGACTCGGCGCACCTGTGGATCCCGATGGCGGGCTACGGCATGAACGCCGGCATCGCCGATGCGATGAACCTCTCGTGGCAGCTCGCCGGCCACCTGAACGGCTGGGCGGGCGAAGGCGCGCTGGGCGGCTACGAAGCCGAGCGGCTGCCGATCACCGAGCAGGTGTCGAAGTTCGCGATGGACCACGCCATCGCCCTGCAGAAGGAACGCGAAGGCGTGCCGCCCGGCATCGAGGAGCCCGGCGCCGCCGGCGAAGCGGCTCGCGCCGCGGCCGGCAAGGCGCTGTACGACCTGAACGTCAAGCAGTACTGCTGCGCCGGCCTGAACTTCGGCTACTTCTACGAAGGCTCGCCGCTGATCGCCTACGACGGCGAGGCGCCGCCCGCCTACACCATGGACAGCTTCACGCCGTCCACCGTGCCGGGCTGCCGCACGCCGCACCTGTGGCTGGACGACGGCCGTTCGCTGTACGACGCGATGGGGGCCGAGTTCACGCTGCTGCGCATCGATCCCGCCGCCGACACGCGTCCGCTGGAAGAGGCAGCGGCGAAGCGCGGCATGCCGCTGAAGGTGCTGGACGTGAAATCGGCCGAAGCGCAGTCGCTGTACGGGCACGCGCTCGTGCTGTCGCGGCCGGACCAGCATGTCGCCTGGCGCGGCGATCGCGCGCCGGAAGATGCGCTCGCGCTCGTCGACCGCGTGCGCGGCGCGGCGTGAAGGCCACCGAATTGTCCGCCATGCGGACAGAACGTCCACAAGTTTGACGCAAGTCAACCACCGTCCATAAAATGGACTTTCTATCCGTTCTGCGGACACGCAGGGCAGGGATCCGCTTTCCGGCATCCGCCGTCCATCTGGAGACAAGCTTCATGCGAACCCCCTTCTTCGCCGCCCGCCGGCAC
>Ga0247819_10001229_pt1 | contig 14123 bp, 11 predicted proteins | sample 13C_Xylose_Day6_FD_193428 | JGI IMG/M metagenome (GOLD analysis project Ga0247819, IMG submission 193428) | Soil microbial communities from agricultural site in Penn Yan, New York, United States - 13C_Xylose_Day6 | ecosystem: Environmental > Terrestrial > Soil > Agricultural land | place: USA... | reverse complement strand
TCGCCACCTGCGCGGCGTAGAGACTGTCGAGCGGGGCGAAAGCCGGAGGGAATTTACTGAATTTCAGGCACAAAAAAAGACGTCAGAGGACGTCTTTTTTCTATTTGGTGGGCCGGGGTAATCTGAACTGATCATGTAAGTAACTGATATAAATGGTATATTTTTTTTAAGAAATCTGCATGGAATACTGTTTGGAATACAGAGTTTTGATGCTGTTGCTTCAGGGTGGTGTCGGCTGATGTGAGTGCGTCACCAGCTCAACGAGAAGATGGCTCGTGGGGTACCTGCTAATAATCAAGGTGTATCCCTGCTTCGAACTCACCGGTTATCAGCCGCTCTATGACTTGCGGTCGCTTCAGTTTGTGCTTTGCGGCCAATTCATCCAGCTGGACGATCACCGCTATCGGGATCATTACGTTGAGCTGTTTCTTGTCAGGATTGCGCACGTCGAGCTGCTTGCGATTCCATCTCTTTTTGATCTCATTGATGATCGCCTTTTGCTCGTTACGCCCGAGCCTTGCTCCATCGAAAAACATGAGTAGCTCTTTGTAGTTGGTAATGGGAGTGTCTCGTCTGGACACAAGACGATTGTCTTTCTCCAGCCACTCCCAAGCGCACGCACAGCGTTTGGCACCTTCCTTCTTATCTCCGAACCACTCGAATGCACTGTCCTTTGCTTTGTGCCTAAGCCACTCCTTGCGAAGATCTTCGGCTTCGTATGCCTTCTCCCCCAGGTCGACATTCCAAATATCAATGATGGCAATCAGGTGCTCTCTACCCTTGAGGTGCACAACCCCCCTGGGCAGCTTCACCTCAGTGATTCTCGTGAGCCTGCCGAGCAGCCATTGATACTGCCTTTCGTCCTCGTCAATCCAGGTCAGTGACTCATCTGGAATCAGACTTCGGTCTTTCTCCCGAGCAATGCGATACGTGGCGTATTTTTTGCGCTTAAGGAAAACGGCGATCTCGTCTCGCATCGTCAAGCCACCGCAGGTGCGTGGGTCAAATCGAGCGTTCTGGGTCATGTAGAGGTATAGCCATAGCCAGATGTCGTGGCGAGCATTGCGCCCTGGTTCGCTGAGTAGCTCGCTAAGGGCATCTGCCCCCTTCAGGTTGCTGACGGAGCTCATAAATTAATCCTATTACTATTGTATTTGCAATGCGATAGATCTATCTGTTGTTTTAATTATAGTTCTGCTCTACGCGGATTCAATAAGAAATCTATTAAAAATATAGCAAGGATATATTTTAGTTTTAAGGTTCCAGTACTGTTGTTTTATAAATATTCTATGTTGCTGTTTTTGATTTTTTCATCGCTTTTACTGGGCTGTAGCCATTGGTTAGTGAAATATAAGCCAATTCTTGCTTTTCTATGGAGCTGGCTGATTCTGGATATTCCGATCACGACTAAATCTACGACTATGCATTGGGTGCTCGTCGTCATCGGAGGGATGACCTGTTATCGCAACAATCGGACAGCTGGTCATCAGGCCTAGTGAGGGCTGCGACATTCTCGAAGCGATGAGCTGCGAGGTGTAAGCGCGGTTACAAGGGTTTGAGATGGGCGTGGTGGCGTAGTGAAAGGCAGTTCAGTTGTGCTTGAGGCATCCGCCAGGTGACACCAGCGTCACCAAGAACGATCTTCTCGATGAATGCCAAGGTCAGCCTTTCGCTGCGCGCATGAGGTGTCTGGTCTATGGATCGACGTTCATCAGGTGATTTTTTACAAGCCCTGGCAATCCTCTGAGCCATACAGAGGAGCCTGCTCATGCGAATCATCCGTCTGAAAGAAGTTATCGACTCGACTGGCCTGGCACGGTCGACCATCTACAAGTACATCGCAGAGAACACCTTTCCGAAGCCGGTCTCGTTGGGAGACCGCTGCGTCGGCTGGGTCGATAGCGAAGTGCACGATTGGATTCTGGCCAGAGTCGAAGAGCGTGACCAAGCCGAGGTCGTCCCCGTTCGAGTCGGCCTGCTGGGAGTTGCCGTCTAAACTAGCCATCTGCGCCATGACCACCGTTGGTTGGTCATGGCGCTTATGCCGGGCCGGCTGCGGGCCTATGGCGATTTGTAAGTCTCTCTGCAGGCCGAGTGATAGCGTTCTTCATTGCCCGGCTTATTCAGTCCCTGACATCACCAGGCTTGTGACCATCTCGGCGCGTGCGGAGATGGTTTTCTTCCGGAGTAACGCACTGGCCTCAATTGTCCGACCAGGCTGGATAATTGAAGCTTTGTTTCCCGAGCCAGTCGAGAGGGTCATTCTCGGTAAAAGTAATATGCTTTAAGCAGTGATCACTACCTGGAGGGTTTCAGGCTTACTCGTCAGGTTACAGTCACATCACGGTATCCAGGTAGGTTGAGCATCAAGAGGTAACGGTTAAAAAATACTCAATGGGCACAGGTTATGAACCTAACCCAGGAGTGGTAACCATGCACCTTGATTCCCCCAAGACAAAACGCCCTCTGCTTCGTCATTCCGGTAACACCAACCTTCACCTGCACGACTTGCCTACCTACGATGGCTTGCCCGTAATGCTTGCCGCAGGGCCTTTTATCCGAGAGTACCTTTCCCGTCTAAAGCAGACCATTGACCTAGCGCTGGAGCAGCACTCAAGGGTGCTGGCATTCCGAGTGGATCTACGCCTGCCCTTGGGTATTGACCTGCCTGACTACGCTTACACCAACGAAGTTATCAGCCGCTTCATCGACTCATTCAAAGCTAAGATTGAGCACAATCGCGCCAAGGCACGTGAGCGGAATCCGTACGCTCATGACAGCAAGGTGCGTTACGTCTGGGCTAGAGAGATCGGAGAGATGGGGCGCCCGCATTACCATCTGCTGATCCTGCTCAATCAGGAGGCTTACTACACGGTGGGGTGGCTCAAGTCTAAAGCCAGCAATATCAATAACCGCATGAAAGAGGCCTGGGCAAGCGCTCTGGGATTGTCAGTTGATGACGTGAGAGGATTGGTGAATATCCCGCCAAACGCTGAGTACCGCATAGACCGAGATGTCCGCCCTGGTGATGTGGATGAACTGCCGGCACTGTTCTATAGGGCGAGCTACCTCTGCAAGGCCGCTACGAAGTCCTACGGGGATAATCATCATGGGTTCGGAAGCAGCCGGGGCTAATTGCCTAACTGCTGCGCAATAGCGCCATGCCCATGGAATCCTGGCCGGCCAATGGTTTAGGCTCCGGCCAGAAATCTAAGGCTGATGTGAGCGCTGTGGGATGACAGAAAAGGGAGAGCGCTGCCGACAGCATTACCAGTCGGTATACGAACGGAATCAGCCAGAACTCAGCAAGGGCCATGCTCTTGATGAATGCCTGCATCATTTCCTTGATCAGCGCCCGGCAGGTAAGAACCTGTCAGCAGTTGATCGTGCGCAAGGCCTGACATCGGCATCGTTTTGGCTTGATGTGGATGCGGTTGCTCAATCCGAACTCGTCAGCCTGGCCCTCAGTCGCGTGCTGCATTTCGATAATGCCGTCAGTGTCGAGCTGCTCTTGCACCTCGCTAGCCATAACCCGGAAACCCTCAGGTGGGCGATTCGCTACGCGAAGCTGTTTGAACGAACCCAATCGCCTCTCTGGCTTGCGCTGCGTGCGGCGCTCGCCGGGGAAGAGTGGCAAGTTTTCTTCGGTGTCTGTGATCGCCTGCTTGATCGGCTCAGGCCTTTTGATGAGCTGATAGCCCTAGCTGAAAAACAGCTTAAGCCCTTATCGCTGCTGGAGCTGTTTTCCTACCTCAGTGTTCTGGCCTATGAGGCCTTTGCAGAAGATGTGCCTGCTGATCGCTCCGGTCAGCAGTGGAAGGTTTACAACCGCATTATCTTGAACAAGCTCCGTGATTACTCGGAAGAGGATTCTCGCCTGAGCGAGTCACGGCTCGGACAATCGCTGAAACGGCACCTGTCACCGATTATCTTTCCCGGATCCAGCAATTCTGACGTGGTGAGATGTCGTCAAAATCTCGAATCTTTAGCCCTTTTGATCGGGGCCACCCAAGAGCGGATCGACTACGAAAATTCCATCGACTGGTTCTGCTTCGATCCGGAATGCCGTTACCAGCTAAAACCGGGTGAGTCGGTGATCCACAACCAGTCGGAGGCGGAAACAAAACGATGGCAGCGCACCGGGCGTAAGAGCGATCTGCTTTGGCACTACTGGATGAATCGTGCCGTACAGGCATTCGTCGATTCCGACATGGCTGAACAAATTATCGGTTCGCCTGAGAATCATGAGCTGAACCAGCTGGCCTATATCAAGGCGGTTCGCAGCAAGCTGCAGTTACAGCAGATCTACGGCTTGGGTGATCGAGTTTCGCTCAGTGATGGCTCCCAGGTTCAGCTACACCACTTGCTGCTGGCTAGCGAGCTGACCTCGGTTTACTTTCAGAAAGAGTTTATCCAGCCATTCCAGAGTCATCTGCGCGAATCGGGTGTGCTTGCCCAGGCACTAGGGCGCTTAGCCATGAATGGCATGCTTTCCGGTGAAAACCGGTTTCCCATGACCTGGTCGGAAGAGCCAGAAAAGATCCGCAAGATCACAGGCTGGACTGTCTGCGAGGAACACCCGAAAGGCAGCGCCGATTCAGCCAAGGCAATCCTCACGTTCTGGACCAGCGACCTCAAGGCGCTATCACAGCAATTGAAGCAGCAACCACGCGCCCCTGCGCCGCGCTTGTACGAGCAGCCATTCTACAAAATCGGCCGCTACAGCTTTCAGTTTCCTTGGGTTGGTGCGCAGCAAAACAACCTGACGGCGGCCATCAATAACCTTCGGCGCATGAATGCGCGTCGGGCCGATATGCAGGCTGAAACCCAGCGGGTAGAACTCGCGCTAGCCGAGAGGCTTAGGCAGCGAGGTTTTGCTGTTGAGGTGGGCTATCGGCCACAGGCGACCGAAGAGGACGATGCCGGCGAGGTAGATCTGATCTGCCACCAGGATGGCGTAGTGCTGCTTCTGGAGGTCAAGTCAGGGTATATCCGCTCTTCAACCCATGAGGTTTGGCTGCATCGCACCAACACGTTACGCAAGGCTGCCTGGCAATTACGGCGCAAGCGGGTGGCGGTGCTTCGTGCGCTGATGAATGATCAAGACCTACGCGCCAGATTGGGCTATCAGGGCCTAGAGCCTGAAGCGGATATGCGTGCTTGGATCGTCGATACATCTATTGAGTTGGATGGCCAAACAGTCGATGGTTTCAGGGTGGTATCCCGTGAAGCGTTGGAGGTTGTTCTGCGTGATGAGCAGCATTTTCTGAGGCCTTTAGACCAGCTTGTTGAGGATGATCAAAGCTCATTTTTCCCAGGTGGGTTTACTGCCGAGCGCTTTGTAGAAACTGTCGAGTCCGATGTGCTTTGGCGCAGCATTTGTTAGCGCAAGGAAGGGGGTTGCCTTGGTTTGGTCTACTGAATGTGGGGCATCGCTTTATCCCTTGGAGTGCTCGGATGATTCGTCGAAAGCGTGAACTATCACGCCAAAAATACGCGGCGCAGCGATCCGTACATGCGCAAGTTTCAGCGACTTGCATGGCATGGCTGGTGACGGCTTCGGGGATAGGGATAACCCTCGAGGGCGCTTTCCGAATAGCGGCTGGAGCGGATCTCCTTCTTGGGCTCGATCTCGCGCGAATCTCCAGGCAAATCCAAAGCCGATAAAAAGCTAGTTTTGGCTACAAAATTTAAGTTTGGCTAGCAAAATATCACGCTAAGAAAAGCCGCCGTGTTAACCTCGAGCTTCACGAGAAGACCAGTTTCCAGGGGGCACAGCCATGATCCGCTGCCACCTCGCCCGCATTATGGGTGAGCACAAAATGCGTATTGCTGACGTAGCCAGAGAAACGGGGCTCAGCCGCGCCACGGTAACCCTGCTCTACAAAGAAACAGCACAGAAAGTGGATCTGGAAGCCATTGAGAGGCTGTGCCTACTGTTTGAGTGTCAAGTAGGCGACCTGCTTGAGCTGACGCCAGCATAGACAGTGCTGCTGTCACAGATCTGGATCACACAGCAAGCGCCTTAACGGCATCCAACAAACGACTGTACTTACAAATTTAACAGGGAAAATGTATGACCAGCACCCAACAACGCGCCGCTTTGCAACGCCAGATATGGGCCATTGCCAACGATGTCCGCGGTGCCGTCGATGGCTGGGACTTCAAGCAGTATGTGCTCGGCACGCTGTTCTACCGCTTCATCAGCGAAAACTTCGCCAACTACATTGAAGCCGGTGATGACAGCGTCAACTATGCCGAACTGCCCGACAGCGTCATCAGCGCAGACATCAAAGACGATGCCATCAAAACCAAGGGCTACTTCATCTACCCCAGCCAACTGTTTGCCAAGGTGGCTGCCAGCGCCAACAGCAACGAAAGCCTGAACACCGATCTGGCCGCCATCTTTGCCTCCATCGAAAACTCCGCCAACGGCTACCCCTCCGAGCAGGACATCAAAGGCCTGTTTGCCGATTTCGACACCACCAGCAACCGCCTCGGCAATACCGTCAAAGACAAAAACCGGCGTTTGGCCAACGTGCTCAAGGGCGTGGCCGAGCTGGATTTTGGCCATGCGTTTTATGAAAAGAGTGACGCCAGCCACATCGACCTGTTTGGCGATGCCTATGAATTCCTCATCTCCAACTACGCCGCTAATGCCGGTAAATCCGGTGGCGAGTTTTTCACTCCGCAGCATGTGTCCAAACTGATTGCCCAACTGGCCATGCACAAGCAAACCAGCGTCAACAAGATTTACGACCCAGCTTGCGGCTCCGGCTCGCTGCTGCTGCAAGCCAAAAAGCATTTTGACGCGCACATCATTGACGACGGTTTTTATGGGCAAGAACTCAACCACACCACCTACAACCTGGCGCGGATGAACATGTTCCTGCACAACGTCAACTACGACAAATTCAACATCCAGCTGGGCGACACCCTGATCGACCCGCATTTTGGCGACGACAAACCCTTCGACGCCATAGTCTCCAACCCGCCCTACTCGGTGAAGTGGAAGGGTTCGGACGACCCCACCCTGATCAATGACGACCGCTTTGCCCCCGCCGGCGTGCTCGCGCCCAAATCCAAAGCCGACTTTGCCTTTGTGCTGCATGCACTCAGCTACCTGTCCAGCAAAGGCCGCGCCGCCATTGTCTGCTTCCCGGGCATCTTCTATCGCGGCGGTGCGGAGCAGAAAATCCGTCAGTATCTGGTGGATAACAACTACGTCGAAACCGTGATTTCGCTCGCGCCAAACCTGTTCTACGGCACCACCATCGCCGTGAACATTCTGGTGCTCTCCAAACACAAAACCGACACCACCACCCAGTTCATTAACGCCAGCGCTCTGTTCAAGAAAGAAACCAATAACAACGTGCTGCTGGATGCGCATATCGACCAAATCATGGCGGTGTTCGACAGCAAGGCGAATGTGGATCACTTCGCGCTAGCGGTGCCGTTTGAACAGGTGGCCGCCAACGACTTCAATTTGTCGGTCAGCAGCTATGTCGAAGCCAAAGATAACCGCGAAGTGGTGGATATTGGCGAGCTCAACGCCGAACTGAAAACCACCGTGGGCAAGGTAGACCAGCTGCGCAAAGAGATTGATGCCATCGTCGCAGAGATCGAGGGCGAGGAGTTGGAGGCATGAGCAGCGTGATTTTTTTGGAGAAGCTGCTGGATGGGGTGCCTGTGGAGTGGAAAGCGCTGGGGGAAGTGGTAAAAACCGTAACAGCGCCCTCAAAGCTCAAAAGCCAAGCCTACCGCGCCACAGGGAAGCTTCCAATTGTTGATCAGGGCATAGAGTTCATTGCAGGCTATACCGATGAGGATATAACTCCCATTAAGGCTGGCAATTACGTAATTTTCGGCGACCACTCTGAACACATCAAGTTTGTTAACTTTTCATTTGTTCAAGGCGCGGACGGAATAAAAATTCTCAGCCCAATATCTGCCAATGCAAAGTATATTTATTACGCGTTCCAAAACTTTTATAAGAAAAAATTGAGCTACAAGCGACATTGGTCAACAGCGCAGGAGACACAAATCCCCATCCCCTGCCCAGAAAATCCAAAAAAATCGCTGGAAATCCAGGCCGAAATTGTCCGCATTCTGGACACATTTACCGCCCATACCACCGAGCTTACCGCCGAGCTTACCGCCCGCAAGAAACAATACAACTACTACCGCGACCAGTTGTTGAGCTTTGAAGATGGGGAAGTCGTTTGGCCACCCTTGGGTGAGCTTGCAGAGAACCTTGATTCAATGCGAAAACCCGTAACAAGTGGATTACGAGAGGCTGGAGATATTCCGTACTACGGCGCATCTGGAATTGTTGATTATGTAAAAGACTATATTTTTGACGGTGACTTTTTACTGATTTCAGAAGATGGCGCAAATTTGGTGGCTAGGAGCACTCCAATAGCGTTTAGCGTCAGTGGGAAAAGCTGGGTAAATAATCATGCGCACGTACTAAAATTCAATACTTATGCTGAGCGTCGATATGTTGAATACTACCTAAACAGTATCGACTTAACGCCTTACATCTCGGGAGCAGCTCAGCCAAAGTTAAATCAAAAGAACTTAAACAGCATTAAAATCCCCAATCCTTCGCCTGAAGAAAAAATTCGCATCGTCGCCATTCTGGACAAATTCGACGCGCTCACCAACTCCATCAGCGAAGGCTTACCCCGCGAAATCGAATTGCGCCAAAAACAATACGAATATTACCGCGATTTGTTATTGAGCTTTCCAAAACAAGAAGAGGAAGCTGCCTGATATGAGCACGCTAACGGAAATAGCACAGCAATTACAAGCGGCTAATAAAAAAGTGCAGCTGATCTATGCTTTTAATGGCTCGGGAAAAACACGACTATCGCGCGAGTTTAAGCGGCATGTTGCACCAAAAAAAGAACTAAATGAAGTTGATGCAGAGCAAGCCGAGTTGTCGCGCAACAAAATCCTATACTACAACGCCTTCACCGAAGATTTGTTTTATTGGGATAACGATTTGAAAGCTGAAACTGATCCTGAACCCAAGTTGAAAATCCAGCCAAATACGTTCACCGACTGGCTTATTACTTTACTTAAAGATCTTGGAGAAGATGGCAACATTATTTCCAATTTTCAGCGCTATACGAGCAGTAAAGTTACGCCAGAATTTAATGAATCATACAAGTACAAAACCAAAGATCATGATGGCAAGGAGACGGAAATCACCGTTCCTGCCTTTTCTGAGGTCACTTTTAAAATAGCGGCCAAGCAGCTTGTAACATTGAATGACTCCGCTGTCACAGCAGATGACGCTGTTAATGTAGTTCAAGGGCATTATGAAATTGTTAAAATCTCTAAAGGCGAAGAAAGTAACTTCTTTTGGAGTATTATTTACACATTTCTGGAACAGGTAGTTTCCACTCTTAATGAGCCTGATGCCACGAATCGAATAACTGATAAATTTAATCAATTGGAATATGTTTTTATTGATGACCCTGTGAGCTCTCTAGATGACAGCCATCTAATCGAGTTGGCAGTCGATCTGGCAGGACTGATCAAATCGAGCAAATCAGATCTTAAGTTTGTCGTCACAACGCATAGCCCACTTTTTTATAACGTGCTATGCAATGAGTTGAGCAATAAAGCTTATGAAAAGAAGGCAGATGGAACATACAGTCTTTCTTATAACGCGAATAGGGAGTTTAAGAAGTACCGATTAGAAAAGCAGGCGGATGGCAATTTTGATCTGTTAGAGCAGCCAACGGATTCTCCTTTCTCTTATCACCTATTTCTGTTGTCCGAACTACAAAGTGCCATCAAGAGCGGACAAGTAAGAAAGTACCACTTCAGCTTTGTCAGAAATATTCTGGAAAAGATGGCCACATTTCTTGGCTACAACTACTGGCCTGCGCTGTTGCCGAAAATAGCTGAAGATAAGCCCGATCCATTTGCTAATAGAATTCTTAATCTGTCCAGTCACTCTGCCCATGCGGGCGAAGAAATCGCAGATATAGAAGATAAAGATAGGGAAAATCTTGAAGATTTGGTGAACTACTTAATTCAAACCTATGGTTTCAGAAAGCAGGAAGAGCAAAATGGTTGATTACACCAAGCCGATCGCTGAAGCCAACAACTTTATTGTTCTGGACAAATACACCCAGGAATGGAAGGCCGCAGAAAGCTACCAGAGTGAAGGCGACCTAGAGCGCGAGTTCATTCAGGATTTGCAGAATCAGGGCTATGAATACCTGCCCGGCCTGAACACGCCAGAGGCCTTGCTGGCCAATGTGCGCGTACAGCTGCAAACGCTCAACAACGTGCAGTTTGGCGATGGCGAATGGCTGCGCTTCGTGGAAACCTATCTGGATAAACCCAGCGACGGCATTATCGACAAGACCCGCAAGGTTCACGACGACTACATCCATGACTTTGTCTTTGACGATGGCCGCATCCAGAACATCTACCTGCTGGAGAAGAAAAACATCGCCCGCAACAAGGTGCAGGTGATCAAACAATTCGAACAAACCGGCAGCCACGCCAATCGCTACGATGTGACGGTTCTGGTGAATGGCCTGCCGCTGGTGCAGGTGGAATTAAAGAAGCGCGGCGTGGCGATTCGCGAAGCATTCAATCAGGTGCACCGCTACAGCAAGGAGAGCTTCAACAGCGAACACTCCTTGTTCAAGTATTTGCAGCTGTATGTGATCTCCAACGGCACCGACAGCCGTTACTTTGCCAACACCACGACGCGCAACAAAAACAGCTTCGACTTCACCATGAACTGGGCGAAGGCGGACAACAGCTTGATCCGCGACCTAAAAGACTTCACCGCAACCTTCTTCCAGAAGCACACCCTGCTCAATGTGCTGCTGCATTACTCGGTGTTTGATGTCAGCAACACGCTGCTGGTGATGCGCCCGTACCAGATCGCCGCCACGGAACGCATTCTGTGGAAGATCAAAAGTACCTTTCAGGCCAAAAGTTGGAGCCAGTTAGAGGGTGGCGGTTTCATCTGGCACACGACTGGATCGGGCAAGACGCTGACCAGCTTCAAGGCGGCGCGTTTGGCGACGGAACTGGATTTCATCGACAAGGTGTTCTTCGTTGTGGACCGCAAGGATCTGGACTACCAGACCATGAAGGAATACCAGCGCTTTTCACCCGATAGCGTGAATGGCTCTGACAGCACGGCAGGCTTGAAGCGCAATCTCGATAAAGACGACAACAAGATCGTTGTCACCACCATCCAGAAGCTCAACAACCTGATGAAGGGCGAAGGCGACCTGCCGATTTATGGCAAGCAGGTGGTGTTCATTTTTGATGAGTGCCATCGCAGCCAGTTTGGTGAAGCGCAGAAGAACCTGAAGAAGAAGTTCAAGCGGTTCTATCAGTTTGGCTTTACCGGCACACCGATCTTCCCCGAGAACGCGCTGGGTGCGGAAACTACCGCTAGCGTGTTTGGCCGCGAGCTGCATTCGTACGTCATCACCGATGCGATTCGGGATGAAAAGGTGCTCAAGTTCAAGGTCGATTACAACGATGTGCGCCCGCAGTTCAAAGCCATTGAAACCGAGCAAGATGAGAAGAAACTCAGCGCTGCGGAAAACAAGCAGGCCTTGCTGCACCCCGATCGTATCCGCGAAATTACCCAGTACATCCTGAACAACTTCAGGCAGAAAACCCACCGCCTGCAAGCGGGCAACAAAGGTTTCAACGCCATGTTTGCCGTGAGCAGCGTGGACGCCGCTAAGCTGTACTACGAGTCTTTCCGTGAGTTGCAGAAGAACAGCGACAAGCCGCTGAGGGTAGCCACTATCTTCTCGTTTGCGGCGAACGAGGAGCAGGAGGCGGTGGGTGACATTCAGGACGAGAGCTTTGATGTCACTGCCATGAACAGCAGCGCCAAGGAGTTTTTGAGCGCGGCAATTGCTGACTATAACGCGCTGTTCAAAACTAACTTCAGCGTGGACAGCAATGGCTTCCAGAATTATTACCGCGATCTGGCCAAGCAGGTGAAGGCCAAGGAGATCGACCTGCTGATAGTGGTGGGTATGTTCCTGACCGGCTTCGATGCGCCCACGCTGAACACCTTGTTTGTCGACAAAAACCTGCGCTTCCACGGGCTGATGCAAGCCTACTCGCGCACCAACCGCATTTACGACGCCACCAAGACCTTTGGCAACATCGTGACCTTCCGCGATCTGGAGCAGGCGACTATTGATGCCATCACCCTGTTCGGTGACAAGAACACCAAGAACGTGGTGCTGGAGAAGAGCTACAAGGAGTACATGGAAGGCTTCACCGATGTGGCCACCGGTGAAGCGCGGCGTGGCTTTGTGGCGGTGGTGAAGGAGCTAGAACAGCGCTTCCCCGACCCCGCTGCCATCGAAAAAGAAGCCGACAAAAAGGCTTTCGCCAAGCTGTTTGGCGAGTATTTACGCGTGGAGAACGTGCTACAGAACTATGACGAGTTCGCCAGCCTGAAAGCGCTGCAAAGCTTGGATATGAACGACCCGGCAGCGGTGGAGGCATTCAAGGCCCAGCACTATTTGAGCGATGACGACCTGACCGCACTGCAAGCGATCACGCTCCCCGCCGAACGGAAGATTCAGGATTATCGTTCGACCTATAACGATGTACGCGACTGGTTGCGCCGTGAAAAAGCGGGGGCGGAGAAGGATAAATCCACCATCGACTGGGATGACGTGGTCTTTGAGGTGGACCTGCTCAAATCACAGGAAATCAACCTCGACTACATCCTAGAACTGATCTTCGAGCACAACAAAAAGATCAAGAGCAAAGCGGAGCTGGTGGATGAAGTGCGCCGGGTGATTCGTGCCAGCTTGGGCAACCGCGCCAAAGAGAGCTTGCTGGTCGATTTCATCAACCAAAACGATCTGGACCAGATTGGTGACAAGGCCAGTGTGATTGACGCCTTCTTCACCTTTGCCCAAGCGGAACAGCAGCGTGAGGCGCAAGAGCTAATCAACGCTGAGAACCTAAATGCAGAGGCAGCGCGACGCTATATCACCACCTCACTCAAGCGGGAATTTGCCAGCGACAATGGCACCGAGCTCAATGGCGTTTTGCCGAAGATGAGCCCGTTAAACCCTCAGTACCTGACGAAAAAACAAAGCGTTTTCCAGAAAATCGCAGCATTTGTTGAGAAGTTCAAAGGGGTGGGTGGGAGCGTTTAAACAATATGAAATTTAGCGCTTGGACCGTTATTTAGTCTGAACATAGTCAATTTGTTCGCTGTTTAAGTCTAGGCTGACAAAAAAGTAGAGAGCTCACAGTCAGGGCTTTGGCCCTTCGTGCGCCATTACTTTAGCGAGTGAGTAGGCGGTTCAAGATCCAGCACGCTAGAACTACGGCGATCAGCAACGGAGGAAAACGCAGCATCAGCAGAATGCTCAGAACCAGTACTCCAGACGCAGCCAGTGCGCCGATGAAGATGAACAGGCACAGCAGAAATCGAAGCAGGGTCATGACGGCTCTCCGAAAGAGCCCGACTGGCCGATAGGCTCAATCGGGGGTAGTGGTCAGTTGGCTGATGAGGCGAGCGCTTCCAGCTTGCCCGCAAGCGACGTGGTAGCTGGTTGCTGCACTTCACCCTGGACCTTGACAGTGGTGGTGTCCGCGCTCGAATAGAACTCTTCGATCACATCACCGGCATCCTCCTCGCTGTCCTCGAATGCACCGTTGCCAAAGCCACGTCGCGCTGCTTCATCCAGTGCAACCTGATCGAAGCCCGCCCCTTGCCGTTGCGTGTCTAATTCACTAGCAGCCTGTAGCGACTCGGCCATGTCCATGCCGCTACGCACCGTGAGGTCGACGTAGAAGATTGGCGTGCCATGGCTTTGCCGGGTGGATTTACCGCGCAGACGAAGTTCCAGCGGCAGGCAAGCCAGCCGATTGCCCGATACGGCCTGGAAGTAATGCAGGCGTGCGGCCAGGGTGCGGATGCTGTTGAAGCCGGTGGTGCGGAACACAAAGCTGCCGAGCGGTGAATCGCCCCGGGTTTCGTAGACACCTCCATGCCTTAAAATGAGGCCAATCAGGAGGTGCCATGAGCAACCCGCGTTATCCCGAAGAATTCAAAACCCAAGCGGTCAATCAAGTGACCGAAAAGA
>Ga0247819_10001226_pt1 | contig 14156 bp, 13 predicted proteins | sample 13C_Xylose_Day6_FD_193428 | JGI IMG/M metagenome (GOLD analysis project Ga0247819, IMG submission 193428) | Soil microbial communities from agricultural site in Penn Yan, New York, United States - 13C_Xylose_Day6 | ecosystem: Environmental > Terrestrial > Soil > Agricultural land | place: USA... | reverse complement strand
TAGGCGTAGCCGAGGTCGCGGCGCTAACAGGATTCAGCGTGTTAACCGTGCGTCAGCGCAAACTGCCGGGGCTTGATCCCCTTCCGGGACTATCGCGGCTACGCTGGCGTCTTGGCGATCTTCGCCAGTGGATGCGCCATGGTCCCGAATGCACTTCGGCTTCGCCAGTCAAGGCAGTGTTAAAAACTACGCCAGAAAATCGAGTTGGCCGCCCTACAAAAAAAGAGCAAGTAGAGGCTAGAAAATGAGCACTTGCACACCTGCCTCCATTCAAAATTAAGCAGTGGTCACTTCGTTTATAAACGAGCCGCTAATGCCGCCAGAGCTCCATACGAATGACATCACGAATTCAGGGAGCAGGCGTCTTGCGCAACTCGCCAAACTTGAAGCTCGAGCAAGAGCGGCTAACAAGGCGCAGCTCAAGCCAGGGCCTGCGATTACAACCCCAACGCTGAGAACATGGCCGGATGAGGTTCGCGGCGTACCGAATGCGTTCTTGCGGTCGGCGCTTTTCGGAGCAGTAAGGAAGGGCAGTCGGACTGATCTAAAAATGGTGGCGATTAACTCAATCGGGGGGGTGCAAATTGCTTATACAGGAACGCGTCTCGACCAGATTGACCTTTCCATATGGCTAAGCGTGTTGCACCTCTCTCGACGGCAAATGCTAGGCCAGGAGCTCCGCTACAAGGCTTACGGAGTGCTTAAACTCATGAAAAAGACCGACACGGGTAAGAATAGGAAACTGCTGCACGATCGCTTGCTGCGATTGGCAGCGTGCACCGTTGAGGTAGTGCTGGGTGATATTTCCTACACCGGGAGCCTGATCAAAGACTTCTACAAGGACGAGAATAGTTTGGAATACGTCGTAATCCTTGACGCCAAGCTAAACGCACTGTTCTCCAAGTCTGGCTTCAGTTACATCGATTGGAGTATTCGGTCTGCATTGGATGGCCAGCCACTGGCCCAATGGCTTCATGGATTTTATTCGAGCCATGCAAAAGCTTACGGACTTAAAGTAAGCACGCTGCACCAGCTCTGTGGAAGCGAAGCCCGCGAAATCTGGAAATTTACCCAAACGTTATGTCGCGCGCTCGACGCTTTGAGCGCTGCCTACAACAAACACGGTAAATCATTCGAGTACGCCATTCGAGGCGATTTGGTACACGTCCAAAGACAGGAAAGCCAGACACAGTTCCGACATCTCATGAGAGTGGAAAGAACAAAAATTATGCGTGCCGTTCTAGCGGGTAGAGAATACCGTTCTGGCAGGTAACGCTTACCGTTACGGCGGGTAGCGTAGCCCGTTCCAAAAGGTAGGCTATCCACAGTCAATAGTGCCTGTCAGCCTGATAATACAAAGGCCGCAGCATGTGCCCCTCTAAAAACTAATCTCAAGTTAATCAGTAATAATCGGATCTCGGACATGTTCAGCCCCTAACGACCAGTCGAGGGATTGTCCGCAGCCAGCTCAAACGCGGAAGATGAATGCTATGGCTAACCGGAGTCGTACCACCGTTGAGCGAATAATTCTCCAAGCCCGGATATGGGGGTGGGATATGTCCTGGTCGTTCAACATGGCCACACCGACCGATACCAGGCAAATCGGTCACCATTATTCAGAGCATACTGCGATCAAGCTTTACGGCTCCATCCGATACCCTGAAGCATTCAAATACCCTGCCCTAGAATGCTACCTATACGTAGACCCATTACTCCTAAGCGACAAGTCGGTTCCTCGCTGCATCGGTTCCATGCAGGCGACTGGCAAAAAGCTCATCGCATATGTCGCCGTTCACAATGACCGCTTCAACAGCTTAGTCATCGCTGCAAGTCGACTTGTCGCCCTGGAGATCAATGCGGAGCCGCTGAAATATCGCAAGGCAAAGGTGATGGGCATCCACCTAAGCACCGAACTGGAGTCTGATTGGTAATGGTTTTTTGATCATCGGAGCGCTAGTGTCCAGTGCTCGTTTACTAGCGCTGCCCCGGGTGCCGAGAAACTATGACGAGGTCCAAAATCCTCATTCCTCGTCGAAGTAATCGCTATCCAGTTTCGGCAGTTTGAGAAGCTGGGACGTTACCCCAACCTCGTAGTCCATCATCAGGTTGACCAGGCGGATGCCATCCACCAGCACCATGCCTTCCACTGAGCGGACAAAGTCGATGCCTTGGGCAGTGAAACCCGACGTAGTAATAAATACCCCTCGCTTGGCTTTTTGCCCTGCAAGTGCTCCATAGAACGCTTGCAACTCAGGACGGCCTACAGTGCCTTGCCAGCGCTTTGCTTGGACATAGACTTTTTCCAGTCCGAGTTTATCAAGCGAAATTACCCCGTCAATTCCGCCATCTCCGCTTCCACCAACACGCTGCAAATCGTTTCGGCTAGCCCCGTAGCCAAGGCTGTGCAACACGTCGAGCACAATAACTTCGAAGCGGTTGGGGCTGACTTGTAGAAGGTTATCCAGCAGATCTGCAGCTGTTGCATCGCGTAGTTCACGCAGAGCCTGCTCCAACCGATCATCTGGGCTCACAGTTGCTGATATTGGTGTGTCTGCACCCTGCTCACGCCCATCTAGCGGGACGGCATCTGAGGCGCTCCTAAGCTTCACGTCCATGAAGCCGATGGCGAGTTGTTCAACCTGACTCGTAGTGAGCGGTGAAGGGTGCTGTATGGAATAAGCAGTGCCAGCTTCGGTTAGCTTCCAGTAGCCTCGTTTGGCGCTGGAGGATAATCCTGCGCGCTTGAGACGGTCGTGAGCCCATCCAGCGCGGTTCTTATAGGTCGCTTGCCCACTCGCAATCAGCTCTTGAAGCTGTGGTTCGGACAAATTCAAAGCCCGGGCCGCAGCTTCATGCGCGTCGCGTGCTGTCGCGCCTCCCGGATTCGCCGCCAGGTAGCGCAAGATCGGTTCAATGAATTTGTCGTATGTAGGAACGGACATCAGGATTCCCTTCGCAAGGTTGCCAGCGTGGGCAAATGTGGTAAGCCGCATGTTATCCGGAGTTTGGAAAATTATGTTTGAGGTCTGTGCCTGATGATCAAGGAGTGAGTCCAAAAGACAGCTGCTGCCTACGACCGCCCATGCAGAGCCTGGGCAGTAGCAGCCAGCCTGATCACTAATTGATAATGACCGCGCACTACTCTGTGAAACTTGCGAACTCCGCAATGAAAACGACGATCCGCATGCCGCAACTCTCGCAAGAATCGTTCGATACGTGGAGAGCTATTTGCTCTTAGCGAACGCTGGCGGGGCAATGCGCTGTCGGCGCTGGCTTGGATTGACAGAGTCAAGCAGAACTTCCTTGATGCGCCGAGCAGAAATCTCGAGCTCTTCGGGGGAGGCGTTCTGGATAGCACAAATCAACCGCTCACGATTGGAGCGCTTCAGATCCATAATCTCGGCGAAGCTACTTTCATCGTCACTGGATTGTTCCATAACAACCTCCAAGGCATCTTGAGAGCATCACCGGAGAACTACACGGCAGTGTCAAATAGCTCTCTCAGATTCGTCACTTTAGTCTTTGTGCTTCCGCATCACCACAACCGTCCAAAAATCGTCTCACGCTTATCAACGTCAAGGGTGCACGCGTGCTGCTATCCACTCCCCTGTATCAGAAAATCACTCAACAAGGGGTAATTCGGTAAATCCTAGCTGTCGCTCTACCGTCTTTCTCGTCATCCAATCGTCGTATCCTCAGCCGCTGATGGATGATGCATTTTTTTGCTTATGTAATCGTTTTGAATTCACCTTTTTTTCGTACCTGTAGCGTCACCTCAATGCAAGGCCTCCTTCATCCCGACTATTACCGGCTAATGCAAAACTCGTCTAAATTCTGAAAGGAAAGACTAGGACAAGGTAGGGTTTGTACTCCCGCCATAAATGGCGATCGTACAATCGGCAGCGCACCAGTCGTTCCACTCCCTCTGCTTTGCCTACCTTCCCTACTCAGGGCAAGCCCCGAGACCCCAACACCTGGAAAATGAAAGCTCATGAGGCGTAGCGAACAACGCCGACGCACAGGATGGCTGCCGGAAATTCGTAGTTTCGAGGAAGAAGGAGCATTGGTACGCGAGAAAGCCCGCGACAGCAGAATGAGCGTTGGTCAGTTCGTGCTGGCCGCCGCATTGAAGCGACAGACCAGAAGCAAAATTGACTCCCACGTAATCAATGAGCTGCGGCGCCTTGGAGGCCTTCAGAAGCATCTCTTCACAGTGAGCAACGCCACGCTTTCCAAGGAGTACGCGAATGTCTTGGTTGAGATAACCGAGGCCATCAAGCACATCGGGCGTTGAGGTAAACCCGTTGGCCCCTGTTGACTCACAGCTCTGTGCTTATCTCATGCATTGCCAGGACTTCATGCTCTGCTAGACCACGACTGCGCTGTTCCAACCCTGCCGTCGAGCTCAGCACTTGATGTTCGATTTCCTGTTGCTCCAATAACCGTCCCAACAAGATGACCTCTCCGTCCGCCTCCAGCCTACGAAGCTGCTCTGGACAGCTGAACGCCCAACGATCAAGTATTTGCCAGCCACGGGCGTGATAAGACGGTGAGCGGAGAACAGATTGGATGGATGAGTTTGCCAACACGTTGGCAGCGATAGATAGCGGGATGATCTCACTGTGCATATGCGCCTCCCACCTGGAGAAGGTGAGTAATCATTCTTGTATTTTGATCAATCGAGGAAGACCGGAAGCCGCCGTTTTGCTTCAGCTCCCCGCTATGCTGATGGGAGAATCCGAGAGCGGTAAGGCTGGCGGCATCGTCACGGGCAAGTGCCAGATTAGCCGAACGCATCGTCGCACTGGCCTGCTCCAGTCGAGCGATATCTGTCGGCACAAAACTACTTCTAACTGGTTTACTCATAGATTGCTCCTAACAAATGATGGGCTGACGATCGAGAATGCTAGCCCAGGGCCGCCCCTAGGTAACAAACAACGTATTGAGTCGAGCCTCTGTATTGAGCACCTCTGCCGGCCTCAGCACGAGGCTGAACACAGGAACATCAGGATTGCTGGTCAGCACCTCCAACCGATGATTGTGCTTCCCGACAGGGACAATCCGCCAAAAATTAATTTCATCGAACCAAAAGAAATGCTGTGCGCCTTTGACTGGATAAGCCAGCAATCTGCGCGCTGAACTATCGATACCCAGGTAGGCATCGTTGATCTTCGCGAACACTTCGATCTGCGGTTGAAAACCTGCGGTCTGGAAACCAGTAACCATCCGCTTCAGCTTCTCGCCATAGTGTTGGTTAACACGCCAGAACAACCATGCCCCTCCGACGAAGTAGAAGGCCAGAGCCCAGAATAACCATCGAATAGCCGGATCAGCACCACCGGAAAAACCCAAAAAAAACGGCAGGTTGAAACCGCACAACACAACCACAACCAGCAGCAGCGCACCAACTGGCAGGCATCCAACAACCTATAGCACTCGAAATAGCTCCCATAGCTGCCTCATCACTTTTCCTCACGCCAATATTCAGCACGAAAATATCTGATAATCAGATATCTTAAAAGCAGATATAGCTTGGCAAGCCGCCCCTCCAGATACGCGGCCATGACCAAAGCTATCTATCGACGTGAGCATGAGATTTTTCTTCAGGTACTGAAACGCATGCGCATCGAGTCCGGGATGACTCAAGCACAGTGCTCTGCTGCCTTGGGCAGGCCGCAGTCATTTATGAGTGATGTAGAGAGGGGCATAAGACGACTCGATACCGTTCAACTTCGTGACTTATGCCTTGTTCTAGGCACCGATCTCACGAATTTTTCTAAAGCTTATGAACAATCCCTCAAAGAAGGGTAACGCCCCATTTCTCTTGCATCTCGCAGAGCGCGAGGCAGAGATCGGCCAAAAGCAGTCGCTGCTATCAGCTTTCCCATAGCGTGAGAGTCGCTCCCCGAAGCCGGCCGCTCTGTGAGACTACAAATGTAGATCTATTGGGTATTCACCTACCCGGCCGGCAACTTGCTTTAGTGATGCTCTACACTTGGTGTTCCGTTTCTGCATAGCCCCAGGCCCAAGTCGCGTGAGTGGCCTGAGCCTGATTCGTTTTGACAAAAGCACGGCTGGTTTGGCAGATTCTCGGATGACGTTTCGATGCCAGTGCCAAGGGAGTTGCATGAAGTACACCGATATCAATCTGGGAGATTTACTGGCCTCCCCAACGCCTGTGGTGAGCGATATTGTCGAGCCCAAGCTGGGCGCTTTACCACTTCATCTTATGTCTTGGGAGGACTTCGAGAGGCTATGTGCGCGCTTGATCCAGCATCAGTATGCGGGAGGCGGCCTGCAGGTTTTCAAATATGGAAGAGCCGGGCAGGATCAAAAAGGCATCGACATCATTTGGCAAGTGCCACGAGAGAAAAAATACGACGTTGCCCAAGTAAAACGATGGAGAAAAATAAAGCCTGGGGACATTCGAGACTGGGTCAAAACCTTCCTTGAAGCAGAGTTGGCGATCGAGACACGCACCTGGATTCTCTGCCTATCGATCGACATTCAAGAAGACACTAGTCTGATTGAAGCCTGGCACTTAGCAAAAATGGAGTTGAAAGCACGTGGCGTCGTCGCCGAAATTTGGCACAAGGGCTGGATCGAGGAACTTCTACGAAAGACCCCTGAACTTGTCGAGACGTTTTTCTCCAAGCAAATTCGTGACCGCTTCTGTCATACGCTGAGCATGCCTAGTGAGGAGCTGCAGTTTTACCGCAAAGGCTTCTCCCATCATTATGACTCACACCTCACTATCGAAAACGAGAGCGTTAGGATGGAGGTCCTACTGCCAAACCCGAGATCGCACCAAGCGTCCGCCATTCTTTCATTCGCCCGTGCCAATTTGGCGGGTGTTTCCCTGGCAATCGACGGGAAGGACCTAGTGCATTGGCTGCAATGGGCAGGGCATTGCCACGACCCGGTGAAGGGACCCTATACGTTGCCGCTGAGCGATCCAGGGCGATTTCTCCTCACGACGCAGAAGTTCCAGTTGAGCCTGGATAGCAAAGAGTTCAATGACCTGGACTGGTGCCTGGGCCAGGTCTGGACTCACTATCTAGATGCGATCCAAGGGCTGGAAGCCAATTGGCGATGCCTCAGGTTTGGGCGACTCAGAGATTCGTCCCAACATGTACATAGGCTGTATAGCGTCTCACGCTCCCTGTGGCGCCTGATCATGGATTACGCCAGAGAGCATGACTACGCTAAGGGTGAGTCCGAAGAGCACATATTCGATGCGTCGGGCAACGGCGTGCTAAAGGTGTTCTCGCCCAGGGCCACTGCTACTTTGGACGCCGGTTACCATTTGATTTTGTATGTCTATCATGACGGTGGCATATGCGGCTCTCATGAGCCCAGTATGATCATCGGCTGGGGCCCGCATCACCTCAGGGAGCTTTCCAGCCCGTGGGGTCCACGGGGGCTGTGGGATGCCGAACTCACTCACGATTGGTTAAGCGCAAAGCTGATGCCTAGGGTAATGCGCTGGTACCGCAGCAAGTGCAGAAAGGAAGTGTCATGGACCAGTTATCCGGTGAAGAAATTCACAGGCAACTTCCCGATCTTTGATCCTGACGAGCATTTAATTTCCTACGCCCGATTGTGCGTTCAGCAGATTACTGAAATTGATACCTCGGAAGCGTTGAACAACTGTCTGCATTCGATGCAATCGCATTTCAGTATTTATGGTGCTCCAGCTAATATCGAAACTAGCCTGGTGCAAGCCGTATTACGTTGTGTGCAGCATCTGGCCTACCGTCTGCCTGAGCAGCATCACGATTACATCAGAGGCAATCTGCAATTGGGACCACAGCGATTGGCCGAGGGACTGGAGGCTCTGATGGCAGGGCTCACCGAGCGCTGGAGCAACAGCACATTGCTGGAAATGGCGCTTCGCTCGCTGATTTGCTGCTGCGAGAGCATTGCGGACGTCAGTGATGACTTGAAGTGGATTAAACAGATGCAGGAGCCTGTCTGGGCAAGGATGCGTGAAGATTTACTGTGCGAGATGTTCTCTTGAAGCCTCAAATCTTGTAGAGCAGGGGTTCTCTGCTGCCGAGATGCGCAGCATCCGGCTTGCTGAATCAAATCTGTAATCAACGAGTATTTGAAAATCTGAGATGCGCCGGTCCAAGCAATATAAGTAAATCGCACCAAGTAACGTAGACATGTTACATGTCGCTTCGGGTCGATTGCAGCCCTTTGCGACAGGCAGCATTAGGTCAGCAGCGGGATTAACTTTCTGCAACTAACGGCCACAAAGGAAAGCTGGAGTGAGCGAAGTTTTTGATGGGGCCGTCAATCAGGCACTGCCTAAGGTGCCTTCTCGCCCCGTACAAAAGATCGATTGAAGGTGATTTTTGTGTGGTATTAGGCCTAATTCAGGTTCCGATGGCTTGCTGCTCAAAGGGGCAGAGTCGTGCCGTATTTTGGGCTTTCATGCGTATGTAGGACTGTTGTACTTCTTTAAAACACATATCTGCATACTTGGTGGTTAGTAGCGTGCTTGCCACATACGGCCTCACCGTCTCGCACCAGTAATGAGTAGCTTGGAGTATCCGCTTACACGCCGCGTCGACAGCTGGAATGTAATCCTGAGATTCGCGTTGAGCTGCCGCGAGTCGGACTTCTACTTGAGCTTCTCTAATGCTTCCCCACACACTGAAAAAAGACTCCGCCAGCTTCTCATTTGGCAGTTCCATCGCATCCAACTTGTTCAGCTGCTCAAAATATCCCTCAAGCGAGCGCGTGACCTGATCCAGATCGACGCCATACGTAAAGACTCCAATACCAGTGCTTTTGTTAAGCAGGCGGACCGAAAAGTCATGAATGGATTTTACGGTATGGCTGATAATGTTCAGACGTACTGTAATTTTCGCCTGTGCCTTTTTTTCTTCGAGCCGGCGCCTCGTTTCATCACGCTGATCCTTGGCATTAGCGATCCACACCGAAGCCAATATTGCAGCAATAGAACCCACCGCCTGAATCCAAGCAGGCGCATTGGGACTTTCCCAAGGCCAACTGAAAGCCCACCATCCCACCACAGCGGTCAGCGGCGAAGCCAGTAGCAAGCCACCAACGTGGCTCCTACGAACAGTAACAGCTTTATCCCACAGCATTGCCATCTCCGTGCCATCATCGATTGCGAAGCTTGCCCGGAGATGATTGGCGAGTCCAGTAGGCCGTCGCCTCACCAGTACCGCAGAAGAATTCAACAGGCTCACGGTGGACAGCATAGTAGCCCCTCTTTTCCAAAGGTCTCCTGCCTAGGAAACATGAGTAAACCTGGCATGCTTTGTATTCGATAGCGGGCTCTCACGAAGGGCACAATCGGCCAATCGCGGACGGTGGTGTAGGGGACTTCCTACGACCGATATACAGTCGCTCGGTGCCCTGAAAAAACCGGGAGGATATGCCTAAGAAGGCATCCAATAGTTCAAAAAAACCAAAATCTAGACTTTTTCAAGACAAATGGCCATTATCTGGACGATTGAATGGGGGCTTGCCAGAAAAAAGCGTTCTGACAAATCAATATCGATACTAATTACTGCTATAAATGCATAGGGATTGAAGTGTGGCAGCGAAGAGCATTATTCCGATTAAGCGCACATCGGACAAGGATCAGCTAGTGTTATTTATTCATGGATTGTCAGGCTCGAGCGGAACCTGGGATACCATGTTGCAAGTTCTTGTTCAATGCAGAGAGCTCGATCATCTTGCATATGATTGCTACACCTATCCAACTTCGTTGCTTAGGATGCCATTTGGTAAAAAAATGCCAAGTATCCAGGAGATAGCAAGCGGACTTAAAGCTTTTATAGAGGGCCACTACGCAAGCAAAAAAAAAATCATCATTGTCGCCCACAGCCTAGGGGGCTTGGTGGCGCGCCACTATATTTTAGAGTCGATAAAAGCTGGCGGCAATCATAAAGTTGAAGGAGTAATACTATACGCCTCACCTCTTTCTGGCTCGGGATGGTCGTTTGCTTCAAAGCTATCTTGGAGGCACGCACACCTACAGCAATTAAGCGTAAAAACCGACTTCTTAAACGGAATGAACAAAGATTGGATTACGCTTAAAGCAGAGAGTAAAATAAAAGTTTTCAACGTGATTGCTGGAATTGATGCAATAGTATCACTAGAAAGCACGCTACCCTATATTGGTGCCGACAATTTTGCAACAATAATTGATCAAGGTCATATCGACATAACAAAGCCTGCAAGTTTGGAAGACCTTCGATTTGTTTATCTAAAGAATTTTATCTGCAGTATATTCAGTACCACCATGTTAGATTTTCAAATCGCACCAATATCGCCAACCCCGCTGGGCTTTAATTGCAAAGATGTTCTTTTTGATGCTTATACAAACTCAGTTGAGGAGTATTATATAAGCCGAAAGGAGGACGAAGTCGTACTCGCCGCCGTCCAGTCTTCGAATTTATGGATTAGCGGACCACCAGGCGTAGGAAAAACAGCAGTTCTCAGGCGCGTATCAGGCAATTCTGACTGGAATCTTCAGCATGTAATTCTAGATAGCTACCGGAATCTGACTGCTCTCGAACTGATGAAGGAGATCTGTAACTTACTCCTAGACAGATCGGGAATAGATGAGGTTCTTCCAAGCTCTGCTTCCCAACAGGAACTATTCGCAGAATTCAGAAAAGTATTCGACCGACTCCTCTCAGAAAAGCCACTGGCAATACTAGTTGAAGAAATACCTTTACCGTCTGGAACAGAGTACTCATGCTTTCTAGATTTGTGTTATCAATTGTCTTTACTTGCTGAGACGTTCAATCAGCGAGGAAAAATCATTTGGCTATTTTCGTCTATCCGCGACCCGAAATCTGACATAAAGCCAGGCCTGCCAAAGTTATTTGAAAAAATTCAATTTATCGAGTTTGGCGCATGGAAGTCCACTGATATAAAAGCTTTGGTAGAGATCATTACAAATACATTAGAAATAAGGGTGAGGCCTGAGGATCTTGACATGATAGTAAATGACTGCAAGGGCTCCCCTAGATTTGTAAAAATGCTGTTTCGCAGAGCTAGAAACGAAGTCGGCGCAAGAAAAGAGCTATCAGAAATTTCATCTTCCGTTCAAAGGGATCTTGCCCTATGAGTAACCGCACACTAAGGCCGTGCACTATCATCCCTGATAATCTGTATGTTGAGCGTGCAGCGGACAGGCAACTGCGCACTGTGATAGATGATATGGGGCGACCCGCTTATATATTAGTGTCTCGCCAAATGGGGAAGACCAATCTTCTTATTAACATGAAGAGAGAGCGGAAAGATGACATCGTCTTATATCTTGATTTATCCAATCGCTTTGACACTGCTAGGAAATGGTTTAGAAATGTAATCGATTCTTTAATTGAGTCGTATCCAAACTTTTTTGAGTCCCTGGAAGAAAAAGTAGTTCAGCAGCGCGCAAGTTCTGGCTTCGAGCCAAACGTAGAATTTGATCGCCACTTGAGAATGCTACTAAGATCATGTCAGAAGCGAGTCGTAATTGTATTGGATGAAATCGACTCTTTAGTGGGGTGTAGTTATTCTGATGTAGTTCTCGCGCAGATCCGAAGCATGTATTTTTCTCGAGCCAACTATGCTGAATACGCCCGCCTAACTTATGTCTTGTCAGGTGTAGCCGAACCGTCGGACCTCATCAGGGATAAAAATATTTCTCCATTCAATATAGGAGAAAAAATATATCTCGAAGACTTTGATAGAACAGAGTTTAATGCTTTCATTGAAAAAGCCAGTCTCGCTTTCCCAGAGCCTGTGAAGAATAAAATTTTTGATTGGGCGAGTGGTAACCCTCGAATAACCTGGGATATTTGTACTGAAATTGAAGATAGATTACTAAGTGGCGAAACAATAAATGCAATGACTGTCGATAAGGTTGTTGACAAACTGTACCTGAGAGAATACGACAGGGCGCCTGTAGATCACATTAGAACTCTAGTAGAAGCCGATGTGCAAATACGCAATGCAATAGTTGCAATTCGCTATTCAAGATCCAGCATACCGGATGACAAAATAAAGAGTAAGCTTTATCTGGCAGGAATAACAAAGTCAATCGAAGGGGGGGAGTTGACTATCAAAAACCGCGTAATCGATGAGGCTTTGTCCGACCGCTGGATAGAGCAAATTTCCCTGGCGCAAAAATCAATACTTCTTCTTGCCAATGAAGCGTATACATCTGGTAGCTATGAGCAATCAATAAAATATTATGAGGAGGCACTATCAGATTCAAATCAGTCTAATTCGATTACTGATGTCGTACGAATCGAGTTGGGCTTAGCATACATGTGGGTAAAACAAAGCAGCAAGGCCATTACCCAGTTTTTGTTAGCATATAATAACTCCAGCGATTCAAAAGTAAAACAGCTTACTAAGCTTCACATTGGTACGGCACTAATAGCCGAGCAGGACTACATTGAAAGCATTGACCACTTACTAGAGGCAGCGGCAGGAGAGGATCATACGATAGCAGTAAATGCGAAACTGAACTTGCTGGTTTCTTATTTAAAATCCGGAACTGATGAAAATGTTCACGCAGCACTTTCCCTGTCAGAAAGCTTAGTCTGCTTATTGACAGCTTCTTCGGCAGAGTCTACAGATGTGGCGCTGTCTACTACCTTATATCATCAGTCCACAATTTATGAAGCGCTTAAGCGTGAAGAAGAGACTTTGAAGTGCTTGCGTCAATCAATCGACCTTGCCCCCTTACAGTTCAAACCTTTTCTTCTGATTTCGAGCATGGAAAAAGTCAAGGATCAAGCGCAACAAATATCAGATCTGGATGCTTTTGTAGCTCTTGTCGCTGACAATGAGATTGCACTATCGAGGGTTTCTGACTCTGTATTAGGTTTGAGTAAGTCGACTTTAGCCAATTCGTTAACTAAGATCCATAGCCTTAAGGGGGTAGAGTCTTTTCATGAATTTTTGAGTGTTATAAAGGCCAAATATTATAGGGCCAGCATTAATCAATTCAGCATCCTAAATGATTTAGCAGAAGAAACAAGAGTCAGCGACCCTCATACAGCTTTCATGCTTTTGACAATATGCGCCCAGCAATACTTGCTAGACTCCACTCCGATTGAAAGTAAAATTAAGCTATATCGCAATCTAGCTATCTATAGCTGTGACAAAAAAGACGATCAGTGGGGTATGAAATATCTGAGGCTGCTTGATCAAAACTGTCCTGCTGATCTAATCAGTATCGAGGATATAGATGGAGCTCTGACCGTAGTTGTTCAGATATGTAACCGCGTTGATGCAGGCACAGTTGAAGCTCTCCAGATATGGCGAAAATTTGAAAATAGATCACTACAGGTTGACCCGCAGCAATCAACACTTCTACTTTTTCTCGTAATGTTAAATGAGAAGAACAAAGAGGTAGCTTATGAATATGGGAAGAAATTCTTATCAACTGTCGCTCCAATAGAGAAAGCGTATACCTCCGAAGTCTGGGCTACTCTCAAAAAACAAGCCGAGACTGTTGTCGTAACCTTTGAAGCGTTAAAGTATAGGAATATTGGCCGAAATTCTAAAGTCATGGTTCAGTACGGCGATTCAAAACCAATTGAAAAAAAATACAAACATGTTGAAGATGACCTAAAGGGAAGAAAGTGCGTTCTGGTCGAAAGCAACTATGAATAAGTTTTTGGTAAAGACTTGCATTGAGAAATAAAAATACTAGCGTATAGCTGATATTTCCCAATAGCCGCCCTAGTGCTCTGTAATTAAAAATCGCAGAGCATTTTTCTACTTGCTTGGTAATCATGATTCACATTTAGCACGAAAAATGGCAACTGCCCCTGCCGTCCAAGGTTGAAAGGTGCCTTCTGGCTAGTTGGCTCCTCGCGGGAAAAATTCCAGACTCTCGTGATACCACTAATGCCTGAGTGCAGATCATGCTCAATCGCCCGCGACTGGCCGATCTGCTTTGGATCGAACTCCCACTCTTGGCTGTCTTTCGCGAAGGGCATCTTTGGGTCTTTTTCAGCCTCTCACCAAAGGGCAGTAATCGGCCACAAACGGACATTCAGTTTAAGGCTCCTTGCACGGTAGCCAGTAAAGCAGCATCCCTTTACGATCAGGCGACCACACGGAAGGAGTTGCCCAATGGATTGCCTGATTCGAAACGCAAC
>Ga0247819_10001225_pt1 | contig 14159 bp, 9 predicted proteins | sample 13C_Xylose_Day6_FD_193428 | JGI IMG/M metagenome (GOLD analysis project Ga0247819, IMG submission 193428) | Soil microbial communities from agricultural site in Penn Yan, New York, United States - 13C_Xylose_Day6 | ecosystem: Environmental > Terrestrial > Soil > Agricultural land | place: USA... | reverse complement strand
GCACCCAGGCTTGTGGCGGGCACCTGATAGCTGCGCCGGGCGGGTTCGTCGGCCCAGGCCGGTGCACACAACAGCAGGCTCATGGCGAACAACGGATGTGCCGCACGCACCAGTGGGCGCAGGCGGCAGGACATGACAACTGGCATTGAACAGGGCTCCCCTTTGTTTGCTCCTACCGGTAATGACCGGTGAGTGGAGAAAAGGGGACAGCCTCATGCACGATTTTCTCGCGCGGCCAGGCTCACCCAGTAACGCGTGCGTGTGTGCACCTGCAACGGCAGGCTGGCGGCGAGCAAGGCCAGCACCCGGTCGGTGTCATCGAGGCGGAACGTGCCGGTCACGCGCAGGGCCTCCAGTTCGGGCGCCCAGCGCAGCACGCCGGGGCGGTACCTGCGCAATTCGTGCAGCAGCTCGCCCAAGGGGCGGTCCTCCAGGCGCAGCACCCCTTCGCGCCAGCCCAGCAGCCATGCGTCCAGGCCGGTGACAGGGCCAACCCCGGCCACTTGCAAGCTGGCCTGCTGCCCGGCCTGCAGCAGCAGTGCCGGGCCTTGCCGCGGCTGCAGGTTGGCCGTGCCCTTGAGCACCGATACCCGGCAAGCCTGATCGACCAGGCGCAGGCACACCTCACCGGCATCCAGCGCGACCTGGCCATACGGCACCTGCAACGTCAGGCTCAGGTTGCCGGGCAACCTGACCGCCACTTCGCCACGCAGCAATGTCAGGCGACGGGCACCCAGGTCGATATCCACCGCACTGTCGCTGTTCAACTGCACGAATGTGCCATCGCTCAGCGGCACTTGTCGGCGCTCCCCGACCGCCGTATGCATGTCGGCAGTCCAGGCTTCCAACGGCAGCTCGCGGCTTGCCAGCCAGGCCGCCGGCAACAATGCCGCCACGCCCAGGGCCTGCTTGAGCAGCGCCCGGCGGCCGGCATCCGGGCGGTCCAGGGTGGCCATGGCCACTGCACCGGGTAGTGCGGAAAAGCGCTGGCGCAACAGCAGTGCCTTTTGCCAGGCGTGTTCGTGCAAGGTGCTGCTGGTACGCCATTGTTCCAGGCGCTGCAGGTCACTCGCGCTGGCAGCGCCAGAGTCCACCAGCGCCAGCCAGCGGGCGGCGGCCCGCAGTGCCTCGCGGATTTCGGGGGAATGGGTGGTCATTACAGTTCGGCCAGCAGGCAATGCTCGTAGGCCTGCGCCATGTAGCGTTTGACCGAGCGCTCGCAAACGCCCAGGCGCTTGCCGATCTCGGCATAGCCCAGGCCCTCCAGCTGGCTCCAGAGAAAGGCCTTGCGTACCGGTGCCTTGAGGCCGTCGAGCAACTCGTCGAGGGCTTGCAGGGTTTCCAGCAGCAGCCAACGCTGCTCTGGCGAGGGCACATGCTGCTCGGGCAACTGCGCCAGTGCATCGAGGTAGGCTTGTTCCAGGCTGCGCCGCTGGTGAAAGTTGCTCAGCAGGCGCTTGCCCACGGTCAGCAGGTAGGCACGCGGTTCGCGAATTTCTGCCAGCGGCTGCGCGCTGGCCAGGATACGCAGGAAGGTATCCTGGCTGAGGTCGGCGGCATCCCAGGCATTGCCCATGCGCCGCCGCAGCCAGGTTTCCAGCCAGCCGCGATGGGCCCGGTACAGGGCAGGCAGGCTATGCTCCGGTGGCGGCGCGGCGTCGATCATGGGAAAGGCCCTGCGGTGGTGTAAATAAGATTAATTCTAATTTACACCACGCCGCAGAACCAAGCGGTTTGTTACCAGTCAGGCAATCGCCGCATCCACCAGCACTTGCGCTTCCTGCACCAGGCGCTGCAGGTGCGCCTCGTCGATGAAGCTTTCGGCGTAGATCTTGTAGATATCCTCGGTGCCCGAAGGGCGCGCGGCGAACCAGCCATTGGCGGTCATCACCTTCAGCCCGCCGATCGCCTGGCCGTTGCCCGGTGCATGGCTGAGGATCTGCACGATCGGCTCACCCGCCAGCTCGGTCGACTTCACCTGCTCCGGCGCCAGCTTGCTCAGCAAAGCCTTCTGCCGGGCATCGGCCTTGGCTTCGACACGGGTGGCGAACGGCTTGCCCAGCGCCTCGGTCAGGTCGGCGTAGGCCTGGCTCGGGTTGCGCCCGGTGCGGGCGGTCATCTCGGCAGCCAGCAAGGCCGGGATCAGCCCGTCCTTGTCGGTGGCCCAGACCGAGCCATCGCGGCGCAGGAACGAAGCCCCCGCACTTTCCTCGCCACCAAAGCCCAGCGTGCCGTCGAACAGGCCCTGGGCGAAGAACTTGAAGCCCACCGGTACTTCGTACAGTTCACGGCCCAGGCGCTGGGTGACGCGGTCGATCAGGCCGCTGGACACCACGGTCTTGCCGACGGCGGCATCGCTGCGCCATTGCGGGCGGTGGCGGTACAGGTAGTCGATGGCCACGGCCAGGTAGTTGTTCGGCTGCAGCAGGCCATCGGGGGTGACGATGCCATGGCGATCGTGGTCCGGGTCGCAGGCGAAGGCCACGTCAAAGCGTTCGCGCAGGCCGATCAGGCCCTGCATGGCATAGGGCGAGGAAGGGTCCATGCGGATCTGGCCGTCCCAGTCGACGGTCATGAAGCGGAAGGTCGGGTCGACCTCGGTGTTCACCACTTCCAGGTCCAGCTGGTAATGCTCGGCAATCGCCGACCAGTAGCGCACCCCTGCCCCGCCCAGCGGGTCGACGCCCAGGCGCAGCTTGGCAGCGCGGATGACGTCGAAGTCGATGACGTTTTCCAGGTCGGCCACGTAGTTGCTCACGTAGTCGTGACGCTGGGTGGTGGATGCCTGCAGCGCCTGGGCATGGTCCATGCGCTTGACGCCCGCCAGGTCAGCAGCCAGCAGTTCGTTGGCCTTGGCCTCGATCCACTTGGTCACGTCGCTGTCGGCCGGGCCGCCATTGGGCGGGTTGTACTTGAAGCCACCGCTTTGCGGCGGGTTGTGCGACGGGGTGATGACGATGCCGTCGGCCAGGCCCTGCTCGCGGCCACGGTTATGGCAGAGGATGGCATGGGAAACCGCTGGTGTTGGCGTGTATTCGTCGTCCTTGGACAGCATTACCTGCACGCCATTGGCAGCCAGCACTTCCAGGGCGCTGGCGGTAGCCGGTGCCGACAGTGCGTGGGTGTCGGCGCCGATGAACAGCGGGCCATCGATGCCCTTCTCCTGGCGATACAGGCAGATGGCCTGGGTAATGGCCAGGACGTGGTACTCGTTGAAGCTCAATTCAAGCGAAGTGCCACGGTGCCCCGAGGTGCCGAAGGCCACCCGCTGGGCCGCCACGGCAGCGTCGGGGCGGCCGGTGTAGTAGGCGGTGAGCAGTCGGGGAATATCGACCAGCACGCTGGCCGGAGCCGGCTTGCCTGCCAAAGGACTGAGCGTCATGCAGTAACCTCGAGTTCAACGGATGTTGGTGTTGGAGCGTGCAGTGTACTGAGAGTTGCAATGCCGCGCGATGGGCGGCGGCAAAGAATCAGTGAGCACACCGCATACCCTGTGGGAGCGGCTTTAGCCGCGAAGAATCCAACGCGGTGCATGGCACCGGCTGCGCCGGTGTTCGCGGCTAAAGCCGCTCCCACAGGGTACTTGCCAGCCACCGCGGTGGCTGCTTCGCGGGCTCGCCCGCTCCCACAATGGACCCGAGCATGTCCATCATCTCTGTAATGACCGGCTAGAGTGGTAGCCATACCCCCGAAAACGAGGCCCCATGGCTTTCCACCGCCTGACCCACACCCACCCGCGCCTGAGCATCGCCACTGTGGTCGGCCTGCTCGGCGCCTGGCTGATCCCCGCCAGCGACAGCGTGCAGCACATCCTCGCCGGCTGGAATCTTGGCGTATGGCTGTACCTGCTGCTGGTGCTCTACCTGACCTTGAGCGCCAATGCGGAAAAGGTACGCAAGGTCGCCCGCGTCGAAGACGAAAACGCCGGCCTGGTCCTGCTCACCGTGTGCATCGCCGCCATCGCCAGCCTCGCCGCCGTCACCCTGCAACTGGTGTCCAGCCGTGGCCTGCAAGGCACGGCGCTGGTCGTGCACTACCTCTACACCGGCCTGACCGTGGCCGGCTCCTGGCTATTAATCGGCTGCATTTTCAGCCTGCACTACGCGCGGCTGTTCTATACCGGACAAAACCACGAACCGCCGCTGCGCTTCGCCGATGGCGAACGCAACCCCGATTACTGGGACTTCCACTATTTCTCGTTCACCATCAGCGTGGCGGTACAAACCTCCGACGTGGGCGTCGCTGGGCGGGGCCTACGGCGGGTGGTGCTGGCGCATTCGCTGGTGGGGTTCGTATTCAATACGGCGATCCTGGGGTTCACTATCAATATTGCAGCAGGACTTCTCGGCTGAGACCGGAGCGTTTACCTACCCGCCCCGAACACTGATATTTCTACCAGTAGACCCTAAGAGATAACCGAACTACATTCTTGCGAGTTACAAAATCCAAGTACTCGCATAGGGCCGTCCTACCATGCGTACCCATAATTTTTTCTATATGAAAGACACGCTTTGCAACGAAACAGGTACCACATCGAAACATTACCTGCGTGCACATGGGTTGGTCTTAGGTGAAAGTGGCTCCAACCTTGCCGCATTTCAACTGCTGCAATGTGATTTAGCGACGACTGTGTTGGGCCTCTCGACGACGCCCGCGAAATATAGATATACACCTTATGGTTTTCGAGAAACGAATGCCCAAATATCCGAACTTGGCCTTGCTGGTCAGCACCTGGACAAGCTCAGCGGATGCTACCCCTTGGGCAATGGGCATCGGTTCTATTCACCTGTGCTCAAGCGTTTCATTCGAGCGGATACACTGTCGCCATTTTCTGACGGCGGAATAAACGCCTATACCTATTGCCAGAACGACCCAATCAATCACCACGATCCCAGTGGACGACTGCGTCAGTGGCTAAGACGAAACGTATCAAGGTTGAATCGCTGGCTTTCCCCCGAAACACCGCCACCCTCCAGAAGAGGCTCTTTGAACACAGATACCATGCTGGAAATAGAGCCGAATGAACTTAGGGAAGTCACCGTCGGCTTGACACAGTGGCTAGCTAGTGATGTGGCAAATCATTTGAGACCTGTGAATAACGCTCTGAGAGTAATAAAAGACCAATGGAACAGGCTACCAGAACCGGTCCAGGAAGTGGTGACAGCCGCCGCGCTGATTGCCCTTGCTCCTCCAGTAGCTACAACTGCTCTGGCCGCAATAAGAACAAGCACGTTTTTACCTGTAACACCGGTTGGTTTCGTTAGAATTCTGGTTAACGGCCCGACCGATGTTGAAAGAGCCGCTCTGGGCTTGCGTCGAGATTCACTTTAAGCCCCGTTGACTGGTAAGGCAGCGTGAACCGCTTCGACCGCTCGTCCGAAAAGAGAGGGGATCGAATGTCGAGTACAGCGGTTCATTTCATCGGGCTGCATGCAGCTATCGACCGAGGAAAACGTTTGCCAGGTAGCCAGTCCCCAAAATACCAACCTGCAAAGGATGTGACCGCTGTCATGCATTAGCACATTTGTCGTATTTGCAGCCGAGAATACTCCGTGACAGGTGCTATGGTTACCTTCCCGGCGGCCGCATCGATGTGGCCACCCGCTCACCACGTCCAGGTACGGACAAGGAGGCTGGCATGAACAAGATGACGTTCCCCAACGCCTGCCAGGTGATGCGCTGGCATTTCCACCCGCTGGGCTTCGAAGCCAGCATGGATGCGCCACGCAGCATGGTCGCGCGGCTGTTCGACCGCGCCACCGGCGAAACCCTGCTGGCGATTGCCGGCATCCCCTGCTCGGCAATCATGGCCGCCGCCGACGTAGAGCGCATCATCGAGGCCGTCGAGGCGGAGATGGATACTTTCATGCCCGCCTTCACCCTGCGCGACGCGGTCTAGCCCGCTGCGGTACTTTCCTGGCGCATGGCCTGCAACTTGCCCATGAACTGCTCGGCCGGCACCGGCTGGCCCAGCAGGTAGCCTTGCAGCGAATCGCAGCCCAGGCGGGTCAGGAAGTCCTGCTGCCTGTCAGTCTCCACCCCTTCGGCAACGATGCGCAGCCCCAGCGCCTGGCCCAGCGCCACGATTGCCGAAACGATCGCCGCATCGTCGCTGTCCTGCTCCAGGTCGCGCACAAAACCGCGGTCGATCTTCAGCTCGTTGGCCGGCAGGCGCTTGAGGTACATCAGGCTGGAATAGCCGGTGCCGAAGTCATCGATAGACAGGTCCACGCCCATGTCGGACAGCCGCTGCAGCACCGTAAGGCTGGCATCGGCGTCGTGCATGGCGGTGGTTTCGGTAATTTCCAGGGTCAGGCAGTTGGCCGGCAGGCTGTTCTGCTGCAGGGCTCGGGCCACGCTGTCGACCAGCCCGGCATGGCAGAACTGGATGGCCGACAGGTTCACCGCCATGCGCCAGCCGTGGTGCCCCTGGTCCAGCCACTGACGCATCTGCCGGCAAGCCTCAATGAGCACCCATTCGCCAATGGGAATGATCAGGCCGGTCTTTTCTGCCAGGCCGATGAAACGGTCGGGCAGCAACAGGCCCTGCTGCGGGTGCTCCCAGCGCAACAACGCCTCGGCACCGATCGGTTGGCAATTCTGGGCGTCGAACTTGGGCTGGTAGTGCAGGCGGAACTGGCGCTGCTCCAGGGCCTGGCGCAGGTCCTGCAGTAACTGCAATTGCTGGCGGGCGTTGCTGTTCATCGACACGTCGAAGAAGCTGTAGCCGTTCTTGCCGGCGCTCTTGGCGTGGTACATGGCAGCGTCGGCATTGCGCAGCAGCTCGTGCTGGTCCTGGCCGTTGCCCGGATACAGGACGATGCCCAGGCTCGCCGTCAGTTGCAGATCATGCTCGGCCACGCGGAACGGCCGTGACACCAGGTTGACCTGCTTGACCGCCACATCCATGGCATCGTTCGGCTCGCGCAGCTCCACCAGCAGCACGAATTCGTCGCCGCCGATGCGCGCCAGGGTGTCCTGGCTGTGCAGGTGCCCGCGCAGGCGCGCCGCCACGGCCTTGAGCAGCAAGTCGCCGATGTGGTGGCCGAAGGCATCGTTGACTGGCTTGAAGCCGTCCAGGTCGATGAACATCAGGGCAAAGCAGCCGCCCTGCTCCGCTACCTTGGCGATGGCCTGCTCGATGCGGTCGGCCAGCAGGGTACGGTTGGGCAGGTCGGTGAGGGTATCGTGCAGGGCCAGTTGGGTCAGTTCCTGGTTGGCCAGGGTCAGCGAGCGGGCCAGCTCGGCGGTGCGCGCCTCCAGGCGGGCGTCCAGCACCGAGGTGAGCAGAGCCACCGCCAATACCGCCAGGGTGGTGATCAACACCAGGTAGACCAGGCCGTCGCCTTGCAGGCCGCCCCCTGCCAGGGCACCACAGAAGCTGCCTTCGGGGAAGTTCGCCGCGGCCATGCCGGTGTAGTGCATGCCGACGATCGCAAAACCCATCACCACCGCCGCCAGGCCGCGAATCTGCCGCACATAGGGGGTATGCGCGCGCAGACGGAAGGCGATCCACAAGGCCGCTGCCGAGGCGCCCACGGCAATCAGCAGCGAAGCACCGAACAGCGTCGGGTCATAGTCGATGCCCGGCAGCATGCGCAGCGCGGCCATGCCGGTGTAGTGCATGCAGGCGATGCCGGCGCCCATGATCAGCGCGCCAAATGCCAGCTGCTGCCACGGCAGGCTCGGCTGGCTGACCAGCCACAAGGCAAAGCCCGAGGACAACACGGCAATCAGCAACGAGAACGCGGTCAGGGCAAGGTCATAGCCCAGTTCGATGGGCAGGCTGAAGGCGAGCATGCCGATGAAGTGCATCGACCACACGCCGATGCCCATGGCCAGCGCGCCACCCCCCATCCACAGGCAGGCAGCCCGGCCTTTGGCCGTGGCGATGCGGCCGGTCAGGTCAAGGGCGGTATAGGACGCCAGGATTGCCACGCACAGCGAAATCAACACCAGCGAAGAGGAGTAGCTACCGGTCAGCATTGGGAGTTCCAGCGACGGGACGGGAGGCCCGGAAAAAGCTGACGATTGTACTCAAGCTTAGGCGAAACGCACGGGGTTTTTGCGAATGGGAATGGATCCAAAGACTGCGAGGGCCTGGATGGATGCGCGGTAGCTGTAGGAGCGGCCTTGTGTCGCGATCGGGCTGCGAAGCGGCCCCAGCGATCTGTGCTTGTACACAACGTTCTGGGGCCGCTCTGCGGCCCGATCGCGACACAAGGCCGCTCCTACAGGGGGGCGCGACCGCAGGTCGATTCAGTCCTGCTCGGCAAACGCCTGTTCCGCATCCCAACCACCACCCAGCGCGGCAACCAGCTGCACGCTTGCCACCAGGCGCCCTTGCAGCAGGTTCAACACACTGCGCTCGTTGCTCAGCGCCGTGGTCTGCACGTTGACCACATCCAGGTAGCCGATCAGCCCGGCGCGGTACTGGTTCTCGGTCAGGCGCAGCGACTCGCGGGCGGCATCCAGTGCCTCCTGGCGCACTACCGCTTCATCGCCATACACCTTCAACTGTACCAGCAGGTTTTCCACTTCCTTGAAGCCGTCAAGCACGGTCTGGCGGTACTGCGCCACGGTCTGGTCATACACCGCCACCGTGCGGTCCACCTCGGCACTGCGCTTGCCGGCGTCGAACAAAGTCAGCGCCAGTTGCGGGCCCACCGACCAGTAACGGTTGGGCAGTTCGATCCAGTTGCTGAAGCTGCTGCTGGAGTAACCGCCACTCATGCTCAGGCTCAGGTCCGGGAAGTACGCCGCCCGCGACACGCCGATGTTGGCGTTGGCAGCCATCACGTTGCGTTCGGCCGCAGCGATGTCCGGGCGCCGCTCCAGCAACTGCGAGGGCAAGGCCACGGGAATTTGCGGCAGCGCCGGAATGGCCTTGCTGTCGGCCAGGGCGAAGTCGGCCGGGGCCTTGCCCAGCAACACGGCAATGGCGTTCTCGAACTGTGCGCGCTGCCAGACCAGGTCGATCAGATCAGCCTCGGTGCTTTTCAGCTGGGTACGCGCCTGGGCCACCGCGTCCGGGCCGGCGACACCGGCGCGGTACTGGTTTTCGTTCATCCGCAGGGAACGTTCATAAGCTGCCACGGTGGCTTCCAACAGGCGCTTCTGCTCGTCGATCACCCGCAACTGCAGGTAGTTCTGCACCAGTTCGGACTGCTGGCTGAGGCGGATCGAGGCCAGGTCGGCCAGGCTGGCTTCGGCACTGGCTTCGTTGGCGTTGAGGGCCTCGCGCAGCTTGCCCCACAGGTCGATTTCCCAGCTGACACCGAGCTGGGCGTTGTAGGTGTTGCGAATGCCGCTGCTGTTGTTGGACAGGCTCGAACTGGAGCTGCCGGTGCCCTGGGCCGAGCGGTTCTTGCCGACGCTCAGGTCCAGGCTGGGGAACAGTGCCGCCCGGCTGCTGCGCACCAGCGCCTGGGCCTGACGGTCCTGGGCCACCGATTGCGCCACGGTCTGGTTGCTGCGGTTGAGCTCTTCGACCAGCGCATTGAGCCCGGCATCACCGTAGATTTCCCACCAGGCGCCGCGGGCGATGGCATCGGACGGCGCGGCCTGAGTCCAGCCTTCGGCATGCTTGAACTGCGCCGTGCTGCTCAGCTCCGGGCGGTGGTAGTCCGGGCTCAGGGTGCAGGCACTGAGCAAGGCGACACACAACCCGGCGCCGAGCAGGCGCGAGCCACGCCCACGGGTCAGCGTCTGCAGGGCACGGTGAAGTGGGGTCTGGGCAAAAGTCATAGCGGGGTTTCCAGGGCGGCGTCGGTGCGCACGCCACGCCAACGGTTGAAACGGTGACGCAGGCGGTCCAGGTACAGGTAGACCACCGGTGTCGTGTAAAGGGTGAGGATCTGGCTGAACACCAGGCCGCCGATGATGGTCAGGCCCAGTGGCTGGCGCATTTCCGCGCCTTCGGCGTGGCTCAGCAGCAACGGCAAGGCACCGAGAATGGCCGCCAGGGTCGTCATCAGGATCGGCCGCAGGCGCAGCAGGCAGGCCCGGCGGATCGACTCTTCCGGTGTCAGCCCCTGGTGGCGCTCCAGCTGCAGGGCCAGGTCGATCATCAGGATGGCGTTTTTCTTCACCACGCCGATCAGCAGGAACAGCCCCAGCAGCGAGATCAGGCTGAACTCGCCACCGGTGACGTACAGCGCCAGCAAGGCACCGACGCCGGCCGAGGGCAGTGTCGAGAGGATGGTCAGCGGGTGAATGTAGCTTTCGTAGAGGATGCCCAGCACCAGGTAGACCAGCACCAGCGCGCCAAGGATCATCAGCGGCTGGCCTTCCTGGGTCTTGGCGAAGGCATCGGCACTGCCGCCGAGCCTGGCGATCACTTCCTCAGGCAAGCCCAGCTTGGCCACCGCGCGCTCCAGCGCCGCCATGGCCTGGTCGGGGCTGTAGCCTTCGGCGACATCGAAGGCGATGCTTTCAGCGGCGAACTGGCCTTCATGGCTGACCCGGTCGTTGGCCAGGCTGTTCTCGTAATGGGCGATGGTCGACAGCGGCACGCGTGCCCCGTCGGCGGTAATCACCTGCACCTGCTCGAGGGTGCTCGGGTCCCAGGCGTACTTCGGGTTGATCTCCAGCACCACCTGGTACTGGTTGAGGCTGTCGTAGATGGTGGAGATCTGCCGCTGGCTGTAGGCGTTGTTCAGTACCGTGGTGACCATGTCCATGTCGATGCCCAGGCGCTTGGCCTGGTCGCGGTCGACCACCAGGGTCACCTGCTGGGTGCCGGCGCCATCGCGAGCGTCGATGGCTGTCAGCTGCGGCAGTGCACGCAGCGCCGCCACCACTTTCGGGAACCATTCGCGCAGCGCCGCCAGGTCGCCGCTTTGCAGGGTATAGAGGTACTGCGACGAGGTCTGGTCACGGCCGCCGCCGCCCAGTTGCAGGTCCTGGTCGGCCATCAGGAACAGGCGCCCGCCTGGTACCTTGGGCATTTCCTTGCGCAGCCGCTCGATCACCTTCTGCGCGTCGATCTTGCGCTCGCTGATCGGCTTCAGGCGCACCAGCACGAAGGCGTTGTTGGTGCCGCTGTTGCCGCCGATGAAACCGGCAACGCTCTGCACCGCCGGGTCGGCCAGCAAGGCCCGGCGATACACTTCCATTTTCGGCTGCATCACGCTGAACGACAGGCCGTCGTCGCCGCGGATGAAGCCCATCAACTGGCCGGTATCCTGCTGCGGCATCAGCGTCTTGGGTACCACCACGTACAAGGCGATGTTGATGCCGATGGTAGCCAGCAGGCTGAACAGGGTCAGGCGCTTGTGGCGCAAGGCCCAGCCCAGGCTGCGGTCATAGGCACCGACCATGCGCTGGTGCAACCGGTCGCTCCAGCGCTGCAGGCGGGTCTGCTCGGCCTGGTGCGGCTTGAGCCAGCGGGCACACAACATCGGCGTGAGGGTCAGCGATACCACCAGCGACACGATGATCGCCGCCGCCAGGGTGATGGAGAACTCCTGGAACAGGTTGCGCACGATGCCGCCCATGAACAGGATGGAGACGAACACTGCCACCAGCGACACATTCATCGACAGCAAGGTGAAACCCACTTCCCTGGCACCCAGGAAGGCCGCTTTCACCGGCGGCTGGCCGTCCTCGATGTGCCGGGAGATGTTCTCCAGCACCACGATGGCGTCGTCCACCACCAGCCCGGTGGCAAGGATCAGCGCCATCAGCGACAGGTTGTTGAGCGAGAAACCGCACAGGTACATGACCGCGAAGGTGCCCACCAGTGACACCGGCACCGCCAGGCTGGGGATCAGCGAGGCACGCAGGCTGCCAAGGAACAGGTAGACCACAAGGATCACCAGCACCACGGCGATCAGCAGGGTGTGCTCGGCTTCCTTGAGGGTTGCCTTGATCACTGGCGAACGGTCCATGGCCACGTTCAGTTGCACGCTGGCCGGCAGCAGCGACTGCAGGGCCGGCAGCTGCGCCTTGATCTGGTCGACCGTTTCGATGATGTTGGCGCCGGTCTGGCGGTTGACCACCAGCAGCACCGCGCTCTGGTCATTGAAGAAGCCGCTGTTGTAGCGGTTCTCCACGCCGTCGGTGATGGTTGCCACATCGGACAGGCGCAGGATGGTGCCGTTCTGCTGGCGGATCACCACGGGCTCGTAGTCCTTGGCGCTTTCCAGCTGGTCGTTGGCGCGCACCTGCCAGTTGCGCTCGGCGTCCTCGACAAAGCCCATCGGCCGGCGCTGGTTGGCGTTGGACACCGCAGTGCGCACTTCATCCAGCGACAGGCCGTACTGGTTGAGCAACTGCGGCTCCACGGCAATGCGCACCGCCGGCAGCGAACTGCCGCCGATCTGCACCTCCCCTACCCCGGGCACCTGGGCCAGGCTCTGCGACAGGATGGTGTCGGCCAGGTCGTACAGCTGGCCTTTCTGCAGCACATCCGAGGTCAGCGACAGCACCATGATCGGTGCCTGCGACGGGTTGATCTTCTTGTAGGTGGGCATGCTGCGCATACCGCTGGGCAGCAGGTTGCGGGTGGCGTTGATCGCCGCCTGCACCTCGCGCGCCGCACCGTCGATGTCGCGACCCATCTCGAAGCCGATGATCACCCGCGTGGAGCCCTGGTTGGAGCTGCTGGTCAGGGTGGTCACGCCGGCAATGCTGCCCAGCTTGCGCTCCAGCGGCGTGGCCACGGTGGACGCCATCACTTCCGGGCTGGCGCCGGACAGGTTGGCCGACACCACGATCACCGGGAAGTCCATCTGAGGCAGCGGTGCCACCGGCAGCAGGCCGAAGCTGACCCCGCCCAGCAGCATGATCGCCAGGCTCAACAGCATGGTCGCCACCGGGCGACGGATGAAAGGACCGGACAGGTTCATGCCTCGGCCTGCTTCACGTCAGTGGCCGGGCGCCAGCGGCGGGCCAGGCGGTCGAAGTACAGGTAGATGACCGGGGTGGTGAACAGCGTCAGCACCTGGCTGACCAGCAACCCGCCGACCATCACCAGGCCCAGCGGCTGGCGCAGCTCGGCGCCGGAACCGGTGGCGAACATCAGCGGCACGGCGCCGAACAGCGCGGCCAGGGTGGTCATCAGGATCGGCCGGAAGCGCAAAAGCGCCGCCTGGTAGATGGCATCGCGCGGGCTCATGCCCTGCTGGCGCTCGGCCTCGAGGGCGAAGTCGATCATCATGATCGCGTTCTTCTTGACGATGCCGATCAGCAGGATGATGCCGATGATGGCGATCATGCCCAGGTCGTTGCCACTGATGAGCAAGGCCAGCAAGGCGCCGACCGCCGCCGACGGCAGGGTCGAAAGAATGGTCACTGGGTGGATGTAGCTCTCGTACAGCACACCCAACACGATGTACATGGTCACCACCGCCGCCAGAATCAGCAGCAAGGTGCTCGACAGCGATGCCTGGAACGCCTCCGCCGCGCCCTGGAAGCGGGTCTGCACGCCTAGCGGCATGCCGATGTCCTTTTGCACCTGCTCGATCACCTGCACCGCCTCGCCCAGCGATGCGCCGTGGGCCAGGTTGAACGACAGGGTCACCGCCGGGAACTGGCCGATGTGGGAAATGGCCAGCTGGGCCTGGCGCTGCTCGATGCGCGCCAGCGCCGACAGGCGCACCTGGCCGCCATCGGTGGCCTTGACGTGGATCGACTCCAGCGCCTGCGGGCCGATCACCGCCGCATCCTGCGACTGCAGCACCACGCGGTACTGGCTGGCCTGGGTGTAGATGGTCGAGATCTGACGCTGGCCGAAGGCGTCATACAGGGCGTTGGTGATTTGCGACACGCTGATGCCCAGGCGGCCGGCCATGTCGCGGTCGATCACCAGGTACACCTGCAGGCCCTTGTCCTGCAGGTCGCTGGCCACGTCGGCCAGTTCCGGGCGCTGCTGCAGCGCCTGCACCAGATTGCCGCTCCACTGCGCCAGCAGGTCGGCGTCGGGCGACGAGAGGCTGAACTGGTACTGGGTCCGGCTGACCCGGTCCTCGATGCTCAGGTCCTGCACCGGCTGCATGAACAGGCGGATGCCCACCAGCCGATCGACTTGCGGCTGCAGGCGGTTGATCACCTCGCTGGCAGTGACATCACGCTCGCCATGGGGTTTGAGGTTGATCAGCAGGCGGCCGCTGTTGAGCGTGGCGTTGTCGCCATCGACACCAATGTAGGACGACAGG
>Ga0247819_10001224_pt1 | contig 14162 bp, 8 predicted proteins | sample 13C_Xylose_Day6_FD_193428 | JGI IMG/M metagenome (GOLD analysis project Ga0247819, IMG submission 193428) | Soil microbial communities from agricultural site in Penn Yan, New York, United States - 13C_Xylose_Day6 | ecosystem: Environmental > Terrestrial > Soil > Agricultural land | place: USA... | reverse complement strand
GGTCCCAGTTGTACTTGCGCTTGCGCGCCTCCGGCAGCCAGTCGGGCTCGACCTGCACGAAGCCGCGCTTGAGGAACCAGTGCATGGTGCGCGTGGTGAGCACGAAGATGCTGTCCAGCCCCATCGCCCGGGCGCGCTGCTCGACGCGCTTCAAGATCTTCTCGCCGTCGCCCTGGCCCTGGCTCTGGGGCGACACGGTCAGCGCCGCCATCTCGCCCGTGCGCGCTTCGGGGTAGGGGTAGAGCGCCGCGCAGGCGAAGATCACGCCGTCGTGCTCGATGATGCTGTAGTTCGCGATGTCGCGCTCTATCTCCGTGCGCTCGCGCCGAACCAGCGTGCCGTCGCGCTCGAACGGTTCGATCAGCTGCAGGATGCCGCCCACGTCGTCGGCCGTGGCCTCGCGCAGTTCCTCCAGCTTCTCGTCGATGACCATGGTGCCGATGCCGTCGTGCACGTAGATCTCCAGCAGCAGCGAGCCGTCCACCGCGAACGGGATGATGTGGCTGCGCTCCACGCCCGCCTTGCAGGCCTTCACGCAGTGCTGCAGGTAGAACGCGATGTCGGTCGGCTGCTGCGGGCTGGGCAGGCTGGCCAGGATTCGCTCGGCCGCCGCCAGCGGCAGCTCGGTGTCGATCGGGTTGTCGTCGGACTCGGGCTCGCCGGGGTTGACGCGGACGCCGGGGACCTCGGTCAGGAACACCAGCTTGTCGGCCTGCAGGGCGATGGCCACGCTGGTGGCGACTTCCTCCATGGTCAGGTTGAACGCCTCGCCGGTCGGCGAGAAGCCGAAGGGCGACAGCAGCACCATCGCGCCGTGGTCCAGCGAGCGCTTGATGCCCGCCGCGTCCACCTTGCGCACCATGCCGGAGTGCTGGAAATCCACGCCGTCCACGATGCCCACGGGCCGCGCGGTGATGAAGTTGCCCGAGATCACGCGGATGGTCGAACCGGCCATCGGCGTGTTGGGCAGGCCCATGCTGAACGCGGCCTCGATCTCGTAGCGCAGCTGTCCGGCGGCTTCCTGGGCGCAGTCGAGCGCCACTTCGTCGGTGATGCGCATGCCGTGCGAATAGCGCGCCTCGTGGCCCTTGGCGCGCAGCTGCTCGTTGACCTGCGGGCGGAAGCCGTGCACCAGCACCAGCTTGACGCCCATGCTCTGGATCAGCGCGATGTCCTGGGCGATCGCCTGCAGCTTGCCGGCGGCGATGGCCTCGCCGGCGACCGCGACCACGAAGGTCTTGCCGCGGTGCATGTGGATGTAGGGCGCCACCGAGCGGAACCAGGGCACGAAGGTGAAATTGAAGACGGTGGACATGCGACTGTGAGAACTGACAGCGGCGAAGAGGGCGAAGCGAGCGGGACAGTGTAAGGTACGGTCCGGCCGCATCGGCGGCAGGAGGGGCGCAAGCGCATGGACAGCGTGGCGGTGGGATTCTGGGGAGCCTTCTTCGGCGCGGCCGGCCTGTCGCTGGTCGCCGCCGTGCTCGCCTTCCGCCGCTCCGCACGCCGGGTCGCCGTCACCGGCTCGCTCTCGGCCCTGCTGTCGGCCCTCTACGTCCTCGTCTTCCTCGGCTGGGTGCCGGTGCACCCCGGCGACGGGCTGATGCGCCTGCAGGCCCACACCGCCGCCCTGACCTCGGCGGTCCTCGGACTGATGCTGCTGCGGCTGCTGGGCCTGCTGCGCGGACCGCGTCCGCGCGCCATCGTCGCCGCCAGCGTGGTGGCCACCGCGCTGGTGGTCGTGGCCCTGGGCTGGTCGTTGCCGGCCGATGACGCGCTGCTCCTGGCCGTCGGCCTGCAGGCCACGCTGGTCTTCCTGGGCCTGGCCGCCGCGCTGCGCACCGCCTGGCGGGGCGCCTCCGTCAGCTGGCTGGCGGTGGCGGGCGTCTCGTGCATGTCGCTGGCCATCGCGGGCCTGACCTCGCACGCGATCTCGCCGGAGCTCACGTCCTGGCCCGTGCATGCGCTCAGCGCCATCGCGGCCATCGCCTACACCGGCTGCATGGCCACCGCGATGTGGTCGCGCTACGCGTACCTGATCGACGTGCGCCAGGCCATGGTGCACGGCCCCGGCTACGACCCCGTCACCCGGCTCTCGTCGCACCACGAGACCAACCTGATCGTCGGCGACGCGTTCGCCCGAGGCCACCGCGAGGGCTGGCCGCTGGGCGTGCTGGTGGTGTCCATCGCCAACCTGGACGCGCTGGAGCAGCTGCACGGCCGCGCCGCGTTCAACCATGGCCTGTTCATCTGTGCCAGCCGGTTGCGGCGCCTGCTGCCGGGCGGCATGCAGCTGGGCCGGCTGGACACCGATGCGTTCCTGCTGCTGATGCCGCGGCCGAGCGCCGCCGATCCGCTGATCGACCTGGCGCACCTCGTGGCGCAGAAGCTCTCCCGTCCCGTCGCGCTGGGCACCAGCAAGGACATGGCCGAGCTGGAATCCACCCGCACCACCTGGGTGGCGGAGGTCGGCGTGGGCGTGCTGGTGGCACCGCCGCACATGCGAGCGCAGACGGCGGTCGCGGCCACTCGGGCCATGTCGCGCACCGCCTGGAGCTACGCCAGCCGCGTGGCCTGCTACGACGAGGCCGAGAAGCAGATCGCCGAGCTCGCCCCCGAACCCGGCCGATAATCGCGGGTTGCGCCGCCGCGGCGCGACCGCTGTTTCGCCGCCTTGCCCGCTCCCCGCATCACTTTTCCCGAATCGCTGCCCGTCTCCGGCAAGCGCGACGAGATCGCGCAGGCCATGGCGCGGCACCAGGTGGTCATCGTCTGCGGCGAGACCGGCTCGGGCAAGACGACCCAGCTGCCCAAGATCGCGCTGGCCATGGGCCGCGGCAAGCTCAACGCGAAACCCGGCGAGAAGGGCCGCCTGATCGGCCACACCCAGCCTCGCCGCATCGCCGCCTCCAGCGTCGCGCGCCGCATCGCCGAGGAGCTCGAGACGCCGCTGGGCGAGGTGGTGGGCTACAAGGTCCGTTTCCAGGACCGTCTCTCGCGCGACGCCTCGGTCAAGCTGATGACCGACGGCATCCTGCTCGCCGAGACCCAGACCGATCCGCTGCTGCAGGCGTACGACACGCTGATCATCGACGAGGCCCACGAGCGCAGCCTCAACATCGATTTCCTGCTGGGCTACCTGCGGCAGCTGCTGCCGCGCCGGCCCGACCTGAAGATCGTGGTGACGTCCGCGACGATCGACGCCGACCGCTTCGCCGAGCACTTCGCTTCGGCCAAAGGCAAGGCGCCGATCATCTACGTCTCCGGCCGCATGTACCCGGTGGAGCAGCGCTACCGGCCGTTCGAGGAATCGCGCGACTACGGGCTGGACGAGGCCATCGCCGATGCGGTGGACGAGCTCTGGCAGGGCAACGCCGCAGGCGACATCCTCGTCTTCCTGCCGGGCGAACGCGAGATTCGCGAAGCCGCCGACCATCTGCGCAAGCACCTGTCGCACAGCCCGCTGACGCGCGGCGCCGACGTGCTGCCGCTGTTCTCGCGCCTGTCGCAGGCCGAGCAGGACCGCGTGTTCGAGTCGCACTCGGGGCGGCGCATCGTGCTGGCCACCAACGTGGCCGAGACCTCGCTCACGGTGCCGGGCATCCGCTACGTGATCGATGCGGGCACGGCCCGGGTCAAGCGCTACAGCTTCCGCAGCAAGGTCGAACAGCTGCTGGTCGAGCCGGTCAGCCAGGCCGCCGCCAACCAGCGCGCCGGCCGCTGCGGCCGCGTCGCCAACGGCATCTGCATCCGGCTGTACGACGAGCCGGACTTCAACGCGCGGCCGCGCTTCTCCGATCCCGAGATCCTTCGCTCCTCGCTGGCCGGCGTGATCCTGCGCATGAAGGCGCTGCACCTGGGCAGCGTGGAGGACTTCCCCTTCATCGAGGCACCGCAGCGCCGCGCCATCGCCGACGGCTACCAGCTGCTGAACGAACTGGGCGCGGTGGACGACGCCAACGAGCTCACGCCGGTCGGCCGCGAGCTCGCGCGCCTGCCGCTCGACCCGCGCGTGGCGCGCATGATCCTGGAAGGCCGCGAGCGCGGCGCGCTGGCCGAGGTGCTGGTGATCGCGTCGGCGCTCTCGGTGCAGGACGTGCGCGACCGCCCGCTGGAACTGCAGGCCCAGGCCGACCAGCAGCACGCCAAGTTCGACGACGAGAAGAGCGAGTTCTCCGGCTACCTGCGCCTGTGGGAGTGGATCGACACCGCGCGCGGCGGACACGGCACCGACCATCGCCTCTCGAACCGGCAGTACGAATCGCTGCTGCGCCAGAACTTCATCAACGTGCGCCGCGTGCGCGAATGGAAGGACATCCATTCGCAGCTGAGCACCGTGGTGTCCGAGCACAAGTGGCGCATGAACACGCAGGCGGCCGGCTACGAGGCGCTGCACAAGTCCATGCTGGCCGGCCTGCTGGGCAACATCGGCTGGAAGATGGAGGACGAGGACGTCTACCTCGGAGCGCGCGGCATCAAGTTCTACCGCCATCCCGGCGCGCACCTGAAGAAGCGCCCGGGCCGCTGGATCGTGGCCGCCGAACTGGTCGAGACCACGCGCCTCTTCGGCCGCGGCATCGCCAACATCGAGCCGCAGTGGGTGGAGGAGGTGGCCGGCCACCTGCTGCGCAAGCAACTGCTCGATCCGCACTGGGAGAAGAAGACCGCCGAGGTGATGGCGCTGGAGCGCGCCACGCTGTATGGCCTGGTGATCTACAGCGGTCGCCGCGTGCCTTTCGCGCGCGTGGACCAGCAGGGCGCGCGCGAGATCTTCATCCGCGAAGGCCTGGTGGCCGGCCAGTGGGACACGCGGCTGCCGTTCCTGGCCGCCAACCTGAAGATGGTGCGGCAGGTCGAGGAGCTGGAGCACAAGTCGCGCCGCCAGGACGTGCTGGTGGACGAGGAGCTGATCTACGCCTACTACGACCAGCAGATCCCGGCCGACGTCTACAACGGCCACACCTTCGAAGGCTGGTACCGGCAGGAGAGCCGCGCGAATCCGCATCTGCTGAAGCTGACGCGCGACGAGCTGATGCGGCACGAGGCCGCGGGCATCACCACCGACGCCTTCCCGAAGACCTTGCGCCTGGGCGGCGTGGACTGCGCGGCGACCTACCTGCACGAGCCCGGCGACGCGCGCGACGGCCTCACGGTGACCGTGCCGCTGTTCGTGCTGAACCAGGTGAGCGACGACCGCGCCGAATGGCTGGTGCCCGGCATGCTCAAGGACAAGATCCAGGCGCTGCTCAAGAGCCTGCCGCAGAAGCCGCGTTCTCGGTTCGTGCCGCTGCCCGAGTCGGCGGCTCGCATGGCGGGCGAGCTCACCACGGCGGAACGTTGGGCCGTGGGTTCGCTGGTGGAGGTGCTGCTGAAGATGGTCCGCGAGCAGACCTCGCTCGACGTGAAGCGCACCGACTTCAAGCTGGACATGGTCCCGGCCCACCTGTTCATGAACTTCCGCGTGGTGGACGAGCATGGACGGCAGCTGGGGACGGGGCGCAACCTCGGAGCGCTGAAGGCGGAGCTGGGCGCGAAGGCGCGCGGGGCGTTCCAGGCGTTGGCGGGGTTGAAGACGCGGACAGAACCCTCCCCCTCCGGGGGAGGGCAGGGTGGAGGCGCCCCGGCGGTCGATGTGGGGCAGCGGCGTGCGGAGCGCCCCCCTCCCAACCTCCCCCCGGAGGGGGGAGGAGTGAAGGCGGAGCAGCGATACACCACCTGGTCCTTCGGCGAACTCCCCGAACTGATGGAAGTCCGCAAGGGCAGCACCAGCCTCATCGGCTTCCCCGCGCTCGTCGACCAGACCGACGCCGTCGTCATCGAAGTCTTCGACGAGCCCGAGGTCGCCGCGGCCAAACACCGCATCGGCCTGCGCCGCCTGTTCGCGCTGCAGCTGAAGGACGCGCTCAAGTACCTCGAGAAGAACATCCCCGACCTGCAGAAGATGGCCGTGGCCTTCATGCCGCTGGGCACGCAGGAGGAACTGCGGCAGCAGATCATCGAAGTGGCGCTGGACCGCGCCTTCCTGCTCGATCCGCTGCCGGCCGACGAGGCCTCGTTCAAGCGCCGCGTCGATGAAGGCCGCGGACGCCTGACGCTCATCGCCAACGAGGTGGCGCGCCTGGCCGGCACCGTGCTGGCCGACTACGCCACGGCCGCCCGCAAGATCAAGGACACCAAGGGCCATCCCGACGCCACCGCCGATGCGCAGCAGCAACTGCAGCGGCTCATGCCCCGGCACTTCCTGGCCCAGACGCCCTGGACTTCGCTGCAGCACCTGCCGCGCTACCTGAAGGCGATCACGCTGCGCCTGGACAAGCTGCGCGCCGATCCCGCGCGCGACACGGCGCGCATGACCGACGTGAAGCCGCAGGAACAGCGCTACTGGCGCCTGGTGGCCGAGCGCAAGGGCCAGGTGGACGACCGCATGCAGGAGCTGCGCTGGCTGCTGGAGGAACTGCGCGTCAGCCTCTTCGCGCAGGAGCTGCGCACGCCGCAACCGGTGAGCATCAAGCGCCTGGAAAAGGTCTGGGCCCAGTTGAACAGCTGATGAGCGCGCCCACCGACAAGCCGCGCGGCCATTTCCTGCTGATGGCCAACCTGGTCGCCCAGCTCGCGTTCGGCCTGCTGGCGATGACGATCTGCCTGCCTTCGATGCAGGACTGGCCGACGATCTTCGGCAGCACGCAGGCCGCGGTCCAGCTCACCTTCAGCGGCTTCGTCGCGGCCTATGGCGGCATGCAGCTGGTCTACGGACCGCTGTCCGACCGCTTCGGCCGCAAGCCGGTGCTGCTGTCGGGGCTGGTGATCGCGGGCCTCGGCTCGCTGGTCGCGGCACTCGCTCCCGACCTCACGGTGCTCACGCTCGGACGCGTGCTGCAGGGCGCGGGCAGCGCGGCCGGCATGGTGACGGCGCGCGCGATGGTGCAGGACCTGTTCCAGGGATCGGACCGCACGCGCGTGATGGCCTTCATCGGCATGAGCATGGGCGTGGTGCCACCCGTGAGCACGCTGCTCGGTGGCCAGCTGCACGTGCGGGTCGGCTGGCAGGCCGCCTTCGCGGTGATGACGGGGCTCGCCGTCGTGCTGATGTTCGCCGCGTGGAAGGGCCTGCCGGACATGAAGCCGCAGCAGCGGCCCGCCGGCGCCGGCGGCTTGCGCAGCCTCGCGGGCAGCTACGCCAGGCTGGCGCGCGAGCCGGCCTTCCTGCTCTACGTGCTGCTGCTGTCCGCGTGCACCGCCACCTTCTACAGCTTCCTGGGCGGCACGCCGCTGGTGCTGCGCGCCTACGGGGTCGGCCCGGACGAACTGGGCTGGTACATCGGCGCGATCCCGATCGCCTACATCTTCGGCAACCTGGCCACCACGCGGATGGCGCACCACCGCAGCGACCACTTCATCATGGGCTGGGGCCAGGTGCTGACGATCACCGGACTGGTGGGGGTGCTGGTCCTCGGTTGGTCGGGCTGGCGCAGCCCGCTGGCGCTGGCCCTGCCGATGCTGCTGCTGGGCGTGGGCCACGGCCTGCTGGTGCCGCCGGCGCTCACCGGCACCGTGGGCCTGATCCCCGCGCTGGCCGGTTCCGCGGCAGCCTTCGCCGGGCTGTCGCAGCAGCTGCTGGGCGCGTTCGGCGGCTTCGTGGTCGGCACCGTGCCGCACGAGGGCCAGGTGAACCTGGGCGCGCTGATGCTGATGTGGACTTCGCTGGGGTTGGCGGCGCAGCTGCTGTTGCTGCGCCGCGGGCGGCCGGTGAGGGCCTAGGTCCGCACGCGGCCGTCGCCAGTCAGCATCGACAGTTCGACGAACTTCGAGGCCACGTGGTCGGTGGCAGAGAAGCTGACGTTGAACCCGCCGTACGACTGCTGGCCCAGCGCTTCCAGGCTGGCCACCACGGTTTCGCGCGTGGGCTTGGCCGGGCCGCGGCGCAGCGCGTCGGCCATCACCTTGGCGGCCAGGTAGCCCTCCATGCTGGAGAAGTTGGCGTTGTGCTCGCCGCCGGCCTTCTTCACCGCGTCGGCGAACTCGCGCGTGATGGCGCGCGCCGGGTTGTAGGGCGAGGGCATCACCTGCGACACCACCACGCCCAGGCCGTCCTTGCCCAGCTCGTCGGCCAGCGCCTGCGTGCCCACGAACGACACGTTGTAGAACAGGCCGCCGTAGCCGGCCGCCTTGGCCGCCTTGATGAAGGCCGCGCAGGCCTTGTACGCGCCGATCTGCACGATGGCGTCCGGCCGCAGCGCCACCAGCGCCTTCACCGCCGCGGCCACGTCCACCGAGTTGCGTTCCACCGTGGCGGCGCCGACCGGTTTGGCGTTGTGCGCGGCCAGCGCCAGCGTCACGCCGTCGAGGCCGGCCTTGCCGTAGGCGTCGTTCTGGTGGAACACCGCGACCTTGGTGCGGCCCAGCTGCCACAGCTGGTTGACGATCAGCGCGGTCTCGTCGTTGTACGAGGCACGCAGGTGGAATGCGAAGCGGTTGAACGGCTGGCGCAGGCCCATGGCGCCGGTGAAGGGCGCGAAGAACGGCGTCTTCGCGGCCGTGGCCAGCGGCAGCGCGGCCAGGCTGGTGGGCGTGCCGACATAGGCGAACAGCGCCACCGGGTCGTCGGCCAGCAGCTTGCGGGTGTTCTCGGCGCAGCGGTCCGGCTCGTAGCCGTCATCCGCCTTCACGATCTCCACCGGCTTGCGATGGATGCCGCCTTGCGCGTTGACCTGGTCGAAGTAGAGCCGGGCCCCGTTGTGGAACTGGATGCCCAGCTGCGCGGCCGGTCCGGCGAAGGGCGCCGACTGGGCCAGCACGATGCGTTCGCCCTGGGCGCGAACCACGGGCAGGGCGAGCAGGGCGGCGGAGCCGACCAGGGAACGGGAGAACTTTCTGCGGTTGAGCATCGCGCGATTGTCCCGTCAAGCGCGTGCAACTCCTGTGTAGCAATTCTCGTATTGACCGCCTCCGGCCGTTCACTCCATTTCGGTTTTAGGGCTTGCGGTTTTCTTTAGTGGATCCTCGGCCGGCTGCAGCACGGCAAGCAAGTCCGAAGTAGTCCTAAGTATCAAACCGGCCCCGGCCTCGCGCAGCTCGCGCTCGGTGCCGAACCCGCACAGAACGCCCACCGTCTGCGCGCCCGCCGCCACGCCGGTGCGGATGTCGATCGTGGTGTCGCCGATCATCAAACAGCCGTGCGGGTCGACGCCCATCTCGCGCGCGGCGAACAGCAGCGGCTCCGGATGCGGCTTCATGCGGCGCGTGGTCTGCGCGCCGACCACGGCCGTGAAGTGCCGGCGCACGCCGTAGTGCGCCAGGAACCGCTCCACGCGCGGCGCGCCGCCGGTGGAGATGGTGCACATCGGAAAGTGCCGCGCGAGCGCCTCGATCATCTGCTGCACGCCCGCCACCATCTCGTGCGGCACCTCGTCGATGGCTTCGGGGTTGCGCGTGTGCGCCGGATCGGCGTTGCGCCGCTTGATCGCGCGCAACCGGTCCTTGAGGCGCGTGAGCGGCACGTCCAGGCCCAGCTCATCCAGCCTGGCGTAGGCGCCATGCACCGGCGTCTCCAGCGCCATCACCGCCTGCCTCGCCACCCGCTCCGCCCGCCGCCCGCTCACGCCGGGCACCGCGTCGATCCATTTCGCCAGTTGCGCGACGACGTGGTCGTCGGTGTCGGAGATGGTGCCGTCGACGTCGAAGCAGAGGGCGCGGATGCGGGGAAGGTCCAGTGGCATGGCGCGACGTTAGCGCGCCGGGCAACTCTTGCGCTGTCGGCGGACGGCTACCGAGACGGCGCGAGAAACCCGACGCTCCCGGGCCGCCCGGCGACGCTCAGCCGCGACACCACCTCCGCCGTCTCCGCCACCACCTTGCCCTTGCGCCACACCTTCAACCGATTCGCCCGCAAGCGGATCGCCTCGGTCGCATCGCGCGCCTGCAGCAGCACGAAACTCGCATCGCATCCCGCCTCGATGCCGTAGCCGTCCAGGTGCATCACCTTCGCGGCGTTCGTCGTCACCGCGTCGTAGCACGCGCGGATGCCGGCCTGGCTCGTCATCTGCGCCACGTGCAGCCCCATGTGCGCCACCTCCAGCATGTCGGCCGAGCCCATCCCGTACCACGGGTCCATCACGCAGTCGTGCCCGAAGGCGACGTTGACGCCGGCGGCCATGAGTTCCGGCACGCGCGTCATGCCGCGGCGCCTGGGGTACGTGTCGTGCCGGCCCTGCAGGGTGATGTTGATCAGCGGATTGGCCACCACGCTCACGCCGCTTTCCGCGATCAGCGGCAGCAGCTTGCTGACGTAGTAGTTGTCCATGCTGTGCATGGACGTGCAGTGCGAGCCGTTCACCCGGCCCTGCAGACCGAGCCGCTGCGTCTCGAAGGCCAGGGTCTCGATGTGGCGCGAGAGCGGGTCGTCGCTCTCGTCGCAGTGCATGTCCACCGGCTTGCCGCGCTCGGCCGCCAGTTCGCACAGCAGCGTCACGCTGGCGGCGCCCTCGGCCATGGTGCGCTCGAAGTGCGGGATGCCGCCGACGACGTCCACGCCGAGGTCGAGCGCGCGCTTCAGGCTGTCCAGGCCGCCGCGGGTGCGCAGCACGCCGTCCTGCGGGAAGGCGACCAGCTGCAGGTCCAGGTAGGGCGCGACGCGCTGCTTCACTTCCAGCATCGCCTCCACCGGCAGCAGGCTGGGGTCGCTGGTGTCCACGTGGCTGCGGATGGCGAGCAGGCCGCGGGCCAGGGCCCAGTCGCAGTAGGCGAGGGCGCGCTCGATCATGTCTTGCGCCTTCAGCAGCGGCTTGAGCTCGCCCCACAGCGCGATGCCTTCCAGCAGCGTGCCGCTCTCGTTGACGCGCGGCAGGCCGTAGCTGAGCGCGGCGTCCATGTGGAAATGCGGATCGCAGAACGGCGGCGAGAGCAGCCAGCCCTGCGCATCGACCTTCTGGTGCGCGGGTGCGTCCAGGCCTTCGGCGACTTCGCGGATGCGGCCGTCCTGCACCGCGACGGACATGTTGGCGCGGCTGTCGGGCAGCCGGGCGTTGGTGATGAGGAGATCCAGCACTAACGCTCTCCTTTTCGATAAGGCTTCATCAGCGCCTGAGGATAGGCCGCCCGGCGGGCCACCAGCACCAGCGCCAGGATGGACAGCAGGTAGGGCAGCATCAGGTACACCTGGTAGGGCAGCGCGGCGCCGCCGGCCTGCTGCAGGCGCAGCTGCAGCGCGTCGAAGAAGGCGAACAGGAGCGCGCCGGCCAGCGCCTTGCCGGGCCGCCAGGAGGCGAACACCACCAGCGCCACGCAGATCCAGCCGCGGCCGTTGACCATGTTGAAGTAGAACGAGTTGAAGGCCGACAGCGTGAGGAAGGCGCCGCCCACGCCCATCAGCGCCGAGCCGGCCACGATCGCGCCCGTGCGCACCGCCAGCACCGACGCGCCCTGGCTCTCCGCCGCCTGCGGGTTCTCGCCGACCATGCGCAGCGCCAGGCCGACGGGCGTGCGGTACAGCACCCACGCGACCACGGGCACCGCGAGCAGGGCCAGCAGCGTCAGCGGCGTCTGTGCCGAGAGGATGGGCACGCCCAGCCCTTCCATGGGCGCGAACGGCTGAATGGTCGGCGGCGTGTTGACCTTGGGAAAGCTCACGCGGTAGCCGTAGTAGCTGAGCGAGGTGGCCAGCAGCGTCAGGCCGAGGCCGGCCACGTGCTGCGAAAGCGCCAGCCCCACGGTGAGCGCCGCATGCAGCAGGCCCAGCACCGCCCCGCACAGGGCGGCCACGGCCACGCCGGTCCACAGCGAAGCGCCCGCGTGCACGGCCAGCCACCCGGTGAAGGCGCCCGCCACCATGATTCCTTCGATGCCCAGGTTCAGCACCCCGGCCCGCTCGCACAGCAGCACGCCCAGCGTGCCCAGCACCAGCGGCGTGGCGATGCGCAGCACGGCGACCCAGAGCGGCGCGCTGCCCAGGATGTCCAGCAGCTCGCTCAACGCCACCTCACGCGGTAGTGCGCCAGCATCGCCGCGACCAGCACCGACAGCAGCGAGGCCGCGACGATGACGTCGGCGATGTAGTTGGGCACGCCGATCGCTCGGCTCATGCTGTCGGCGCCGACCAGCACCCCCGCGATGAACACCGAGGCCAGCAGCACGCCCACCGGGTGCAGGCCGGCCAGCATGGCGACGACGATGCCGCTGAAGCCGTAGCCGGGCGACATGTCGAGGGTGACGTAGCCGCTGCGGCCGGCCACCTCCACCGCGCCGGCCAGCCCCGCCAGCGCGCCCGACAGCAGGGCCACGCCCACCACCGTGCGGGTGACGGGCACGCCGGCGAAGGCCGCGGCGCGCGGGTTGGCGCCGAGGGCGCGCACGTCGAAGCCGAAGGTGGTGAACTCGAGCAGCGCCCACAGGAGCACCGCGAGCACGCCGGCGGCCAGCAGGCCGGTGTGGACGCGCGCGCCTTCCACCAGCCGGGTCAGCGACAGTTCGTCCTTCAGCGCCACGCTCTGCGGCCAGCCCATCGCCGTGGGGTCCTTCATCGGACCGTCGATCAGCGCGGACACCGCCAGCAGCACGACGAAGTTGAGCAGCAGCGTGGTGACGACCTCGTCCACGCCCAGTCGCGCTCGCAGGAGCGCGGGGCCGAGCAGCAGCATCGCGCCGGCGACGGCGGCCGCCAGCAGCATCAGCGGAAACAGCAGGGCGGGCGCGATGTCGAAGCCGGCGCCGCCGTGCAGGCCGCCCACCGCCACCGCGGCGAGCGCGCCGGCATACAGCTGGCCTTCGGCGCCGATGTTGAAGAGGCGCGCGCGGAAGGCGACCGCCGCCGCCAGGCCGGTGAGCATCAGCGGCGTCGCGCGGGTCAGCGTCTCGGTCCACGCGAACACCGAGCCGAAGCCGCCGCGCAGCAGGTGGCCCCAGGTCGGGCCCACGGGCGCGCCCGCCCACAGCACCAGCAACGAGCTGACGGCGAGCGTGAAGGCGACGGCCGCCAGCGGCGCGGCGGCCAGCATCCGGCGCGAGGGCGTCGTGCGCTTTTCCAGCCTCATTCCGCGGCTCCCGCCATCGCCAGCCCGATGGATTCGCGGGTCCAGCCGGCGGCCGGCCGTGCGGGCGTGAGCCGGCCGGCGTGCAGCACCGCGATGCGGTCGCCCAGGGCCAGCACCTCGTCCAGGTCGTCGGACAGCAGCAGCACCGCGGCGCCCGCATCGCGCGCGGCCAGCAGCCGGCGCTGGATGGCGGCGACCGCGCCGACGTCCAGGCCCCAGGTGGGCTGGTGAGCAACGATCAGGCGCGGCACGGCGCCGTCGGGGGCAAGCAGGGCGCGGCCGAGCACCAGCTTCTGCATGTTGCCGCCCGAGAGGGCCCGGGCCGGTGCATCGAGGCCGGCGCCGCGCACGTCGCAGTCGTCCGCGATGCGCTGCGCGTGCGCGCGGGCGGCAGCGCGCCGCACCAGCGGTCCGAGCGCGAACATCCGGCTGCGCAGCCGTTCGGCCACGGCGTTCTCCCACACGGGCAGGTCGCCGATCAGCGCCGTGCCGTGCCGGTCCTCGGGGATGCGGGCCACGCCATGGCGCACCAGCCAGGCCGGCTGCGCGCGCAAGGGTTCCTCGCCCAGCAGCGCGCGGCCGGCGGCCGGCTTGCGCAGGCCGGTCAGCAGTTCGGCCAGCGCCAGTTGCCCGTTGCCCGACACGCCGGCGATGGCCGTGATCTCGCCGGCGTGCAGTGCCAATGACGCATCGACCAGCCGCTCGCGCTCGCCGGTGACGTGCACGCCCTCGAGCCGGCAGGCCACCGCGCCGCGAGAGCGCGCCGGGGAGCGGTCGGGCAGGGCCACGTCCTGGCCCACCATCCATCGCGCGAGCTGGGCCTGGGTGACTTCACCGATCGGCGCCTGCGCCACCAGGCGTCCGGCGCGGAGCACCGCGACGCGGTGCGCGACGCGCAGCACCTCGGGCAGCTTGTGGCTGATGAACACGATCGACAGCCCCTGCGCCACCATCTGCCCGAGCGTGGCGAACAGGGCCTCGCTCTCCTGCGGCGTCAGCACCGCGGTGGGTTCGTCCAGGATCAGGATGCGGGCGCCGCGGTACAGCGCCTTGAGGATCTCCACGCGCTGCCGTTCGCCGACCGAGAGCTGGCCCACCGGCGCGTCCGGCTCCACCGCCAGCCCGAAGCGCCTGGCC
>Ga0247819_10001223_pt1 | contig 14169 bp, 13 predicted proteins | sample 13C_Xylose_Day6_FD_193428 | JGI IMG/M metagenome (GOLD analysis project Ga0247819, IMG submission 193428) | Soil microbial communities from agricultural site in Penn Yan, New York, United States - 13C_Xylose_Day6 | ecosystem: Environmental > Terrestrial > Soil > Agricultural land | place: USA... | reverse complement strand
GGATGAAGAAGCTGGCTTCCTCGCCCGCCATGAACTCCTCGATCACGACCTCCGCCCCGGCAGCGCCAAAGGCCCCGCCAAAGGCGTCGTCGATGGCGGCAATGGCCTCGGCTTCGGACATGGCGACGGTCACGCCCTTGCCAGCGGCCAGCCCGTCCGCCTTGATGACGATGGGCGCGCCCTTTTCGCGGATATAGGCGCGGGCCGGTTCAGCTGTGTCGAAACGCGCCCATGCGGCGGTCGGCGCGCCGCAGGCATCGCAGACCTCCTTGGTGAAGCTTTTCGATGCCTCAAGCATTGCTGCCGCCTTGGACGGGCCAAAGACCAGAATTCCCGCCGCGCGCAGATCGTCGGCGACGCCTGCCGCCAGCGGGGCCTCGGGGCCGACCACGACCAGATCGATGGCGTTTTCTTCGCAGAAGCCGATCACGGCGCTGCCCGACAGGATGTCCAGTTCGGCCAGCCGGGCAAGGCTCTCCATCCCGACATTGCCGGGGGCCACGAACAGGCGGTCGCATTTCGGATTCTGCCGGATCGCCCAGGCCAGCGCATGTTCGCGCCCGCCGCTGCCGAGGATCAGGATGTTCATGTGAAGGCCCCTTCTGCGGATGTTACGCGCCTGATAGGAACTGCCTTGCGCCGGATCAATGCGAAACTTCCCTTGAACCCTGCACAAAGCCAAGCCAGAACCGGAATATGGAACTGTTCGAAGACCCCCAGCCCGGCAGCAATGCGCCCGAATTCACCGTCTCGGAAATCTCGGGGGCGGTCAAACGCGTGCTTGAAGGCGAATTCGGCCGCGTCCGCGTGCGCGGAGAGATCGGCCGCGTCTCGCGCCCAAGCTCGGGCCATATCTATTTCGACCTCAAGGACGACCGCTCGGTCATCGCCGCCGTGACGTGGAAGGGGCAGGCCGCGCGTCTGTCCACCCGCCCCGAGGAAGGCATCGAGGTCATCGCCACCGGTCGCCTGACCACCTTTCCCGGCCAGTCGAAATACCAGCTGATCGTCGATGAGATCGAACCGGCGGGCGCCGGCGCGCTGATGATGATGCTGGAGAAACGCCGCAAGCAACTGGCGTCCGAGGGGCTTTTCGACGAGAGCCGCAAGCGCCCGCTGCCCTATCTGCCGCGGGTGATCGGGGTCGTGACCTCGCCTTCCGGTGCGGTCATCCGCGACATCCTGCACCGCCTGCGCGACCGCTTCCCGACCCGCGTGCTGATCTGGCCGGTGGCCGTTCAGGGCGAGGGGTGCGCCCCGCAGGTCACCGCCGCCATTCAGGGCTTCAACGCGCTGGCCAAGGACGGCCCGATTCCGCGTCCCGACCTGATCATCGTCGCGCGCGGCGGTGGCAGCCTTGAGGACCTTTGGGGCTTCAACGAGGAATCGGTGGTCCGCGCCGCCGCCGCCAGCGACATCCCGCTGATCTCGGCGGTCGGACATGAAACCGACACCACGCTTATCGACTTCGCCTCGGATCGCCGCGCGCCGACGCCCACGGCTGCGGCGGAAATGGCCGTGCCGGTGCGCTCCGATCTGGCCGCCCGGCTGGCCGAGGCCGCCGCCCGCATGATCCGGGCCGTCCAGCAGCGCGACTTGCGCCAGCGTCAGCGGCTGACCGATCTGGCCCGCGCGCTTGGCCGCCCGCAGGCGCTGACCGACCCGGCGCGCCAGCGTTTTGACCTGATCGCGGATCGGCTTGCCCCGGCGCTTCGCACCTTTGTCCGCAGCCGTCGCGAGCGGCTGAACGCGCAACCCTTGTCGCTTTCGGTCCTGCGGGCAAGTCTAAGCCACCGCCGTGACCGCCTGTCGGATCAGGGCCAGCGCCTGCAAGCGGGAACCGGACGAAACAGCATCCGCCGCCACGAGCGTCTGACCGACATTGCCGCCCGTCTTGAACGCGCAAAGGCAAGGTCGCTCAATGACGGTGCCCGCCAGATTGCCCGTCAAAAGCAGGAACTGGCTGGTCTGAGCCGCCGCCTGCAAGCGGTCTCGACCCGCCTGGTGCCGCCGCATCGCGACCGATTGGACCGGTTGGACCGTCTGCGCCAGACGCTGGGTTATACTGAAACCCTGCGCCGCGGCTATGCGGTGGTGCATGGCCCGAACGGGCTTCTGACCTCGGCCGTGCAGGCCGCCGAAACTCCGCGCTTCGAGATCGAATTCTCGGATGGCCGGGTTCCGGTTCGGCCCGAGGGGGCGTCGGGAAAACCGACCCGCACGACGAAACCCGCGACGGACCAGAAGTCCCTTTTCTGAAGCTTCTTGCTTGCTGAAAATATCCCGGGGGTGAGGCGCTTGGGAAAAGGTCCGGGGGACCTTTTCCGTGACGAACGGGGCAGAGCGCCGATCTACCGCGCCGTCTCACGCGGCCGCAACGCCAGCCACAGCAGCGCAGCCCCGGCAATGACCAGGAACGGCAGCATCGCCAGATTGACCGCCGACCAGCCGTCGCGGGCCTCGCCGCCGATGCAGTTCATCAGCCCGCCCGAGGACAGCGATGCGAGGAACACCCCGCCAAACACGGCGGCGTCGTTCAACCCCTGCACCCGCTCGCGTTCTTCCGGTCGATAGGCGCGGGTCAGCATGGTGGTCGACCCGATAAAGCCGAAGTTCCAGCCAAGCCCCAGCAGCACCATCGCGATCTGGAAATGCGCGAGCGTTACCCCGGCCAGCGCGGTCGCCCCAGCTCCGGCAAGGATCGCCAATCCCAGCATGACGATGGGGGCCGCGCCAAACCGCGCGATCAGATGGCCGGTAAAGAAGGACGGCGCGAACATCGCCAGCACGTGGAACGACACCACCCCCGCCGCGTCTGATGTGTGAAACCCGCAACCCACCATGGCCAGCGGGGCCGAGGTCATCACAAGGTTCATCAGCGAATAGGACACCATCGCGCAAACGGTGGCGACGACGATCTGGGGGACGCGCAGCAGTTCCGAAAGCGGCCTGCCGCTGCTGGTCCCGGCGGTGACAGGGGCGGGACGCGGGATGTCCAGAAACGCGAAGATCACCGGACCCAGCAGGTTCAGCAGGGCGATCGCGCCATAGGTGGCAAGGAAGGGGATGGCGGTGGCCTCGGCGGTCATGCGGACCAGAAACGGCCCGGTAAAGGCCGCCACCAACCCCCCGGCCAGCACCCATGAGATGGCGCGCGGCTGGATCTCGGGCGGGGCGCAATCGGTCGCGGCAAAGCGGAAGAAGCCCTGCGCCGCCATATAAACCCCGCTCAGCAACGCGCTGAACGAGAACAGCCAGAAATTCCCCCAGACCAGTGCCAGCGCGGCCAGCGCAGCCCCCAGCGCCGCCAACCCGCAGGACAGCAGGAAGCCCGCACGCCGACCATGGCTGCGCATGAAGCCGGCCAGCGGCCTTGCTGCCAGGGCCGAACCCAGCACCATCATCGACAGGGGCAGGGTGGCGATGCAGGGATTGGGGCTGAGCATCTGCCCGGCCAGCCCGCCGACGATAAAGATCATCGACAGCTGCGCGCCCAGCACTGATTGCGCAAGGATCAGGACAGAGACATTGCGCCAGGTGCGGCGTGCGGCGCTGGCCGGGTTCATGGGATCAGCGCAGGCCGAATGCCTCGCGGGCGCGGGTCTCGATGGCTTGCCAGTTGCCTTCGGCCACGTCCGCATCGGGCGAGATCCAGCTGCCACCGACGCAGATGACATTGGGCAGCGACAGGTATTCCGGCGCGCTGGCCAGAGTAATGCCACCGGTCGGGCAGAAGCTGACCTGCGGCAGCGGCGCGCCGATGGCTTTCAGCGACTTGGTGCCGCCCGCCGCCTCGGCCGGGAAGAATTTCAGCATCGAATAGCCCAGTTCCATCGCGCGCATCACCTCGGAGGCGGTGACCGCGCCGGGCAGCAGCGGCAGGTCGATATCGGCGCAGGCACGGGCCAGCGTCTCGGTCAGGCCGGGCGAGACGGCGAAGCTGGCCCCGGCATCCTTGGCGCGTTTCGCGTCATCGGGGGTCAGCACGGTGCCCGCGCCGACATGGCCGCCGGTGACCTTGGCCATCTCGCGGATCACGTCCAGCGCGGCGGGGGTGCGCAGGGTCACCTCCAGCACCGGCAAGCCCCCCGCGACAAGTGCGGTGGCCAGTCCCTCGGCCTTGACTGCGTCCTTGACGACCAGAACGGGAATCACCGGGGCAAGCTGGCAAAGCGCGCGGTTTTTCTGGGACTGGATCTCGGGGGTCATGGGCGTTCCTCGGGGTTGGCGTGAATTCCGCGGCAGACTGCGCTTTTCATGGCCGAGGATCAAGACATGGACGTTAGCGATAGCGGCGCTGGGGAAGGGGGCCTTCTGCCCCCTCTTGCGACTGCGCCGCAATTCACCCCCGAGGATATTTCCGCAAGAAAGAAGGATCAGCCGCCGAACAGCCGTCCGCCGCCGCCAGAGGTCGGGCGGGCGGTGCGGGCCGCGCCGAAGCCGCCGCGCTGGCTGACCTGCGAGGCAGTCATTGGCGGCTTGCCCAGCGTGGTTGGCGCACGCTGGAAGGTCTGGGGTGTGACCTTGCCCCGGCCGGTATTGCTGGCAAAGCTTTGGTCGCCCTTGGGCGTGCTGTATTGGCCATTCGCGGTCTTGACCATCGGTTGCGAATAGGCACCTGCACCGCGCGACATCATCGAGCCCATCATGTAGCCCATCAGCAGCGGCATGAACGAGAAACCGCCGCCCGATTGCTGGGCCGCCGCCGGGTCGTCGCCACAATTGCCCGCGCCGTGCTCCTGTTCGCACAGCTCCTTTGACGCATAGCGCGGGGCGGTTTCGACCAGTTCCTTCTGCGCGGCGGCGAAGTTCTTGCGGCAGTCATCCTCGGTGAACCACAGGCCGTTTTCCTTGCTGGCGGCGATGCAGCTGTCCAGATCGGGGAAGGCCTGAGCGTCGACGCGGTCATCCTCGCAGGCGGCAAGGGCAAGGGTCGCGGTGCCCAGAAGAACCAGCGCGACATGGCGCGAACGTTTGCGATGGGTCATGGGTCAGCCCTCGATGAAATGCGGCTTGAAGCGCGACAGGTTGTGGGTGATGCGGGCGCGGTCCTCGCGCAGGCCGATGCCGCAGCATTGCTCGCCGACGATCCATGCGCCGATCACCGGGTGGAAGCCGTCGAATTCCGGCAGGGTTGCGAGTGCCTGCACGATCATCGGGTGATGTGAATAGCTGTCATCGGTCACCTGCGCGGTGACATGGCCGGATTCGTGGATGGTGACGCCCGCACCTTCGCGCGAGAAGATCGGCTTCGTCACATGCCCGGCTGCCAGTTGCGGCGCTGCGGCGGTGAAGGCGGCGGAAACCTGCGGGGCGGGGCTGCCGCCATTCAGGGCCTCCTGCACATCGTCAAGGAAGAAGGCCGGAAGCAGGTTGGGATGGCCGGGGAACATCTGCCACAGCAGCGGCAGCAGTCCCTTGTTCGACAGGATCGCCTTCCATGGTGGCTCGACGAAGCGCGTGCCCGAGGGTTGCAGGTGCGCCGCGAAGTCGTCGCGCAGCATGTCCTCCCACGGGTAAAGCTTGAACAGAGATCCGATGACGCGCGACTGGTCGTCAGCGAACTGTCCCTGCTCGGTCAGGCCGATCTGCGCCAGATCGGTGAAATGTGCACCCAGACCCGCCTCTCGTGCGGCCCATGCCAGCGTCTCGACAGTGGCGTAATCCTCGGGGTTCTGGGCGTCGGCAGCGAAATGCACGTCCTCGCCCTTGGCGAAAATCTGGGCAAAGCGGTCAACCAGCGCCTCATGGATGCCGTTGAACTGATCGGCATCATGGCCCAGCACGCCCAGTTCCTGCTGCTGTTCGAACCACAGCCACTGGAACGACGCCGATTCGTAAAGCGAGGTCGGCGTGTCGGCATTGTATTCCAGAAGCTTGGCCGGACCATTGCCCGCATAGGCCAGATCGAAACGGCCATAAAGCTCGGGCTCACGCCGCGTCCAGCTGTCGGCGATGAAGTCGCGATGCTCGGGCGGGATGGCCAGACGGTCCATCCATTCCTCGCTTTGCAGGGCGACATCCACGGCCTCGCGGCACATGGCGTGCAGCTCGGTCGCGGGGGCCTCCAGCTCGGCCTCGATTTCGCGGAGGCTGAATTGATAGGCAGATGTCTCATCCCAATAGGGTTCGCCCCCCATGTCGGCAAAGGTAAAACCGAGGCGTTCGGCCTCAATGCGCCAGCCGGGGCGCTCGGGCAGGGTCAGTTTGCGCATGTTTTCTCCTTGAACCTCGGACATGGAGGAGGGCCGGGCCATGTGCAACCCCATGGTGCAGCGACGGGTCGCCGCGTCGGGACTTCAGCGCGGGGGCTTGCCGGATCAACTGCTTCGCGCCAAGCTGCTTCCATTCAAGTCCCGCAACGACGGGGCGACAACAGGGAAGACATCATGAAACAATTCTCGCTTCGCGCGATCCTGCTGGCGACTGCCGTGTCGCTGGCCCCTGCGGCCTTTGCCGAAACCCCGGCCGATACGCTGGTGGTCGCGGCGCAGATCGACGACATCATCAGCCTTGACCCGGCGCAAAGCTTTGAGTTCTCGGGCAACGACGTCGATAACAACCTGTATGACCGGCTGGTCGATTTCGACCCGATGGACCTGAATGCCGGGTTCAAGCCCAGCCTTGCACAAAGCTGGGAAGTGACGGATGGCGGCAAGACCATCACCCTGACCATGCGCGACGGCGTCAAGTTCCAGTCCGGCAATCCGGTTCGGGCCGAGGATGCCGCATGGTCGCTGCAGCGCGCGGTCAAGCTGAACAAGTCGCCGGCCTTCATTCTGGCCCAGTTCGGCTTTACCCCCGAAAACGTCGACCAGCAGGTGACATTCGACGGCAACAAGCTGATCCTGAAGCTGGACCAGCCCTATGCGCAGTCTTTCGTGTTGAACTGCCTTGCCTCGAATGTGGCCTCGGTCGTCGACAAGGAAACCGTGCTGGGCCATGTCGAGGGCGAGGATTTCGGCAATACGTGGCTGTCGACGAATGCGGCGGGTTCCGGCCCCTATGCGCTGCAGACCTGGCGCCCGAACGAGGCCGTGCAGCTGACCGCCTTTGACGGCTATTGGCAGGGCGCGCCGGTGATGAAGCGCGTGATCGTCAAGCATGTGCAGGAAAGCAGCGCCCAACGTCTGCTGCTGGAGCAGGGCGATGTCGACGTGGCGCGCAACCTGACGCCGACCGACGTGGACGGTATCGCCACGAACGACAAGGTGGTGGTCGGGACCGAGCCGCGCGGCCGCATCCTGTATATGGGCCTCAGCCAGAAAGACCCGCTGCTGTCGCAGGCACCCGTGGTCGAGGCGATGAAGTATCTGGTCGATTATGCCGGGATCGAGGGCAGCTTCCTGAAGGGCCAGTTCAAGACCCATCAGAACTTCCTGCCCGAGGGCTATCTGGGTGCCTCGGATGAGAACCCTTGGACCTATGACATCGAGAAGGCGAAAAAGATCCTGACCGATGCCGGGATCACCTCGGGCACGGTCAAGACCGCCGTCCGCGACATCCAGGAATATGTGAACGTCGCGCAGACCTTGCAGGCGTCGATGGCGCAGGTCGGGCTGACGCTGGAAATCCAGCAGATGACCGGGGCGCAGGTGCTGGACGCTTACCGCGCGCGTTCGGTTCCGATCTTCATCGGGGAATGGGGCCCGGATTACGCTGATCCGAACACCAACGCGTCGACCTTCGCCTATAACCCCGACAACTCGGATGAGGCGAAGCTGTCCTTCCTTGCATGGCGCAACTCTTGGGCCGTGCCGGACGACATGAACAAGGCCACCATCGCCGCCACCATCGAGGGCGATACCGACAAGCGCGTGCAGATGTATCTGGATATCCAGAAGGAATATCGCGAGATCGCGCCGATCATCCCGCTGTTCCAGCGCATCGAACAGGCGGGCATCCAGAAGAACGTCAAGAACTGGAATGCGGGCGGGGCGGTCAGTTCGGTCTTCTACCGTCAGGTCACGAAAGAGTAACCGTGGCCGATACGGGTATGGTGAAGACGCCGGGGCAGGGTGGCCTGCCCCCGGTGAATGGCGGTGCGCCCGGTTTCGGACGCATCCGTCTGCGCCGCAGGGCCAAAAACGTGGGCGGTGTCGCGCTGTCGCTGGTTTTGACCCTGCTGGGCCTGCTGCTGGTCACTTTCATCATCGGGCGGGTCATGCCGATCGACCCGGTGTTGAAAGTGGTGGGAGAGCGCGCGACGCAGGCGCAATATGATGCGGCCTATCAGGCCATGGGCCTCGACAAGCCGCTGTGGCAGCAGTTTCTGCGCTACATGGCCGAAGTGTTAAGGGGCGATTTCGGCCGCTCGATCTCGACCGGGCATCCGGTCATCGACGATCTGAAGCGGGTCTTTCCGGCGACCTTCGAACTGGCGGCCTTGGGTACGTTGATCGGCGTCTTTGTCGGCGTGCCTTTGGGCGTCATCGCCGCCGCGCGGCGCGGGGGCTGGATTGACCAAATCGCCCGTGTCGTGGCGCTGGTCGGCTATTCGATGCCGATCTTTTGGCTGGGGCTGATGGGTTTGCTGCTGTTTTACGGCATCCTTGGCTGGGTCGGAGGGCCGGGGCGGCAGGGCATCATCTATGACGGCATGGTTCCGACCGTGACCGGCATGATCCTGATCGACAGCCTGCTGGCGAGCGATTGGGGCGCGTTCCGCGACGCCTTCAGCCATATCATCCTGCCCGCGAGCCTGCTGGGCTATTTCAGCCTTGCCTATATCAGCCGGATGACCCGCAGCTTCATGCTGGAACAGCTTTCGGCCGAATATGTGACCACCGCACGGGTCAAGGGCCTGAGCGAGCGGCGGGTGATCTGGGGCCATGCCTTCCGCAATATCCTCGTGCCGCTGATCACGGTGATTGCGCTGAGCTTTGGCGGTCTTTTGGAGGGCTCGGTGCTGACCGAGATCGTGTTCAGTTGGCCCGGCATCGGTCAATACATCACCAAGGCGCTGCTGGCCGGGGACATGAACGCCGTCCTTGGCGGGACGGTGCTGGTCGGGACCTGCTTCGTGCTGCTGAATTTGATCTCCGACATCCTTTACCGCGTGCTGGACCCGAGGGCGAAATGACCGAGTTGACCACACGCGCATGGCTTCTGTCCGACGCCCCCCAGACCCGCAGGCAGGCGAAACTGGGGGCGCTTTATCAGGGCTGGCTGACCTTCCGCGCCAACAAGCTTGCAATGTTCGGGCTGGTGATCCTGATCCTGCTGGTGCTGATGGCGATTTTCGCACCATGGCTGTCGCCGCAAAGCCCCTTTGCCCAGAACCTGGCCGACCGGCTGAAGCCGCCAAGTGCCGCGCATTGGCTGGGCACGGATGCGCTGGGGCGGGATATCCTGTCGCGGCTGATCCATGGCTCGCGCATCACGCTGTTCATCGTGGGCACCGTAGCGCTGATTGCGCCGGTGATCGGGCTGTTCATTGGCACGGTTGCGGGCTTTGCCGGTGGCTGGGTCGATCAGGTACTGATGCGCATCACCGACATCTTTCTGGCCTTTCCCAAGCTGATCCTCGCGCTGGCCTTTGTCGCGGCGCTGGGGCCGGGGATCGGCAATGCGGTGCTGGCGCTGGCGATCACTTCATGGCCACCCTATGCGAGGCTGGCGCGGGCGGAAACGCTGACGATCCGCCATGCCGATTACATCGCCGCCGCAAGGCTGCAAGGCGCGGGGCCGCTGCGCCTGCTGATCGGCCATGTCTGGCCGCTTTGCATCAGTTCGCTGATCGTGCGGGTGGCCTTGGATATGGCGGGGATCATCCTTTCCGCCGCGGGGCTAGGTTTCCTTGGCCTTGGCGCGCAGCCGCCAATGCCGGAATGGGGGGCGATGATCTCGGACGGGCGGACCTATATCCTTGATTTCTGGTGGGTCGCCGCCGTGCCGGGCATGGCAATCTTTATCGTCAGCCTTGCCTTCAACCTGCTGGGGGACGGCCTGCGCGACGTGCTGGACCCGAAAGGGGCAAAGGAATGAGCGATCCGCTACTGTCGATCCGCGACCTGCGGGTCAGCTTCCCCACCCGCTCGGGTCTGTTTCAGGCCGTGCGTGGCGTCAGCTTCGACCTTGGCCGCGAAAGGCTGGGGGTGGTGGGCGAATCCGGCTCGGGGAAATCCATGACCGGGCGCGCCATCCTTGGCCTTGTCCGTCCACCGGGCAAGGTCACGGCAGAACGGATGGATCTGGGCGGCCAGTCCATCCTGAACCTGCCCGAGAGCAAGATGCGCGCCCTGCGCGGCGCGCGTATCAGCATGGTCATGCAGGATCCCAAGTTCAGCCTGAACCCGGTGATGACGGTCGGTCAGCAGATCATGGAAAGCTACCGCCTGCATTCCGGCCAAGGCGGCCGCGCCGCGCGTGACAAGGCGCTGGACATGCTGCGCGCCGTGCAGATCCGCGACCCCGAGCGGGTCTTCGACGCCTATCCGCATGAGGTTTCGGGCGGCATGGGCCAGCGCATCATGATCGCGATGATGCTGGCCCCCGACCCGGAAATCCTGATCGCGGACGAACCCACTTCGGCACTGGATGTTTCGGTCCGGAACGAGGTCCTGCGGATCATGGACAAGCTGGTGACGGAACGCGGCATGGGGCTGATCTTCATCAGCCACGATCTGAACCTTGTCGCGCAATTCTGCGACCGGGTGCTGATCATGTATGCGGGCCAGGTGGTCGAGGAACTGGCGGCGAAGGACCTGCACAATGCCCGCCACCCTTATACTCAAGGGTTGCTGAACAGCCTGCCGCGCCTTGACCATCAGGTCGACCGCCTTGCCGTCCTGCAACGTCAAGACAGTTGGCGTGACCAGACCCCACCCCTGCGAAGCGGTGCGTGACATGGCGTTTCTTCGTTTCTCAAATACCCAATCGCAAGGCCAGCCACATGCTCAAGGTTGAAAATCTGGATGTCTGGTTCGGCGATCTGCCCGAACGCGTTCACGCGGTCCGGCAGGCCAGCTTCTCGGTCGCAGCGGGCGAAAGCTTTGGTCTGGTGGGCGAAAGCGGCTCGGGTAAATCCACCATCCTGCGTGCCATTACCGGGCTTGCGGGGGGATGGTCGGGCCGGATCGAGGTCGCGGGAGAGGCCGTTTCGGGGCGTCACCGCTCTCGGGCTTTCCACAAGACGGTGCAGATGGTGTTTCAGGACCCCTATGCCAGCCTGCATCCGCGCCATTCGGTTGACCGGGTGCTGTCGGAAACCCTGCATCTGCAGGGCATGGACCAGATCGACGCGCGGATCACCCGGCTGCTGGATTCGGTGGGCCTTGGGCGCGGTTTCCGTTTTCGCTATCCGCACCAGCTTTCCGGCGGCCAGCGCCAGCGCGTCGCCATTGCCCGCGCGTTGGCGGCAGAGCCTCGGTTGCTGTTGCTGGACGAACCCACCTCGGCGCTGGATGTCAGCGTGCAGGCCGAGATCCTGAACCTGCTCTCGGACCTGCGCAAGGATCGCGGCCTGACCTTTGTCATGGTCAGCCACGACCTCGCCGTGGTCGCGCATATGTGCGACCGGCTGGCGGTGATGCGGGGCGGTGAGGTGGTCGAACAGATGGCGGCGCCGGTCCTGCGCTCGGGGCAGGCACACAGCGCCTATGCCCGCGATCTGCTGGCGGCCAGCAGCAGCTATCGCCGGGAATCGGCCTAGATCGCGACCCCGAACAGCCTGCCGACCAGCGCGGTCAGTCCCAGGGCGATGATGCCGCCCAGCACCACGCGGATCACGGCCCGGCCAAGCGGTGCGCCACCGGCCCATGCGCCAAAGGCCCCCAGCACGGCCAGCGCCGCGACCACCGTCATCAGGACGCAAGCGACGACAAGGTTTGCGGGCGCGAAGATCGCGGCCAGCATGGGCAGCCCGGCCCCGATGCTGAAGGTCAGGGCCGAGGCGGCCGCCGCGAGGATCGGATTTGCGGCCGAGGCCTCGCTCAGCCCCAGTTCATCGCGCATATGCGCGCCAAGCGCGTCATGCTCGGTCACTTCGCGCGCGGCTTGCAGGGCGGTGGCCGGAGTCATCCCGCGCGATTCATAGATCTCGGCCAGCTCGCGCAGCTCTTCCTCAGGGGTGTGGTGTAAGGCGGCACGTTCTCGGGCAATGTCGGCGCGCTCCGTATCGGATTGCGAACTGACCGAGACATATTCCCCCAGCGCCATCGACAATGCGCCGCCGACCAGTCCCGCGCCGCCGGCCAGCAGAATGGCTTCCTGTCCGGGATTTGCTGCGGCAACGCCCACGATCAGCGCGCCTACGGACAGGATGCCGTCATTTGCGCCCAGCACCGCTGCCCGCAGCCAGCCCATCCGGCTGACGTAATGGGGATCATCGGGATGGGCGCTGGGAATGTCGCTGATCGTTCGGCTCATGGGTTTGCCTGTCGCGAAAGGTCTGGTCGCGGCACTCTAGCTTGCCGCTTTCCGCCTTGACCAGACCGCTTCAGGCCGCGCTTGCCCGCCTCTGGGCAAGGTTGCGCCATGTAAAGGCCAGCACGAACAGCCCGGTCAGCACCAGAACCACGGTCGGCGCGGGCGCGCTGTCCAGCCAGAAGCTGCCCCAGACCCCGACCGTCGTGGCGAAGGCTGCGACGATAACTGCCGTCACCAGCATCGCGGCCAGCCTGCGCGTCACCAGAAAGGCAACCGCCCCCGGCGCGATCAGCATGGCCACGGCCAGGATGATGCCGACCGAGCTGAGCATCGCCACCACCGTCGCCGAGATCATCGCCAGCAAGCCGTAATGCAGCCAGCCCACCGCCAGCCCGGCCACCCGTGCCTGCACCGGGTCAAAGGCCGCCAGAGCGAAATCCTTCCATTTCAGTACCAGCACCAGCCCCACCACACCCGAGATCATCGCCGCAAGGCGCATATCCTCGGGGCCGATGCCCAGCATGTTGCCAAACAGGATATGGTCCAGATGCAGGTCCGAAGGGATCGCGGTGTAAAGCACCACGCCCAGCCCGAACATGCCCGACATGACCACGCCCAACACAGTGTCGCGCTTGACCCGACTGTTATCCTGCAACCATCCCGCCATCAGCGCCGAGCCCAGTCCAGCGACAAAGGCCCCAAGGATCAGCGGCAGTTGCAGGATATAGGCCAGCACCACGCCCGGCAGGATCGCATGGCTGACCGCATCGCCCATCAGCGACCAGCCGCGCAGCACCAGAAAACACGACAGCAGCCCCGCCGGGACCGAGATCATCAATCCGATCAGTGCGGCATCGCGCATGAAGGGAAAGGTGAAGGGCAGCAACCAGTCCATCATGCTTGCCCCCCTTGCACCCGGCGTCCGCGCCGGCGTGCGGCCAGCAGCCCGTGCTTTGGCGCGAACAGGAAGGCCAGCAGGAAGATCGCGGTCTGCAGGCAGACGATCACGCCCCCCGTCGCCCCGTCGAGGAAGAAGGAAATATAGGCCCCCAGCGCCGAGGTCAGGCTGCCGATCGCCACCGACAGCAGGATCAGCCGCGGAAAGCGGTCGGTCAGCAGATAGGCCGTCGCCCCCGGCGTCACCACCAGCGCCACGACCAGAAAGGCGCCCACCGTCTGCATGGCCGCAACCGTGCAGCCCGCGAGCAGGGTGAAGAACACGATGCGCAGCAGTTCAGGGCGCAAGCCGATGGTGCGGGCATGGTTTTCATCAAAGAAAACAACCATCAAATCGCGCCATTTCAAGCTGAGTATCAATAGCGAAATCCCTCCGATCAGCGCCAGTTGCAGCGTGTCGGCAGGGCTGATCGCAAGAATATTGCCCATGGTGATCGTCTGGACGGACACCGCCATCGGGTTCAACGACACCATGAACAGCCCCAGCCCGAAAAAGCCGGTAAAGATCAGGCCGATGATGGCGTCCTCTTTCAGTCCGCTGCGCTGGTTCAGGAACAGCATGGCCAGCGCCGCAAGCCCGCCTGAAAGGAACGCCCCCAGTGCAAAGGGCAGTCCCAGCATATAGGCCCCGGCGACGCCCGGCACGATGGCGTGGCTGAGCGCGTCGCCGATCAGCGACCAGCCCTTCAGCATCAGATAGGCCGACAGAAAGGCGCAGACCGCGCCGACCAGCGCCGAGACCCAGATCGCATCGGTCATGTAGCTGTATTGAAAGGGGATCAGCAGGGTCTCGATCATTTGCCGCTGGCCTCGGTGCTGCGTTGCTGGCCGTCATAAAAGACC